>Ga0224496_10000355_pt1 | contig 32715 bp, 33 predicted proteins | sample SF_Jul11_sed_USG_2_FD_168127 | JGI IMG/M metagenome (GOLD analysis project Ga0224496, IMG submission 168127) | Sediment microbial communities from San Francisco Bay, California, United States - SF_Jul11_sed_USGS_8_1 | ecosystem: Environmental > Aquatic > Marine > Sediment | place: USA...
CCGTTAATTTTCACCGTGTTTCATTTAGCAACCACAAACGCGTTTTTTAATTTAAAAACAATCGGTTCTGGACTTTCATCCGATTTTGTGCGAAATAAATCGGCCGTGCCCACAAACGGCCAAAAATACCATGTTGTCAGATGGTTATGACTCATGGAATACCGTGGCCCACGGTTTAGCTTTGCTGTTTGCGAGGCGAAGTAGCACGATTTCCCCTCGTCCGCGCCCCCAGGTCGCCTCACGCACCACGGGCTTTACGATGGATAACGTGTTTTTTTTACGAAGCGGGGCATCCCCACATACGCATCAAGCGCCAGCAGCGCCAGATGCGCGCCGCCGGCTCCGCGCCGGTCCGTCATCATGACGCGGGAGTCGCCGTGCCCCTCGCACACGGATTCCCCCCGGTGCCGTGACGGCCATGGACAGTCGCGAAACGGCACAACGGTGAACACAAAAAAACGGGCCGTCGACTCGACCCGTTTGCCGTTCGCAGAGGGTTATTCCCATCGCCCGAGGGGAGCGTAAGGCCTTGCCGCCCGAGGCCCTTCCGGGACCCACACCCCCTCGCATGGGTTCCGCGTAGCGAGTGGCCATCACGGCCGTTGGTCCGGAACGTTTCCCGGACCCGGTATCCGCCCGGTCATCGGGCTCCCCCGGAGTCAAACCGGGAGATTCGCGCCCCCCTCACGGGTCCTTTCGGCCCGCTTCCTACCTATAGTATTCCACCGGAATCGTCTCGCATCAAGAGACATAACCCACTGACAAACATAATGTTTTTCGAATTTATGGTGCACACATCCAGCCCCCCTTCCGGCCCCCCCGGCCATGGGAAGGCAACGCACAAAGGGCCCTTGGCAGCCCTCCTCTCCTCGCCGGGACGCACCCGCCGAACCCGACCCACCCGCGCCCGCTAGCGCGCCCTTTCCGCCAGATTTGTATGGGGCGATACTGCGCCCTTGCACCCAGGATGCATGATGCCTTATGTCATACCCAGCGCAGACACCTGTCATGGGGAGTGGTGGCGCGCGGTGAAGTGCCTAAACCGCTGTTCCGGGTGGATGCGTCACTCCGCAACCGGGTGGCTTGGCATGGGAGGCCGAACTGTGCCAAGGTTGCCCCATGCAGATGCACACCCCACATGGGGCCTCCCATCGACCCTGGCTGCACCTGATGGACGCGCCGTTGCGGCCGCTGTTTTTCGGCGCCGCCCTGGCCGCCCTGGAAGGCATGGCCATGTGGCTGGCGGAACTGAACGGCATGGCCACGCCGCGTGGCCATCTGGGGCCGTTCTGGCACCTGCACGAAATGATGTTCGGGTATGTGGCCGCGGCCATGGGGGGCTTCCTGCTCACCGCCGTGCCCGGCTGGACCGATACCGCACCCCTGTCCGGACGCCCGGTGGCACTGCTGGCGGGGCTGTGGCTGCTGGGAAGGGTGGCCGTGTGGTTGCCCGGCCTGCCAAGCGGGGTGGTGGCGGCCTGTGACCTGGCGTTTCTGACGGCGCTCACGGTGGCTCTGGCCATACCGGTGGGCCGCACTGGCGGCCTGCGCAGCAACGTGGTGGTGCCGGTGCTGGCAATCATGGCCGTGGCCAACCTGCTCTGGCACCTTCAAACCGCCGGGTTCGCCACCGCGCCGGCGGGCATCGCACTGGCCCTGGGCATGACCGTGTTCGCCATGACCTACATCGGCGGGCGCATCATCCCCCACTTCACCCATCGGGTGACCATGCGCGAAATTCCCGAGCGCCCGTGGCTGGACGCCGCATGCAACGGGTCGGTGCTGGTGTGGGCAGTACTCCATACGGCCCTGCCCGGGGGCACATGGTCGGCCACGGCGGCGCTGCTGGCCGCACTGGCAAACGGGATGCGGCTGGCGGGCTGGCTCCATCCCAGAGCGCTCACCTGCGCCCTCACCTGGGTGCTGCATGCGGCCAGCGTCTGGCTGGTGACGGGGCTGCTGTTAACCGCCGGGGCCGACTTCGGCCTGCTGCCGCCGGGGGCGGGCATCCACGGGCTAACGGTGGGCGCCATCGGCCTGATGACCCTTGGCGTCATGAGCCGCGCCGCGCTGGGTCACACCGGACGGGTGGTGACCGCGCCCGCGGGCATGGGCGTGGCGTTTGCGCTGGTGTTCACGGCGGCCCTGGTGAGGGTGGGGCTGCCGCTGGCCGCCGGCCACCTGTATGGGGTCGCGTTGAACCTCTCCGGCCTGTTGTGGATGGCCGGATTCGGCATCTATCTGTGGGTATACACGCCGATTCTGCTGGGCCCGGAGCCCCGCGCGGCAGAGGAATCCGCGCTGCCGCGGGCGGGCGGCAGGGGTCAGGTGTAGCCCAGAAAATCCAGCATCGGAGCGAAGCGCGCGTTGAACTGCCGCTCAATGTCATCCCCCAGATGGGCAAGGCTCTGCCCGCTGCCCCCCTGATTGACAAAACGCCCCCCCTTGGCACGGGCGTCCTCATTGATCGCAGACACCTGGCTGTCCGTGTCCATCTCACGCTCCAGGTCCTCCATCCTGCGCATACTGTCCATGGACGAGGCCTCCACTGCGCGGGCAATGCGGACCTCGTCCGCCTTCCCACCATCGATCAGCCGGGCCACGCGCACCATCTGCCCGTGGGGGTCGGCCTTCAGGTCCTCATAGCGCAAGATCACTCCTGGAAAACGGGTGAGTGCGGACAGCCATCCGGCCGTGTTTCCAGGCCAGGTACCGATGCCGCCGCCAATCCACGACTCGACTCCCATGTGTTGAATGAAATGCTCGGCAAACGCCTGGGCATCGAACTCCCCGGAAGTGGACAGCCGCGCATAGTTGAGGTTGCTTAGCAACACGTCCTTCGGGTGGCGAACCACATACACAAAGCCGTGGGTGCGGTCCATGAATGGATGGTTCGGGCCGGGCATCAGGTGGGTTTTGACAAACATCTGATCCGTCCCCTGGGGAGCGCTCAGGCGGGGGCCGTGGTGTATATCCGGGATTTTATCCCCCACCTGGGCACTGGTTTCCGGGGGGCCATACAGATAGCTGTACACCAGAAACCGCAGCCAGGTGTTGCCACTTTCGGGGTAGGAGGCAAGCCACACAATACGCATCGAAACACTCCGCAATCAGGATATGGTGTCAGCACCGCGCACGGCGCGCTGATAGCGCCCCAGCAGGCCGGCATCGTCAATCGAGCCATGGTGGTGCACCTGCCGCCAGCACCGGGTGGTTTCTCCTTCCACCCGGGCAAACACGCGGCTGGTGCGGATGTGCAACGGAATGACGGTCTCCCCCAAAACAAATTCCCCGGTCTCGCGCCCGGCGAAGGCAATCATATCGCCACCCTCGAAGGCGACGACGTCGGAAAACGCCACCCACACGCGGGCCGGACCGTGAAACACCCTGGCATACAGTTCGGTGATCGGACCGATCCCGCGCAGGATCCCGCCCAGGGGATTGTTCAGCTGGACCAGCGGCGCGTCCGCCCACACCGCCGCCAGCAGGGTATCGTCGCGCCGGTTGAAGGCGTGGTAAAAGCTCTCCAGCGCAGCCAGGGCACCGTCCAAGCCGGGAGCGGCGGCATCTTTCAGGCGGTTGGCGGCCTCACGGCCGAATTCGCCGGGCACGGGCGTGCCGTGGAGGGAGGTCATGCGTACCCCAACAGGCCCATGGCCTCACCAAAGCGCTTTTCAAAGGCGTCTTCCACTTCCGCCCCCAGGTGCGCAAGACTCTGTCCGGACAGGCCCTTGTTGACGAAGCGCTGCTCCGCGCCGCCGGTTTTGGCGTCGATGTGAAATACGACGCTTTCCTCCCCCTTTTTTCGCTCACGGCGCTCCATCCTGCTCATGCTGGACAGGGAAGAGGCCGCGACCGCCCTGCGCACCCGCTCCGGATCGGCCGTGCCCTCGATGAATTCGGCCACGCGGGTCATGTGGGTTTCGGGATCGGACTTCAAATCCTCATAGCGCAGCACCAGGCTGGGCATGCGCGGCACCCCGTCCATCCAGGACGCGGCATGCTGCACCCAGTTTCCCATGCCCAAGTCGATCCACTGGGGAGCGCCCAGCCGCTCGATATAGGTTCTGGCAAAGGCCACCTCGTCAAATCGCCCTTCTGCATGCATGCGGTAGAAGTTCAGGTTGCTCAGCAACACGTCCTTCGGGTGGCGCAACACATAGATGAATCCGGCGGTGAACTGCGCAAGCGGGTGCTGAGGCCCAAGCAGGAAGTGGCTCTTGATGAACACCCGGTTCGCGTTCTCTGGCGGCTGGTAGCCGCCCATGGCGTGAATATCCGGAATAGTTTGGGCCACCTGATTACTGCCCTCGGGTTCCCCGTACAGGTAGCTGTAGATCAGAAACCGCAACCAGGTGTTGCCGCTCTTGGGGTACGAGGCGAGCCACACAACGCGCATTTGCTCAAAATCCTTTTCACTCAATCCCGGCGGGTGCCGGTTACGGGCAAATCCCGTTCAGCCCTTTTTTCTTTCCGGCGCGGCCAGATCAAACAGCCCCAGCAGGCCGCGCACGGCGCCATCCAGCGCCGCTCCGTCCCGATGCACACGGGACAGCACGAAGCCGCCCTGCACCACCGCCAGAATGGCCTCGGCCACGGCCTCCACATCCAGCGCCGCCGGCAGGTCGCCGCCACGACGGGCCTCGGCCAGAGACTCCACCAGAAACCCTTCCACGTAGGCCATGTAAGCGGCCACCGGTTTGGCCACCGCCGGATGGTCCATGCCCGGATCAAACGCCAGACGCCCCAACCGGCAGCCGTTACGGGCGTGGTCGCGGGGGGCCAAAAGGAAGTCCCGCACCCGTTGCATGGGGGGCTTGGCGCGGTCGAACGCCCGATCCACCTCGGCCATCATTTCCGCCGAAACCTCTTCGAGAGCGGCCTCCATAAGGGCCTCCTTGCTCTCGAAATGGTGATAAAAGCTGCCCTGGCCAATGCCCGCCGCTTCCTGTAACTCCCGCGGGCTGGTGGCGGCGTATCCCTGTTCCCGCAAGAATTTTCGGGCCGCATCCACCAACCGCTTGCGGGTGTCCACCCCGGGTCCGGTGGGGCCGCGAACCCCCTTTTTTGCACCACCGCCGGAGGATTTGCCCACGGCGCGTTTGGAAACGGCCTTGCTGGTTTTGGATTTGGTGGTCACATTACCCCCTGGATGTCCCCGCGCCCCTTGTGCTCTTGGGTACAAGATTAGATGGTACGGGTGGTTCTGGCAAGTGTGTGCACCGCATTGCCCTGCACCCTGACCGGGCGCAGGGGACGCTGAAATCTGTCTCTTTTTCGCCCGTGCCCCGGACTCTCCTCCTGTGGTCGTTAAGCAACCCGACTCCGCAATGTGATGCGCTTCCCGTATGGGAAATTGTTTTCGCACTATTGGCACCCCTGCACCTTTACCGTCCCGGCAGTAACCCAGGTTGAGGACACACAAAAGAAGCAGACATCCTTTACAACAACCACTTACGCCGACCAGCAACAGCTGCACAGTTTGGTGTGAAAGTTGCAAACGATTATGTACAGGAAGGTACGACCGTACTTTCCCCGTATCCGTATTTAGGGAAATTACGGGCGGAAGGATGACGGGGAGAGGGCTCGCCGAGGGGTCGGTTACCCACTCATAAACCAGGCCGAAGGAATACGCAATGGGCATCCACCCCATGCGCACAGCCTGTCTGTTTCTTGTCGTGGCCCTGTGGCTGCCGGGCGTGGTGCGCGCGGCGGACGTGAATACCGTGAACGACTCCGAAGGCACCGCCGCGCCTGAGTTTTTCAATCGGTTTGAATCGGCCCCCGCCTCCTGTACCGGGGCCAACACCGCCGCCGAACTCACCGCCCTTGAATCCGACCTGATCGGCATGGGACTCACCCCTTCCGCCACCATCGACATCGCATGCGGCGAGCGGGGTGCCGCAATTGCCGCAGCCGCCGCTGCGGGAACCCTCTTCGACTCCACCTGGAGCGACCTGCTGCACAATTATCAGGGCATCACCTTTGACCAATTCCGTGCTGATGGAAAATACATCACCGGCGGTGGCGACGCGTTTATTCCGGCGGGATGCTGGGGACCGGAGTGTGGTCACATGCTCAAGGGCGACAGCCAACAGTGGGATGTGAACGGGGACGGGGTCAACGACTTCTCCATGAACGACCAGTTCAGTTGGGGAACCACGTCATACATCGTGGACACCCGCTGGAATTCGCTGGTATTGGACGCGGGCGGCTCCGGTATCAGCGGTATGGCTCCCGGGGTCACCCGCATGCTGATCCGGCAGGCCCTGGGCTCAGTCTCCTACGTCACCAAGGATTCCGGATCTCCCGATTCCGATCATTGCAGCGCAATCCTCAAATCCGGCCCGGTGGCCGACGATCCGTGCCGGGACGGCGTGATCGACTCCGTGGCCAACACCGGGTCCGTGGACATCAACAGTGCCGACGTCGACCCCGACGTCTATGCCCGTTGCGACCCGGACTATTTCCACCCGGATACCCCGCCCGCCGCGTTCATCGCCGCGGGCCGCACCGATCCGGGCATTACCACAGTCGAGGAAGGGCAGCGGGCACTTTACAACTGCCTGATGCGCATTGCAGCCACGCCACTCACCGGGCCCGAGATCAAGGACAGTGGGGGCACCGTCCACTCTCCCCTGGAGGTAGGCGTGGATCTGGTGAACTTCTCCGGGACAGTTTTCGCCCCCAACGCGTACAGCAACACCAGCTTCGATCCGGGAATCAACGCCCGTGACCAATGGGTGGACCAGGTAGTGATCGGCTACATCGAGGATCAGCGTTGGGTGGACGCCCAGGTGGGCCTGCCATCCCAGCAGGATTATTCGCAAAAGCTCTATGCGGCAGCCGGGTTCCGGGGCTCCATTGATACCCTGCGCGCCAGCTATGTGAACGATACCCAGGTATCACAGATGGACCGGGACTGGGATCCCAACAACAACCTGCCCGGAAGCCCTTCCGCGGATACCTACAATTACGCGTTCCGGTTTGCCATCAGCACCGCCAGTCCCCAGCGAACCGCTCCGTGTGACCCGGGAGTGGCACCTGACTGCGTGGGGCGCACCAACAACACACTGGACCCGCTTTGGGGCGGTGCCGCCTACAACGCGGGCACTGGGGAATACGACTTCAATCTCGACCTGGGATTTTTCAACAATCCAGCGACCCCCGGCCAAAGCGGCAACACGGATTTCGGCATCGGGCAGACCAACGATCTGGCGGAACTGGTGGCCCAGGACGTGGAGGGGTATCTGTTCTCCTGCCTCAACTGCGACACCCCGGAACTGACCGCCTCGGGCGGATCCACCTGGTGGCAATCCTATTTCGATGCCAACCGGGCGACCGTGGAAGTGGTCGATTTGCCCACATTCCAGCCATTTATCCTGGATTGGAATACGGTCCCCAGCATTCTGCACGCGCCGACTCCGTAAACGCCACTTCCACCCCGGAAATGCTCCGGTTTGGTAGACTCATCCCCATGCTCCCCCCTTATGTATTCGCCTATGCCGAAACCCTGCGGGCGGAACCCGCCGTGTTGGAACTGGCGCGGCTGGCCACCCATGCCGGAACCCCCTTGTGGGTGACCGGCGGCACCCTGCGTGATGCCCTGCTCACCCGCTGGCCGGCCGATCTGGATCTGGCCGTGGATGGCGATACCGCCAGTCTTGGGCAGGCGCTGGCGAAGGCCGGACACGGAACCTATGTACCGCTGGACCCGGATACCGGCACCGTGCGCGTGGCGCTCAAAAGCACCCAGGGGATCGACTGGATCGATCTGGTACAGATACGCGGCGACAGCCTCCAGACAGACCTGGCCCTGCGCGACTTCACCATCAACGCCATCGCCCTGCCACTGGAGGCCCTGATCGGCGACGGCCCGGACACCTTCATCGACCCCACCGGCGGCCGTCCGGACCTGCACGCCCAAACCGTGCGCATGGTGTCGGAAGCAGTGCTCGATGACGACCCCCTGCGGGTGTTGCGTGCCTACCGGTTCGCCGCCGTGCTCGGGTTTGAACTGGACGCGGCCACCCGCACCGCCTGCGCCGCCCGCGCCGCATCCCTGTCCCGGGTGGCCATTGAGCGGATACGCCAGGAGTTCTCCAAACTGATCTGCGCGCCGCGTCCGGCCCCGGTACTGGCCATGATGATGGAAGATGGTTTGCTGGATGTCATCGCTCCGGAACTGACCGCCTGCCGGAACGTGGATCAAAACCACTTTCACCATCTGAACGTCTGGGAACACTCGCTGGAAACCGTGGAGCAGCTCTCCCGGCTGGTCACCGATCCCGGGGTGCTGTCGGACACGGACAGCCTGCCTTGGCTGCACCGGCCCGAACTGCGCGAGGCCCTGTTCTGGGCCGCCCTGTTTCACGATGTGGGCAAGCCCGTTTGCCGCACCGTGGAGGGGGAACGCGTGCGCTTTTTGGGCCACGACAAAGCCGGAGCGGAGTTATTCGACGCCATTGGCCCGCGCCTGTGCCTTCCGGGCAAGCTCACCCGCCGGGTGCGCGGGCTGATTCGCCACCACCTGCGTCCGTTGCACCTGATGGCGGAACACCACGCCGGAAACCTCACCCGCCGCGCGGTGGCGCACCTCTATCGCGACTTGAAGGGGGACGTGCCGGGGTTGTTCCTGCTTTCCCGCGCCGACCTGGCGGCCACCAGGGGACCGGCTCACCAGCCCGAGTCCGGCTCTTGGCTGAGGGCACTGCAACAGGAAGTGGAGGCCATCTACCGGGATCAGGTGGCTCCCGCCGAGGCCACCCCGCCGCTGTTTACCGGCAATGACCTGATCAACGGATTTGGTGTGCCGGAAGGACCTCGCGTGGGCAAGCTTCTTGGCTCCCTGCGCCGCGCCCAGATAGCGGGGGAGGTAACCTCCCGGGAGCAGGCGGAGGCGTGGCTCAGGGATCGCCTGGCACAGGGCCATATGAACGCCTGATACAGTGTGGCCGAGCCCTCGGAGTTCCCTTCCTTGACAGCCTACCAATCGGTTGGTAGAGTTGGTGCATGAGCATCACCACCCCCACCGCCAACACGCGTTCCCGTCTGATCTCCGAGGCCCAGGTACTGCTTCAAACCCGTGGCTACGATGGCTTTTCCTATCAGGATCTGGCCGACCGGGTGGGCATCCGCAAGGCCAGCATCTTTCACCACTTTTCCAGCAAGGCCGACCTGGGTGCGGCGGTGCTGGCCCGCTACCGCGAGGAATTCGCCATCTGGCGCTCGCGGCGAGAAAACCTGCCTCCGGTGGAACGGATAGCTTCCTATTTTCGCCTGTTCGGGCGCTTCGCCGCCGCCGACAAGGCGTGCCCGGTGGCCATGGCGGAGAGCGACTTTTTCAGCCTGTCCGAACCCATGCGCGAGCAGGCGCTGGAGCTTGCCCGCGCCCATCTGGAATGGCTGACCGACACCCTGGAAAAGGGTCGCGCCACCGGGGCGTTCCGCTTCGAGGGTGCCCCCCGCCATCAGGCGGAGGTGATCGGCTGCATCATCCAGGGGGCGCTGTTGTCCTCCCGCCTGTGGGGCACGGGGCAGCTGGACAATGTGTTCCGCCAGACCCTGCGCGGGCTGGGGGTAACCGGGAAGAGCGAATCGTGAGCGAAAGCCTGAAATCCCGCATGGAGCGGTGGGTGCTCAATCTGTGGCCCTGTTACCGCGGCTCCGGCGGACGGATATCCTACGTCCGTCACGACTACACCCGCGTGCGGGTGCGTATCCCGCTCACCTGGCGCACCCGCAACTACGTGGGTTCCATTTACGGCGGCAGCATGTACGGGGCCATCGACCCCATCTACATGATGATGCTCATCCGCATCCTGGGGCCGGACTATACCGTGCTGGACAAGGCGGCGGACGTCCGCTTTAAAAAGATGGGAAAAACCACCCTGTGGGCCGACTTTCACCTGACTGAGGACGAACTGCAAACCATCCGCGACACCCTGCAAACCCAGGAAAAGCTGGACCGCGAATACATGGTGGAACTGAAGGACGCCGACGGCGTGGTGCATACGCAGATCAACAAGGTGATCCACATCCGCAAACGCAAACGGAATGGGGCTCCCGCTCCCGGTTGACTATTTTCCCCTCCGGGTCAGATTGGCCGCGAACACCTCAGGGTAAGGGGATCCATGCTCACACCACGCATCATGCGGCAAATTTCACACACCCGTTTTCGGCCCCTCTTGGTGGGGTGGGATGGCCTTGCTTGCATTGATTCTGGCGCCGGGGACGGCGCGGGCATGCATGTGCAGCGGGACATGGTAATCCCCCCATTTTTAGTGGGAGCCAGAAATAGAACAGTTGCTCGGCCCGCCGACAGTGACCTTTGACCAGGTCGCGGGGAAAATGGCAACGCCCCCCTGAACATCCCGCCGGGCCCCTCTGCGATCCGCCCCTTTTCCGCTAAACTAGGGACCATTGTTTCCCCTGGCAGGAGCCCCCCGTGTCCCGTCCCATCATTCCCGTCATCCTCGCCGGCGGCGTCGGCTCCCGATTGTGGCCGCTGTCGCGGGAGATGTATCCCAAGCAACTCATCGCCCTGGTGGGCGACGATACCATGCTGCAGGCCACCCTCAAGCGCCTGAACGGCGTGGACGGCATCACCGATCCGATCATCGTGGCCGGGGAGGATCACCGCTTTCTGGTGGCCGAGCAATTGCGCCGCATCGGCGTCACCCCGCGTGCCCTGGTGCTGGAGCCGGAAGGCAAAAACACCGCCCCCGCCGCAGCGGCCGCAGCCCTCTGCGCCACCACCGATGGCGACGATCCGCTGTTACTGGTACTCCCCGCCGATCATGTGATCGGCAACGTGCCGGCTTTCCATTCCGCCATCCGCGCTGCCGCCGCACAGGCCGAAGCGGGAAAACTGGTAACCTTCGGCATCCGCCCGGACCACCCGGAAACCGGCTACGGCTACATCAAACAAGGGGATGCAGCGGGAGACGGCGCGTTCGCCGTGGCCGCCTTCGTGGAAAAACCGGATGCGAAAAAGGCGCAGGAATTTCTGGATGACGGCGGCTACCACTGGAACAGCGGCATGTTCTGCTTTGCCGCTTCCACCTGGCTGAGCGAATTGCAAGCTCACGCCCCGGACATGCTGGCCCATGTGACGCAGGCAATGGCCGACGCCGGGCGGGACATGGACTTCACCCGCCTGGAAGCCAACGCCTTTGCCGCCTGTCCATCCGACTCCATCGACTATGCGGTGATGGAAAAAACCACCTCCGCCGCCGTAGTACCGGTGGACATGGCGTGGAATGACGTGGGATCCTGGGCTGCCCTGTGGCAGGCAAGTGTTCCGGACGCGCAAGGCAATGTGCTGGTGGGCGACGTGCTCACCCATCAGGTGAAAGACTGCTACATCCGCTCCGAATCAAGGCTGGTGGCGGCGGTTGGCATAACCGGCCATATTGTGGTGGAAACCCCGGACGGCGTGCTGGTGGCCAGCCGGGAACACGCCCAGCAGGTCAAGGAGATCGTAAATCAACTCAAGGCCGCCGGGCGCGAGGAAGTGGTGCTGCACCGCACCGCCTACCGCCCATGGGGAAGCTACACGGTACTGGAGATCGCCCCGCGCTATCAGGTGAAACGCATCACCGTCAGCCCCGGCGCCGCTCTGTCACTGCAAAGCCATCACCATCGGGCAGAGCACTGGGTGGTGGTTTCGGGTACCGCAAAGGTCACTCGTAATGACGACGTATTCCTGGTGCCGGAAAACGAATCCACCTTCATCCCCATCGGCACCCGCCACCGGTTGGAGAATCCGGGCGCCATTCCGCTGGAGATGATCGAGGTGCAGTCCGGCAGCTACCTGGGGGAGGACGACATCGTGCGTTACGACGATCAGTACGGCAGGCAGGGCACCACCACCTGACTTCGACGCCTGGATAAACGCAAAAAAGGCCCGCACCCCATCCGGGACGCGGGCCTTTTTTATCCAAATCCGAGCCTAGGAGCGGATCATCCGGATGTCCACCCGACGGCTGCTTTGCAGGCCAGTCTGCTCGGCCAAACGCTCGTCGTCCCGCCGGAACTGGGCGATCTTGGCCTGTTCCTGCATGAACACCCGGTCCGGCAAGATTCGAATGGCCACATCCAGCTCGGCCATGGCGTCCTCGTAGCGACCGCTGTAGCCGTACGCCACCGCCAGATCATAATGGGCACGGGCCAGGGTCTGCGGCTTCAGGCCCGGCATGCGTTCGGCCTGACGCACCGTATCGGTAAACACGTCGATGGCCGCCTGCCAGTTACCGGCACGGGCCAGGGTGATACCATGCTCCAGACCCGGCAGCGCCTTGTCCGCAAACAGCGCCACCTGCACCGTTTCGTGGTATGGGGCGATCATGCGCATGAAGCGGCCCACCACCGTATCCACCACCTGGTCAAAAACGTCGTCCGGGTTCCAGTTCCGAACCGGCGGCTCATCCTTCTGCGCGACGCTGCGGCTGGCCTTCTCGTCGAAGGTGCGCATGGCAATCACCCGCCCGGTGGCGGTGTCCACCACCCGCAGGGCCACCTCCACATCCCAGGCACCCATCCTCTGGTAGCGGATGCACGGCACCATTTTGTCGACACCGTTGATCTTCACCTCACACATGGCGTCGGTTTTGGAGGAACGCTCCTCATAGTCATAACGGTTGACGCTGCCGAACACCAGCGCGGCGCTGCCCAGCATGCGCCCCACCTGCACCGCCTGGGCCGGGTCGGTATAGTCGGACATGGACAGTTGCTGCTCCTGCAGGATGGCATTCAGGTTCTCCCGGTCCAGTACCTGGAACCGACCGGAGTTGAACAGGGCCTGCGAGATGCGGTCGGCAACCAGTCCTCCGGATGGGCCACGCATGTCGGAGACTGCAATCTGCTCGAAACCGGAGATGTTTATCTCCGCCGGTTTCATGCGGGTCACCTTCAGGGTGGTGGTGCCACAGGCTGAAACCAGCATCGCCATCGCAACGCCCATCGCCGCGCTCCATGTCTTTCCCATCCACATAACAGGACCTCCGTTGCAACTAAAATAAGGGTTCCCCTACCCCAAATGCGGCAGGCGGAATAATGGCTTCCCTATCGGCACCCGGGCACAGTGGGTAAAGGGCAGATTATCGGGATGGCATGCCGGATGCTCGAGGGATAGCAATTCGGAGGATCAGGTAGAGGCAGAATCCCACTCGGCGCACAGACGGGCGGCCTCCGCGCCGGGGTCTGCCGCCTTCAGGATGGACGACACCAGCGCGCCGCCAGCGGCCCCCGCCTTCCGTACCGGAGCCAGATGAACGGCCCCGACTCCGCCAATGGCAAATACCGGCAGGGCCAATCGCGCGCACACCTCGGTCAGCGCGTCGACCCCTTGCGCGGGGGTCACATCGGTTTTCGTCGTGGTGCCAAAGACGTTGCCAAAGCCAACATAGTCGGCCCCTCCCTCCTGGGCCGCCTCCGCTTCAGCCAAATCGTGGGTGGACACGCCAATGACCCGCTCCAGCCCCATCAGGGCGCGGGCATCCGCCAGCGGTATGTCGTCCTGGCCAACGTGCAGGCCGTCCGCGTCCGTCAGCAACGCCACGTCGGCCCGATCATTGACGATAAACAGGGCACCCCTTTCCCGCACCGCCAGACACACGGCACGGGCCTGCTCCAAAAGGGGGCCGGTAAGGGGGGACTTGTCACGGTACTGGACCAGACGCACTCCGGCGGCCACCGCCGCCGCCACCGCCTGAATCAACGGCTGCCCGGCAAGGGTCCCCGCATCGGCGATCAGGTAGATGCCGCCCTCCCGCAACACGGCGCGGCGCTGTTGGGCACTGAGGGTCATGGATGATGGAACCCCGGGCGCGATACGCCCGGCCGATGCCACTGTGTCAGGAGGCTGCCGCCTTTTTGCGGGAATCGGGACCCTTTTTCCGAGCCTTGGACGGTGTACCCTTTCCGGCGATATCGCTCTCCATGGCGTGCATTTCCTTCTCGCGCCGGCGAGCAAAGAACTCCTCCAGGTAACGGGTCGTATAGTCACCACTCTTGAATACGTCGTCCTTGAGAACGTCCAGGAACAGCGGGATTGTGGTACGGATGCCGTCCAGCACCATCTCCTCCAGCGCCCGGTGCATCTTGGCCACCGCCTCCGCCCGGGTGTTGCCGTGCACGATTACCTTGGCCACCATGGAGTCATACTGAGGGGGCACCGCATAATTGGTATAGGCCGCCGAATCCACGCGCACGCCGGGGCCGCCTGGCGGATGGTACCAGGCGATGATACCGGGGCTGGGCATAAAGGTCTTGGGATCTTCGGCGTTGATCCGGCACTCGATGGCGTGGCCGTTGTAGGTAATATCCTCCTGGGTGAACGACAGATGCTCACCGTAGGCCACGCGGATCTGCTCCTTGATCAGGTCGATACCGGTGACCATTTCGGTAACCGGGTGCTCCACCTGAATGCGGGTGTTCATTTCGATGAAATAGAAGTTGCCTTCCGGGTCCACCAGAAACTCCACCGTGCCGGCGTTCTTGTAGTTCACGCCACGCGCCGCCTTGAGCGCTGCGTCTCCCATCTTCTGGCGCATCTCCGGGGTGACGATGGGCGACGGGGATTCCTCGATCAGCTTCTGATTACGGCGCTGGACCGAACAATCGCGCTCACCCAGATGCACCACATTTCCGTAATGATCGGCGAGGATCTGAATTTCCACGTGGCGGGACAGAGGGAAAAACCGCTCCATGTACACGCTGCCGTCGCCAAAGGCTCCTTCGGCCTCGCTGCGGGCCGCGTGCACCGAATCGATCAGGCTGTCCGGATCGGTAACCACGCGCATGCCGCGCCCACCACCTCCGGCGGAAGCCTTGACCATCAACGGGTAACCCACCCGCTCACCGATGCGCACGATCTCATCATCATCATCCGGCAACAATCCTTCGGAACCCGGCACCACCGGCACACCGGCTTCAATCATCAATTCCTTGGCGCGCGCCTTGTGGCCCATTTCGGCAATGGTGTGCGCGTCCGGCCCGATGAATTTGATGCCGCACGATTCCACGATCTCGGCAAAACGGGGGTTCTCCGCCAGAAAGCCGTAACCAGGGTGGATCGCCTGAGCTCCCGTAACCGACGCAGCACTCACAATGTTGGGGATGTTGCGGTAGGAGAGTGAATTGTCCGCCGGGCCGATGCATACCCGCTCGTCGGCAAACAGCACATGCAGGGCGTCCTGGTCAATCTCCGAGCAGACCGCGACGGTCTTGATGCCCAGTTCCTTGCAGGCGCGGATTACCCGAATGGCGATTTCGCCCCGGTTGGCAATGAGGATCTTTTCGAACACGGGGAGGGTTCCTATTGCTCGATACGCATCAACGGCTGACCAAATTCCACCGGGTCACCGTCTTCCACCAGAATCTGGGATACGGTGCCATCAAATTCCGATTCGATCTCGTTCATCAGCTTCATCGCCTCGACGATGCACACCACCTGCCCTTTTCGCACCTTGGCACCGTTTTCCGCATAGGCCGGTTTGTCCGGAGCCGGGGCGCGATAGAACGTGCCCACGATGGGGGAGGTAATGACCCGGCCGGTTTCCGGCTCCGGGATGCGCACGTCCTTGCCGCCAGTGCGGGCGGCCCCTGCCTCGGCGGCCAGTGGGGCGGCCGGAGCCGCTACCGGTGCGGCAGCGGGGGCAGCCATCATCTGCGGCATCGCCGACATCGCCATCGGTGCGACGGTCTGAGCAGGCTGCGGATGCTCGCGCAGCACGCGCACCTTGGTGCCCTCCTCCTCAATCTCCACCTCGGCAAACCCGGTCTCTTTCAAAAAAGAGATCAGATCCTTGATTTTCTTTGTGTCCATCGTTCCCTTCCCGCTTGGCATCCCTGTCCGGGCACCTCTCTCACTTGAAAACTATACCGGGTTTTCCCGGAAATTTACTTGGCCCGCTCGATATAAGTGCGGGTACGTGTATCCACCCGGATTTTTTCCCCCACCTCGATATACAGCGGCACCTTGACCACCGCACCGGTAACCAGGGTGGCTGGCTTGGAACCGCCGGAGGCAGTATCCCCCTTCACACCCGGATCGGTCTCCGCGATCTCCAGTTCCATAAACGTGGGAATCTCCACGTCTATGGGCGATCCCTGATGGTAGAGCACTTTGACCTCCATGTTTTCCAGCATGAAGTCCAGGGCATCCCCCAACTGGGCGGCGGTCATAGTCACCTGATCGTAGGTGTTGTTATCCATGAACACATAGTCGTCACCCGCCTGATACAAATACTGCATGGTGGTGTGAACCAGGTCCGGGGTGTCCACCTTTTCGCCGGAGCGGAAGGTTTTTTCCAGCACCCGCCCGTCCTTGAGGGACTTGAGCTTGGTACGCACGAAGGCGCCTCCCTTGCCGGGTTTAACGTGCTGAAAGTCAACGATGTTGAAGGGGACGCCATCCAGTTCAATTTTGGCGCCGTTGCGGAATTCCGCGGTGGACATTGTGCCCATGAGGGGTCTGCTAGCCTCCTGTGTCAGGAATGGTGAATGTGTTCCATCAATGCCGAAAGCCCCAACCGGTAGCTGTCGGGCCCGAATCCGGTAATCTGCCCCACGGCCACCGGCGCCACATAGGAATGGTGACGGAACGGCTCGCGGGTGTGAATGTTCGAAAGGTGTACCTCCACCACCGGCACCGCCACTGCCAGCAACGCATCCCGCAGGGCCACGCTGGTATGAGTATAGGCCGCCGGGTTGATCAGCACCCCCGCCGATGAAGGGCCGTGCTGCTGAATCAGGTCCACCAGTTCCCCCTCGTGGTTGCTCTGGAACGTCTGGATGCGAAATCCGCCCTTGGCGGCCTGTTCCTCCAGTCCCCGATCGATCTCCGCCAGGGTCATCCGGCCATAGGTATCCGGTTCGCGGCTGCCCAACAAATTGAGGTTTGGCCCGTGCAGGACCAGAATCTGCTTTTCCACTGCCCCTCCGGCCCGGCCTAGAACTCGCTGACCAGGCGCTCCGCCTCGTTTTGCAGATAGAACAGGGCGCGCCCGGGGTTACCACCCGCGCGCAGTACCAGCAGCAGGAAATATTCCGCACTTATGGTCTGTACCAGCACCAGTGCGTTGTCCATCTTGATCTGCATCGCCTGCACCGTCCCCAGTTGCGCCGAGGTGGTGGATTCCTGCGTCCCTTTAAGGGAAACGCTCAGTTCGGCACCCAGCATGGACAGGTCCACCAGGGGATCCTGCCGGATCTCCTCGACCACCAGCCCGTCGATCCCGAACAGCGCGATGCCACGCACGTCATCCAGATGGCTGCACACGCGGCGCAGGGAGTGGACCAGTTCAGCCATACCGTTTTTTCACCCTGTCCAGCCACGCATTGAGGCGTGCGATGCGCTCGTCGCGGGTCAGTTTTTCCTGGCGGTCCAATGCCGAAGCAAAACCGGCCTCGTAACCGCGTTGATATTCGTGGGGGCTGCTCTCGCCACGCATGGTGAGCAGATTGGCCAGCGCCTCGGCATCCACCAGCCGTAGCTTCAGGTCGGTATCGGCCGGATTGCGTGCGATCAGTTCGCGGTATACCTGGATGCCGCGATCGAACTCACCCTGCCGGATATACAGCGCCGCCAATTCCGGAGAGGCCAGCGGACGGGCCTCGGATGCGGCTGCAAACTGTGGTTCTCGTTTTTCGACGCTCAAGGCAACCCCGCCGTGTAGATGCCGTTGGTGGCACGTGCCCCGCATGGCGCGCAACAACCCGCCACGAGTGCGCCATGATGGTAGCAGACACACGGCCTCGCGGCAAAGCGGAGTTGACGTATGGACGCGGGAAATCTACCCTTCCGCCCATGAAGGTCCGCTGGACAGTGGCCTTGGCCGTCCTGGCGGCCCTTTGGCTCGGAGGGTTCGCACCGGGCGCATACGGGCTCGACCCCGCGTCGGACACGGCCTTGGTGGTGTCCGTGATCGACGGCGACACGGTGCGCCTGGAAGGCGGCAGACTGGTTCGATATATCGGGATCGACGCACCCGAGACTCGCCACCGGAAAGGCGACCACTGGGTGTATGACCCACAGCCATTTTCCGAAGCGGCCACGGCGGAAAACCGCCGTCGGGTGGAGGGTCGCACGGTACGCCTGGAGTTCGATCAACGCCGGGAGGACCGCTTCGGGCGGCTGCTCGCCTACGTGTGGTCAGACGGAGAGATGGTCAACGAGGAACTGGTGCGAGTCGGGCTGGCACGAGCCAAGTCCTATGCGCCCAATCGGCGATATGACCGGCGCATGAGCACCGCCCAGGAAGCGGCGCGGGCCGCCGGGCTCGGAATCTGGACAACGCGGGAATCCCCCGGAGAGGAACACTGAGGAATGCCGAATTTTACCTTCATGGCCGTGCAATGGGTCTACCTGCTGGCGCTGGCCGTCTGGGTGGGTGGGATGATCGCCTTCATTACCCTGGTCGCTCCGGCACTGGTGGCGGCGCTGGACCGGGAATCGGCGGGACGGGTCGTGGCCGTATTCCTGGGACGATTCCGCGCGGCGGTCACCGTGGCCATCGCCCTGCTGGCGGCCACCAGCGTGGCCAAATTCCTGCTGTGGGAAACGGTCACCCCATGGCTGCTGGTGCGGTGGGGATGTCTGGCCGGAATGACCGCCCTGGCCTTGTACGACTTTGGTGTCATCTCCCCCAAACTGGCCGCCGCCAAGGCTGCGGGAGACACCGCCACTTTCGGCCGCGTGCACCGTGTCGCGGTCGCGTCCATGGGACTCACCGTACTACTCGGTCTGGCGGCCCTGTTCTTTAGTTGATCTTTCGTTTTTCCGAAAAGGACGACATGACCGGTTTGCACACACGCATGCTGGGCGCCCTTCTGATTGGCGCCACCCTGATTCTCTCCGCCTGTGCCAGCACGGGAGGCGGTCGCCAGTTTGCGGTCGGCTATACGGAGCGCGGCGACGCCTCGTGGTACGGTCCCGGATTTCATGGCCGCCGTACCGCCAACGGCGAAATCTACGATCAGGAAGCCATGACCGCCGCCCACCGTTATCTGCCGTTCGGCACGCTGGTGGAGGTCAAGCGGCGCGATACCGGCCAGCGAATTCTGGTACGCATCAACGACCGGGGTCCGTTCGTGAACGACCGGATCATCGACCTGTCCCGGGAAGGGGCCCGCCGCCTGGAATCCATCGGCTCCGGAGTGGTGCCGGTACGCCTGCGCATCGTGCGCATGCCCACCTGGGAGGAGCAGCAGTACAAACGTGCCGCTGGACCCTACACCATTCAACTGGGCGTGTTCCGCACCGCCGACGCGGCGCGCAAACTGGTACGCCAGGTAGCCGGACACCTGAACGAGGTACGCCTGGTACCCGCCGACCGCTTCGGTTCCACCCGCGTGCTTTACGGCACGTTCGTAAACTACGACGACGCCACGCGGAACGCGGAACGCATCCGCGGCTCCGTGGTGCGCGACGCCTTCGTGGTGCCCGACCCCATGTCCACCGCCAACTGATCCCACCCCCGGTCCGCGCCGCGCCGGAGCGGCCCGCCGGATTGACAATCCGGCGGCGGCTGGCCGATAGTGTTGGCATTCTGAACGGCAAAATCCCCCTGGTAAACACCCGTCCCAACGGCCCGTCCTCCCGGCGGGATCAGGTGGTGTGCCGCGCTAGCGAAAGGATTCATACCCCCATGTCCCAACTGCGTCACAGTCTGCTGGAACTGGTGCGCCGCACCTCCACCACCCTGCCGGACGACGTCACCCGCCTGCTGGAAGCAGGTCGCAAACAAGAGGCCGAGGGCAGCGTGGGCGCCTACGCCATGAACGTCATTCACGAAAACATTGGCCTGGCGCAAACCGCCTCCCAGCCCCTGTGTCAGGATACCGGCGCAATTCTGTTTTTCGTGCACGGACCGGTGGGCATGGACCAGATGGCTTTCCGTCGTGCCGCCGAGGAAGCCGTGGTGGAAGCCACTGAAAAGGGGTGGCTGCGGCAGAACTCTGTGGATTCCATTACCGGCGCCAACTCCGGCACCAACCTGGGACCGGGCTCCCCGACCATTCATTTCGAGCAGTGGGACCGGCCCCAGGTGGACGTGCGCCTGATGCTCAAGGGCGGCGGCTGTGAAAACGTGGGCGGGCAATATTCTCTGCCCGACAACCGCATCGGCGCCGGACGCGACCTGGAGGGGGTACGCAAATGCGTGCTGGACGCCACCCTTCAAGCCCAGGGCAAGGGGTGCGGCCCCGGGATTCTGGGGGTGTGCATTGGCGGCGACCGGGGTTCCGGCTATGCCGAGTCCAAGCACCAGCTCCTGCGCAAGCTGGACGACACCAACCCGAATCCGGAACTGGATAAACTGGAAAAGTCGCTGGTGGAAGAGGCCAACAGCCTGGGCATCGGCCCCATGGGTTTCGGCGGTCGGACCACTCTGCTGGGAGTCAAGCTGGGCGTACTCAACCGCCTGCCCGCCAGTTTTTTTGTAAGTGTGTCCTACATGTGCTGGGCCTACCGCCGCCAGGGGGTAGTGCTGGATGCGTCCGACCAGAGCATCGGCGAGTGGCTCTACTAGGTTTCAGCGATTACAGGAGATCCCCGCGATGATCGAACTTTCCGCACCGTTTACCGAGGAAAAGATCCGCGCCCTGAAGGTGGGTGACATGGTCAACATCACCGGCCGCGTCTACACCGGCCGCGATGCAGTCCATAAATACCTGCACGAGGGCGGCGACTGCCCGGTGGACCTGACCGATCAGATCATCTACCACTGCGGTCCAGTGGTGGTGAAAGAGAACGGCAAATGGGTGGTCAAGGCCGCCGGCCCCACCACCAGTGCCCGCGAGGAACCGTATCAGGGTGACATCCTGCGCCGCTTCGGGGTACGCGGGGTGATTGGCAAGGGCGGCATGGGTGAAAAAACCCTGGCCGCGCTCAAGGAATGCGGCGCGGTATACATGCATGCCATCGGTGGCGCCGCCCAGGTGCTGGCGCGCTGCGTGACCGAGGTGAAGGGGGTATCCATGCTGGAGGAATTCGGCAGCCCGGAGGCCATCTGGGAGTTCGAGGTGGTGTCCTTCCCGGTGGTGATTACCATGGACAGCCACGGGGGCAGCCTGCACAAGGAAGTCCTGGCCCATTCCAGCGAGGCGCTCCAGGGGATTTTGTAATCCCCCGCCCCCCGGTGGCGCTTGACGCCATCCGGTTGATCCCTACACAGTAACCCTGTGGACCTGATCACCACCCACCCGTCCGCCGACTTTGACGGCGTTGCCAGCATGGTGGCCGCGCGCCACCTGTACCCCGGCGCCGTGCTGGCCTTTTCCGGCTCCGCCGAAGAAAAGGTGCGCGCTTTTGTGGACGGCGGCCCGGTGTCCATTCTAAATCCCGGCCAGGTGGATATGGACGCGGTAACCCGCGTGATCCTGTGTGATACCCACGCGCCCGAGCGGGCCGGTCATTTCTCCGAACTGTGCCGCAAGGTGCCGCTGCACGCCTTCGACCACCACCCGGTTGAGGAGGGGGAATTCCAGTTGCAGCAGGCGGTGATCGAGCCAGCGGGTGCTACCGCCACCCTGATGGCCTATCGGCTGAAGGCGGCGGGAGTCACCCTGTCGCCCTGGGAGGCCACCCTGATGGTGCTGGGGATCTATGAGGAGACCGGCTGTCTTACGTTTGCCTCCACCACCCCCCGCGACCTGGATGCGGCCCGCCTGTTCCTGGAACAGGGAGCCGATCTGACTACGGTGCGCCGCACACTGACCTCGGAACTGTCTCTGGAACAACTGGAACTGCTCGATACCCTGGCGCACCAGGTGGAGGTGCGCTATCTGGACGGCTACAAAACCGGGATCGCCACCGCCCACACGGAGCGGTACGTGGCCGATGCAGCGGTGCTGGCCAACCGGCTGCTGGCCATGGAGCCTATGGACGCCCTGGTCGTTCTCATCGGCATGGAGGAAAAAGTGCTGCTGGTGGCACGCGGAGCACGGCCCGAGATTCCCTTGGGCGAGGTGGCCCGCGTGTTCGGCGGTGGCGGCCACCCCACCGCCGCCAGTGCCATGGTGCACGACCAGACCCCTCAGCAATTGGCCGACGCCGTGTGGGCGGAACTCGAACGCCGCATCATTCCACTGGTGCGGGTATCGGCAATAATGAGCACCCGGCCGGTTACCGTGAATACCGCCCACACCATGAAGGAAGTGGAGGCGGTGCTGACCCGCTACGGCATCAACGCGGTGCCGGTGATGGAAGGAGAACGGCTGGCCGGGGTGCTTACCCGCGAAACGGTGCAGAAGGCCATCGCCCACCGAATGCGCTCCCTGCCCGCCGGCGAAGTCATGGACTCGGAACCGTTTACGGTCACCCCGGATACCCCGCTGCGGGAAGCCCGCGAGCGCATGGTGGAGAGCAATCAGCGCTTTACTCCGGTGCTGGATGGAAATCGGCTGGTGGGGTGCCTGACGCGCACCGACCTGCTACGCGCCATGCACGACGACCTGCGCCCGGAACCCCGCCCGCTGGGCTCGGCGCCCACCCGCGCGCGCGGCGTGGATCACCTGATGCGCCGCCACCTTCCCCCGGCGGTATACCAACTGCTGCGCGAGGCGGGAGCCGAGGGTGAGACGGCCGGGATCGGGATCTACATGGCGGGCGGCATCGTGCGCGATCTGTTACTGGGGAAGGAGAATCTAGACGTGGATCTGGTGGTGGAAGGGGACGCCATCCCTTTCGCCCGCAACTGGGCCACCCGCTGCTCCGGCGCGCGGGTACACACCCATGAGCGGTTTGGAACCGCCACCCTGACGCTGGAGCGGGAAGGGCTTCCGCCACATTTCAAAATCGATCTGGCCTCGGCGCGCACGGAATTTTACGATCACCCCTCGGCCCTGCCCCAGGTGGAGCACAGCTCCCTCAAGAAAGACCTGTACCGCCGCGACTTCACCATCAACGCCCTGGCCGTGGCCCTGAACGGGGGGCCGGAGGGCCTGAACGGCGGCAAGCGTGGGCTGGAGGGGCGTTTCGGAACCCTTATCGACTACTTCGGTGGCCAACGCGACCTGAAGGACCGTCGAATCCGCGTTCTGCACACCCTGAGTTTGATCGAGGACCCCACCCGCGCCCTGCGGGCGGTGCGCTTCGCCACCCGTCTCGGATTTTCCCTTGGCCGCCAGACCGAGCACCTGATTCGCGGCGCCGCCAAACTGGACCTTTACAAAAAACTGTCCGGCAAGCGGGTGCTCACCGAGTTGCAACTGCTGTTCGCCGACCACAACCCGGTGGCTGCGGTGCTGGAGTTGGAACGGCTTGGTGTGCTACCCGGAATTGATCCGGACCTCGCGGCAGATTCAGATCTGCGCGAGCGCCTGGAAAGGGCGCGCGACGCCGTCGGATGGTACCGGTTGCAGTTTCCCGGCCGCCCGTTGGCCGCCTGGCAGGTATGGCTGTTGGCGCTGGGCGATGCGGCGGAACCGGAACGTCGGGATGCCCTGTGGCAACGGCTGTCGGTGCCGGGACGTTTGCGCGGCCTGTGGCAGCGATGGGCCGATCTGCCCCATCTCGCCTGCAAGGCCCTGCCCGGCACGGCGGAGGCCGACCCGCTGGCAGTCTACCGCTGTCTGCATGGCGCGCCGGATGAGGTACTGGTACACCTGATGGCCATTGCCCAGAGCAGCGCTGTGGAGGGGGCGGTATCGCTGTACCTGTCACGCCTGAAGGAGATCCGCCCGGTAGTCACCGGAAGTGACCTGAAGGGGATGGGCATCCCCGAGGGGCCCCTGTACCGGGAGATTCTGGAACAGTTGTTGTGGGCCCGCATCGAGGGACGGGTGGAGGGAAAATCCGAGGAACTGGACTGGGTACGCAGGCGGGGCTACGGCTGCGTCTGAGGCGGATCCGTCGCCGAAGGGGGCGGTGCCTGATTGTCTCCGGTGCCCGTGCTGCAGGTGCGCCCCTTCAGATCGTACTGCAGGGCCACGTCGGTCATCACATCGTTGACCACGATCTGATCCACCACATCCATACCGGAAATCACCTTTCCAAACTGGGTATAGGAATCGTCGAACTGGCGCACGAAGTCCTTCATGATGAAAAACTGGCTGTCGCCGCTATCCACATCGGACAATTGCCGGGCCATGCCCACCGCGCCCCGAATGAAACGGCTGTTTGCGAACTCTCCCGGAATGGTCTGGCCGGAGCCGCCGGTGCCATTACCAAGGGGATCTCCCCCCTGGATCAACACGGGCTCCACCCGGTGAAACACGAGGCCGTTATAAAATCCCTGGCAGACCAGATCGCTGATCCGTTCCACCGTGTTCGGGGCACGATCGGGCATCATTTCGATCACGATACTGCCCTTGGGGGTGCGGATCCGGAAGGTGGGTTTGGCAAGCTGCACTGCAATGCGCGTAACCGGTGTTTCCGGAACAATCCGCTCCAGCACGTCCATCCCCCCGGTCACCCGCCCGAACACCCGGAACTGATCATCCAAAGCCGGGTCCAGCCGGTCCAGGACAAAAATCAGCCGATGGGTCAGCCGGTCCGGATCACCCACCCATCCCAAGGCCACCATCCCCCGGTCAAGCGGCTCCCCGGGGCTGCCATCCGGGCGGTCCACCCCGAGAGGGTCTCTCAGCAACGCCAACTCTCCATCCGGATCGCCAAACTGCAGAAAGGCACCTGGTTCCACCTGAAAAAACTGTTTTCCGTCATAGGTGCCGTCCAGCACCATGCCGGCCACCGCGGGGGTGGTCTCCGGAGTGGTCTCGATCAGCATTTCGAATTCCACCGGGCCCGCCTCGGTTTCGATTACCACCAGCGGCAGGGTATTGTTCTGGAGATTCTGATTTTGCGCGCCCCCGCCCCGATCGGACGGGGCACACGCTGCCACCAGGGGCAACGTGGCCACCGCCACGAACAGCAGCGGACGCAGCCAGGCATATGCCCGCGGGCGCATCACTCGGAAGCGACCCCCTTGATCACGATCACGTGGATCATGCGGTCACCCGGCTTGATCTTTTTAACCACATCCATGCCTGCCAGCACCTGGCCGAACACGGTGTAGTTGTTGTCCAGATGTGGGTGGCGGCCCAGCGAGATGTAAAACTGGCTGTCGGCGCTGTTCGGACTCTGGGAACGGGCCATGGCCACGGTCCCTTCCACGTGCTGGTGCTGGTTGAATTCGGCCGGCAGGTTCTGACCGGAACCGCTCCGGCCACACTGGTTGATGCGGGCCGGATCCTTGCAGGTGGGATCGCCGCCCTGCACCACAAAACCGGCTACCACGCGGTGAAAAATCACCCCGTCATAAAACCCGGAGCCGGCCAGTTCCGCGATGCGTGCCACGGTCTTGGGAGCATCCTCCGGGAAGGTGCCGATGACAACGGTACCGTGTTTGGTCTCAATACTGATTTTCGGTCCTGTACCCGCGGACGGGGCAGCATCCTCGGCCCATGCCGGTGCGGAAAGCCCCATTGTAAGCACTCCGACCACCATCAATGTCTTCAACTGGTTCATCGTTCCTGTTCCCTGCATCATGTCTCCCCTGATTGCGTTAAGGTGTGAAAAGAAACGCCCTTTGTACATCCCTTGATGGTCGGCAGACAACCCATGCCCGTGAATAGAGCACAAAGCATGCCAACCGCCCCCCCAAAAAAGGGGGGAAGCACCCTGCTCGCGGCGGTTTGCTGGGGCACATTGCTGTTCGCCCACGCGGGAGCCGTGCTCGGCTGGGAGACCGTCGGCATCTGGTTTTACCCGCTTGTCTGGTGGCCCTACGTGATATTAATGGATCACCACGGAGCCCGTCTGGGGGTCCAAAAGCCACTACTCTCACCCCCCTCCCGGCTGCTGGGATTGGGCCTGCTTTCGGTGCCTTTCTGGCTGCTATTTGAATTACTCAACCTGCGCCTGGAGAACTGGTATTACGTCGGCGTGCCGGAAAACTGGCTACTGCGCAATACCGGTGCGGCGCTCTCTTTTGCCACCGTGCTGCCGCTGATGGCGGTCACCGCGGCCTGGTTGCGGACCGGCCTCCTGGGCGGTCGGGTGCGGGTGCCCCGGCTGCGCATCACTTCCGGAAGGCTGTTGGGGATGCGTCTGGGTGGCGGGTTGTTTCTGTTACTTCCCATGGTGTGGCCACACCTCTTTTTCCCGCTGGTGTGGGGTTTTCTGGTGCTGTTGTTGGAGCCCGCCAATTACCAGGCCGGTCGCCCCTCGCTGCTGGCCGATCTGGAGCGTGGGGACGGGCGCCGTGTGGCCGCGCTGCTGAGCGCCGGGCTGATCTGCGGCGGACTGTGGGAGGGGTGGAATGTTCTGGCCTCTGCCCACTGGATCTACACGGTTCCGTGGTTGACCGAAACCAGGTGGTTCGAAATGCCTCCCCTGGGCTTCTTGGGATTTCCCATGCTGGCCCTGGAAGGTTTTGTATGCGTGCAGTGGATGGCAGGAAACTGGCGCGAGGCGAGGAAACCGGCGCGGGGGTTCTCCATACTGCTTCTGATTGCCCTGTCCGTCTGCGGCCTGTGGGGGATGGACCGCTACACGGTGGATGCCCATACCCCGTCCATGGACAATGTGCGCCCCCTGAACGGTGAGCAAAGAGCCGCTCTGAAAGCCCACGGGGTGGTCACCGTGCGACAACTGGCGGAACTGGACGATACGCATCTGGCGAGTCTGGGCGCTGCCGCCGGCATTGACGCCGGACACCTCACAATGGCCCGCGACTGGGCACGCCTGACCCGGCACCGGGGCTTGGGCGATATCCGAGCGGCCCGCTTGTGGGATGCGGGAATCACCCGCCAGACGCTGGCAATGTACACGCCGGAGGCCCTTACCCGAATACTGGGGGATGCGGCGCCGCCCCGCCAACGGATCCGGGTCTGGCTGCATGCCGCACCCAAGGCGGTTGACCCAGCGGGGGGATGATTCCCGTCAACCGGCGCTGACCGGCAGTCCTCGCCCCACCTTTTCACGCTCGTTGGGACCCAGCACGCGCATGCCGCCGCTCTTGGGGCGCCAACGGAAACGCTCCAGGCCAACGGTCACCCCGCGTTTGGAAAACAGAGCCTTGTAGCGGTCGAAATTGGCCGCCAGATGCGCCACCGTGGACCGGTATCCATAGCGAAGCACGTCCAGCCGCGTGTCGTGCCCCATCACGTTCTGGGTAAACATGACGGTATCCTTCGGATCCGGCTCGATGATGGTGATGTCGATGCCGGGGAACATGGCCTCCTGCCGGCTTTTGGCGTGGCGCAGGCGCATGCTGGTGTTGATGCGCATGGCCTGGTCGGCGACGAACGCCATGCCCTTCTGTTTGATTCCCTTGCACAGGCCGTGACAGACCGGAACGCATACGCTCTCCCGGTCGTTTTCCAGATGCACCACCGGATTGATCACCAGCACCAGCCCGGCTCCCTGATCCACAGCCACATTCATGTTGGCCACCCGGCCGGTGCCCCCGTCAATGTAGTCGGCACCATCGATGGTCACTGGCTGGAACAGCACCGGCACCGCCGACGAGGCCACCACGGCACGGCTGATCGGCACGTGGTTGGTTCCCTCGCCGCCAAACACCACGTAGCGGCCCGTATCCAGATTCAGGGCGGGCACATAGAGCGGACGCCGCAATTCACGGAAGTCATCCGTCATCCCTTCGCCGGTGGCAAACCGGTTGCGCAGGGTGAGTTCCAGCGGTTCCAGGGTAAACAGGCCGGACGGAAGACTCTGCTGCACCGCGGCCACCATGTCGAGCAGCGACGGAATCCCTTCCCGCCGCCAGGCACAACGGATCACCTCGCCGCCTGCGTCCCACAGGGAGGCGGCGGCCTTTTTTACCATCGGCCAGGTCTCCCCGGTACCGAAGGAGTAGATGTCCTTGCGGGTAAAGTTGTAGGGTGAGGCGCCGTCCCCGGCCACCGCATCATAGATCTCGCGCGGGGTGACTCCGTTGGCCACCAGGGCGGCCACCGCCGAACCGGCGCTGGTACCCACGTAAAAATCAAATGTGGTGCTGGACAGTCCGGCCTCGAAGAATTCGTCCAGGGCGGTCAGTACCCCTACTTCGTACATCCAGCCGGGAATGCCGCCTCCGGCCAGTACCAGAGCGATTTGGGCTCCGGGCGCGCGGCGGGGCCGTGCGTTGGATGTGGGTGGCGGGCCGGGTGTGTCGGGCATGCGTCCTCCAGACGATGGTACGGGCGGCGGACCAGGGGAAGCCGCGATACCCCCAATTCCTATCGGCCGAAACATACACCATATTGATTCAAATGTGGGCACCTGTTTGGCTGCCGGGGGCGGCTAGGGTATCCTCGCCGCTTACGTTTGGCAAAAGGCGGGACATGAAACTGCACAACCAGATTTTTCTGGCCATGGGGCTGGCGGTGGCGGCGGGGTTGCTGCTGCCGGAGGTGGTGACCCACCTGAAGTTCATCGGCGACCTGTTTCTGGGGGCGCTGAAAATGATCGTGGGGCCGCTGGTGTTCGCCTCGGTGGTGGTGGGCATGCTGTCGCTGGGCGACGTGCGCCACGCCGGGCGCATGGGTGGAAAAACCGTGGTCTATTTCCTGTCCACCACCTTCATGGCAGTGGGGGTGGGGCTGCTGATGGTCAATCTGATTCAACCCGGCGTGGGGGTGGACCTGTCCCAACTGGGGGGCGACGTGAAGCAGATTCGGGCCACCGAAATCGGCGTGGGGGCGTTTCTGGTGGAACTGGTCACCGGCATCTTCATGAATCCGTTTGCGGCACTGGCCCAGGGCAAGGTGCTGTCGATCATCGCATTCGCCCTGCTGCTGGGCGGCGTAATCACCACCCTGGGGGAGCGCGGCGAACCCCTGAGGCGCTTTTTTGAAAGCCTGAACGACGCCCTGATGGGCATGGTCCACGTGATTCTGTTTTTCACCCCCGCTGGCGTGTTCGCCCTGCTGGGCAACATCGTGGCCAAGAGTGGGGTGGAAATTTTCGCCGGTCTGGCCAAGTACGCCCTGGCGGTGGTGGCGGGGTTGGCGGTCCACGGCTTTTTGCTGCTGTTTCTGGTGCTGCCACTGTTGGGGCGCATCCAGGCCGGGCACGTGGCCAAGGGCATGCGCGCCGCCTGGGCCATGGCGTTTTCCACCGCCAGTTCGTCGGCCACCCTCCCCCTGACCATGGAGTGCGCCCGCGACAACGTGGGCGTGCCCGACCGCTCGGTGCGCTTCGTGCTGCCGCTGGGGGCCACCATCAACATGGATGGCACCGCCCTGTACGAATCCGTCGCCGCCCTGTTCATCGCCCAGGCCTACGGCATTCACCTGGGGATTGGCGAACAGATGATCGTGTTCCTTACCGCCACCACCGCGGCCATCGGCGCGGCGGGCATCCCGGAGGCGGGACTGGTGACCATGAGCCTGGTGCTGTCTTCCGTGGGCCTGCCGCTGGAGGGCATCGCCCTGATCCTGGCGGTTGACCGCATCCTCGACATGTGCCGCACCTGCGTCAACGTGGTGGGTGACTCCATTGGTTCGGTGGTGGTGGCACGTCTGGAGGGGCTGCCGTTCCACCCGCCGAAAGGGCAGGGTGGACATCCCGGGGGAAACCGTCCGGCCCCCTCCTGAATCCACCCCATAACCCACCGGTTTTGTGCAGGTTTTCCACACCATTTTGTCAGATGCCAATCCGCCGGAAACCTGATATGGTGGATGTGGAGATACTAATTTCACATGGAGGGAACGCCATGGCCGTGACGTGGGTTTTGGTAGCGGACAGCAGCCGAGCACGTATTTTTTCCAAGAACGGCAGCGGGGGATATAGGGAGGTGGCCGGGTTTATTCATCCCGAAAGCCGCATGCACGATCAGCAACTGACCAGCGACCTGCCGGGCACCGCCGCCGGGCACGCCGGGTCCGAACGGCACGCGTTGGGCGAGAAAACGCCGCCCAAGCGCCATGAGGCGGTCACCTTTTCCAAACAGGTAACCAGTCACCTGGAACACGCCCGCACCAGCCGGGCCTTTGACAAACTGGCGGTGATCGCGCCGCCATCCTTTCTGGGCATGTTGCGGGAGCAGTACTCCCAGCCTCTGGCCGGAATGGTGAAACAGGAGGTCACCAAGAATATTGTCCAACTGGCACCTCGCGAGTTGATGCCGCATCTTCCCTCCCGTCTGTAGGGGGAACTTCGGCTGTCCCGGGGATTGTCCCGGGTGATATCCTGTGCGGGACCGGATCGGTAAATTACCGGAACCGGTCCCGCACTTTTTTTATGGCCGCACCATGACCCTTTCCCCCACCTACGACATCACCAAAAGCTACGACGAAAATTACGCCGACGGGCCGTTCTTTTCCGGCGATCTGCCCCCCGCTCCCAAGGGGGAACCGGGCTACCGGTTTCTGGACTTTCCGGTCCATGCCCCCATCGGCGTGCCCGCCGGTCCCCTGCTGAACGCGAACTACATCGACCTGTACGCGCGGCTGGGGTTCGATCTGCCGGTTTACAAAACCGTGCGCTCCATCCAGCGGGCCTGTCACCCGGCCCCCAACTGCCTGTATCTGAAGGATGCGGGCAGCCTGACACCGGAGCGTTTTTCCGAACGGCTGGTGGCCACCGCCAAGGAGCCGGCGCACCCGGCGGACATCTCCATTACCAACTCCTTCGGCATGCCCAGCAAACAGCCGGACACCTGGATGGAGGACATGGAGAAGGCCCGCAACGGCATGGGTCCGGGACAGGTGTTTATCGCCAGTTGCGTGGGCACCCCGGGGGTGGCGGGCGGCGACCTGCCCGCCGATTACGCCCGCACCGCCGCCATGGCCCGCGAGGCCGGGGCCCAGGTGGTGGAAATCAACCTGAGCTGCCCCAATGTGACCAGCGGCGAGGGCAGCATCTATACGGACAGCGAGTTCACCCAGCGGATCGCGCGCGAAACCGCTCGCGTTCTGGGGCCGGTGCCGCTGATGGTGAAGGTGGGCTACTACACCGACCCCAACGTGCTGGCCGAAGTGCTGCGGGCGGTGGCGCCGTTCGTGGCGGGCGTGGCGGGCATCAACACCCTGTCGTTCGAAGTGGTGGACGAGTCCGGCCAGCAGGCATTGCCCGGCGAAGGGCGCCTGCGCTCCGGCATCTGCGGTGCGGCCATCCGCGAATGCGGCCTGACCCAGGCACGCACCATGGTGGAGATGAAGGCCGTCGAAAAATACGACTTCGCCATCGTTGGCGTGGGAGGCATCATGACTCCCGCCGACATCGACGCCTATCTGGCCGTGGGGGTGGATGCGGTGATGAGCGCCACCGGCGCCATGTGGGACCCGTATCTGGCAAAAAACTGGCGCACCACTCACGGTGTGGGCTGATCGGGGCGGAAGGCTTAGCCCAGCCCGAACAACCGGTTGGTATTCTCCGTGGTGGCCGCCACCATCTGTTCCGGCGTCACCTCCTTGATCTCCGCCAGCTTCTGGGCCACCAGGGTCACGTAGGCCGGTTCGTTGGTCTGGCCGCGAAACGGCACCGGGGCCAGATAGGGGCAGTCGGTTTCCACCAGAATCCGGTCCAGCGGCGCAATGGCCGCCACGGCACGCACCTCGTCCGCCTTGTTGAAGGTGACGATGCCCGAAAACGACAGGTAATACCCCAGCGCCAACGCGGTTTTGGCCAGTTCCATGCCGGACGAATAACAGTGCATCACCCCGATCACATCGGGAAACTCGTTTAGAATTTCCGCCGTATCCTCCTCCGCCTCGCGGGTGTGGATGACCACCGGCAGCGAAAACTCCCGCGCCAGTTCCATCTGCCGGCGCAACCAGTACCGCTGCACCTCCCGCGGGGAGTGATCGTAGTGGTAATCCAGGCCGATTTCCCCCACCGCCACGCAGTTGGCGTCGGCGCACAGGTCGCGCATTTCGGTCAGGTCGTTTTCCGAATGCTCCACCGCATCGTGGGGGTGCACGCCCACGGTGGCAAACACGTTGTCATACCGGGCGGCAATTTCCAGTGCCCGTTCCGAATCCACCCGCGTGGTGCCAATGGTGATGATCCGTTCCACCCCGTGCGCCCGCGCCCGCTCCAGCACGGCGGCAATGTCATCGGCAAGCGGCGTCATGCCCAGGTGCGCGTGGGTGTCGATGATGCCGGGTAGCGTGGGTGCGGTTTTGGTTTTGCTCATAGGGGCCAAGTTTAGGGGCCGCCCCACAGATCGAGCAAGCGCCGCGTTACGATCGGCAACGGGGAGTGCGGTTCCGCACGAAAACCGCCCGCCCCGTTGGTGCCACCTTTCATCCGCGGCTTCCGGGTGGGGCGGGGTATTTCAAAGAGCTGTTGGCCCCCACCATTCACCGGGATGGCCTGGGGGGTGGCACCTGCGGCCAGGCGGCACGGCGATTCCCGCGTCATGGTGGCCGACTCCTGCGCGTCCGGCGGCGCGCATCTGGCGCTGCTGGCGATTGATGCGGTTGTGGGGATGCCCCGCTTCGTAAAAACAACCTGTTATCCATCGTGAAGCCCGTGGTGCGTGGGGCATTCTGGGGGCGCGGACGGGGGGAAATCGTGCTACTTCGCTTCGCAAACAGCAAAGCTAAACCGTGGCCCACGGTAAACCACCGGGCATAACCAACTGACAACGTGGCATTTTTGGCCGTTTGTGGGCACGGCCGATTTATTTCGCACAAAATCGGATGAAAGCTCATAACAGATTGTTTTTAAATTAAAAATCGCGTTTGTGGTTGCTAAATGAAACACGGTGAAAATTAACGGTTTCCGCGCGCAGAACCGGTTGTTTTTGTGGAATA
>Ga0224496_10000356_pt1 | contig 32445 bp, 27 predicted proteins | sample SF_Jul11_sed_USG_2_FD_168127 | JGI IMG/M metagenome (GOLD analysis project Ga0224496, IMG submission 168127) | Sediment microbial communities from San Francisco Bay, California, United States - SF_Jul11_sed_USGS_8_1 | ecosystem: Environmental > Aquatic > Marine > Sediment | place: USA...
AGGAAACGAAGCTGAGTTTTTCTGGGTCGTCCGGGGCGGCCTTTATGGCGATGCCGTAGTTGAGGAATTCCTCCTTGTCGATCTCATCGATCAAGACATCGCTGTGGTGTGGTGGGAAAGTCAGTCCCAAAGAGGCTTCGGCCAACCCGTAAACCGGCATGATGCTTTGTGATTTAAAGCCGTAGTCCTTAAAGCGCTCGCAAAAGTGATCGATGGTTTCGCGGCTGACCTGCTCCGCTCCGTTAAAAGCGCATCTCCATGAACTCAAATCGATACCCTCTATGTCTTCATCTTTAATCTTTTGGCAGCAGAGTTCGTAAGCGAAGTTTGGTCCGGCCGAAATGCTGCCCCGGTGCTGATGAATCGCCTTGAGCCATCTCTCGGGTCTCAGTAAAAAAGAGATAGGCGATAAAATCACCAGAGGGCAGGCGTGATAAAGGGAGCCCAGCCAAGCCCCGATGAGGCCCATATCGTGGTAAAGGGGCAGCCAGCTGATAAAAACGTCTTTTGAGGTGATCCGGGTCGCCTTGCCCATAATGCGAATGTTCGCCAAAAGCTGTCGGTGGCTAAGAATTACGCCCTTGGGATTTCCGGTGCTCCCGGAAGTGTACTGCAAAAAGGCGGTGTCATCGGTTCTTGCCGGAGATCGGGTAGGTTCCTGTTGATGCTCGGTAAGCTCCTCAAAAGTCACGATGGTTTTGAGTTCCTCGACCTCGGCTTTCAGAAAATAACAAAATTTTTGGGCTTCTGGAACGGTGATTAAAAAGGGACTGCCCGCGTTTTTCAGGATAGCGGCGTGTCTTTTCAAGTGATCCTCGATTTGCGAAAGTTTTGCGGGAGGATAGATGGGCACAGGGATTCCGCCTGAGTACAATATGCCGAAAAAACTATAGAAATATTCCTTGCCGGTGGGCAACATGATGGCGACCGAATCGCCCTGCTTAAGTCCCTTTTTAACCAGACCGGCGGCGAGCTTTTCGGCGTTGGATTTTAGATCCCTGTAGGTGATGACGCTTTTTTGGTCTTTTTCGTCATAATAGGTTATATGGGGTCTGTCAGGGTGGTAGTAGTCAAACCAATCCAAAACTTCGTTGAGAGTTTCAGCCTGGGTCGGCGGGGAATCTCCTTGTGGCTGTTATCGGGTATCTCCGCTTTAAGAATCGGCGCAAACTTATGGACTGGGTTGGCGTTAAGCACCGCTTCTAGAAGATCTTTCGTCTTGTCGGCTGTGGCCAGGATATGGTCGGGGAGTTTAACGTTAAAGACCTGCTCGATTTGGCTTAATAGTTCGATCTTACCCAGGCTGTCAAAACCCAGTTCGCCTTCCAATTGGCTTTCCAGAGTTACCTTTAGGTTTTCGGACTTGTGGGGGTGGATTTTTAAAATCACCTCGGTAACGCTTGCTAGGAGTTTGTCCTCAATCCTTTTTTTTGAATCCATATGTTAAAACAGGTTTAAAAAAATGTTAACACGTAATAAAATAAATTAAATTTCAAAGGGTCCATAAGGATTGAAGGATCATTTATAATTGCTAATTTTACTTGAAAACAGCACAAAAAGCCAATCCAAATTAATTCAACACCAAATGATAAAGGTGGTTTATGAAAAAATTGTATGTTTGCAGCGTTTGCGCTTATACTTATTACGAAGAAGAAGGAGATCCCGAGGGTGGAATTTTACCGGGGACCAAGTTCGAAAAACTTCCTGAGGATTGGTGTTGTCCGGTTTGCGGTGTCGGGAGGGAGGAATTTAATGCTTTTAACGATTAAGCTCAGCTAACAGGAGGATATCACGATGTGCCAGTTAATGGGGATGAGTGCCAATGTTCCAACCGATATCTGCTTTAGTTTTACGGGACTGATCCAAAGAGGCGGTGTTACTGGTCCTCATAGGGACGGTTGGGGAATCGCTTTTTATGAGGGGCGGGGCTGTCGGTTTTTCCACGACCAGTATGCTGGGTGTGAATCCCAGATCGCCGGGTTGGTTAAGGAGTTCCCCATCAAAAGTCATATCGTCATCAGCCATATTCGTAAGGCTAATCGAGGCAGGATTTGTCTGGAGAATACCCATCCCTTCGTAAGGGAGCTATGGGGTTGCTACTGGTCTTTCGCGCATAACGGTCAACTTAAAGGGATCAAAAAAAAATCCCTGACGCATTATCATCCGGTCGGCTCGACCGACAGTGAGTATGCGTTTTGCTGGATGCTTGACCAGATCAAAGACAAGTTTCCAAAAAAACCGGAAAGCAAGGTTAAACTCAAAGGCTTTATTAATCAACTGAGCGATCAACTCGCGGAGCGGGGAATTTTTAACATGTTGCTTTCGGATTCGGTTTATCTTTATACCTACTGCTCGACGAAGCTATGTTGGATTACCAGAAAGGCGCCTTTCGGAGAAGCCGAGCTAAAGGATGTTGAAATGAAAGTGAATTTTTGTCACCAAACCACACCCAAAGACATCGTAAGCGTAGTGGCCACCGAGCAACTGACGAACAATGAAAAATGGGTTCAAATGAGCAAGGGCGACTTTTTGGTTTTTAAAAATGGGTTATCAACTGTCTAGCGGACAAACTGATTTTAAAATTCCGGAACGACTCCAAAGCAGTTAATCAAAAAATCGATTTTTTCTTGCGAGTCATCCGGGATGTAATTAATCTCGAAGCCATTTTCAACCAGCCCCTTCATGAAGCCTTCCCTGTTCCACTTACAGGTAGCGTTGAAAGTAAAAAAAACAGGTCCCTGAATATCGGGAAGTCCCTCATCGGGGATGGAAATTCTCAAACTGAGTTTCTCGTTAAGCTCAATGGGTTCATTGCTGATGATCAAGAGCCCTATCAGTGAAATATTCTGCAGATGTCCTATGATCTGGTGAGTTGAGTCGTCCATTACTTCGAGCAAATCGGATAGATAAGATCTTTCAGCTTGCCTTTGATTATTTTCCATTGTTATTGATTTTCCGTAACGGTTCATAATGGCGCCGATGTCCGGTTTTTTGCCGAAGGCGCAGGATTGCGTTATTATGATCATCTAACCGATTTAAGGTTAGCGATAAAATGATTCTGAATCAATGATTTAATTTATATTTTTTCTGTTTGGCCTTTTTTATAGCGTAAAAATCCAAGTAGGGACTCTTTTATAACGGAGATCAAACCCTGTCCGATTGGTCGGATTTGGATTTGTTTACTTTATCCTTAACTTAATAATCCGACATCATTTCATTTTTAAGATGAGTTACTGAGCGATTAAGAAAAGCCTCATCCGGTTTGATGACAATATGTGATGAAGTGAGCTATAGCTGTGGTTCTAATGGCAGTTTAGAACAAAATGATTGCTATGGAGAGCATAATCAGGTATGAATAAACCCTGCCAAATGGATAGTCAAACCTTCAAAGGTTAAGTCGTTTCATGTTATTTCCTGAAAACGTTATATTTAAAGATTGTGTTGGCCTGAAACTCAAGGGTAAGATTCTCCGGTTTTTGGTTGGATGGCTATTAATTATTGTTTTTATTTTCAGTTATTCTACTATTCTTGTCGCCGAAGTCTTGGTCCTTGGTGATGAGGCCCAAAAAATCCGAGCGGGGAAGTATCTGGAGTTGTATTTGGATGAAACCGGGGTAAAAAACATAAAGGATATTGAGCAACTGGAAGCCGAGAGCGCGCTTGTCGCGTCAGAGAGCGTTGTTCCGAACTATGGTTTTACCAGAGCGAGCTTATGGGCCAAACTGAGGGTTAAAAATTCAGGCGACATAAAAAAAACGGTCTATCTTGAAGTCGATTATCCCCATCTAGACCATTTAAACCTGTTTCATCCATTCGGCGACGAGGGGCAGTATCGAATAGAGCGTTATGGGGACAGCCTACCCTTTAATCAGAGAAAGCTTCACCACCGAAATTTCGTCACTCACTTTGAAATTGAAGCCTTCGAGGAAAGAGTTATTTACTTTCAGCTGTCTACCCAGGATACCCTTCAGTTTCCCCTGATTGTTTATGCCAATGAATATTTTATCAATCAGGAGCATAATGATCAATTTGTCTTCGGTTTTTATTACGGTTTGATGATTGTTCTGGTCGTCTATAGTTTGATCTTGTTTTATATGATCAGGGATAAAAGCTACCTGATCTATTTCTTTTACTTAATCGGTTATGTTCTGTTCCAACTGATTCTCAACGGTTACGCCTATGAGCTATTGTGGTCTGATTACCCATGGTGGGCGAAAAGAAGTCGTGTTTTTTTTATCGGGTTTGGATTTTTCTTTGCCTTGTTTTTCGCGAAAATTATTTTAAACACTCATAAAAAATTACCCAAGCTGGACAAGGTCATTCAGGTATTTATGGTCGGCAATGTCTTCATCATGCCTTTATCCCTAATCGTGGATTTTTATATTATGATTCAAGTCGCAGTTTTTTACGCGGCTCCTTGTGTCTTCATTATCATGTGGGCTGGGATCAGAAGCGCCATGAAAAAATACCGCCCGGCCATATTATATCTTTCAGCCTGGCTGATGATCGCTTTGGGGATATTAGTTAGCGTTCTTAGGGCGTTCGGTATTCTGCCAAGAACTCTATTGACTGAATACGGGATGCAGATCGGCTCGGTTTTCGAAGTGGTCCTGTTTTTCTTCGGGTTGGCGGATCGTATGAATTTCTTAAGAAGGGAAAGACTTCAGGTTCAAGAAAATCTATTGAAAACCCAAGGAGAGCTTTTAAGTCATTTAAAACAAACCGACCGTATGAAGGACGAGTTTTTAGCTAACACCACCCATGAGCTAAAAACACCACTCCATGGGATCATAGGGCTTTCCGAATCCATTTTGAGCAAATCAAAATCGAACCTGAATTCCAAGGAAAAAGAAAATATCTCTCTTATCTCAAATAGTGGCAGACGTCTATTAACTCTGGTTGAAAGCCTTTTGGATCTTTCAAGCATCAAGTTCGGTAATGTCAGACTCGATTTAAAACCCGTTGACCTAAAAAAGACCGTTGATATCGTGCTGACATTTTCCCAGACGCTGGTAATGAACAAAAAATTAACGCTCATCAATGACGTTCCTGAGAAATTGCCGAAAATTGAGGCGGATGAAAACCGGCTCGAACAGATTTTATATAATCTGATCTCAAACGCGATTAAGCACACCGAAGAAGGAGAGATCGTCGTCTCGGCCGTTACCCAGAATCGCGACCTAAAAATAACGGTTTCTGATACGGGTATCGGGATTAATTTCAACAAAGAAGATTCCATTTTCGATCCCTTTGTCCTCGGGAAGGATGAAAAGAGTCAGTTTCATGGTGTAGGTTTGGGTTTGAGTATCTGTCGCTCTCTTGTCGAACTTCATCGAGGAAAAATCGCTTTTGAATCCACCGTCGGTAAGGGGACCGAGTTTTTTTTCACCATACCGCTTTATACAAAACTCGAAGATCCTAAAGAGTCAGCAATCATAGACACCCGGAATCAGTTACAGACGGATTTGCCTGAAATTCAGATGGAAAGGGGGAGCCTGGAAACGCAAAACCAGGAAGGGTATCGGATTTTCGCGGTGGATGACGATCCGATTAATCATCATGTTCTGGAAAATTATCTGGAGGGGGAAAATATGATTTTAAGTAAATTTCTGGACCCCGAAGAAGCCTTAAGTTTTGTTTTTGAGGAGCAAAAACCGGATCTGATCCTTCTGGACATCATGATGCCGAAGCTTTCAGGGTTCGAGTTTATCAAGGCTTTGCGTAAAAAATATAGCGAATCGGAACTGCCTGTTATCTTTCTTACTGCCAAGGATCAGATCCAAAGCCTAGTGGAGGGGTTTTCGTTGGGAGGGAGCGATTATGTCACTAAACCTTTTAACAGAAACGAAATCATCAACCGGATTCAAAAATGCCTTTTCGCGAGACAAACCAGGGATCATCTTCATTCACTCCGTGCCTTCGCCGAGAAATTTACGGATTTTGATGACATCCCAGCCCTTTTTAAAAATATCGTTGATCTTCATTGCCGTCACAATTATTTAAGTCAGGCCGCCTACTATCAAAACGGCGAACTAATTCATCACAACGGGACGCAAAATAAGGATTCTCCCTTTTTGCCTGAGACCCCGTCTGAACAGATATTGGCTTTTTTTAATCAGATGGAAGATGAGATCACTCTTATAAAGCTTGAAGGGACAAAGAATAAAATCGATCCGGTTAAGGCGGGGATTTTGAGACCCTCGGTTAAACAAGGCTGTCTGATGGTCTTGAATATCGAGGAAATCAAAGGTCATCATATCGCCATTCACTCTACTCAGGAAAACACTGTTCTCAGGGAGGTTGGGGAGGAGTATTTTCGCAATCTGGTTCGTATGATCAATTCGTTGCCCAGATTATCCAGTGAAACAGCCTCAGATGAGATACCGGAGAAAAAAGATCTGGAAAATATCTTTCGTATCATGAAACACCAAAAGGATATTGCGTTTATCAAATCTGAAAGCCCTTATTGTAAAGTCGTTCTCGATACACCTTTTGATGATAGTTTTCTACTTAGAACCACGATCCAAAAGATCGAGAGCTACTTTAACGGTAAAACCTTCGTTAGGGTTCATCGATCCTATTTGATCAACCCGCAAAAGATCGAATTGATTAAAAAAAGTAAGCAACGTGATCTATGTGTCCAGGTGAAGGTTCCACAGGAGAAGGCCGAAATTATCCCGATCGGGCGTTCTTACCGTGATCGGGTTAAGGAGCTTGTATGATAACAATCAGTTAAAATAGAACTCAATCCAAAAAAAAAGCTGACCGAAGTCAGCTTTTTTCTGGAAGTAAACAGAGGGGGGATTACATCATACCGCCCATGCCTCCCATACCACCCATACCACCCATTCCACCACCTCCAGGCATCGGAGCGTCGCTTTCATCTTTTGGGATGTCGCTGACTGAAGCCTCGGTCGTTAAAAGGAGACCGGAGATAGAAGCTGCGTTTTGAAGCGCGTTTCGGGTAACTTTGGTCGGATCGATGATACCGTTTTTTACCATATCGACATATTCCTCGGTTCTGGCGTCGAAACCTTCGTTCCCGGCCGACTCCTTAACCTTGTTGACGACGATGGCGCCCTCTTTACCGGCGTTAGCCGCAATCTGTCTTAACGGCTCTTCCAAGGCCCTTTCGATGATCATGGCTCCAATTTTCTGGTCGCCTGAAAGTTTTTTGGCCAGAGCGGATACGTTAGGCTGTGTCCTTAAAAGAGCGACTCCTCCTCCAGCGACAACGCCTTCTTCAACTGCCGCCCGGGTTGCGTGCAATGCATCCTCGACACGGGCCTTTTTTTCTTTCATTTCAACTTCGGTCGCGGCTCCCACGTTGATGATGGCAACACCACCGACAAGCTTAGCCAGTCTTTCCTGAAGTTTCTCACGGTCGTAATCAGATGTGGTTTCTTCAACCTGAGCCCTGATTTGGTTGACCCTTCCCTTGATGGCGTCAGCAGCTCCAGCTCCATCGACGATCACGGTGTTGTCCTTATCCACGGTGACGGTCTTGGCCGTTCCAAGCTGGGCCAGTGTCAAGTCTTCCGGTTTCATGCCCCTGTCCTCGCTGACAACCTCGCCACCGGTTAAGATCGCGATATCCTCCAGCATGGATTTTCTTCGGTCACCAAATCCCGGAGCTTTCATGGCGCAGCACTGAAGGGTGCCTCTTAACTTGTTGACCACCAGGGTCGCCAAAGCTTCACCGTCAATGTCCTCGGCAATGATAATAAAAGGTCTGCCTTCTTTGGCGATCTGCTCAAGCACAGGAAGAATATCCTTCATGTTGCTGATTTTCTTTTCAACCATGATGATGTAGGGGTCTTTTAAAACCACTTCCATCCGGTCTGAATCCGTCACGAAATAGGGAGAAAGATAACCTCGATCAAACTGCATCCCCTCGACAACTTCCAGGTTGGTCTCAAGCCCTTTGGCTTCTTCAACGGTGATAACGCCGTCCTTACCGACCTTGTCCATCGCCTCGGCAATGATCTTTCCGATCGTCTCGTCGCTATTTGCTGAGATTGTGCCGACTTGAGCGATTTCATTATTGTTTTGAATCTTCTTGGAATTCTTGGCAAGCTCTTCAACCGCGCTGATGACCGCCAAATCGATGCCCTTTTTTAATTCCATTGGGTTGGCGCCCGCCGCGACATTTTTTGAACCCTCGCGGTAAATGGCCTGCGCCAGAACCGTTGCCGTCGTCGTACCGTCTCCGGCAATATCCGAAGTCTTACTGGCGACCTCTTTGACCATCTGGGCCCCCATGTTCTCGATCTTGTCCTCCAGCTCGATCTCTTTGGCGACCGTGACACCGTCTTTGGTGATCAGGGGCGCGCCGAATGATTTGTCAATCACGACGTTACGCCCTTTTGGTCCCAGGGTTACCTTGACCACATCCGCAAGTTTGTTGATCCCGCGGAGCATGGCGGCTCGGTTATCGCTACCGAATATAATTTGTTTTGCCATATAGATTCCTCTATTAAAATAATTTAAAAATACGGTTAATTTTTAACTTGAATTTTTTACTGGGTCCTACTCGATGATTGCCAGGACATCTTCTTCTTTCATCATCAGATATTCCTCGCCGTCAATGGTGATTTCGGTGCCTGAATATTTACCGAATAGTACCTTGTCGCCTTTCTTGACATCAAGCGGGGTGATCTTGCCATCCTCACGTTTAATGCCACTGCCGACAGCGATAATCTCACCCTCTTGGGGCTTTTCTTTGGCTGTGTCGGGGATGATGATCCCGCTGGCTGTCTTGTTTTCCGCTTCACGGCGTTTGACGATCACTCTATCGTGTAAAGGTCTGATTTTCATAACCAAAGTCCTTCTTGTGGGGTTGTTAAATTAAAATACCCTCTCCTTGCTCGTTTTAGTCGGTAGGAAAGGGTCATTGTCACTGAAAATCTAAATTCTTATCAGCACTCCTTTTTAACGAGTGCTAATAAAATAATAACCAAAATTAAAACCAACGTCAATACAGAATCAATAAAGATTGTAACCGATTGATAAATAAAACAATAAAACTTGTTTTCCCAGCTGGACTATCAATGACCGTGGAGGGAATCAGTATAGAAGACAAAACGAAGACAATATCCTGGGTTTTTAATATGGCGATGAGCAGGGTTGTCTTTAAGGCGGTCGTAGTTTAACAGTTCATGAAAGAGGTGGCAAATATTTTTCCATTTCTTCAAATAGGTTCTCTTGAACCGGAAAGCGGCCACAGATCGACTGATTATTGTAAATGACCTGGCCTTGAAGCAGGACTTCAAAGATCTGGTTATGACCTTTGATGAGTTCCGGCTTGATGTTATAGTGTTTTAAGATCGCCCTGGCCAAACTGGAGGCTTTTTCAAGATACCCTCATTCCTCGCAGTAGCGGATTTGGATGATGATGTCATTTTTGGGTTTTGCCATTCCGTTTGCCTTAAAGCTCTTTTGATTTGATGACCAACATCTTTTTGACCTGCATATCCCTGACGCTGTAGGGGATTCCCCCGACACCCATGCCTGATTCGCGGTGACCGCCAAAGGGCATCCAATCTACCCTGAAAGCGGTATGATCGTTGACCATGACGGCGGTGGCGTTGAGCTGTCTATAACCTTTCATTGCCTGATTTAGATCCTGCGTGAAAATGGCGGCCTGAAAGGAATAGGGTAGTTCGTTGGCCTGTTGAATGGCCTGGTCCAAGTCGCTGTATGAATAAACGCAGACCACAGGCCCGAAAATTTCATCCTGGCTTACCTTGGATTGTGGACTGGGATTTAAAAGGACCGTGGGCGCGTAGCAGGTTTCATTCACCCTTTTTCCTCCGCACAAAAGCAAAGCGCCTTCGTTGACGGCCTCGTTGACCCACCGCTCAACTCTCTCAAGTTCGGCATTTCTAATCAAGGGGCCGACTTCGGTCTCAGGCAGAGTGGGATCGCCCACAGTGAGCAGCTTGGCTTTTTCGGCGATCAGGTCCGCCAGCTTGATGGCCAGCGTCTCATGCGCGAAAATCCGTTGGACCGAGACGCAGACCTGTCCCGCGTGATAAAAACCTCCCTTGACCAATAGGGGCAAAGCTACATCGATATCAGCATGCTCTGTGAGGATAACTGGAGCAACGCCGCCGTGTTCCATGGCGCAGTGAGCCCCAGGTGGCAGTTTGGAGCGAAGTTTCCAGCCCACGTTGCTACTGCCGATAAAAGACAGGAAGGCGGTCCGTCTATCCTGTATCAGCTCGGTGGCGATGGTCACGTTTTTGGTGATTAGAACTTGAGCCCAACTTGGGGGCAGACCAGCTTCGTAAAGGATCTTGATGAAGCGCAAACAGGAAAGTGGTGTATCGCTCGCGGGCTTAACGATGACCGGACAACCGGTGATAACGGCCGGACCGACCTGATGAACGATCAGGTTTAAGGGGTGATTAAAGGCACTGACGGCCACCACGACCCCGATGGGTTCATATTGCGTCAACGCCAGCCGGTTTTCTGAGGCGGGGTTGAGATTCATGGGGATTTCTTCGCCGTGCTGGGTTCTGAGTGTTTCAACGCAGCATTTCATACCGTCGATGGCCCGCGTGACTTCGGCTTTCGAGTCCATCAGCGGTTTTCCCCCTTCTCTGGCGGCTTCAAGAGCCAACTCATCGGCTCTATCAGTCATCAGATGGATGGCTTTGCCGAAAATTTTGATCCTTTCTGCGGGTTTTAGCCAGGTGTCCTTGTTTGAAAACAGACCATAGGCCGTATCCATCGCTTTTTTCATGGCGATTTCGTCGGCCGCGGTCACTGTCGCGATCAAGCTTCCGTCATAAGGCGCTCTTATTTCCGTTTTTCCGTCATTAGTCTTCGCGCCGTGAATCAACAATTCAAAATGCTCTGGCATCTTAACTCCTTAAATCTATATTATTATCCAACACAAGGTGAGTATATTCAGACAAACCCGACTTAAAATTTCTGGCTTTTCTCTTTGATTTCCTGGTTTAAAACCTGATCGTTGAGTGAGTAATCAATAGGCACTTCGATGAGATGAACTCCTTTTTTATCGTAGCACTCAATGATTAACGGGGCCAAGTCCTCGGTTTTCTCCAGCCGATGACCATAGGCGCCATAACTCTGGGCATAAAGAACGAAGTCGGGATTAGTGAAATCCAGACCAAAGGAATCAAAACGCATATCGGTCTGTTTCCATTTGATCATACCGTAGGCGTCATCTCTTAAAACCAGGATCACCAGATTCATTTTCAAGCGAACCGCAGTTTCCAGTTCCTGAGAATTCATCATGAAGCCCCCGTCTCCACAGATGGCCATGACTTTTCTATCAGGATAGACCAGATACGCGCCCATTGCCGAGGGCAAACCCGCTCCCATCGAAGCCAAGGCGTTATCAAGCAGCACCGTGTTGGGCAGGTGGGCCTTGTAGTTTCTGGCAAACCAGATTTTATAGACCCCGTTATCCAAAGCCACGATCCCGTCTGATGGCATGACTTGGCGGACTTCACTGACCAGTTTTTGCGGCAAAATGGGAAAGCTGTTATCATCGGTTTTTTCGAGCAAATGTTCCTCTAGGTTCCGCTTAACTTTTTTGTAAAATGAGTGATCCCAGTGTTTTTGAGGCTTGATATGTTCCTTGATCTGCCAGATACTGTTGGCGATGTCGCCTAAGACCCCAACCTGGGGGAAATAGACAGGGTCAACGACCGCGTTGAAAAAATTGACGTGTATGACCTTAAGACCAGATTGGCCCATAAAAAAAGGAGGTTTTTCGATCACATCGTGACCGACGTTGATGATCAGGTCGGCTTTTTCGATCGCACGGTGCAAAAAATCCCCGCTGGACAGGGACGCGCAGCCTAAAAAGAGTTCGTCCCGTTCATCGATCACCCCTTTTCCCATTTGGGTGCAAAAAGCCATGATGCCGGTCTTGTGAAGAAATTCCCTCAGCATCTTGCAGGTGGTTTTGCGGTTTGCTCCCGCTCCAATCAGCAACAGAGGGTGCTTGGATTCCTCGATCAGCTCGACGGCTCTCATGATTGATTTCTCCTCGGCGATAGGCCGTCTGACTTCTGCCGGCGCGATGGTCCCCAAGCTAAGCACCTCTTCCCGGGCTATGTCTTCTGGCAACTCCAGGTGAGCCGCTCCAGGCCTTTCTTCCTCTGCTATCCTGAAGGATTCGCGGACGCGGGACGGAATGGCGTCGCCGCTGACAATCTGTTTGGTGCACTTGGTCAGGGGTTTCATCATCTCCACCACATCAATGATCTGGAACTGTCCCTGTTTGCTGGATTTGATGGGCTTTTGACCCGTGATCATCAGCATGGGCATGGCCCCTAACTGGGCGTAAGCCGCGGCCGTCACCAGGTTGGTCGCGCCAGGCCCCAGCGTGGAAAGGCAGACTCCGGCCTTGCCCGTCAATCTGCCGTAGGTCGCGGCCATGAAACCGGCGGCCTGCTCATGGCGGGTCAATATCAGACGGATTTTTGAGTTTTTTAGAGAGTTTAAAAAATCCAGATTTTCCTCACCCGGAATCCCAAAGATAAACCGCACTCCCTCTTTTTCAAGAGATTTAATAAAAAGATCGGATGCCTTCATTTTATTTTTATTGGATATTCATTCAGTTCCCATTCATACTCGGTATAAAAAATATCGTTGTTAGAGGCGATGATCTCGTCCCTCTCTTTCTGATCCTGAGCGATCAGCGGGGTCACATAGGCTTTAAGGCTTCCCTTTTCTCGCTCGAAATCCTCTTTAAACCATTTAAAAATCCCTGACAGATTCAGTCGGTTTTCTGCGGAGTCATAAAAGTTTTTTTCATGGTCGCTTAAAAAAGCTTTTCTGGCGGCATCCAACTGCCGCTCCAGTTCATCAGCCCTATAGGCAACCCGGCTTAAAGAGGGCGAACCAATCGAGGCGGTTGTAAGCGCGAAGACAACCCGGCTTCCACCGATGGAAAGGAGTTTTTTTTCGATGAATTCCAAGTTGCGTTTTTCGCCGAAAAGATAAAAGAAACGAACCTTCCAGGGAGATAGGAAAAAACCGCCCAAATCCCTGATGGAGCGTACCGGATAGTTATCCTTGATTCTTTTCAGGGTATAAGCGTTATAGGCGTTGATCAAAAACGCGATCTGCTCGTTTTTGGGAAATCCCTCGAATTCCTTAAGACTGACATTCTCCAAAGAGGAGAGGTAGGCTTCCAACGAAACCGGCTCTTCTTTCAAGCGTTGGTAATGAACCCAGCTCGTATTTTCTTCCTCGAAAACGGATCGCTTAAGGATCTCATTAAAAGCCAGATGCCGATGATCAAAGCCCAATGCCTTGTTTGGAAAGGCTCCCTGAAACAAAGACAAAACAAAAACCAGGGCTAAAACAAGAAGTTTCATTAATAATCCCAATTCAATTATTGACTTCCAAGTTTAACTTGATCTTTTATTTCGGCTGGTTTTCATCAGCCGGAACCTGATCCTTATAATCAGCCACTTTTTTCCTCTGGGCAGTGTTTTGAATGGCTGTTTTTATCGCATTGTAAAAAAACCAGAACAGACTAAAAAAAAATGCCACCAAAACAAGCAATTTGATGGGATCTTCGATAACCTGCTGAAAAAAGCCTCTCTTGTCAGTCGTGGTTTCAGCCGGCGGCTCCTGGACTTTTTCGGTTAAGCCCGGGCTTTGTTTCATTTGCTCTGTAGCAAAAGTGGGCTGGATTCCAAATGAAGTTAAAACAATAAGCAATAAAAAAGAATAAATAATTATGGATGGCGGTGTCATTTTAAATCTTGTAATCTTTAGGTCAGATAATATCATTTTTATGTTAAAATCAATAGATGGTTTTCAATAAGGCTCAATTACGCTCCAACGACCCGCCACATGAACTGCCCGCTCCAGCGGTGCACCCAAAGCAGTGATCACCAAACGCGATTTTTTCGCCGTGATTTTTAAACGCGCGAATCTCCCAGATGCTCTTTTCCTTCCAAGGTACACTGATCTGAAGCGACAGGTTAAAATCGCAATCGTAAATTCCGCCATCCCAACTGACCGAAAGAAGATCCCTGCACATCAGGTTTTGCAGGTTGGTTTGGTTGAAACTGGTCACTAAAAGATCCTGATAGGCGGTTAGATCGTCTTGCTTTCTTAGTTGAGTCGCAAATCGATGTATGGGCATATTGGTTATCGTTAAAAGACGGTTAAACCGAATGCCCAGTTTGCTCAGTTCGATTTTGTAATCGTTTTCCAGCAACAGTTGGTCGGGCGGAAGGTTGGCTCCCAAAGGATTGTATGCCAGATCTAAAGTCAGTCCGCTACCGTCAGCGCCGTACCCGAGTTCGTTTAGTTCCTTAAGAGATTTTACGCTTTTTTCAAAAACATTGCTACCTCTTTGTTTGTTCACGTTCTCGGCGGTATAGCAGGGTAGGGAACAGACCAGTCTAACCTGATTATCTTTAAAAAAAAAGGCGGTGCCTTCCTGTCCAGGCTGTTGAAGGATGCTGAGGTTGCAGCGGTTGGTGATCTCAAGCTTTAAGTCTTTAAGCGAGGATACAAAATATCTAAATTCGGGATTCATCTCCGGCGCTCCGCCGGTTATGTCAACCGCTTGGATCTCAGGTGACGCGTCAAGAAGGTCCAATATCCGGTCGACGGTATTTTTTTCCATGATTTCTGTGCGGTTGGGACCTGATTCGAGGTGACAATGGTGGCAGGATTGGTTGCAAAGCAAGCCCATATTTACCTGAAGAGTTTTAAGTGGCTTGCGTTTGACCACAATGCCGTTCTGCTTGAGGGATGAAGCGAACAGCTCCGAATATTCTGGCTCCTGTTGCCCTAAATCGGCTTTATACATAACTATCTCCTTAGTCGATGAAAGGTTTCAAGCCAGTTAAGGCTTCTTATTGAAACACGCGATTTTCTCCAGTTACCGGCGACAAACCGATTGGCTTCGACCAGAGTCGGGTAAATATGAATCGTTTTGAGAATCTTGTTTAATCCCAACCCATACTTCATAGCGATTACGAATTCCTGGATAATGTCCCCGGCATTTGGAGAAACGATCGTCGCTCCCAATATCCGGTCCTTTCCCGGCGCGTTTAGGACTTTAACAAAGCCCGTTTCTTCTCTGTCGGTGATGGCCCGGTCAAGCTCGGAAATATCATAGCGGTGGACTTCGTAATCGATTTTATCTTTTATGGCCTGTTTTTCGTTCAAACCGACAGTCGCGACCTCGGGGTCCGTAAAACTGGCCCAGGGGATGACTCTTTCATCAACCTTAAAGGATACCAAGGGACGAAAAAGAGCGTTGACGCTGGCATACCAAGCCTGATGAGCCGCCGTATGGGTGAACTGAAAAGGGCCCGCCGCGTCCCCGCATACATAGATGTTAGGATAGTTCGTCCTCATAAGCGAATCATGGGCGATAGTTCCCTCTTTTGAAACCTTGATCTCCAGTTCCTGAAGTCCAAAACCCTTTGTTCTGGCTTTTCTGCCCAAAGCTATTAAAACGGCGTCAAAAGCGATTTTCTTTTCCTGGCCATTGTTATCGCAAACCAAATAGTCTTGTGAACCTTCCCTGATAAACTCCTTGGCCCTGTGGTTCAAAAAAAACGAGATGCCTTCGCCGGCAAGTTTGTCTTGAATCAGATTTGAGACATCGTCATCTTCTTTGGTTAATATATGGGACGCCGCCTCGACAAGAGTGACTTTAGAGCCCAGACGGCTGAAGCATTGGGCCAATTCACAGCCGATCGGACCGCCCCCCAGGACCAGGAACCGTTCAGGTCTCTCCCTTAACTGCCAAAGGTTTTCGCTGGTGAAGAACCGGGTTTGGTCGAGTCCCTTAAAAGGGGGAACCAAGGGAGCCGCTCCCGTGGCCAGGATGATATTCTTTGTACAAATCACCTCCTCATTGACTTCGATCCGGTAGGGATCGATGATTTTCGCTTCCCCTCTAACGCAATCGACCCCCAGGGATTGATAACGCTCGACCGAATCATGAGGTTCGATCTTTTTGATCCGGTCTTGGATCTTCCCCATCACTTTGGCGAAATCGAAATCCACTTTGACCTGATCAAAACCAAACTCATCTGCTCTTTTTGCCATGGAGGCTATTTTTGCGGCCCGGATAAGGGATTTGCTCGGTACGCATCCCGTGTTCAGGCAGTCTCCCCCCATTTTGTCTTTTTCGATCAGGACGACTTTCGCCTTAAGTGTGCCAGCGATCAGAGATGACACCAAACCCGCGGCACCACCTCCGATGACCGCGAGATTGTAGTCGAAACGCTTTGGTTTCTTGTGTTTTTTCATACTCCTTTTAGTTTTTTTGGAACCCGTGTCGTATTAGTCTCTTTCACGGCAAGCTACTGGCCAAAATCGAGGACGAAAAACACATCAATCCCGCAGTCAAAAGGCAAATGATGAATAAATTCGCCTGATATTACCATCTAAGCGCCAGGACCGCAATCAATGCAGCGGCTGATCGGTTTTGGGCCTAAGTGAAGCTTGCTGTTTAAATCCCTCAGGGCGGTTCGGACGCCTTCTTCGATAACCGGGTGGTAAAAAGGCATCTCCAACATGCGGGGGACCGTCATTTTTTGTTGTCTGGCCCAGGCCAAAAGATGCGCGATATGCTCTGCCGCCGGGCCGATCATCTCCGCGCCCAGGAAGATACCGGTGCCTTTTTCGCCGTAAACCCTTAAAATCCCCTTATTTTTCAGCATGACCCGGCTACGTCCCTGGTCCTCGAAATTAACCGTGCCGATTTCATATTCGCCTTCTCTCAACTCCGAAAAACTTTTGCCGATCATGGCGACCTGGGGCTGGGAGAACATAACGCCGATCGGGGTTCTTCTTTGTCCACCCAGATTGTTGGGATAAAGGGCGGCTCCCTCACCGGCGATTTTGCCCTCGTCGGCCGCTTCATGAAGCAGGGGGCGGTTGTTGTTGGCGTCACCCGCGATAAAGAGGGAACTATCGCCGCATTGCAGCGTGTAGGGATCAAACAGAGGCACGCCGAAACGGTCCAGCTCAACCCCGGTCTGATCGAGCATAAGCCCTTTCAGCTTGGGGACACGGCCTGTCGCTACCAAAACGGACTCAAAGCTTTCCTTGCGGCTCTTGCCATTGGTTCCCTTAAAATGGATTGTCACACAGTCCGGATCTTTTTCTACCAGGGAGATGGCGGCATCGGGATCAAGGTCCAACTCTTCCTGGAAACAACGGGTCGCGTAATCCTGTACCTCCGGGTCGCTTAAGGGGCCCACGCGGCCGCCTCTACCCAGGATCGTTACGCGGACACCCAGCCGGTGAAGCGCCTGACCGATTTCAAGCCCGATGATGCCGGGACCAATGACCGCCATTGATTTAGGCAGATCCCGCATCTCGAAAATGTCATCATTGAGCAATAGTTTCTTACCCAGATCCTTGAAAGGGGGTGGCACCATCGGTTCTGAGCCGGTCGCGATCACCACCGATTTGGCCTCGATCAGGGTATGCTCGTCCACCTGAAGTTTTAAAGGGCCGACAAACCGGGCATAACCCCGTATGATATGTGCCTTATCGATCCCATCGATCGACTCCAAGACAAACCCCACAAAACGGTCTCTTTCAGAGCGGACTCTTCCCATAACTTTTTCACCGTCAATTCGAGTCTCGCCTTGGGGATGGATTCCGAAGCCGGGCGCTTTTTTTATCCCGTGAGCCGCGTCCGCGGCCGCGATCAAAAGTTTACTAGGCATACAACCCACTCTGGCACAGGTCGTTCCAAAGGGGCCGCCTTCGATGATGGCGATTTTATCGGTATGCTTTAATGCGGCTCGATAAGCACCCAGCCCTGCTGTACCGGCACCAATCACGGCGACATCCAGTTTGATCTGTTTCATTTTAGATTACCTCAATGTTTTTAAAGATGATCGCAGACCCTTTAAAGCCGAACTTATAAATTAATCGGTGATATTATAAAACTCAAGGACAAAAAAAGGTCATTCATCGAACTTATCTGATTAAGTGCCATCCTTGTCTATATCTAGAGATAAACGGTTCGGGTCTCAATAAAGGAACGATTAATAAAAAAGCGTTTAAGTTTAATTTTATAATACCGATAAAGGAAAAAACAGCCTTATTTGCTAAAAAAAGAATTTCAGGGCTGGTAAAGGATGAGCTATAGGCGTTTGCGGAGGGCTTTTTTTATAAGTTCCGCTTTAATCGCTCCTGGCCTGTCTTAAAAAATTAGATGTCGAAAGTCATAAAAAAAGGAGGAGTAAAGTGAACAGTGAAGTGAGAATCAAGGTTAAGATGACCAACGGTCATAAAAGACAAAACAAAAAGACGAAGCTTATGGCTGAGCCGACCCAGGAGGAAATCGATCAGGCCATAAAAGAATTTACGATGAACGGGGGACAGGTTAAAAAACTGGAGCCCTTTTATCTGGATGATTCGGATCATATCTATTAAGCGGCGTCATTTTGACTCTCAAAGGTGAGATCGGCGCGTATTCACAAAACAGTCTCCAGGTTAAACCGGGTAGTAAGCCGGATTACTGATCCGCATCCAGGTTGATTTTGATTTCTCCGCAACCGATCTGCGCCGAATAGTGCGGATCGGAGCTATTGATGATGCCCGAGAAATATCGCGCGAGAACGCGGTGTTGGTCTTTTTTGACCTTGACGACCCTGGCGATGCCGACAACGCCTGGTTTTTCGCATTCGTAATGTTTTACCCCGTTTTTGTCCTTATAGATCAACTCCACTGAAAAAAGCTCCCTGCCGCCAAAAAGAACCAGGAGGATGATCAACCCATAAATCTTTAATTTCATGGAATTATATTTAATGAGATTAAAAGATAGCCCCTTAAGGGATGGTTATAAGATAATATCAATTATTGATATAACAATATATTAATTGGTAACATCATGAAAATCAATAATTATATTTCTAAAAAAACCTTGCCCTGTCTCTGTGAAACGGACTTCTAAAGTCCGCAAATCTCGATAGGGATCATTTCCTTTCGCTGAAAGGGCATTTATTTTTTCCATGAAACCTTTTGTTTCATCTGAGACAACGCAGAGGGTCTCCCCGGATTTAAGGAGTTGATCCATCACTGAAGAATCGGGTTGGTTCGCCTTGGTCAATGGAAAAAACTGATTTGAAAGCTTAAGGATCAGCCGGTAGAAACTTGAGTTTGGCTCTTTGAGAGGATGGTAGAAACGGATTTGTCTTTCCATGGACATTTGAAGCAGGATCATCGAAAGATAAGACGGGCGATCCAAAATCAGCAAGAGTGGCTGGTCCCTTAAAAGGTTTTTGATTTCTCCTGAGATCAGCTTAAAGCGGAAACGGGTAAAAGACCAGAAACAAAACCGGCTGAAAAACTCCCGCTGGATCATGGCGGTTAAGAAGATAACCCCGATCGTCAAAAAGCCCACTATAATAAATAAAACCGGTTCTCCCACTCCCAAGACCGTGCGCGTAAAGATCACAAAAAGGGTGGACAGGACCATAAAAAGAGCATTGAGAATGTTATTTAAGGCCATCACGCTGGCTCTTTCCTTTGACCCGGTTCGTTGTTGAATCAGCGCGTTTAGAGGAACAATGTAAAACCCTCCGAAACAGCCTATCCCGAACAGGTCGATGAAAATCCGTGAAAGCTCTGCCCACTCAGAGATGGCCCGAGGGGCGAAAAATCCAAGGTCAAGCGAGAACAGGCTTAAGCCCACCGCGCCGAAAAGCACCAGCCCCATCTCCACCCGGCTTCTAGATAGTCTATCACAGAGCATCGAACCGGTACCGATACCGATCGAGAAAATCACCATCATGAAATTGGTCTGAATCGAACTGGCTTGGATCTTTAGTCCGAGTCCGGGCAAAATTTGCAGGAACAGGGCTCCGGCAAACCAGAAAAAGGAGATGCTTAATACCGACCTAAAAAGCAGGGGCGTTTTTATCAACTGCCTGACTTCCCTGAACACCTGAAGAGGGAAATTAAGGTTGAAGGTTTTCTCCGGATCGGCGGGGGTGGTTTTGGGGATTAACAGGCTGCTTAAAAACCCCAAAAGAGCGATCGTGATAAAGAAAAAGCCCATGAGGTGAGGTTCATCGCCAAACCACTCCACCAGCCACCCACCCAGATAGCTGCCGATCAGGATTGAGACGAAGGTGCCCATCTCCAGCCAGCCGTTGCCGTCGATGAGTTCCGAATTTTTTATGATCTCAGGCAGGATACCGTACTTGGAGGGGCCAAACAGAGCCGACTGGGTCCCCATTAAAAACAGGATCGCCAACAGAAAATGAAGCGCGGTTTCTGGCTCAAGGGGGTCTAAAAACCAGTAGGCTGTAGCGCCTAAAAGCATGATGAGGATTTCAAGCTGTTTGGTGCGAAGGATGACCCTGGATTTACCCGACAGATCGGCCCAGGTTCCGGCCCAACTGGAAAACAGGATGAACGGCAGAATGAAGAGTCCCGCCCCAAGACTGACGTAAAAATCGGCCGTCTCCTTGGGTAAGCTCTGGGACAGTTTGAAGGAGACCATAAAAACGATCGACTGCTTAAAAAGATTGTCGTTAAAGGCGCCTAAAAACTGAGTCGAGAAATAACCGAAAAAGCGTTTGGTGAAAATCAAGGGCATGGAAAGAAGTTTATTCAATGTTTCATAAAGGCGACTTAAATCAAATGAGTTCTTATGAAGATTGAAAATTAGGATATAATCAAAGGAGATACTGGAAGTTTTAAGATACCTCTTAAATTCAAAGCCTTATTTCCAAAGATTCACTATTACCCGACCGGCGGTTTTTCCACACAGCATCCTCTGGATTTCGTCGGGCAAGGCTTTTAGGCTTAACTCCGTGACCAGTTTTTCCAGCATCCAGGGTCTGATCAAAACCGCAAGCTTGGCCCAAAGCCGTATTTTCTCGGTGATGGGATACTCCGCCGAAGAAATCCCCAGCAGATTGATTCCCCTTATGATAAAAGGAAAGATCGAGGTATAAAGTTCATTCGAGCCTATCATACCGCAGCAGGCAACGCTGCCGGAGGGCATCACGCTTTGGACGGCCTGGGTCAGGTAAGGTCCCCCGACCGTATCGATGACGGCGGCCCACTTGGGCGTAAGCAGGGGTCTGATGGAATTTTCCAGCCAGATTTCCCGGTCGATGACCCGGCTGGCTCCAAGTTCCATTAAAAAATTCTCCCGGTCCGTTTTCCCTGTCACCGCGCAGACCTGATAGCCTGCGGAAGCCATCAGCATAACCGCCATTGATCCGACCCCGCCGGTCGCTCCGGTGACAAGGACTTCTCCGTCTTCAGGCTTCAGCCCCATCCGCTCAAGCTTATCGAGAGACATCACCGCGGTCAGCCCGGCCGTGCCGATTATCATGCTCTGCTTGAGGTTAAACCCGGGCGGCAAAGCGATCACCCACTCGGTAGGGACGCGGATGTATTGACCGAATCCGCCGGGTGTATCCATCCCCAGACCATATCCCGTTACGATCACCTCATCGCCTTTTTTTAGTTCGGGGCTGCAGGACTCCACCACCACTCCAGCGGCGTCGATGCCAGGAGTATGAGGATAATTCCGAGTGACCCCCCGGTTTCCCGATGCCGAAAGCGCGTCCTTGTAGTTTAAAGAGGAATAGCTTACCCGGATCAGGACCTTGTGGTCTGGCAAGTCGTCTAAAGAGCGGGTCTGGATCGATTGGGTGAAACCCTCTGATTTTTCCTCGGCGATCAATGCCAGATAGGGTTCGTTTCTCTTCGCTGTCATGGTTTATCCATCAAACCTCAATTATTTAAAGGGGGCTTACTTTTTAATCCAATGCGTAATTATTATTTGGGAAAGCAAGAATTCCAGAAATTGAATTTCCTTGCAAAATAACATCTTGAAGCGTAAATTTAGTAAGAAGGTTATCGTATTATGTCAACATTGCCGGGCATAAGTAAGCTACGCCTAAAATACTCAATTCGCAAGGACTAACTGAAGCGTCTTTTTTATCAAGGAGGGAGATTGGAGGATTTCTTACATTTAAACGACCTTTTGACGGATGAAGAAAAAATCATACGCGAAACCTTACGTAAGTTCGTTGATGAAGAGGTAACGCCTCTGATGCCGTCGGCTTTCGAGCGGGGCGAATTCCCCAAAAAGCTGATTATGAGAATGGCGGAACTCGATCTTTTTGGAATGACCCTGCCGGCGCAATATGGAGGGGCCGAAGCGGGTTACGTCAGTTACGGACTCGCCTGTCAGGAGCTTGAGCGGGGAGATAGCGGATTGAGAAGTTTTGTCTCGGTGCAAAGCTCGCTCTGCATGTTTCCCATCTTCGCTTTCGGCTCGGAAGAACAAAAACAGAAATACCTTAAACCCATGAGCGAGGGAAGGATCATCGGTTGTTTCGGCCTGACCGAGCCCGACTCGGGTTCTGATCCCTCCAGCATGCGGACCAGGGCGAAAAAGGCCAAGGGAGGATGGCTTCTAAACGGGAGTAAGCTCTGGATTACCAATGCACCCATCGCCGATCTGGCGATTGTCTGGGCCATGACAGAGGAAGGTATCCGGGGTTTTCTCATCGAAAAGGCAACCGAAGGGTTTTTTAGAAATCCCATCGAAGGAAAGTTGTCGCTTAGGGCCTCATCCACCGGAGAGTTGGTAATGGAGGACTGTTTTATCTCCGATGATCAGCTTTTGCCCGGAACAGACAAAGGGCTTTCGGCCGCCTTGTCCTGTCTGACTCAAGCCCGCTACGGCATTGCCTGGGGCGCGATGGGCGCGGCGCGGGACTGCTATGAGAGGGCTTTGAGTTACCTGATGGAGCGAACCCAGTTTGGCCGTCCCCTGGCCTCCTTTCAACTGATCCAGAAGGATCTGTCCGAGATGTTCAACGAAATACTCAAAGCTCAGATGTTGAACTACCGTATCGGAAGGCTCAAGGAAGAAAAGAAGGATAATTATGTCATGGCTTCTCTGGCCAAGATGAACGGTTGCAAGGAAGCCCTTAAAATTGCCCGCATGGCCAGAAATCTTCTGGGAGCCAACGGGATCAGTCTGGACTATCATATTATCCGCCACATGGCCAATCTCGAGTCGGTTTTCACCTACGAGGGAACCGATAATATCCATCACTTGACTATCGGACGTTATTTAACGGGTCTGAGCGCTTTTACTTAGCGGATTGATTAAAATGTTACGTTTCATAAGCCAGTAATGGCGATGTTTTAAATGATACGCTATCCTATACCAGGTCGAAGGGTGGCGGCCGATAGTGAGAAAAAACGGTCTGGTCGTTTAAAGCTTTTAGCGGCCGATCCCATCAACGACCAGAAGACAGATAGATATATAGTGGACATCATACGGCTATCCCGTCATTCGCGGTGTGAATGGCTTGTTCATCTATAGGAGTGAGTTTGACAAAGAAAAAGCTTATGGGAACCACGGCCTCGTTTGAAGGCACAGAGCGGTACTATCTGAATGAGGAACTCAGATCGATCGTGAACATGGCGCTGGCGATGGAAAAGCCCCTGCTTTTAACCGGAGAGCCTGGAACCGGAAAGACCCAGTTGGCCTTTGAAATTGCGCGAGACCTCAAAATGGAGCTGATCGAGCTGAGAGCGAAATCGACCATTAAGGGAGAGGAAGTCTGTTATGTTCAAGATACCGTCTTAAGGCTCAATGATGCCCGTTTTGGTACAGGGGACACCGGCCGAGACGTGAGCCGGTTTTTCGATTATGTCGTCTGGGGCCCGATCGGGCGTGCTTTTCGCGCGGATAAAAAGGTGGTCCTGCTTTTGGATGAAATCGACAAGACCGAATCGGATGTCCAGGACAACCTGCTGGACGTGCTGGAGGAATGTCAGTTCGCGATCAGAGAGGTCAACCAGATGGTCAAGGCGGCCAACAAACCGGTCATCATCATCACTTCCAACGCCAAGAGAGAGCTTTCCGATCCCTTTTTAAGGCGCTGCTTTTGTCACCATATTCCCTTTCCTTCCGTGGATGAGATGAAAAAAATCGTTGATCTTCATTTTCCTGAGCTGGATTTAAATTTTTTGGAGACGGCCTTGACGGTCTTTTATGAACTTAGGGAAAAGGGTTTTGAAAAACCCCCCGCGACCAGCGAATTTCTAAACTGGCTTGAGGCGCTTAAGATCGATCGTCCCGAATCCCTGGAGGCGGATCAACTCCCTTATATCGGAACCCTGTTAAAACGAACCAATGATATCCTCCAATATCGCCAAAAAAAGCCAAATCCCCCCAGACGGATGGGATGGTGAGCCTCTAGGCGGACCTTTCGACGATTTTATCCGGCTTTTAAGAGAGCGGGATTTCCCCTTGAGCCTTAAGTATGTGGTGGAGTTTTACCAGGGGATCAAAAAAGGGCTGGCCTATGATCTGGATAGCCTTTTTCTTTACGCCAAGCTGGTTTTTATCAAGAGAGTGGAGGACGCGGATAATTTCGAGCGGGCTTTCGCCTTTCATTTCTACGGCATCGACATCCCCGCGGTCAAAGAGGGCGACCCCGAATTGCTTTATACCCAGCAGTTTAGAGACTGGTTAAAAGAGGCCATCGATAAGGGTGAGTTGCCAAAGCATCCCCAGTGGGAACTCGGTCTGGAGGAGTTGACGCGGCGTTTCTGGGATACCTTGAAAAAGCAGATGGAAGCCCATCACGGAGGCTCAAAATGGATCGGCACGGGGGGCTCGTCGCCCTTTGGCCATTCGGGACAGGCAACCAAGGGCATCCGCATGTACGGAGAGAGTCAAAACCGCTCGGCGGTAAAGGTGATCGGCCAGAGGCGTTATGTCGATTACTCGTCATCAAACAGCCTAAAGGGGGACAACATCCGCCAGGCGCTCTCCCTGATGAAGAACATGCTCCCCGCCGGAGCCTACAGTCAGTTGGATGTTGATGAGACCATCAGAAAGACCGCCCGAAACGGCGGTGAGATCGAGTTGATCTTCAGTCGTGAAGTCTTAGATAAGATCAAGGTCGTTCTCCTTTTGGATAATGGGGGTTCCTCCATGATGCCCTGGGTGGATTTGTGCCGCCTGCTATTCTCAAAGATGAAAGACCGCTTCAGGGAATTCACGCCCTATTATTTTCACAACAGTATCTACGGCAATCTCTATAAAGATCCCCAAAGGCTAAATCCTCTGCCGACCGACAAACTGCTTTTATTGAGTCCCGAAACCCGGGTCTTTATCGTGGGAGACGCCAGCATGGCGCCTGAGGAACTCTACCGACCCAAGGGATCGATCTATATGGACGCGAACGATGACGAAGAATCAAGTCTCGTCTGGCTGACGCGCCTGAAAAACCGTTTTTCTCATCTGGTCTGGCTCAATCCCATTGCCGAACATGAGTGGGACATCACATACGGCAACTGGACGATCCAAAAGATCAGTCAGATCATCCATATGGAGGACTTAAGCCTCAAGGGGATCAAGAAAGCGGTGGAGTATTTGGCCAACCGGTGAGAATAACCCACAGATGATAACGGCCGGCTTTAAGGTTTGCCCGTCAGTTCGCGGGCCATTTTTTCGACTAATTGCCTCGCCATCTTTTTTCGGTAGCCGACTGGGAAAAAATCCTGTTTCAAAGGAGAGAGAAGGGCGGAAGCCTGGTTTGAGGCATGTTCAATCATTTCCTTGATGTCCTTAAAATCCTTCAGATAAAACCTCGCCACCACCGGAGCGGGATCGGTCCCAATCAGGATGGTTTCAAGCGCCGCGCTCATTTTTTTGCCGTTCCACCCCACTCCAACCCCAAGAGAGGCGAAATCGACCGCGTCTCTGACCCGGAGTTTTTCATAAAGGATCTTTGGTGGCTGATCCAAGGGGATTTCGATAAAACTCAATATTTCGCCCAGTGTGAGATGGTTTTTTTGGATCCCGTCCGGACGGTAGAACTCCTCCAGCATCAGGGTTCTTTCTTCGTCCGCGCTTTTAAGGTGAAGCTTCGCGCCCAAAAGAATCAAAACCGGAGCCAGATCAGAGACGAACCGGGCTTTGCATGTATCCGCGCTCTTGACCAACCGGCAACTTCCCCCGCCCGTCTTAAGACAGCTGCCCAGTGAATCGCGCTTAAGCTCAGTCTGGTTAAAATAGACGCAACGGGTATTGACCAACAGATTCCCGCCCAATGTGGCCAAAAAACGGATCTGGGGACTGGCGATCTTTTTTGCCGTCAAAGCGATCACCGGACATTTCTTTATGACCTGCCTGTCCTCGCAAAGATCGGCCAAGCGGGTCATGGCTCCGATGAAAAGCGAGTTGTTGTTCGGGTCGTGGCGGACTCCGGCGAGTCCCTCGATCCGGCTACAACTGATCAGGTTATCGGGACTCTCTCCCGATAACTTCAAATTGGCGATCAGGTCTGTGCCCCCTCCGTAAAGACTGAAGCTCTCGTTTTGGGACTTAATCAACCCGATAAGATCGAAAAGCTCGTCCAGGCTGGTGGGCCGGTGGTAATCAAAAGAGGATAGCAGCATCGGATCAATCCTTTTTCTGATTGTTTTTGTGGATGGCGTCCAAAACCTTGTCCGGGGTGATCGGCAGATCGAAGAGACGGACAGCCACCGCATCGAAGATGGCATTGGCGACCGAGGGGTTAAAGGGCGCCAGTGCGCCTTCGCCCACTTCCTTGGCTCCGAAGGGCCCCTCTTGCTCATCGCTGTCGGGCAGGATGATCTCAATTTCCGGCTGCTCGAAGGGCGAGGGGATCTTGTATTCCAAAAAAGAGGCGTTTTGCTGGACACCATGCTCGTAGCGGAGTCCTTCCATCAAGACCTGACCCAGTCCCATGTGAATCGAGCCTTCCAACTGACCTTCGACCGCCAGCGGATTCAGAGGCACGCCGCAGTCGTGTGCGCAGGTGACCTTCTCGACCTTGACCTTGCCTGTCAAGGGGTTGACATCGACCTCGGTGATAAAGGCGGTGAAGCTGTAACTGGGGCTTAAGCCCGCTCCCGCTCCCTTGTGGGTTCCGCCCATCTTGGGAGACAGGTAGCAGCCTTTGGCCTGAAGGGTTCCGTTTTCCTCCATCGCCTTTTTGACGACCTCCAGGTAATCGAGCTCTTCATTAGCCGGGCTGATAATCTTTTTCTCCGAAAAGCTAAAACCGTCCTCATAATCGGGGTTGGCCCCTAAAAAACCCTTTTTAAAATCGGGCTTGCGCTGACCCTGCCTAAAAAAGCTCATCGGCTTCCCCGGATCGGGGTAGGGCGGCTCGTCGATTTTCAGGAGTTGACAGGCCGCCTTGACCAGAGTCCGTCTCATCTGAATGCTGGCGTTTCTGGCGGCGTTTCCGGCCATGAAAGTCACCCTTGAGCTGTAACTGCCCATGTCGGTGGGGCACAAGGCGGTATCCGCTGAGACCACTTTGATCATCCCCATCGGCAGTCCCAGTACTTCGGCGACCATTTGAGCCAGGACCGTATCGGAGCCTTGGCCGATGTCGGAGGCTCCAGAATAGATCACCGCCAGACCGCTCTCATCAAGGGTGAGACGCGCGGTTGATTGGGGGATCTTGTTCCAGTGAATGGGAAGCGCGCTACCGCTGATGAAAAATCCGCAGGCCACCCCGATACCCTTGCCGTAGGGGAGTTGGCGGTGTTTCTTTTTCCAGCCGGATTTCGTCATGGCCTTTTCCAGTCCTTTCTTGATCGATACCGAGGTGATTCTGAACTGGTTGGCGGTGAGGCTGTTTTTTTCAAGGAAATGTTCAAGCCGAAATTCGCAAGGGTCGATTTTAAGTTCGTGACAGGCCATATCAAGCAGGCTCTCGGAGGCGAACCTGGGATTGACCCCGCCGTGGCCCCGCATGGCACCGCAGACCGGCTTGTTGGTGTAGATCCGGTCGCAATCAAAGCGAAAGTTGGCGATTTTGTAGGGCCCTTGCAGCAAAACCCCGTTATAATAACTGGTGACGATCCCGAAACTGCCATAAGCCCCACCATCGATCAGCATTTTTCCATCCAGCGCGGTGATCCCTTTCCCGGGATCAAGACCCAGCTTCATTTTGACTTGGGTCTCATGGCGGCCGTGGTGGGTGAAAAACACCTCCTCTCTCTCTAGAGTAAGCCGGATGTTTCTCCTTGTCATCAACGCCAGCCTTGCCGCGATCATCTCATGGGGGAAGGGGTCGCTCTTGCCTCCGAAACCTCCGCCCAGATAGGGTTTGATCACCCGGATCTTGTGCAGGGGTATCTCCAAAACCTCGCTTAGGGCCAGGTGAACGTAGTGGGGAACCTGGGTGGCCGAGTAAACCGTGAGCTCATCGTCATCCTTGATTTCGACCTGGACGGAATGGGGCTCGGTGAAGCCGTGGGAAAGTGATAAGAAGGAAAAATCCCGCTCGATGACGACCTTGGCTCCATCAAAACCCTTATCCGGGTCTCCGAAAGATTGATGGGCGGACTTATGGATGTTATCCTCCCTTTTGAGTTCAGGATGAATGGGGTTTTTGGTTTTTTTTAATCCCTGGGCGATGTTGAGAACCGGCTTTAGGACCTCGTATTTAACCTTGATGAGCCTTAAGGCCGCAACCGCGTCTCTTAAGCTCTCGGCGGCCACCGCTGCTATCGGCTCCCCGACGTAGCGGACCTTGCCTGTCGCCATGGCGCATTCGTCCTTGCTGATGGGAAGCACCCCAAAGCTGTTGGGGATGTCTTTTCCGGTGATGACGGCTTTTACCCCCTTTGATTTTTTAGCCTTGGAGATGTCGATACTCTTGAGGTGGGCGCTGGGATAAGGCGATCTGAGTATTTTCACGAAAAGGGGACGGCTCAGACGGATATCGTCGGTAAACCGCGCAGTGCCGGTCAGCTTGTCCCTGGCCCCGAGCATGGGTATGGGTTTGCCGATCGTCTGGTATCTTTTTGAGTCCTGAAGGCTCACACTTTCGCTCCTTTTTGGTGTGTGACGGCTAAAAACGCCTTTTCGATCTTGGTGTAACCCGTACAGCGGCACAGGGTTCCCGAAATCGCCTCCTTGATGGCCATCTGGTCCGGGTTTTTATGGGTATCAAGCAGATGAACCCCGTTTAGAACCATCGCCGGACTACAGTAGCCGCACTGGACCGCGCCATGTTTTAGCATGGCTTCCTGGATGGGATGAAGCTCCCCGCCATTGGTTAGTCCCTCGATGGTGGTGATCTGATGGTCCTCGGCGTCCAACGCCAGCATCAGACAGGACAAGACCGGTTTCCCGTCGAGCAGTACCGTGCATAAACCGCAGTCTCCCAAGTCGCAGCCCTTTTTGGTTCCGGTCAGGCCCAACTCCTCCCTGATAAATTCAAGCAGACTCGTCGCGGGAAAAATCGCGCGGATTATTGGTCGGCCGTTGATCTCAAGGCGCACTTTGGCGAAGTCCTCTTTATCGGCAAGTCCCCCGTTTTTTTGTTTTCTGGCTTTATCGAGTTGGATGTTTTTGTTCATGGGATCTGTCTTAAGCGGCGACAGGGTTTTATTTTCAGGTCGCGCGCTGTAAAAGGTTAGTCAAAGTCAAGTTTCCAGATAGCCTTTAAGCTCGGCTGTGATTATCTCGCTAAGGATGTCCGCGTTTTCATAAATGTTATTCAGAACCGACTGCTCAAACTCGTTAAAATGAATCCCCATGCTTAAAATCACTTTGGCGTTGAGACTCCGGGTCAATTTCTCGGCCATGATCTTGGCCAGTTCGTCCTCTTTGTGACCCAAAAAACAGAAAACCGAGGAACTCGCGGATATTTTATTAATATCATTGAGACTTTCTCTTGGCTGGGAGATGGCAACCGCTCCGATATGAGGGGAGTCTCCTCCCCAGACACCGATGAGCAGATCCCGGCCAATGATCTGAACCCTGGCGAAGAGATCTCCTTTCCCGCTTTTGGTCCTAAAATCAAGACAGTCGGTCGCCTTTGGCGTAGTCATCATTGTTTTTTACCCTCCACGGGTTAAGTTTGCCTTGATCTCATCAATCAGGTTCGAGCATCCTTCTTCCAGCAGGCTGAAGCAGTATTCGTACTGTTCAAGACTGCTCTGATAGGGATCGGGAATCTCCCTGATGTCTTCAAGGCTGAGATAATCGCTCATTCTTTTGACTTTGGAGCGGTATTTCTTCTCCGGGTCCTGGCTGAGGACAGATGAGAGGTTATAATCATCCATCACGATAATCCATTTAAAATCGGAGAAATCCCTCTCGGGATTAAACTGTCTTGAGCGACCCCTTAATTCGTAGCCTCTTTGCCGCGCGACCTGTCGCATTTTAAGGCTGGGCTCCTGTCCTTCGTTAATATTGCTGGTTCCCGCCGAATCGGCGTCAAGTCTAACCTGAAGACCTGTTTTTTTGATCAGTTCAACAAAAATTCCCTCGGCCGCGGGAGAGCGGCAGATATTACCAAAACAGACAAACAGCACTTTATCTTTCTCATATTCGGTCATTGAATTTCGCTCTTAGATCATTCAGTTAAAACCAATTCCTGCTCAAAGAGCCTCGACGACCATGGCGATGCCCTGTCCACCGCCGATACAGGCTGAGGCGACTCCGATAGTCTTTCCTCTTGCTTTAAGCGATTTCAAAAGGGTCGTGACCAATCTGAGTCCCGTCGCGCCCAGGGGATGGCCGATCGCAATGGCGCCTCCATTGGGATTGAGTTTCTCCAGATCGATTTTGAGCTCCTTGGCGACCGTTAGGCACTGGGCTCCGAAGGCTTCGTTGATCTCAAAGAGGTCAACGTCCTCAAGCGTCATATTCAGGGACTTTAAGACGGCCCGAACCGCGGGAACAGGTCCGATTCCCATGATGGCGGGCTCGACTCCGACCGAGGCGTGGGCCAGAACTCGTCCGATGGGCTTGATCCCGTTTGTAGAAGCGAAATCCTCCGATGAGACCAAGACAGAGGCCGCTCCGTCCACGATTCCGCTGGAAGAACCCGCGGTGGTCGGTCCTTTTGTACTGAAAACGAAAGGAAGTTGGCCAAGTTTCTCCAGGGTCGCTTCTCTGGGATGCTCATCCTGCTCCAGTGATTTTATCTTGTTTAAGCGGAATTTTCTGGCAGCCAGTCCCTCCCTCTCGAAGATCCCCCCCTCGATAGGCTCGATTTCCCCTGAAAAGAAGTTCTCCAGCCTGGCCTTTTGGTAGCGGGTCTGGCTTTGAAAGGCGAACTGGTCGATTTCCTCCCTTGAGGTGGAAAAACGTTCGGCCAGATTATCGGCGGTAACTCCCATAGGAACAGCCGCGGTATCGTTCAGAGCGTCCCAGAGCATATCGAGGTACTCAGGCCTGCCTAGCGGGAAACCCTGTCTGGCACCGAAGGAAACCAGGGGATAGCGGCTCATGCAATCGCTGCCGCAGCTTAAGATAAGATTGGATTTCTCCATAGCGATCTGCTCGGCGGCCTGGGCGATGATCTCGATACCACTGCCACAGATTCTTTGGGCCATAACCGCCGGGGCCTGAAGAGGCGCGCCACTATAAAGGCCGATATGACGGGCGATAAAAAAGGAGTCCGCGCTAGCCTGACCGATGTTACTGACGATGATTTGGTCGATCTCCCCGGGGTCGATTCCGGCCGCTCTGATCACGGCCTTTGAGGCGAAGATCCCCAGATCCGTAGGCGATACGCTTGAAAGTGAACCCATGAACTTGCCAAAAGGAGTTCTCTTGCCTTCAAGGATGACGATTCCCTTAAAGACGGCTCCGACAGCTTCTTTGGAATGAAAACCCTTAACTTGTAAAGTCATCTTTTGTCCTGGTTGCGGTTTAATACAAAGGGTGGCGCTTTATTCCCCCCGGATAAAACGGATTTTTTTAAAATGTCACGTTATTTGCCTTCAAAGGCCGGTTTTTCACCGCTGATCAGGCTTTGAAGCCCCCTTTTGGCGTCTTGGGTTTTAAACATCCAGATCAGGGAGTCAAGCTCAAGTTTTAAGGCCTCCTCAAGTGAAAGAGACTCTCCCTGATCGATCAGTTCCATCGCCTTTTTTAAGGCCAGGGGCGCTTTTTTAAGCAGTGCCTTTTCATAAGGCTTAAACCTTTCGTCCAGAAACAACTCGTTTGCGACCACTCCCTTGAAGTCTCCAAAAAAATCCCATTCATCAGTCTCCTTGATCTCTGGTCTGCCCACAGGAAACGTCAGACCGGCGATTTCACTCAGGCTGGCCGTTCTTGGAATGATTTTATCAATCAACCCCATCTGAAGCGCCTTGTCGGCCCCGATCCCGGTTGCGGTGGCGATCAGGAACTTGGTCCGCGCCTTGCCGATCAGCCTGGCAGTCCTTTGGGTGCCGCCCAAAGCGGGATAAATTCCCAACGAGGTTTCAGGAAAGGCCATGTAAAGACGCTCGGTCGCGGCCCTGTACTGGCAGGCCAAAGCCAACTCGAGCCCCCCTCCCAGGGCCATCCCGTCCAGATAGGCCATCGTCGGTTTTTTGGATTCGGCAATACGCTTAAACAGAGTCTGCCCTTTTTGGGTGAACAGATCGATTCCCTGATAGTCATCCGCCTCGATGCGTTCC
>Ga0224496_10000357_pt1 | contig 32395 bp, 29 predicted proteins | sample SF_Jul11_sed_USG_2_FD_168127 | JGI IMG/M metagenome (GOLD analysis project Ga0224496, IMG submission 168127) | Sediment microbial communities from San Francisco Bay, California, United States - SF_Jul11_sed_USGS_8_1 | ecosystem: Environmental > Aquatic > Marine > Sediment | place: USA...
GAGACTCTGAACAAGTGGCGTCCCACGATAAAGAATTGAAATGAAAGGGTTAAAGTCAAGTCGCCTGTCGCTTTGTTGCGTGCCTTGCCCGTATTCCCGATACGCGCTGCGGCCCGCGTCGCGCGACAGGCGATTTGGCTTTAACGTGTGCGATGCCACTTGTTCAGAGTCTCCCTAGTTCAGGTGTTGATCCCGCCCATCGAGTGGAACTTGGTCTCGTAGAACTCGGCCATACCTTCAGCGCCGCCCTCTGAGCCGATCCCGGACTCCTTCCAGCCGCCAAACGGTGCTACCTCGGTTGAGAACACGCCCGAGTTTGAGCATACGATGCCGTATTCGAGCCGCTCGGCAACGCGCATGACGCGACCGATATCGCGGGTCGCGTAGTAGGCCGCAAGCCCGTACTGGGTATCGTTGGCGCGTTCGATGGCCTCGTCCTCGGTGTCAAATACCTGGATCGCCGCGATCGGTCCGAAAATCTCTTCCTGGGCAATGCGCATGTCTTTAGTAATGCCGGTAACCAGGGTCGGTTCGAAGAAGCAGTGTCCCAGTTTGTGCTTGCCGCCGCCGCTCAGGACGTTGGCGCCTTTGGACGTGGCATCCGCCATGAAGCCGACCATTTCCTTAACCGCCGTTTCGCTGACCAGGGGTCCGATAGTGACATCCTTGCCGAAGCCGTCACCGACGCTAAGCGCATCGACAGCGGTTCGCATTTTCGCTACAAACGCATCCGCGACGCCGCGCTGGACAAAGATCCGATTGGTGCAGACGCAGGTTTGCCCGCAGTTGCGAAACTTCGTTGCCATGCAATCGGCGACGGCGGAATCGAGGTCCGCATCGTCAAAAACGATAAAAGGTGCGTTGCCACCCAGTTCCAGCGAGATCTTCTTCACGCCATCGGCGCACTGTTTCATCAGGATCTTGCCAACCTCGGTCGATCCGGTGAAGGTAAATTTGCCGATTTTCGGGTGCTGCGTCAGTACAGCGCCGATCTCACGCGAATTATTGCCGACGACAACGTTGATCACGCCTTTCGGTATTCCTGCGCGAGCCGCGAGTTCGCACATGCCGAGCGCGGACAGCGGTGTTTCTGTCGCTGGCTTGATGACGATCGTGCAGCCGGACGCCAGGGCAGGGCCCGCCTTGCGGGCGATCATCGCGTTGGGAAAATTCCAGGGTGTGATGCAGCCTACAACGCCGACGGGTTGCTTGTAGGTCTGCAAACGGCGATCGGTGGAAATCGTCGGAATGGTGGCACCCTTGAAACGCTTCGACTCTTCAGCGTAGTACTCGATGAAGCCCGCGCCATAGCCGACTTCGCCAATGGACTCCGCGAGGGGCTTGCCCTGTTCTGCCGTCATGATCGCGCCGAGATCGTCGGCATTGGCCATCAAGAGGTTGAACCAGTTGCGCAGTAGGACGGCACGCTGCTTGGCCGGAACCTGGCTCCAGGACTTGAAGGCCTCGGCTGCAGCTTCGACAGCTCGCGTGGCGTCTGCGGCGTTACCGTTGGCGGTTTTCGTGACGAGCTGTCCGTTCGCGGGGTTGGTGACGTCGATTGTTCCGGCGCCGCCGGCGACCCACTCGCCATTGATATAGTTCTGGGTCTTGAGAAGGGTGGGGTCTTTCAATTTCAACATGGTTCTGGTCCGTTCCGGGTCGGCGAAAAGCGGGCAGCTTACCACCGGACCGGCAGGCGAAATAGCCGGGATTCGGCGTTGCGTGTGCTGAAGGGTTTACCGTATAATCCCGCGCCAGCGCCCCACCAGAGTACCGGTGGGTAATGGCCCCGCTTAGGGGCTTTTTGTTGTCCAAAGTAGTGGCGCGGGCAGCGACTTAAGTGCTGGGTAAGAATGGGCCATTGGCCCATTTTTCGTTTTAGAACAGGTGGTTAGGTGAGTTCGCAATGACCGGAGATGAGCTTCAGAAATTGCTCGAGCCGACTGTCGAAAGGCTGGGATACGAGCTGACGGACCTGGAGGTTCGTCTGAGCGGTAAGGGCGGACTCTTGCGCCTGACGATCGACAAGCCCGACGGTATAGGGCTCGACGATTGTGAGGCTGTGAGTCGTGCCGTAGGCGCGCTCCTGGATGTCGAGGATCCGTTGCAGGGCGAGTACAACCTCGAGGTTTCGTCGCCGGGATTGGATCGGAAGTTGACAAAAGTTGAACATTTTCAAAGGTTTGAAGGAGAAACCTTGAAAGTTACTATGCGTTTCCCGATAGAGGGACGCAGACGATTTCGCGGCACTTTGTTGTCGTCGGATGACAGAAATATTGTAGTTGAGGTGGATGGAGAGTCGCACAGCCTGCCGCTGTCGATGATCGATACGGCTCGACTGGTACCTGACGGGGCATAGGTCCTGCGGGATTTTGGGAGTTTTACGTAAATGAGCAAAGAAATTCTGATGGTCGTTGACGCCGTTTCAAACGAGAAGGGCGTCGAGAAAGACATCATATTCGAGGCAATCGAAGCCGCGCTGGCATCTGCGACCCGCAGAAAACACGGTGACGACATCGATGTGCGCGTGGCGATCGATCGCAGTACGGGCGAATACGACACGTTTCGTCGCTGGCTGGTATTCGATGACGAGTCCACCGAACTCGAAACGCCGGACCGTGAACTGCGCATGATCGATGCCGTTGACGTCGATCCGGCTGCCGAGCCGGGTGGCTACGTCGAGGTACCGATGGAATCCGTCGAATTCGGGCGCATTGCGGCACAAACGGCCAAGCAGGTCATCGTGCAGAAAGTTCGCGAGGCTGAGCGTGAGCAGGTGGTTGAGGAATACACCAGCCGTGTCGGCGAAATGCTGTCGGGACTTGTGAAGCGCGTTGATCGCAACGGCGTCTATATTGACCTCGGTGGCAACGCAGAAGGCTTCGTGCCGCGCGAGAACATGGTGCCGCGCGAGCCGGTGCGCCCGCAGGACCGCATTAAAGCGTTGCTTACGGAAGTTCGTTCCGAAGTCCGTGGTCCGCAGTTGTTCATGACGCGCACTTCGCCCGAGTTTCTGGTGGAGCTGTTCAAGATCGAGGTGCCGGAAGTCGGCCAGGGCCTGATCGATATTCTCGGTGCAGCTCGTGATCCTGGATTGCGTGCAAAAATCGCAGTACGTAGCAACGACAGCCGCATCGATGCGGTAGGCGCCTGTGTGGGCATGCGCGGTTCTCGTGTACAAGCCGTATCGAACGAACTCGCCGGTGAGCGCGTCGACATCATTCTCTGGGATGACAATGCGGCGCAATTTGTTGTGAACGCAATGTCGCCCGCCGAGGTGGTATCAATCGTTGTGGATGAAGACAAACACAGCATGGATATCGCGGTTGACGAGGACAAATTGTCCCAGGCGATCGGTCGTGGTGGCCAGAACATTCGTCTTGCCAGCGAGCTATCCGGCTGGGAGCTGAATGTCATGACGGCGCAGGACGCTGAAGAGAAGAGCGAATCCGAGACGAAAGACTTGATCGCGATGTTCTCGAAGCAACTCGACGTCGATGAGGAAGTATCCCTGATTCTTGTCCAGGAAGGATTCTCGACAATCGAGGAAGTGGCTTATGTACCGGCTTCCGAACTCCTGGCAATCGAAGAGTTCGATGAAGGCATCGTTGACGAGCTCAGAAGTCGTGCTCGTGACGTGCTGTTGACACAGGCGATTGTGCGGGAAGAAAAGATTGACGAAGTAGAGCCCGCCGAGGATCTGCTGAGCCTGGAAGGTGTCGACAAGGGTCTTGCCTTCTTGCTTGCGAGCAAGGGAGTTGTAACGCGCGAGGATCTCGCGGAGCTTGCGACCGATGACCTGCTCGAAATCAAGGAAGATCTTGCAGAAGAAGAAGCGGCTGCGCTGATAATGAGAGCGCGTGCACATTGGTTCGAAGAAGAGCAGCAGGCTTGATAGCCGCTCAATACGGAGTTTGGTATGGCTGACGTGACAGTTGCACAATTTGCTGAGGTTCTGAAAGTTCCTGTTGCCAAGCTGATTTCGCAGCTTGACGAGGCCGGTATCAAGGTCAGCGGGTCCGATGACAAGATCAGCGACGACGCAAAACTCGAATTGCTGACGCACTTGCGTCGCAGTCACGGGCAGGAAGACACGTCCGCGACAGCGGCTGCGCCACGCAAGATCACCTTGAAGCGCAAGTCTCAATCCGAGCTTCGACTTTCCGGGGCGCAGGGTCGATCGCGGACGGTCAACGTAGAAGTGCGGCGTAAACGTACTTATATCAAGCGCGATGTGCTCGAGAAGCAAGCGCAGGATGAGCAGGAGGCCCTCGACCGCAGTCGCCAGGAGGAGGAAGAGCGCCTGAAAGCGGAAGAGGCGGCAAAACAACATCTGCTGGCTGAGAAGGAACAAGCCGCGAAACGTGAGCTCGAAGAGCGAGAGAAGCAAGAGCAGGCGGCGAAGGACGCGGCACTAGCGGCCCAGCAGGAGGCCCAGAGAGTTGCCTCGACCGAGGCGGAGGAAAAGGCGCGGCTCGAGAAAGCTGAGGCGGACGCTCGACTTCGGCGTGGCAAGGACAAGGAGAAGGTCAAGCCGAGTCATGGTGAGACGCGTTACGGACGCAAGGAGTTGCACGTTGCCGGCGATAAGAGCGGGCGACGTAAGCGCAAAACGCCAGTGCGTCGACGTGCCATGGCTGTCGGCGGGGATTCGAAACACGGATTCGAGCTGCCAACGGCACCGGTAGTCCATGAAGTGGAAATTCCTGCCAGCATTTCAGTGTCAGAACTCGCACAGAAAATGGCGATCAAGGGCAATGAAGTCGTCAAGGTCCTGTTCAACATGGGTGCCATGGTGACGATCAACCAGGCTATTGATCAGGACACGGCGATACTGGTTGTTGAAGAACTCGGCCATGTGGCCAAGCCGGTCGATGCTGTTGCCATGGACGAGCAACTGTTGGCCGAGGAAAGTCAGATTACAGGCGACGCGGTGTCGCGTGCTCCGGTAGTCACAATTATGGGCCACGTTGATCACGGCAAGACATCCTTGCTCGATTACATTCGTCGTACCAAAGTGGTTGACGACGAAGCGGGCGGTATCACGCAGCATATCGGTGCTTACTCAGTAAAAACGGACAAGGGACAAATTTCGTTTCTTGATACACCCGGACATGCGGCCTTTACGGCAATGCGTGCCCGCGGTGCGCAAGCGACCGACATCGTGATCCTGGTCGTCGCTGCCGATGATGGAGTCATGCCACAGACGATAGAGGCGATACAGCATTCGAAAGCGGCCGAAGTTCCGCTCGTGGTAGCCATTAACAAGATCGATCGGGAAAACGCCGATCCGGAACGAGTTAAGAACGAATTGTCACAACACGGAATAATTCCCGAGGACTGGGGCGGCGAGCAAATGTTTGTCCACGTGTCGGCGAAGACCGGTGAGGGCGTCGACAAACTGCTCGACGCGATATTGCTGCAGGCGGAGGTCATGGACCTGAAAGCAGTCGCGACCGGGCCGGCGCAGGGAATTGTTATTGAATCCAGTCTTGAGAAAGGCCGCGGAGCCGTTGCTACGCTGCTGGTCCAGAGCGGCACTTTGAAGCAGGGCGACATGATCATTGCCGGTGAAGAGTACGGCCGAATCAGGAATATGTTTGATGAGACCGGTGCATCGATCAAGGAAGCACGGCCGTCAATGCCGGCCGTAGTGCTTGGACTGTCAAAGACACCAGGCGCAGGAGACGACTTTATCGTCGTCAAGAACGAGCGCAAGGCGCGCGAAGTTGCCGAGTTCCGCCAAGCCAAGACACGGGAAGCCAAGCTTGCGCAGCAACAAGCTTCGAAGATGGAAGATATGTTCTCGCAGATGCAGGACGGCGAGATATCGTCAGTGCCGGTGGTCATCAAGTCCGATGTGCACGGCAGTGCCGAGGCGCTTCGCGATGCCCTGATGAAGCTTTCAACCGACGAAGTCCGTGTCAAAGTACTGGCATCGGGTGTCGGTGGAATTACCGAAACAGATGCCAACCTGGCGGCAGCTTCGAAGGCCACGATTATTGGCTTCAACGTCCGCGCGGATGCGGCAGCCCGAACAGCGATCAAGGAAGCGGGTATCGACGTTCGCTACTACAGCATCATCTACGAAGCGATTGACGACGTGAAAGCAGCGTTGACGGGCTTGTTGGCGCCGGAGGTACGGGAAAACATTCTTGGGCTCGCTGAGGTCAAGGAAGTGTTTAATTCGCCGAAGTATGGCGACATCGCAGGTTGTATCGTCACCGAAGGGCTTGTGAAGCGCTCGAGTCCGATTCGTGTATTGCGCGATAACGTCGTGATATTCGAAGGCGAACTCGAGTCGTTGCGCCGATTCAAAGACGCTGTAAGCGAAGTGCGTTCCGGCACCGAGTGCGGTATCGGAGTGAAGAACTACAGCGTCCAGGTGGGCGACCAGATTGAGTGTTTCGAACGAATCGAGGTCGCGCGTACGCTCGACTAGGCGTACGGGTGTCGATCAATGCCACGTGAGTTTTCCAGAAGCAAGCGACTTGGAAACGAGGTGCTGCGCACCTTGAATGAGCTGGTTCGATTCGAGACGAAAGATCCGAGCCTGAAAATGGTGTCGCTGTCGTCCCTGGAATTGTCCAGAGATCTCAGCGTGGCGCGGGTGTACTTCAGCATGCTTGACCCGAACGGAGATCCGGCGCCGGTGCAGGAAGGTCTGGAGCGAGCCAGCGGTTTTCTGCGTAGTCGCTTGGGCCGCGAGGTCAAAATCCGGCATGTGCCGGAACTGCGCTTTGCACATGACGATAGCGCCGCCGAAGCTCAGCGCATCAGCAGTCTGATCGACCGTGCGCTGGATTCCGACAAAAGCAACGAGCAGCGGTAAACGTCATGGCCAGAGGAATGAAGCGCCACGCGGATCCGGTGGACGGACTGTTGTTGCTCGACAAGCCCTCGGGCATGACCTCGAACCGGGCGTTGCAGGTGGTGCGGCGTTTGTTGAATGCGCAAAAAGCGGGACATACGGGCAGTCTGGATCCGGCCGCCACCGGCATGCTGCCGTTGTGTTTCGGCGAGGCGACCAAAGTCTGTGCTTACTTGCTGAACGCGGACAAGAGCTACCGCGTAACGGCGAAGCTGGGATCGGCGACCGATACCGGAGACGGCGATGGCGAGGTTTGTTCGACGGCGGATGTACCCGATCTGCCCATCGAGCGCTGGAACGAGATTCTGCAGAGTTTTTGCGGCGAGTCGACCCAGATACCGCCCATGTACTCGGCGCTGAAAAAGGACGGCAAGCGCCTGTACGAGCTGGCGCGAAAGGGCGAAGTTGTCGAGCGCGAGCCCAGGGCCATCCGGATCGACGAAATCCGGCTGCTGGAGCTCGCCGGTAACCGGCTGGTGTTCCGCGTACGCTGCTCGAAAGGCACGTACATACGCGTCCTCGTCGAGGATATTGCCAGGAAGGCAGGCACAGTGGCCTACACAGCCCGATTGCACCGGGAGTCGGTGGGTGACTTCGAAAGCGCCAGCATGCTGGACATGACGGCTGTGGAGGCGCTCGCAGCGGAAGGGCTGGAGCCATTGCGAGCCAGGCTGTTGCCCGCCGATGTCGCCCTTGCGGATCTGCCCGGAGTTTTGGTCGATCCGGACGACGCCGAGCGTTTTTGCGGTGGCCAGGCGGTATCCGTGGATACTGAGCAGCAAGAAGGACTTGCACGCGTTTATGCGCCGGAAGAGCGATTTCTGGGCGTGGGATACCTGTCAGCGGAAGGCAAGCTGGCGCCACGGCGCGTGTTCAAAATACAGGAAAAAACCCCGTAATTATTTGATTTTGGGGTGTTAATGGGCCCGAACAGGGGCTAGAATACCGCGCTCAAAAAAGGGCAAAAGACAGAGAACTTGGAGTATTAGTAAAGATGTCACTTTCCAGTGAAGTAAAGCAAAGTTTGATCGCCGAACATGCACGAGGCGACGCCGATACAGGATCACCTGAAGTGCAGGTCGCGCTGCTATCGAAGAGAATTGCAGAGCTCACCGAGCATTTCGGCGAGCACAAAAAAGATCACCACAGCCGTCAGGGTCTGCTCAGGATGGTTAGCAAGCGACGTAAGCTGCTCGACTATTTAAAAGCCAAAGACAATGACCGGTACCGCGAGCTGATTGAGAAGCTCGGTCTGCGTCGCTAGTCCAGCGAGCAATTTCGGCAATGTAAGTATGCTCCGTGTCGTTCCTATCCAGGGGTTCGCGGTTGATTGCTTTTGCCTCAACAAATTCCAAACAGAGAAATCATAGTGAATTCGACGAAAAAGAGTTTCCAATTCGGGGAACATGAAGTAACGATAGAAACGGGCGGAATTGCCCGACAGGCCGACGGTGCCGTAATCGTCAATATGGCTGACACGACCGTGCTGGTTACGGCGGTTGGACGCAAAGTTGCGGAACCGGGCAGAGACTTCTTCCCGTTGACCGTCAACTACCAGGAAAAGACCTACGCTGCCGGCAGGATCCCGGGTGGATTCTTCAAGCGTGAAGGACGTCCGAGCGAGAAGGAGACGCTGACGTGTCGACTCATCGATCGTCCGGTGCGCCCCTTGTTCCCCAAAGGATTTACGAACGAGGTGCAAATCATCGCAACTGTGATGTCGCTGAATCCGGACGTTGATCCGGATATCCCGTCACTCATCGGTGCGTCAGCGGCGCTGGCAATTTCGGGCATGCCGTTTGCGGGTCCGATCGGCGCGGCCAAGGTTGGCTACAAAGATGGTGCGTACATCCTGAATCCGGGTCGCGCTGCTGTTGCTGAGGGCGACCTTGAGCTCGTCGTCGCCGGCACCAAAGATGCCGTATTGATGGTTGAATCAGAAGCCAAAGGTCTTTCTGAGGAGGTCATGCTGGGCGCAGTGATGTTCGGCCACGAGCAGATGCAGGTTGCCATCAATGCGATTAACGAACTGGCTGCCCAGGTTGGCAAGCCGGCATGGGAGTGGGTTGCACCGGCAGCGGATGACGATCTTGTAGCAGCGGCGAAAGCGGCAGCGGAGAGTGCGCTGGCCGATGCGTATCGCATTACGGACAAGCAGGACCGCCAGACTGCAGTGGGCTCGGCGAAGGCTGCAGCTAGCGCTGCATTGACCAGCGGCGATGATGCGCGTTGGTCTGCCGAAGATATCAAAGGCGCTTTATACAAGCTGGAAAAGAGCATCGTTCGCCAGCGTGTCATCAAGGGCGAGCCACGAATTGACGGCCGCGACAGGACAACTGTGCGCCCGATCGATGTCGAGGTTGGTGTTCTTCCTCGTGCGCATGGCTCGGCCATTTTTACGCGTGGCGAGACTCAGGCGATCGTCGTTACGACCCTCGGTACGGGACGTGACGCACAGATTATCGACGCCATCGAAGGCGAGCGAAAAGAGCCGTTCATGCTGCACTACAACTTCCCGCCATTCTGCGTTGGCGAGACTGGTTTTGTCGGTTCACCGAAACGACGCGAAATCGGTCACGGCAAGCTGGCCCGGCGTGGCATCGAAGCGGTGCTGCCGAAGATGGACGAGTTCGGCTACGTTGTTCGCGTCGTATCGGAGATCACAGAGTCCAACGGTTCCAGCTCAATGGCATCGGTTTGCGGTACAAGTCTTGCGCTGATGGATGCAGGCGTTCCAATCAAGGCACCGGTAGCCGGTGTTGCGATGGGTCTCGTCAAGGAAGGTGATGACTTCGCAGTTCTTACCGACATCCTGGGCGATGAGGATCATCTTGGCGACATGGACTTCAAGGTCGCCGGAACGAGCGAAGGTGTTACCGCTCTGCAGATGGACATCAAGATTCAGGGCATTACTCGCGAGATCATGAGCACTGCGCTCGACCAGGCGCGAAGTGCGCGTTTGCACATCCTGGGTGAGATGAACAAAGTCATCAGCGAATCGCGCAAGGAAATGTCCGAGTGGGCTCCAACGATCATTACCATGAAGATCGATCCGGAGAAGATTCGGGATGTTATTGGCAAGGGCGGTGCGGTCATTCGTGCGATCACCGAGGAAACCGGCGCGTCAGTTGATATCGATAACGACGGCACAGTACGTATCGCGTCGGTTGACGGCGCATCCGGTAAAGAAGCCTTTCGCCGCATCGAGCTGATCACCGCTGATGTTGAAGTCGGACGTATTTACGACGGCAAGGTTGCTCGCCTGATGGATTTTGGTGCATTCGTTACCATTCTGCCGGGCAAGGACGGTCTCGTTCACATATCCCAGATATCAAACGAGCGTGTCGAGAAAGTCAGCGACAAACTGGCCGAAGGCGACGAAGTCAGGGTCAAGGTGCTTGAGGTTGATCGACAGGGCCGTGTCCGTTTGTCCATGAAGGAACTTGACGTCGGGTAACTTCTATCCCGCCGGAAAAAATCAGGGCCGAAGCGCGCAGGCACTTCGGCCCTTTTTTTATAGGCCAGGCCGGGATGCAAAAGGCTCCAGAAACTCGATAATGCGTCCGGGCAGGTAAAACTGTGGCCGCCATGGAGTCCCGCCGCTGATAAATCCGACGTGGCCTCCGTTTGCGGATACTTCGAGGACGATGTCGTCCGACAGTTTGTCCGCATCAGGAATCACGGCGGGCGACATGAAAGGATCATCCAGCGCATTAATAATCAGAGTCGGTCTTTCGATAGTGCCGAGAAAGTGGGTCGAACTGCAGCGATCGTAATAGTCCTTCATGCCGGTGAAACCGTGCAGCGGAGCGGTGACAAAGTCGTCAAATTCGGCGAAGGTGCTGGCGTTCATAGCCCTTTCCCAATTAAACGCGGCCGTGTGCTGGTTGAACTTTAGGGCCACAGACCGCTTCATGCGCTTTAGTAAGTAGGACTGGTAAACCTTTGAAAAACCGATATTTAATGCCTCTGCGCACACGTGAAGATTCAGGGGTGCGCAAATGGCCGTTGCGGCGGCGAGCGGTGTTTCAGATTTCGATTCACCCAGGTATTTCAGGAGTACATTTCCGCCCAGGGAGTAGCCAACGGCGAGCACAGGACCCGGATTTCCGGACGCCGTGCGCTGTTTTTGTATCCCGTTCAGCAGGTGCCTGAGATCGTTCGTTTCCCCTGCGTGATAGCGCCGTGGCAGACGGTTTCGATAGTCGCCGCAGTCGCGAAAATGCAACACACAGGAGCGCCAGCCTCGGGCAAGCACGGCGTCCATCAGCATCCGGGCATATGACGACTGTGCGGACCCCTCCAGACCGTGGAGGATGACGAGCAGTGGCGCCGCGTCCGGCAAATCGTCGCCCGCGACCATCCAGTCAACGGCTGTAACGTCTCCATCCGGAAGTTCAAGGGTTTCACGACGCAATTTCGGCCTCGAAGGCCACGCCCAGGGAAGCACTGGGAGCATGGTTTGAGCATGTGCATTTCGTAGCCAGCCCGGTGCGATAAACCCGCTCTCCATTACACGCTTGTTTCGTTTTTCAGATGCCATTGTCGCGATTTTGCCACGTTTACATTATTGAAGTTACAGGCAAAAAAAATGGCCCCCCGCTTGCGCGGGGGGCCTGCCGTGGAGTGTTTACCCCTTCAGGCTTGCAACAGGGGGCGGGGGAGCGTATCCCTGCTGCAGGCTTGAAACTAGGCCAGACTGTGGATCTTGTCAAGCCGTTTTAACGAGCGTTTTTTGGCCCGAAAGTTTTCCGAGTTGCCAGTTTTCCAGGGCCCAGGACCAGATGTTCGACACGTGCTCGCGCGCCAGTTTGTCGGGCGGTGAGAGCCGCAGGAACCGCAGCGTCGCGACTAGCGTCGCAGGGACATCTTCCTCACAAATCGCGGCGGCAGCCGTCGACTTACTCAGTTTTTCGCCTTTCGAATTCGTAATGATCGGAATGTGGGCATAACGCGGCGTTCTGAATCCAAGCTCGCGCTGCAGCCAGATTTGCCTCGGTGTTGAATCCAGCAGGTCGATGCCTCGCACCACATCTGTTACGCCCTGGTTCTCGTCATCGACGACAACGGCAAGATGATAGGCGATGAGCCCATCGCGGCGACGAATCACAAAATCACCGGACTCGGACTCCAGGCGTTGAGTGATAGCACCCTGCAATGCGTCTTCAAACTCGATCGGCGAGTCATTGGTTCTAATACGTATGGCTGACTCGCCACTGACCTGACGGTCACGACAAGTCCCGGGATAGATGCTCCCAAGGTCACCCTGCAGCGCATCCGCCAAATCCGATCTGGAGCAATGGCAAGCGTAGGCAAGACCTCTTTCGATCAGCGTGGCAACCGCCGCATCGTGTGCGGCACGGCTGGCGCTCTGGAAATAAACGTCGCCATCCCATTCAAATCCGTATCGCTCCAACGCTTCGACGATGGCCTGTGCAGCACCGCGTTGTTCGCGAGGAGGATCGATATCCTCGATGCGCAGCAACCACCGGCCGTGATTGGCCCGCGCTTCGAGGAAACTCGCTGCTGCTGCCACCAGCGACCCAAAATGCAAGGGGCCGGTAGGGGACGGCGCGAACCGTCCCACATAGGCGTTCGGTTCGCGCGCCGGCATCAAGAGATGTACTTACCGATACTGGTCATCTCTGTCGCTGTACTGCCTTTCCGACAACTCGCGGCGTTCCTGTGCCTCAAGACACAAAGTCGCTACGGGTCGAGCTTCCAGGCGTTTCAGGCCGATCTCTTCGCCTGTTTCATCGCAATAGCCATAGCTGCCTTCGTCAAGCCGCGTCAGTGCTGATTCGATCTTGCGCAGCAACTTGCGTTCACGGTCCCGAGTTCTGAGCTCAAGTCCAAATTCGGACTCCTGCGTCGCGCGGTCGTTCGGATCGGGAAAATTGGCCGCCTCGTCCTGCATATGATGAACGGTACGGTCGACCTCAAACATCAACTCCTTTTTCCACGCCAACAGGATGCTGCGAAAATGCTCGACCTGCTTGGGGTTCATGTACTCCTCACCCCGAGCTGGTTTGTAGGGATCGATGCCGTGGATTGGCCCGGAGACAGAATCTCTCGAAGGTGCATGCCGTACCGGAGTCGGCTTGGGCGGTGGAACTCGCTTCGCCCGCGCCGGCGTAGCAGGGGCGCTCTTTTTGTTGCTGGCTTTCCTGGGCGGTCGCTTTTTCGAAACAGATTTCTTGGTGCTTACCTTTTTCTTGCTGGCAGGCTTCTTTTTCGGAGCTTTCTTTTTGGATGAACTTTTCTTCGCAACCTTCTTGTGTGACGGTGATTTTTTCTTGCTCACCTTCTTCTTGGAAGCCGTCTTTTTCTTGCTCACCTTCTTTTTAGAGGGCGATTTCTTCTTACTTGCCTTTTTCTTGGAAACGGGCTTCTTGCTGACCTTTTTCTTGGACACGGGTTTCTTCGCAACAACTTTCTTGCGAGACTTTTTGGTTGTCGTCCGTTTCTTGCTTGCGGCTTTCTTTGCGGGCATTTTTAGCTCCTGCCGGGGAAAGAAAAGGCCGGGATTATACATTGACTGAGCGATCAGGGAAGCTCTATTTTTTGCGAGTATTTTCTCTGATCGGCAGGCTCTGGATACCTCGGCAGTGCTGGCTTGGAGGGATTGATCTTTTTCGCCGACAATTGTTTTATAGCCGGGTTTTATCTCCGAGTTTCCATTACACTAGCCCGATTTGACGGGATATCGGTCCGTAACACCAATGCGATTAAGCAAGATAAAGCTCGCTGGCTTCAAATCCTTTGTCGACCCCACAACAATTACGTTTCCGAGCAGCCTTGTTGGTGTTGTCGGTCCCAATGGTTGCGGCAAGTCGAATGTAATTGATGCTGTGCGATGGGTAATGGGCGAAAGCTCTGCAAGCCGGCTGCGCGGCGACTCAATCACGGATGTCATTTTTAATGGCTCCAGTTCCAGGAAGCCGGTCGGTACTGCTTCGGTCGAACTGCTGTTTGACAATAGTGAAACGACACTTGAAGGACAGTATGCAAAATATTCGGAAATTGCGATTCGACGCGAAGTCAGCCGCGATGGCATCTCGAACTATTATCTTAACGGCGCCCGCTGTCGGCGTAAGGACGTTACGGGCGTTTTTCTAGGCACGGGGCTGGGGCCGCGAAGCTATTCGATTATTGAACAAGGCATGATCTCGCGCCTGATCGAAGCCAAGCCTGAGGACATGCGTGTGTTCCTCGAAGAGGCTGCCGGTATTTCGAAATACAAAGAACGTCGCCGGGAAACCTCAAACCGCATCAAGCATACAAAGGAAAACCTGGATCGCCTGCTTGATGTGTTGGACGAGGTTGAGAAGCAGATCAAGCACCTTGATCGTCAAGCCAAGACGGCAGAGCGCTATAGCCGATATAAAACTGAAGAGCGACGGACTGCAGCGGAACTGCTTGCGTTGCGCACGAAGGATATTGATGACAGGGCGAAGCAGGCGGGTGCGCGCCTGGCTGAACGCAAGACCAGTCTGGAAGCGGCGATTGCGAAACAACGCAGTCTCGAAGCCTCGCTTGAGGCGACCCGCGTACTGCAAACTGAACGCAGTGATGAGTTCAATGCTGTGCAGGGACGTTATTACAAAGTCGGATCGGAAATAGCTCGTCTTGAGCAGTCGATAGAACACGCACGCGAATTGCGAGAGCGACAACAGAAAGATCTGGAACTTGCTATTAGCGGTGCGAAGGAAATTGCGGGCCATATCGATCACGACGAGACCGAGATTGAGCAACTGGAGCTGACACTCAGCGAATTGGTGCCGGGGTTGGAACAGGCTCGTAATAGCGAACTTGCCTCTGCGGATTCGCTGCAGCGCGCCGAAGAAGCGCTTGCGGAGTGGCAACGCCAATGGGATGAGCACACCAGGAGTCGCAGCGAAGCGATTCAGGCACAGAGCGTCGAAAGTACCCGGTCCGAGCAGCTCGAATCACGTCTGCAGAGTTTCGCGGAACGCCGCAAGAAAATTTCAGAGGCCGATGATGTTGCCAACCCGGAGGCGCTAAAAACCAAGTACGACGAACTTACGGAGCAGGAGCTTCGTAAGCGCCAGGCAAGGGATGAATTCGACCGGCACCTTACGGATATGGCGGAGAAAATTCGCAAGCTGCGCGATCAGGATCAAAAACTGACCCGCCTTGTCGACGAACGTCACTCCGTGTTGCAGGATGCCAAGGGCAAGTATGCGTCTCTGGAGGCCTTGCAGAAGGCGGCACTCGGTGAAGGTGACGATGGCGTTCAGGCCTGGCTTCAGGGTGAGGGTCTTGAGCAGAATCACAGAGTGGCTCAGAAGCTGAATGTCGAAAACGGCTGGGAACGCGCCGTCGAAACAGTGCTGGGCGACTACCTCCAGGCTGTTTGTGTTAGTGATATCACTCCGATTACGCAGTCCATCGCTAGCCTGAAGACGGGCCTTGTTACCGTGTTCAGAGAGCAGTCAAAAGACGACGGCGAAGCAAGTGATGTAAAGGACACGCTGGCGGAAAAGGCCAGCGGGGCACCGGCAGCGGCAGCTGAGATTCTTTCGAAAGTCATCGTCGCGGAGTCGCTCGGTAAGGCCTTGAGTATCCGCGAGACTCTTGCTGAGGGTGCGTCGGTTGTCACGCCTGACGGCGTCTGGCTGGGCAAGAATTGGCTGCGTGTTTCCAGGGACAAGGAAGGCAAGGCCGGCGTACTGGCGCGTGAGCATCAGATGCGACGTCTGAAGTCTGAAGTGCGCGAGTTCCAGGCGCGCCATGACAGTGCCCGGAAGCTGCTTAATGATGGTCGTCTTCGCCTGACTCAGCTCGAGGAGCGTCGGGAAGTACTGCAGGGCGATGCGTCATCGTTGTTGAACGAGTACTCTGACGTCAAAGCCGCACTCGACTCGGCACGCTACCGGATGGATCAGGCTAACGCACGCAAGATAGCGCTTACCGAGGAATTGAGCGAACTCAACAGGGAACAGATTTCTGCTGAGGAACAATTGCGTGAGTCACAACGGACACGCGAGACGGCAGAAGAGGCGCTGAATCGATTCAATGCCCAAAAGACCGACCTGGAATCGCGACGGGAAGAGTTGCGCGCTGAACTTCAGCGGGTGCGGACCCGGGCGGACGAGGATCGTCAAAGCGTTCAGAATATTGCTATTCAATTTGAAAGCAGGCGCACCAGCAAAGAATCAGCAGCTCAGAATCTTGAGCGCATGAAAAGTCAGCTGAAACAATTTCGTGCCAGGGAAGTTGAGATTCGCAGTCAATTGGAGCTCAGCCAGGCGCCAATGACCGGGAACAAGGAAACTCTCGCAGCTCAGCTCGAACATCGGCTGGTTGTCGAAAAAGAACTCGCTGCGGCGCGACAAGTTGTTGAAAAAATTGAGAGCGAACTTCGGGAACTCGACCAATCTCGCTTGCAGATTGATCAGTCGGTAGACGAGGCGCGCTCGATGGTCAGCGAAGCCGAGATGGCGGCCCAGGAACTAAAGGTTCGCAGGGAAGGCTATACAGACCAGCTGTCACAGACGAGCTTCGAGCTGGAGCTCCTGCTAAGCGAAATGGACGAGTCCGCTACGATTCAAACCTGGGAGGCGAAGCTTGAAAGTATTCGTGCCCGGATAGATCGACTTGGACCAATCAACCTTGCAGCAATAGACGAGTTCAAGGAACAGTCAGAACGTAAGGAGTATCTCGATTCGCAACTGGCCGATTTGAACGAGGCTTTGGCGACCCTTGAAGGCGCGATTCGCAAGATTGACCGCGAGACCCGGACGCGCTTCCGTGAGACTTTCGATAACGTGAATGATGGATTCAAGGTGTTATTCCCGAAGCTGTTTGGCGGCGGACACGCATACCTTGAACTGACCGGTGATGACTTGCTGACAACCGGTATTACCGTTATGGCTCGTCCTCCTGGCAAACGCAACAGTACGATTCATCTGTTGTCCGGTGGTGAGAAGGCACTGACAGCGGTCGCCTTGGTGTTTGCAATATTCGAATTGAATCCTGCGCCATTCTGCATGCTCGACGAGGTTGACGCACCTTTGGATGACGCCAATGTTGGACGTTTTTGCGAAATCGTGAAAGAAATGTCGAACAAGGTTCAGTTCGTTTTCATCACTCACAATAAAGTGACAATGGAAATGGCCCGACAGCTGTCGGGTGTCACCATGCAGGAGCCCGGTGTGTCGCGACTGGTATCAGTCGATCTCGACGCGGCGGTAAAGATGGCGGCAAGTTAGCCGGCACGGGTGAGCACGAAAAATGGAAGGTCTGCGCTGGTTGCTGTTGTTATTCGGACTCCTGGTGATCGCCGGTGTCTATGTTTACAGCCGCAGAAAAAATACACCGGCTGACAGTGATGCGTTGACATCCGAGCGGGTTCCGCCTCGTCTTGGCGGCGACAAGTCGCCGGGTGAGTCGCCCATTGATGATGAACCTGAGCATGATGACGAGATCAATGAGGCCGTTCGATTTGTACCAGGTGCCCCGCAGAAGATTGTGACCGTTCGCATCGTCGCTCGCGACAAAAAATCCTTTGCCGGCGATGAACTTGTTTTGAACCTGCGTGGCATTGGTTTGCGTCACGGCAAGTTCGGAATTTTTCACCGGTACGATGGCAGCGACGAAAGCAATGCCGTTTTTAGTGCGGCAAGTCTCGTGGAGCCTGGGAGTTTTGACCTGCAAAACATTCAGGCACAGCAAATTCCAGGTATTAGTTTATTCCTGGTGCTGCCCGGACCGATCGATAGCGTCAAGGCATTCGACTTGATGATGGCCGCCGCAAGGACTCTTACCCAGTCTCTTCAGGGTGAACTTTTGGATGAGTCCGGCAGCACGCTGAGTATTCAGCGTGAGCGCTACCTCCGCGAAGAGGTCATCCAGTTTCAACACAGTCTTTCGGTGTCCTGAACCAGGATGGCCTGATTCTGATGTCTGTTTCCATCGCCATCCGTAAAAAGGCCGAGTCACTCCGAGAGCAGATTCGGCACCACAACTACCGGTACCACGTCCTCGACGACCCGGAAATACCGGATGCCGAGTACGATCGACTCATGCGCGAATTGTTGGCGTTAGAGGCGGAATACGATGAGCTTGTGACCCATGATTCCCCAACCCAGCGCGTTGGGGACGCCCCAATTTCGGCGTTTGGTACGGTGCAGCATGAGCTTCCGATGTTGTCCCTGGCTAACGCATTCAGCGAAGACGAGCTGAGGGAGTTTCACCGTCGCGTAATGGAGCGGCTTGAACTCGAGGGAGATGCGGAACTGAGCTATGCCGCGGAACCGAAACTGGACGGCGCTGCAGTCAGCCTGCTGTACGAAGATGGAGTCCTGGTGCGGGGCGCGACTCGAGGGGACGGGTCAACCGGCGAGGACATCACGCACAATATTCGAACAATCGAAGCAATCCCGCTAAAGCTTATTGGCAAGTCATATCCGGCACGTCTTGAAGTGCGCGGTGAAGTATTTATGCCCAAAGCGGGTTTTGAGGCTTACAACGCAAGAGCACGAGCAGCGGGAGAAAAGACGTTTGTTAATCCCCGAAATGCGGCGGCTGGCAGCTTGCGGCAATTGGATCCAAAACTGACGGCGGAACGGCCGCTGGATATGTATGCCTACTCGGTGGGCAAAGTGGAAGGAGGGCAGCTACCGGCCCGGCACAGTGAGATCGTTGATCGTTTGCGAGATTGGGGGATCAAGGTCTGCCCTGAACGGCGGGTGGTGTTGGGTGTAGAGGGATGCCTTGCGTTTTACAAGAGTATTGGTGAGCGTCGCAATGCGCTGAGTTACGAAATTGACGGCGTTGTTTACAAGGTCGACAGCCTGCAGATGCAAAGAGAATTGGGCTTTGTATCACGCGCACCGAGGTGGGCTATCGCGCATAAATTTCCTGCGCAGGAAGAGCTCACGGTGGTTGAGGATGTGGAATTCCAGGTAGGGCGTACGGGAGCCGTCACTCCTGTCGCCCGGTTGACGCCGGTTTTCGTAGGCGGTGTCACCGTAAGCAATGCAACTTTGCACAACATTGATGAATTACATCGCAAGGATGTGCGTATTGGCGACACGGTAATTGTCCGCAGGGCAGGGGATGTCATTCCAGAGGTCGTAAGTGTAATTCTCGATCGACGTCCCAAAGGCTCTCGACGTGTTCAGCTGCCGAAAACCTGTCCGGTTTGTAACTCGCATATCGAACGTGAAGATGGCGAGACCGTTGCGCGCTGCACCGGCGGATTGTTCTGCGCAGCGCAACGAACCGAAGCTCTCAAGCATTTTGTTTCTCGACGTGCCCTCGACATTGAAGGCCTCGGTGCGAAACTAGTAGAGCAGTTGGTCGCTATTGGCAGACTCAAGACGCCAGCGGACATTTTTCAGCTCAACGCCACGGAACTGAGTGAGCTGGACCGCATGGGTACGAAATCGGCCGACAACTTGATCGCTTCGATCAATAAAAGCAAGTCAACGACGTTAGCCCGATTTCTGTTTGCGCTCGGGATAAGGGAGGTCGGTGAAGCGACAGCAGCGAGCGTTGCCTCTCACTTCGGGCGTCTGGCGAACGTGATCGCAGCGACAGAAGAAGACCTGCAGCGTGTGCCGGATGTTGGACCGGTCGTAGCGGCTCGAGTACGCGCATTCTTTGCTGAAGAACACAATCTCGAAGTCATCGCCCGAATGCAGGAATACGGTGTCGTCTGGCAGGAATCAGACCCGAAGGTCGTCGCCGAGGATGGGATTCTGGGAGGCAAAACCTTCGTCATAACAGGGACCTTGCCGACGATGACTAGAGATGCAGCCAAAGATTTGATCCAGGCTGCGGGCGGCAAAGTAGCGGGCAGTGTCTCGTCCAAAACGGATTACCTGGTCGCCGGGGAAAAAGCCGGTTCCAAACTCGCGAAAGCGGAAAAACTCAATGTTGATATCATTGATGAGGCCGATCTTCTAAAGCTCGTTTCCAGGTAAAAGCCTCGACAACACGTATTTCTCCGGGGTTTATCAAATAACAGATATGGAAGCATGCCGTTCTTTGTGGCATGACTTGGGCGTTTTTTCCCATGTCCGACATTTTTCTGGCGAATCGACCAGACGATCAATATATTGCCTGCCCATGCAAGAAGAATTACAAAAGAAGATACTTAACGGATTCCAACTCGTGCTGCGGCCGATCGTCAAAATCTTGTTGCGGTATGGGATCGGATATAACGAGTTCGCGGAGACGGTCAAACTTGCGTTTGTAGATGTCGGGAGTTCGGATTTCGGAATTCGAGGCCGCCCAACAAATATATCCCGTGTAGCCGTGATGACCGGTCTGACCCGCAAAGAAGTACGACGCCTTCGGTCGAGAATTGAAAACGGCGACGACGCTCCCACAGTTCGGACGACCCCGATTACCGAGGTGTTGACTCGTTGGCATTCGGAGAGTGATTTTTTGGACAAATCCGGGAAACCCGCGGCGCTGATTTTTTCGGAAGGCGATAGTTCGTTCTCAGAATTGGTAAGGCGCTTTGGGGGCGACGTACCGCCTGGCGCGATGCGAACGGAAATGAAGCGTATGGGCCTTATTGATGAGAGTGACGACGGACATCTAACTGTAAAGTCGCGTTCGTTACATATGAAAGACGGAAATGAGAATTTAATGACGAGTCTCATTCACTCTGCGTATCCTTTGTTGGCAACGATTGCTAGAAATACCGACCCCGATATCCCGAAGGGCCAGGGTAACGCTCAGTTTGCAACCTATTCTTTGGCGATTGATCCGAGTGACCGAACGCGATTAAAACGAATTAGTTACGACAGACTGGCTGAAGCTGCAGTTTCATTTGATGATCTATTCACCGCGTACGAGTCGGCGGGTACGAAGATCGAAAATCGTGCTGAGAATCCAGTTGTAATGGTTGGGCTATATTATTTCGAAGAGACCGATCCACACGCCACGTATAGATGGTGACCATGCGCATTGGATTCAACATTGGATCCGCTCGGAGTTTCATCCTTCAGTCCCAATTTCCAATTAGCGCCAAAAGCGCACTTAAAGCCTACCGGTTAAGCCTGCGCCTATAGGTCATCTCGCAAGAAGTTTTGCGCAAATCGACAAAACTGTGCCCTCTTTCGAGTTTCGCATCGTATCTAGCTGGTTTACCCGGATATTCCGTCAGTAATCGACTCTGAAAGTTCGCTGATCTCGTTCGGTGTTGGTGCTTATAAAAGGTTTAACATAATCAATAAGTTACATAATATGCATACTGAGGTCTGATATGTTATTTTTACAAATGGTTGACATAATCAGACTCTCAACCATAAATGGGGTTATCCGCCCATTTATAGGGTTGATCTGGTTGTTGCATAGGGCGACATCGCAGGATACTTTACATATTAACGCTAGGGGTGTGGCTTAAGTGGCGCATACAGTCAAAGACCATTTGAGAAGCGCGCTGGCGATGATGTTAAAGCCGCTCGTTAGATTGCTGGTTAGCCAAGGATTAACGCACGCAGAATTTTCGGAAGTTGCTAAAGAGGTCTACGTGGAGATCGCCCTTAGACATTTCGAGCCGTCTGAGCGAGTAAATAAATCGAGAATTGCCGTACTTACTGGCCTTACAAGAAAAGAAGTAAAGAACGTAATCGATAGGGCTATTGAATCTAGTGCACTGGAGAAGACGAAATCTAGACCAAGCAGGGTCCTATCCGGTTGGTATGAAGATCCGAAATTTACTGGTCCGTATGGAATTCCGCTTGAATTGCAGTATGAAAGTCACGTCGAGGGGCAAGCTAGTTTCACCGAGTTGGTAAGGACGTATAGCGGGGACATGGCTCCGAGGCAGATGCTGAACGAATTGCTACGTTCGGGGTCGGTCATCGAAGTAGAAGGTCTTTATAGGGCAGTTAGCAGGCTATATGAGCCTACCGCGCTATCTCCGGAGCTCATACAGCGACTAGGGGACATTGGCTACCGTTTTTTTTCGACCGCAGCGTTAAACATTACCAAGGAAGGTCAAGGGACGGGCTATTTCGAACGTGCGGTGTTTGCGAATGAAGGATGCACTGAGAATGTGATCGAACTGTTTGACGAATACATTAAGAAAAGGGGGCAGGCTTTCCTTGAGGAACTTGATATTTGGTTTTCGTCAAATGAGCAGCGAAATGAACCATCTGATCAGCGCAAAGGAACCGGACTTTTCATGGTGCATTACGTAGAAGATCAAAGCGATAAAACGTCGCTTAGAATGTTGCTTCAAGGTAGAGATGTTAGTTAGAGCGAAGATTGGAAGCTGATTCAACTGCGGAAAAGAAGTAGAACAATGACGAGGCTAATGGAGTAGTCCTCACTTAACTGAGCAGGGATGGGTTGGAGAGAATAGAAATCTAGGAGAGCGAAAATGCGCATTGCAAAAAGCGCCAGGACGAGAAGCGTTCTGGGAGCGTCGCTGATTGCATTGACTCTGCCGATTTATTCATTAGCCGCTACGAGTAGTAGTGTGGTTAATGGGATAGACGGTAGTTCAGTGAGTGGTATAGACGGCAGTTCAACCGCTGGTATCGACGGCAGTTCCGTCGCTGGTATCGACGGCAGTTCCGTCGCTGGTATCGACGGCAGTTCCGTCGCTGGTATCGACGGCAGTTCCGTCGCTGGTATTGACGGCAGTTCAATCGCTGGTATCGACGGTAGTTCGGTTCTTGGCATTGATGGCAGTTCAATTGCCGGTATTGATGGCAGTTCAGTTCTTGGTATCGACGGCAGTTCGGTCGCCGGTATTGACGGCAGTTCAATCGCTGGTATAGACGGTAGTTCCGTCGCTGGTATCGATGGCAGTTCAGTTCTTGGTATCGACGGTAGTTCGGTTCTCGGTATTGATGGCAGCTCAGTTCTTGGTATCGACGGCAGCTCCGTCGCCGGTATTGACGGCAGTTCAGTTCTCGGTATTGATGGCAGCTCAGTTCTTGGTATCGACGGCAGCTCCGTCGCCGGTATTGACGGCAGTTCAATCGCTGGTATCGACGGTAGTTCGGTTCTTGGTATTGATGGCAGTTCAATTGCCGGTATTGATGGCAGCTCAGCTCTTGGTATCGACGGCAGCTCCATCGCCGGTATTGACGGTAGTTCAATCGCAGGTATCGACGGTAGTTCGGTTCTCGGTATTGATGGCAGCTCAATTGCCGGTATTGATGGCAGTTCAATTGCCGGTATCGACGGTAGTTCGGTTCTTGGTATTGATGGCAGTTCAATTGCCGGTATTGATGGCAGCTCAGCTCATGGTATCGACGGCAGCTCCATCGCCGGTATTGACGGCAGTTCAATCGCTGGTATCGACGGTAGTTCGGTTCTCGGTATTGATGGCAGTTCAACCGCTGGTATCGACGGTAGCTCCATCGCGGGTATTGACGGCAGTTCAATCGCTGGTATCGACGGTAGTTCGGTTCTCGGTATTGATGGCAGCTCAATTGCCGGTATTGACGGCAGTTCAATCGCTGGTATCGACGGTAGTTCGGTTCTCGGTATTGATGGCAGTTCAACCGCTGGTATCGACGGTAGCTCGATGCTGCTCGCCGGCCCAGTCGACTCAGTCGACCGAGTCAACGGCGTATTCGGATCGATGGGGCAGACTGTGATGGCGTCGCAGGCGATGCTTTCTAGTATTCGCGTTGGTGACTTCGTTGCGGTCCAGGGATCGGTAATCTCTTCCGGTTGGTATTACGCCGATGACGTTAGTGTCTCTAGTCAGCGCTATGTTCCTGGTGCCACGGAAGTGTTTATCACAGGCATGTTGTCGTCAGTCGATCGGTTAAACGGTACCGCTCAAATGGGTAATCTGACTATCGATTACACGGCAAGTCTCGGTAGCAGCGAAGCTCCATCGAGTGCGATGTGGAGTTTCCAGGGTACACGCCCGTTGTCGGGTGGCAGGATGATTTCGAATCGAAGCGTAGACGCTCGATAATCGAATCGTTCGAAAGGACGACTTTGATTTCGCTCGTCTAGGTTTTGCCGCTACGCGGCACCAGTCTTTTCGAACCTATAGGGAAAAGGTCACTTTATGTGGCCTTTTTCTTTGCCTGGAATTCTCATTCGGAAATAAAAAAAGTCGGCGTCCTTGCCGACTTAGTTCTCGTATCAACCTGTGAAGGAGATGCGAGGGTTGGAGGAGCCACCTCCGAGCGATTAGAGATGACTCGCGAGTAATACTAGGTGCGTTCCTGGAGTACTGGTGTGACCCGATTCACAATTCGCTTTCGCCAATAGAAAAGGGCGCCAAACGGCGCCCCAAGCTGAACGAAATTGGATGATTAAGTTAAGTCGACACTACTCCGACGACTTCAAACGGATTTCGCTCATGAAATCCTGAAACTTTTGTTGCTCAATTCGCTGCTTAATCACGTCGCGAACACTCTCAAGCGGAGGCGGCGCACTATCTCGAGACGCTTCACGAAGGATAACGTGCCAACCAAATTGCGTTTGCACCGGTTCCATGGTGAATGCGCCATCTTCCAACGCAGCGACCGCGTCTGAGAACGGCTTGACCATTGCAGTAGCCGTAAACCAGCCGAGGTCGCCACCGGATGGGCCGGAGGGGCCTGTGGAGTTCTCTTTGGCCAGCGCAACGAAGTCCGCCCCATCCTGCAACTGCGCTATGAGCGCGATCGCTTCACTTTGGGTCTCTACCAGGATGTGGCGTGCCTTAAACTCCTTTGGTGGTGCAAGTGCGACCTGTTCTTCATAGACGTCGAAGATTTCCTGGTCTGTTGCTGCATTCTTTTCAATAAAGTCATTTGCAAACGCATTGAACAGGATCGCTTTTTCCTGCAACTCAATTTGCGCTTTGATGCGCGGATCTTTCCCCAACTCCACCGACTGCGGCAAATTTGAGATTGCGTAAATGTTCAACAGCTCGTCGGTGACGGCGGAAATTTCTGCTGCGGATGCCTGGGAGGCCGGTTTTTGCAGTCGCGACTGTAGCATCAGGTCCAACACTTCTTTGTCGAAAGGAGGTGTCTGCGCCGATACAGGTATCGAAGCTATCAGCAATACTGTGCTCAACGCGGCTGCTGCGAGTCCTGTGCGACTCGAACTGGAACCGAAGGATAAAATCATGGTTGGGTCCTCTATTTGGAATCTGCGGATATTAATTGATTTGCGGTGGATCTACTCGGAATGATCGGCATTTTTCGCGCTTGCTCTGATGCTCAATGCATGAATGTCAGACGTCATCATCGATCCCAGCGCTTCGTAAACCAGGCGATGGCTTTGAATACGACTGCTGTCAGCGAACGCATCGGCAACAATCTGGATTTCAAAATGTCCTCGGCCATCCTTCGCACCGGCATGGCCGGCATGCAAATGGCTTTGGTCCTTGACGATAAGCGCGTCGGGCGAGAAGGCTTCGCGCAGCTTGGCTTCGATCCGTGCGGCCCGGTTTTCGGTCACGGCAGAACCAGGTTGAATGGCTTAACGACGACATTTTGATAAACGCCTGCCGCGACGTACGGGTCCTGATCGGCCCAGGCTTTTGCGGCATCCAGCGATGGAAAGTCGACCACGATAAGGCTACCGGTAAACCCGGCATTCCCAGGGTCTTGCGAATCAACGGCGGGATGAGGTCCGGCTATGAGCAATCGACCTTCATCTCGCAACGCAATCAAGCGTGCCACATGAGTGGGTCGTGCGGCCAGACGCTTATTTAGAGATCCTGCGTGATCCGTGCTCATTATTGCGTACCACACTAGTCGTGCTTCCCTGATTCAACCGTTGTGTCATCGCCGATCAGTCGCGCGATCCACAACGTCTGGCCCAGCATGAAGACGAACATCAATGCCATCATGCCGAATACTTTTAGTTTGACCCAGGTGGCTTGCTCGAAATTGTAGGCGACGTATATGTTCAAAAATCCGGCACCAATGAAGAATATGACCCAGACGATATTCAGTCTCGCCCATTGGGTGGCCGTAATCTTCTCCAAACTGAGCCCATCAACCAGTCCGAAGAAACGTTGCACCAACGGACGATCACCCAGAAACTGGCTGCCCAGGAACGCGACGGCAACCAGCCAATAGAAGACTGTTGGCTTCCAGTACAGAAACAGCGGATTGCGAAAATACAGCGTGAATCCGCCGGCAATCAACAGCATCACCGTTGACCAAAAGTACATTTTGTCGAGAACCCCGGTGCGAATGTATTTCGCGATCAGTCCTATCGGCATTGCGATCATCAGGACGACCAGGGCCGTATAAATTCCCTTGTAGATGAAGGCAATAAAGAATAGGGCCAAGGGCAGAAATTCAAAAAGCAGGTTCATCAGTTGCCTCAGGTATCGCTGTGGTCGCGAATCATAACGTATTGAAGGGGTATGCGCGAAGCCGACGCTCCCCTACAATCCGCGCGTGGCAAAACTCATCGAAATGCACCCAATTGACCCGCAACCGCGTCTCGTGGCGATGGTCGTGCGCATCATCCAGGGCGGCGGGCTCATAGCCTATCCCACCGATTCCAGTTATGCATTCGGGTGTCATATAGGCGACCGGAAGGCTATCGACCGCATCCGACATATTCGGCAAACTGACAAGAACCACAATTTCACATTGGTATGCGCAGATCTTTCGGAGATCAGTCTGTATGCGAGGGTCGATAATTGGGCGTATCGCCTGATCAAAGCCCACACCCCGGGCCCCTATACTTTCATCCTGCCGGCAACCCGGGAAGTGCCAAGAATGCTGCAGAACCCAAAGCGCCGCACCATCGGAATTCGTGTACCGGAACATCCCCTGGTAAGCGCCGTTCTGACGGTTCTTGGCGAGCCGATCATGAGCTCAACACTGACTTTGCCGGGCGACGACATGCCGCTGACGGATCCGATGGAAATCGAGGATCGTATCGGGAGTCAGATCGAGGCAATTATTGACTGTGGCCCGACGGGCCTTGAGCCGACGACCGTATTGGACCTGTCCAAGGGTACGGTCGAGGTTTTGAGGGTGGGGCGCGGTGACGTTAGCCAGTTCGCCTGACGCCTCATTATTACGTTAGAATGCGCCGATATACGCCGGACACTTCTCGGCGTAATCCGCCGGAATCCGCATGAAGCCTGAATTGACAGTCCTGACCCCTGAAGATGCGCCCAAGCCTCCTCAGGACGCGAAACAATCGCCTGCGCAGGCTGAAATGCCCTTCGCGGTCGTTGATGGCGAACCTCTCACAACGCTACCGCAGGACCTCTACATTCCACCGTATGCGTTGCAAGTCTTCCTTGAAGCGTTTGAAGGGCCGCTGGATCTGCTGCTCTACCTGATTCGTCGCCAGAATATCGACATTCTCAACATTCCGATTGCCGAGATCACGAAACAGTACGTGCAGTACATCGAGGTCATGCAGGAAATGCAGCTGGAGCTTGCGGGTGAATACCTGCTCATGGCGGCGATGTTGGCGGAGATCAAGTCACGCATGCTGTTGCCGCGACCTGTTGCCGAGGAGGAAGAGGAAGACGATCCGAGAGCGGAACTCGTTCGTCGCTTGCAGGAGTATGAGCGGTTCAAGAAGGCAGCAGAGGACATCGGTGAACTGCCGCGCCTTGAACGTGACGTTTTTATTGCTACGGCGGATGCGCCGGATCGAAAAGTCACGACCAAGTTGCCCGACGTCACGATGAAGGAACTGTTGCTGGCATTTCACGACGTCCTCAAACGGGCGGAAATGTATTCAAACTTGCACATGCAACGCGAGCCATTGTCAGTTCGCCAACGCATGAGCGAGATACTGAGCCGGATCAAGGCGAATGAATTTACCGGCTTTGCTGATCTGTTCGATCCGGAAGAAGGCAGGATGGGAGTGGCGGTAACCTTCATCGCCATACTCGAACTGTTACGCGAAGCGGTCATTGAGGTTGTTCAGTCGGAACAGTACGCGCCGTTGCACATACGGGCTGCGTCATCGGTACGACTGGTAGTCGATGATGGTCAGGCTACGGAGCCTGAACCAAGAAATCTGGAAGAGGATTAATGGATCAGAACGAAATCAAGTATTTTCTGGAGGCGGCGCTACTGGCAGCGGGCCGGCCTCTTAACATCGATCAGCTACGGGACCTTTTCGACGGTCGCATGGCGCCCGAGAAAGCCGAGATCCGGGCTGCGATCGAGACCTTGAATGACGAGTACAAGGACCGGGGCATCGTTGTCTCCGAAGTGGCGTCCGGGTATCGCATGCAGGTCAAATCGTCGATGGCTGACCGGCTTAGCAAGCTTTGGGAGGAACGGCCGCCGCGTTATTCGCGGGCCCTGTTCGAGACCCTCGCGCTGATTGCGTACCGCCAGCCAATTACCCGTGGCGAAATCGAGGAGGTTCGTGGCGTTCCTGTGAGCAGCAATATCACGCGGCAACTCCTTGAACGAGACTGGGTGCGCGTCGTTGGCCATCGCGATATCCCGGGCCGGCCGGCGATGTTCGGCACGACCAAGGGGTTTCTGGACTATTTCAGTCTGAAAAAACTGGATGATCTGCCACCGCTCGCCGATCTCGCGGATTGGGAGAGTCTCCGGTTGCAGCTCAACCTGCCCGAAGTGGCAGGCACCGACGGCAGTGACGATTTGAACATGGAGGAGGGTCAGGAACCGGACGCCGACATTGCCGATCTGCCGGTACTCTATCCTGAAGACGACAGCGATTCGCTAACTGAGGATAGTGGCGCTGACGAGCTGGAATCTGAGGATGTGGACGCCGTGGACGAGAGCTCCGTGGACGAAAGCTTTGAGGACGGCAGCATCGAAGACGAGGAACTCGCCGTCTCAAAATGGCCCCAACCGGTTGGCTGATCGTATACAGAAAGTTCTGGCCGCCGCCGGACACGGATCGCGACGCAAGGTCGAGACCTGGATCCGGGAAGGCCGCCTGACGGTCGACGGCCAGGTTGCGGAACTAGGCCAGCCCGTCGAAGGCACGGAAGCAATCTGCCTGGACGGCCGGCCACTTGCAGTCCGGTCGACTTCCCAAGCCCATCGACACATCGTTTACAACAAGCCAGCCGACGAGATCAGCAGTCGAGACGACCCGGAGGGACGCAAGCTTGTTTTTGACTCGCTGCCAGCGCTGAAAGGCGCACGCTGGGTCGCCGTCGGCCGCCTCGACTATGCGACCACCGGATTATTGATATTTACGACGGACGGCGCATTGGCCAACGGCCTGATGCACCCTTCGGCTGAAATCGTCCGCAAGTACGCAGTCCGGGTGCATGGTAATCCGGATCAGGCCGTTCTGGATAAACTGCAGTCTGGGGTGGACCTGGACGATGGGCCGGCGCAATTCGACAATATTGAGCCCGCGGGTGGCGAGGGAGCGAACCGTTGGTTTCACGTGACGCTGAAAGAGGGGCGAAATCGGGAAGTCCGCCGGCTCTGGGAGGCGGTTGGTTTCGAGGTTAGCCGCTTGATACGGCTTGCCTATGGCCCGATCGAACTGCCGCGCTATCTGCGGAGAGGAAGGTACGAGCAACTGGGTGCGGCAGCGGTCATTGAGCTCTATCGGATCGCCGGGCTTGAGGCGCCCGTAGCGCAAAGGCCACCACCGGGAGACGACAAGCGGCGGTTTGGAAAAAACAAGAGAAAACGATAAGTTAGGCGTTGTTCTTAAAGTGATATCTACTGAGAATCAAAGCTTTGGCCGGTGACGCCGCGACTGTCAGGACCCAGCAGGTAGATATAAGGGGCCAGTACTTGCTCCGGTGTCTTCAGCAGGCTCCTGTCTTCCGCCGGAAATGCCTCAAGGCGCATGCCGGTGCGCGTTGCCCCTGGATTGACGCAATTCGAACGCAGCGACGCATGTCGGTGTTCATCGGCCAGCACTTGCGACAAGCCTTCGATGGCGAACTTTGAGGCGGCATAAGCCCCCCAGTACGCGCGGCCCGTTCGGCCCACGCCGCTGCTCGTAAAGACAACAGACGCGTCGTCAGAGGCTCGCAGCAAGGGCAGCAAGACCTGGGTCAGAGCGAAGCTGGCAGTGACGTTAACGTGCATGACCTTTTGCCAGGCGACGGCGTCATATTGTTCGATTGAAAAGCGATCACCGACGATTGCCGCATTGTGGACCAGACCGTCCAGCCGACCGATGTCATCGGCAACGCTGTTGGCGAGTGTCGTATAACCATCGGCATTGGCCGATGCCAGATCCAGTACTGCGATCGACGGGCGCGCCGCGCCGTCGATCGCGAGAATCTCGTCGTAGACCTTTTCAAGTTTTTTGGCGTTCCGGCCGTGCAATATGACTTGCGCGCCTAAACGCGCAGCTTCAAGCGCCAGCGCACGGCCGATGCCGTCACTGGAACCCGTAATCAGGATGACGCGGTCTTGCAGGACATCGCCGGAGTACTTGTACGCTCGTGGGTCAGTGCTCAAGGGTCGTTTCCTTCGATTAGTGTCCGGGGAACGGGTTCAAGCGTTTCCAGCTTCTCCATCTCTTTCTTCGGATGCACGCCAAGCTCAACGAACTTCCTTGCTCCGGGTAACACGCTGCGTTCGAGCGAGCCTACGGCCTTATTGTAGTTTTCGACGCTACCAGCGAGTTGCCGCCCGACCTTGTTCAAATGCGTGACAAAAGTGGTCAATCGCCCGTACAGATCTTCTGCCAGAATTCGAATTTCCTTTGCATTCTCGGCCAGAGACAACTGGCGCCAGCCGTAGGCGACGGCCTTCAGCAGCGCGACGAAACTGGTTGGGGTTGCCAGGATAATCTGACGCGACAGGGCATATTCGATCAGGTCCGGCTCCTCGGCGAGAGCGGCACTCAGAAACTGGTCGCCAGGAATGAACAGGATTACGAACTCGGGGCTTTCGTCGAACTGGTTCCAGTACGCCTTGGACGACAGCATGCGGATGTGACCACGAACATTCTTCGCATGTCGTTCCAGACCCAGCTTGCGCTGGGCGTCGTCGGGCGCTTCGGCCGCCGCCAGATAGGCGTCGAGCGGCGTTTTGACGTCGACCACGAGCTGCCGTTGATCCGGCATTCGAACAACCATGTCCGGGCGAAAGATCTGGCCCTCTGTCTCAGAATGAACCTGTTCCACGAAGTCGCAATGCTCGACCATGCCGGCCAACTCGACGAGCCGGCGCAGCGTAATCTCGCCCCAGCGCCCACGCACCTCAGGACGCCGCAGCGCATTCACGAGGTTCTGCGTTTCCTGTTTCAGCGATTTCTGGTTGAGCTGCATTTCCTCGAGCTGATTCTTAATGCCACCGTAGGCTTCGCGACGCGATTTTTCGAGTTCGGCAATTTGCTGCTGCGACGCTTTAATGGCTTCGTTGATAGGCTTTACCAGCGCTTCCACGGCTTTTTCGCGTTCGGTCAGCTCACCGCGCGCCTTTTCCTGCTGCGTCTCGAGTCGCTGCTCCGCCAGTTTCAGAAAGGTGTCACTGTTGGCTTGCAACGACCGGTGAGAGAGTTCCGCGAAAGCCTGAGTCAATTTCGCGTTGGCAAGTTCGAAGGCCGATTCACGTTCCTCCACCATCCTCTTGTTGCGACTCCGGCCTATCAGGAGGGCGATACCGACGCCCAGGAGTAGCCCCAGCAGGAATCCCGGCAGGCCGATCGTCAGGTACAGTGGATCAAGAGTGAAGGAATTCATCAGTCCTCAAGATTAACTGCTTTGAGGACGATTTGTGCGAGTTCTTCGGTGCTCGTCGCGATGACATCGGCATCCCACTCACGCGGATCATCGTCCTCCGTGATGTATCCGTAACCGGCAGCAATGGTCGCCATTCCGGCGCGCTGCCCGGCTTCGATATCGCGGCCGGCATCGCCAACATAAATAGCCATTCCCGGATCCACACCGATGATGTCGCACGCCAGCAGCAGTGGGGCGGGGTCCGGTTTTCGAACCGACAAAGTATCGCCACTGATCACGCACCCCGAACGATCCACGAGCTTTAGCGCCGCAAGTAAGGGCAGGGTCAGGTACTCGGGTTTGTTGGTTACGACCCCCCAGGGGCAACCCAGTCCTTCGAGCTGGTCCAGCAGCTCGATAATTCCTGCGAATACTCTGGACTCCACGCAGATATTGTCCGCATAGCGCTCGAGATACAGCTGATGCATTTCGTCCCCTAATTCGATCTCAAGTTCGGGAAAGCCGACCCGGAGAAGTCCAATCGCGCCATTGGAGACATTCGAACGGGCGAGTTCATACGGCGACAGGATGACGCTGTGCTCACGCTGCAATAAATGCAGCGCTGCCACCATATCGGGTGCCGTATCCACCAGCGTGCCATCGAGATCGAACAGGACGGCATTGTATTCCGCACCGTTGAGTTCACTCACGTTGAAAATGCATCAGGTAGTTAACGTCCAGATTTGGTCCGAGTGAGTATTCTCGGGTGATCGGGTTGTAGTGCATACCTATGCTGTCCTTGAGCGCAAGACCGGCGCGCCTTGCCCAGCCTTCAAGTTCTGACGGTCGAATGAATTTTTCGTATTCATGCGTGCCGGCCGGTAACAGTTTCAATATGTATTCGGCGCCTACTATGGCAAACACGAAGGCTTTCGGGTTGCGATTGATGGTCGAGAAAA
>Ga0224496_10000358_pt1 | contig 32366 bp, 31 predicted proteins | sample SF_Jul11_sed_USG_2_FD_168127 | JGI IMG/M metagenome (GOLD analysis project Ga0224496, IMG submission 168127) | Sediment microbial communities from San Francisco Bay, California, United States - SF_Jul11_sed_USGS_8_1 | ecosystem: Environmental > Aquatic > Marine > Sediment | place: USA...
GGGATGTCCGGGTTGGCCAACCACTTGGCCTGGCTGACGATGGTCGAGTCGAGCCCGGCGTCGCGCAAGAGATCGACTACTTCGATGAGGTCGTGGCCGACCAGGTCGGGCATGATCGCCAGCGGCTGCTGGGGTGGCGCGGTGATGTCGGGCAGGGAATCGGATGGCACGTCGACCGGTGAACCGACCGAACCAAGGAGCGCCATCGCCGCGATGACGGCTACTGCGGCAGCGACGAGTGTTCCGACCTTGGCCGCGGGACGCTCGCTCTGGTCCTCGAGAACGATGCGGTCACCATCTGGGCTCACCAGCCGATCTTAGGAGGGTTTGGCCCGAAATGGAACCGCCTGCACGCCGGTTTCGGGTCGGATCTTGTCCGCGGACGCGGAAGTGGTTAGCGCGCAGGAGCCTTGCTGCGCACCATGATGCAGGGGCCTGCCAGATACTCGAACTCGTTTGCGTCGAGGAAATCGATGATGGCCGAGCTCTCGCTGCCTGGCTGATACCAGATGCGTTTGTAACCGAGCTCGTTCGCTTGTTCAGCGATCAAGATGCCAACATCAGCCGGGACCACGACATCGATGATGTCGGGCGGGGAGGGCAAATCTGCCAACGTCGCATACGCCGAGTCGCCGTCGACAGTCTGGCGGGTCGGGTTCACGGGAAAGACGCGATAACCCTTGCGCTTCAGGTCGCGGTAGATCTTGCCACCGAACTTGAATGGGTCGTCAGTGGCTCCCACGACCGCGATGGTCGAGTCATGGTCGGCAAGCAGGTCGTCAAAAACACTCATGTGCCGGGCAGGCTAGCGATACGGTCGCACGAACTCTGCAAGATATTCCAGATGTTCGGCAACTTCGACGGCTTCTCCCTGCGGCAGCCCGAACAACGCTCGAGCGAACCCTGCCTCAATAAGGGGGTCGATGTGTTGGGCCTCTGGCCGGATTTGGAAGACGCCAAGCTCGATCGTCGCTGGGTCGCGTCCGGCGTCCTCGGCCGCTCTGCGGAGGTGGGTTACCTGTTCGAGGACAGGAGTGCGACCGGCGATCGGCATCCAACCATCACAAAATTCAATAATGTGCTCGAAGGTTTTCGGTCCGCCCGACGAACCGAGAATCACCGGTGGGTGAGGCTTGGTGATTGGCTTGGGCCACGACCAGCTCGACGAGAAGTTGACGTGGTCACCCGCGAAGGCTGCTTCGTCTTTGGTCCACAGCTCTTTCATGGCGAGGACCTTCTCTCGGACCGCCGCCCGTCGTTCGGCGTACTGCACTCCGTGGTGGGCCATCTCTTCCTTGTTCCAGCCGTATCCGATGCCGAATAGAAGGCGTCCGTTGGAGATCATGTCGAGCGAAGCGACTTCCTTCGCCAGCCATATCGGGTCGCGCTGGGCAACGAGGGTGATGCCCGTTCCGAGCTTCAGGGTGGTAGTGACCGCCGCGGCTGCGGTGAGCGCAACAAACTGATCGTGGGTACGCCAGTACTGCTCGGGTAGGGGTGGTGCTCCCTCCCGGCCGCCCCAAGGCGTGGTGCGATCCGTGGGGATGTGGCTGTGCTCGGGGAACCACAGCGACTCGAAGCCGAGTGCTTCGGTGCGTGTGGCAAGCTCCATCGGCTGCATCGTCGTATCGGTCGGGAAGATATTGACGCCAAATTCCATCCCGCCACCCTACCAACCCTCCCGATCGCTGGAACCCTGGGTTAAACCCTGGGTTCGTGTGCGCGGATTCCGATAGCTGTGGCCCCGAGAACGAACCGGAGCGTTAGCTGGAACCCTGGGTTGGAACGTCGTTCCAGCACGTCTGGGGCTGACGAGCGCTACCGTTGACGTATGACGACGATGTCGATTCGGACCTGCCCACTCTGTGAGGCCACCTGCGGTCTCGAGCTGACCATTGAGGACGGCTCGGTCAAGGTTATTCGGGGCGACAAAGAGGATGTCTTCTCGCACGGCTTCATCTGCCCGAAAGGTACGACCCTCGGGCGACTGCATGAGGATCCGGACCGACTGAGGGCGCCGCTGATCAAGAAGAACAGCGAGTTCGTAGAGGTGAGCTGGGATGAGGCCATAGCTGCGGCCGGCGCAGGGCTGCGCGCAATCATCGACGCCCACGGCGCATCGGCCACGGCCGCCTACGTGGGGAATCCCAACGTCCACAACCTCGCCGGTAGTCTTTACCTGCGTCCGCTGTTGAAGGCCCTTGGCAGTCCGAACGTTTTCTCCGCTTCGACCGTCGATCAGATGCCCAAACACGTTTCGTGCGGTGCCATGTTCGGTAGTCCGGATTTAATACCGGTTCCTGACATCGACCGCACCGACTATCTCCTCATGCTCGGCGCCGATCCCTACGAGTCAAATGGGTCACTGGCCACGGCGCCCGACTGGCCGGGTCGGATGGCGGCGATTCAAGAACGGGGTGGGAAGATTGTCACGGTCGATCCCCGGAAGTCGAAGACCGCCAAAGCCTCTGACGAGCATCTCTTCATTCGGCCTGGGACAGACGCCGCCTGGGTGGCTGCGCTGATCACGACTGTTCTTGAGGCAGGGGATGTCGAGCTGCCGGATTTCATGATCGGATTGGCCGACGCCAAAGAGGCATTGGCCGGGTTCACGGCCGAATCGGTAGCAGCCGCAACGACCATTCCTGCCGAGACCACCCGCCGCATTGCAGTCGAATTCGCCACGGCTCCGAGTGCCGTCGCATACGGGCGGATGGGTACGCACACCACCGAGTACGGAACATTGGCGTCCTGGTTGGTCGATCTCCTCAATGCCGTTACCGGCAACCTTGATTCTCCTGGTGGTGCCATGTTCCCGATGGCCGCCATCGTCACTCCCCAGGCGGCTCCCGGCGGTCGAGGATTCCAGACCGGTCGCTACCGATCGCGGGTTGGCGGCCACCCCGAAGTCAGGGGCGAGATGCCTTCTGCTGCCCTGGTGGAGGAGATCCAAACCCCTGGCGAAGGTCAGGTCCGGGCGTTGCTGGTCGTCGGGGGTAATCCAGCCCGATCCATTCCCGATTCCGAACGAGTCGAGGCGGCGCTCGACCAGTTGGAGTTCATGGTGGCTGTAGACGTCTATCTCACCGAAACTGCCCGTCACGCTGACGTTGTACTGCCGCCGCCGTCGGTTCTCGAGCGGTCCCATTTCGATGTTGCGTTCACATCGCTCATGGTGCGAAACACCGCCAACTATTCACCACCGACGTTCGAAAAGCCCGATGATCATCCTGCTGAATGGGAAATCCTGCTGGCCCTGACGGCCGCCATCCAGGGGAACGACCTGCCGGTCGCCCACATGGACGAAGCCGGGGCAGCAGCTCTCTTGGCCAAGGCACTCACCAATCCAGCGTCCCCGGCATTTGGTACCGATCAAGTCGTCGCCTGGGATGAGGTATCACGCTTCACAGGTCCGCAACGGATTCTCGACATACGCCTCCGGACCGGGCCGTATGGCGACGGGTTCGGCACCAACCCGGACGGGCTCAGCCTCCAGAAGCTGATTGACAACCCGCACGGTATCGACCTGGGTCCTCTCGAACCCCGGCTGCCGCTGGCCTCGAACAACCCCGATGGCCAGGTCCACCTTGCCCCGTCGGAGTTTGTCGCTGACCTGCCGCGGTTGGCGGCCATCCTCGATACACCCTCGACACCGTTCGTTTTGGTCGGGCGGCGGCAGCTTCGCTCCAACAACTCCTGGATGCACAACGTCGAGGTGCTCGTCAAAGGCAAAGAGCGGTGCACCCTCATGATGAATCCGGCCGATGCCGATGTACTCGGAGTCGACCCAGGAGGATCGGTAACCGTCACGTCGGAGGCCGGACAAGTCGACGCCCCTGTCGAGCTTTCCGAGGACATCATGCCAGGAGTGGTTTCCTTGCCCCATGGCTGGGGCCACGACGATCCCGAGGCGCGGCTGACGGTGGCGGCGAGGCGTCCTGGGGTTAACTCCAACGTCCTGTCGAACCGCACGGACATCGATCCGCTTTCTGGCAACGCGCGATTGAACGGAATCCCGGTCGAATTAGCCCTGGTTAGTTCTCATCGGGCGGGCTAGCCGATTGGCTGCGACTGCTGCCTTCATTGTCACATCCGTGGCTTGCAGTGGTACAGATTCTGCTCGGATCGAAGGAGTCTGGTTGTTGGATTCGGTCGCGGTCGACGGGGTGTTCCTCGATCTCGAGCCTGAGGTAGCTGCGCGCAACCCACTGGGTGTCGCCGCCTGGTTTGAGTTCGGTCCGGACGGCAGCTTCGAAGGCAGCGGACCGTGTAACGACATCTCCGGCTCTTATGACTTTGATGGCAGCATGCTCGTGGCAGACGATGCCGTTCAGAGCGCTGCAGCGTGTTCCACCGAAGGGATTCCTGTGGAAGAATTCATGTCGTTGGAGGACATAGTTTTCGAGGCCCTAATCGGAGTGGTTGTGCACTTCTCCAGTGACATCCGTATGCAGTGGCAAGGCGACAACGCCATCGTGACCTTCCGTCGCCAGCCATGAGATATCAAACATCCGCCGGCTGGATAAAGAAGCGGGCAGTCGGTTTGGTCGTTCTCGTTCTCGCACTCATCATCGCTACTGCCGTCCTCATCGGCGTCTTCTGGATTGTCAATGGCGAACTCCCGCCAGTCCTGGATCCCGAGCGAGCCGACGTCCAGACTCAGCTCGCCGACTTCTCCGTCAGCACCGATCTGCTGTTTGCCTACAACAGCGCCGAACTCGAGCCGGACGCCGTTCAGCGTCTCGATTCGATCGCCCGGTACCTGGCCGACCATCCCCAGTATCCGATTGTGGTCGCCGGCCATGCCGACTCGACGGGGGAACCGGACTACAACCTGGCGTTGAGTAAAGCGAGAGCCGAGGCAGTGGTTGTCTATTTGGTAACGGCCGGAGTTACCAACGAGCTGGAATCGATCGGATACGGAGATACCGAGCCGATCGCGACCAACAGCACAGAAGAGGGGCGAGCAGCCAATCGTCGGGTGAGCTTCGAGATCGCCGGCTGATCCGACCCGGGCGGCTGATCAAACCGAGAACGCGTCGATCACTTCTCCGAATGTTTCAAGGGATCCCGGGCGGTGAAGATTGGCGATGGCCACTATCGCAAGGTCGACGCCTGCCTCGGACAAGCCGCTGAAGCGAGAGACGTTGTCAGCAACGGTTCCACCGGAGAACGGCCCCAGCAAGACATCGATGTCCATCCCCATGGCCGCGGCTTCGGCTTCTAGCTCGGGCTTGGTCGTGTAGACGAAGGTCGGCGAGAGGTGGGTGACTTCGATCTCACCGCGATCGCGCCCGACGGCTTCACAATGCGTTTGGAGCACGGCGAGCTTATGGCGGACGTCGTCGGGGCCGCCCATGAGATTGCAGGCGTCACCATATTGGGCCACCAGTTTCAGGGTCCGCTTTTCGCCACTGCCACCGACCAGGATCGGTAAACGTTTCTGGACAGGTCGCGGATAGGCCAAAGCCTCAGGGATGCTGATGACCTTGCCCTCAAACGACTTCGCTCCGGCTCCCCACAGGATGGGTAGCGCCTGGAGGGCGTCTTCGAGCAGATCAAGGCGTTCCTTGTCGGGCGGGTATACATACCCGAACGCTTCGTGTTCTTGTTTGAACCAACCCGCGCCGATGCCACATATCGCTCGGCCGTTGGACAACACATCGAGGGTGGCGACGATCTTGGCGAGCAATCCGACATTGCGATAGGTCAGGCCGGTTACCAGCGTGCCGAGCCGGATCGTCTCGGTGACGCCTGCCAGCCAGGCAAGGGTCGTGTACGCCTCCAGCATGTCGTTCCAGGCAGGACCGACCTGGGGAATCTGCCGTAAGTGGTCCATCACCCACAAGCTCTCGAAGCCGGCCGCTTCGGCCCTGCGCGCGATGGCCGCCAGCGAGTCAGGAGTCGACACGTCGCCCCACTCGAAGTTCGACACTTGAAGCCCAAAGCGGAGGCGGCGGGCAGGCGTGACCTCGTCAGCAGACCAACTCCCCAACGCGACAGGTACGACGGCATCTGGAGAATAAACCGCCGCGAAGCCTTCGTCATCAAGGGCCGGTCGTGTTTCGGCGTACCGGGTGATCTGGCCCTCGAGCACCTTCGCAGGGATGCTCCGACTGCGTCGTTTGTTGCGGTCCCGGCATATCTTGGCCTCGGTATCAAAGGCAACGGCAATGGATGCCATTCCGGCGTCCGAGGCTTTTTGGCGCCACCGCCGACGGTCCTCGGCGTTGAGGCCGAGCGTGTCTATCACGGTGACGAGTCCTCGTTTGAGGCGCATATCGACAATTGATTCGAGGACGGCGAATGCGTCCGTCGATGCCTTCTGATCGTGTGCTCCGGTGCCTACCGCAGCCCGCAGGGCATCCGACGACACGACCTGGCCAGGCCTGAAGTTGGCTTCGGCCCACGTGGTTTTTCCGCTTCCTGACGGTCCGACGAGGACGATGACGGACGGAAACGGGATACGAATCGGCATCCCGGCAGCCTACTTTGCGTCCGGACGGCAAGCCCTCCTAGAACTCGACGCGATCTTCGATCGACTCCACCAGGGCCGCGAATCCGTCGATGTCGCTGGCCGTGGGTTCGTGCGTCCACACTTGTACGCCAGCGAGTAGATCGGCGTATTTCTGGACATCCTCTGGACGCACGACCGCCCGGATCGGAATGTCCGGACCCAGAATATCCTGGTATTTGGCGAGGATCGCCCGATGCTGTGCTCGATCAAGATCCAGGTCGAAGATCACGCCGCTCGCTGCTGCCACTTTTTCGCAGAATTCACCTTTGAGGATCGGGCAGAGTGTCGCAGGCGCAGGGCCGGGACAGACCTCAACATGATGGCCGAGTCGCTCCAAGAGAGCGGTTTGCGTTGTTCGATCAGACCCGCAGTCCACGAGAACGGTGTCGATCGTTTCCATAACGACCTCCTTCAATCTGAGGATGTGCTCATTGGGTCGGCATGACCAGAGGACTAAGACTCGCTCGTTGTCAGGTCCGTTCCTGGGTCTAGTGATAGCCTCACCCAATGATCACACCGGAAGGGCTTGGGTTCGAAACGCTCGCGTTGCATGCCGGGCAGCGGCCCGATGCGACGTATGGGGCCAGGGCTCAGCCCATCTATATGACAACGTCGTACTTGTTCGATTCCGTCGACCACGCCGCGTCTTTGTTCAACCTCGAGACCCCCGGTCACATCTATTCCCGGATCTCGAATCCGACTGTGGCGGCGTTTGAAGAGCGGATGGCGGCGCTAGAAGGGGGAGTCGGGGCAGTGGCAACTGCGTCCGGCCAGGCTGCCCTATTCCTCGCAGTTGCCACTCTCATGGGACAGGGCGGACATATCGTGGCTTCTGGCTCGATCTATGGCGGGTCGCACAACATGTTCAACCTCACCCTGCCGCGCTTCGGGATTACGACCACATTCGTCAACCCTCGCAACCCGGATGAGTTCGCTGCCGCCATCACCGACGACACCAGGCTGGTCTACGGCGAAACCCTCGGCAATCCGGGACTGGAGATCATGGACATGCGCGCCGTGGCAGATCTGGCCCACACTCGGGGTCTGCCGCTCATGGTCGATAACACTTTCGCTTCGCCGTATCTTTGTCGGCCGATCGAATGGGGAGCCGACATCGTCATGAACTCCGCTACCAAATTTATTGGCGGCCACGGCGTGGCGATCGGTGGAGTGATCGTGGACGGGGGTACTTTTGACTGGGAGAAGTCGGGGAAATTCCCCACCCTGACCGAACCGTACGAGGGGTATCACGGTATCGACTTCTCCGAGGAGTACGGACCAGCTGCGTTCATCTCGCGGGCGAGAGCCGAAGGGTTGCGTGACTTTGGCGCCGCGATGAGTCCCCAGAATGCCTTCTACATGTTGCTTGGGCTCGAAACGCTTCCCATCCGAATGGAACGCCACGTCGCCAACGCCCGAGCCGTGGCCGAATTCCTTGTTGATGCTCCGGAAGTCGAATGGGTTTCGTACCCAACCCTCGAGTCCCATCCCGATCACGCTCGTGCCCAACTGATGCTCCCGAAAGGACCGGGCGCGATCTTCTCATTCGGCATCAAAGGTGGTCGTGAGGCAGGGCGAAAGTTCATTGAAGCCGTCAGTGTCTTCTCGCATCTGGCCAATGTGGGCGACGCCAAATCCCTGGTGATCCACCCGGGATCGACAACTCACCAGCAGATGTCCGCCAAGGATCTGGAAGCCGCCGGCATCAGCGAGGACCTCATCCGCCTGTCGGTCGGGATGGAATCGATCGATGACCTTATCGGTGACTTGCGGCGCGCGCTACGAGCCTCCCAAAAGACGTAGGCATGGACATAACCGTCGGCGATAAGCGAGTGTTCGCGGCCACCGGCGGCCGCCCGATAGATCCTGCGAAGCCGCTTCTCGTGTTGTTACACGGGGCCGGGCAGGATCGCACGATCTGGGTTCTGCAAACCCGCTACCTCGCTCATCACGGTTTTTCGGTTCTGGCGCTCGACTTTCCGGGTCATGGGGGCTCTGAAGGGCCACCCTTGGCGACCGTCGAGGAGATGTCTGATTGGGTTGCCGACGTTATCCGGGCTGTGGGGGCTCCTTCGGCAACACTGGTCGGCCACTCGATGGGTTCGTTTGTCGCTATCCAGTGTGCGGCGGACCACCCCGACGTGGTCGACAAACTCGTTCTGGTTGGGGTCTCGGTTGAGATGCCGGTTCACCCCCAGATGCTGGCCGCCGCCGAGGCCGGCGAGCAGTTGGCGATCGACCTCATGGTCGGCTGGTCACATTCAAGTCATGGGCACCGGGGTGGTCACCGTCAACCCGGGTCGTGGATGGTCGGTGGCTCGAAGCGGGTAGTCGAACGGGCAGCTCCCGGGGTGCTGTACGCCGGGTTTCTGGCGTGTATGAACCGCGGATCGATCCTTGACGCAGCTGAGAAGGTGAGTGTTCCTGCCCTGTTTCTTCTCGGCGGTGACGACAAGATGACGCCGGCAGCGTCGGGTCAGCAGGTCGCATCTGCGGTTGGTGATTCCGTAGTGGTGGTCTTGCCGCAGGTCGGCCACTCGATGCTGGCCGAAGCCCCGGAAGAGATCACCACACTTGTGATGGAGTTCCTCAGTTCGACGTGACTGGCACGATCAGCGTGGAAGGCTCCCGTCCTGGGTGAACACGTGCTTTTGTCAGGACGATTCGGATGCGCACTGGCCGGTTGAACGACTAGTTTGATGCCATGCTCCTTTTGCGAGCGTTCACATGGAGGAACAATGAAGAGACACCTATCACTGTTTTCGTTGCTGTTGGCCCTTGCGCTGATCGCGGCAGCCTGCGGAAGTGGTACAACAGATACCACCGCAGCTGCGGGCGAAGCCACGACCACTACCACCACCACGGTTGCCTCGACGCCCGATACAACGGAACCCGCCGAGCCATCACCTGACTTTGTGGGTGAGGTCCTTGATGCAGGCGGCTGTGATTACGGCGGCAAGGTCGCCACGATCACTGCGGTTGACGAGCTCACCGTTCAGTTCGACTTGTGCTCGCCAGACCCGGCCTTCTTGCCGAAGCTCGCTTTTGGTGTGTTCGGTATCCAGCCTTCCGAGCACCTTGAAGCTACGGCCGGCGCGCCGCTAGACAACCCGATCGGGACCGGTCCGTATGCGTTGCAGGAATGGGTCCGTGGCGACTCGGTTGTGTTCTCACGCAACGACGCCTACTACGGCGAGATGGCACCATCGGCCACCGCAGTGCTCCGTTGGGCGACTGAAAGCGCCGGCCGCTTGCTGGAACTCCAGTCCGGTCAGGTTGATGGAATCACCTTCCCGGGTACCGAAGATCTCGCCACCATCGAGGCCGATCCGAACCTGGTGCTGCTCGACAAGCCAGAACCGAACATTTTCTACATGGGCTTCACGAACACGTTTGCCCCTTGGGACGATGTGAACGTTCGCAAGGCTGTTGCGCTCGGCATTGACCGTCAGCGGATTATCGACACCTTCTATCCGGCTGGTTCGGAGACCGCATCGCACTTCACGCCTTGCTCGGTTGAAAACGGTTGCGAAGGCGACTCGTGGTACGACTTCGATGTAGACGCTGCCAAGGCGCTGCTCGCCGAAGCCGGGTTGGCCGACGGATTCGAAACGGCAATTTACTATCGTGATGTGACCCGTGGGTATTTGCCCACGCCAGGTGACGTTGCCGCCGACATTCAGGATCAACTGAAGACAAACCTCAATATCGACGCGGAAGTGTTCGTCGTGGAATCGGGCGAATTCATCCAGACGTCATCGGCGGGTGGGTATGACGGCATTCACTTGCTCGGTTGGACTGGTGACTATCCGCACGTAACCAACTTCTTGGACTTCCACTTTGCTGAATCGAATGCGCAGTTCGGCGACGCATACCCGGAGATCTACGAACCGTTGGAGGCAGCCTCAAAGCTGGCCAGCGCAGCCGAAGCGGCTCCGCTGTACGCCGAGGCGAACAACGCCATCAAAGAGCTCGTACCGATGGTTCCGATCTCGCATTCGGCTGCGAACTACGCCGCCCTTGCGTCGGTCGAAGGTGCGTACGCGCCGCCATGGGGTGACGTGCAGTTCAGTCTGTGGAATAACGGCAAAGACACCATCGTGTTCATGCAGGGCAACGAGCCGATTTCGCTGTACTGCTCAGATGAGACTGACGGTGAGTCACTGCGTGCTTGTGGACAGATCATTGAGGGGCTGTACTCATACGCTCCGGATGGTTCGGTGCAACCGCAGTTGGCGACCGAATGTGTGTCCAACGATGAGCTGACCAGCTGGACGTGCAACCTGCGTTCGGGTGTGGTCTTCCATGATGGATCGCCATTCGACGCCAACGACGTCGTGGCTACCTTCACTGCCGGGCTGGATGCGGCTTCACCGCTGCATACCGGTAACAGCGGTGTGTTCGAGTACTACGACTACTTGTGGGGCCTCATCAACGCCGACGGGTAATCAGATAAGTAATTCAGTTATGTGAGAAGGGGGAGGCCACCGGCCTCCCCCTTCCTCTATCCTGACGCTCCGATGATCAACTACATCATTCGACGCATCTTGCTTGCCATCCCGGTTCTCTTCGGGATCGTGCTTGTCGTGTTTCTCCTGATTCGGGCGATCCCGGGCGACCCGTGCACCTCACTGTTGGGGGAGCGGGCCACGGTGGAAGCCTGCGAGCGTTTCAACGAGGCGAATGGCCTCAACGATCCGGTCTACGTGCAGCTGGGTGTCTATATGAAGAACGTAGCGACGTTCAATCTCGGCGAGTCAATCAGATTTTCGCGTCCCGTGAATCAGATGCTCATCGAGCGTCTCCCCCTCACAACCGAGCTCGCATTGATTGGGCTCGCTCTGGCGGTTTTGGTTGGGGTTCCTCTGGGAGTTCTTGCGGCCAGGCGGCATAACTCTGCGGTGGATACCGCCACGATGGCGCTCGCCAACGTCGGCGTTTCAATGCCGGTTTTTTGGCTCGGTCTCATGTTGGCGTACATATTCGCGCTCCTACTTCGCGACACTCCCTTCGCGCTCCCTCCGTCAGGGCGACTCAGTGCCGGCGTGTTTTCGACTCCGTATGTTGAGGTTTGGGGCTGGGATCTCGAACCAGGCAGCTTGACGGCCAAGACGCACGAGTACATCGCCAACCATTACCTGTTCAACAATCTCATCACCGGGCAGTGGCCCGTCTTTTGGGACGCGGTCAAACACATGATCCTGCCGGCTGTGGCGCTTGCGACCATTCCGTTGTCGATCATTGCCAGGATCACTCGCAGTTCGTTGCTCGAAGTAATGGGCAAGGACTACATCCGGACCGCCCGGGCCAAAGGCGTTGGCGATGCGTCGGTTGTCGGGAAGCATGCATTTCGTAATGCGCTGCTGCCGGTAGTCACCATCGTTGGACTCCAGTTGGGCGCCTTGCTCGGTGGGGCGGTTCTCACCGAAACGGTCTTCAATCTGGCCGGAGTCGGTCGCGCCCTATTCGACGCGATCCAGGGACGTGACTACGCGATCGTCCAAGGATTCACGGTGGTGGTCGCAGCTGGATATGTCCTCGTGAATCTGCTGGTGGACTTGTCGTATGCGTATCTCGATCCAAGGATTCGCCTCGAATGAAGATGATGAGCCGCAAGGAAGCCCTCGCGCAATTACAGGCGGAAGCCGCCGACTCATCGCGTCTTTTCGAGAAACCCCTCACGCAGTGGCGTCTGGCTCTGCGCCGCTTCCGGGGACGAAAGTCAGGGATGATCGGACTTGGCATCGTCGTGTTTCTCATTCTCGTGGCGATCTTCGCCCCACTCCTCGCCCCATACGGACCGACCGAGATTCTGATCGGCAAGGAAGATGTCAGCCGCTACGGGCCCCCATGCATTCACATGCTCGGGTGCGACCAGGCCAGCCCGCAGCACATTCTGGGGCTGGACGGCAACGTCCGTGACGAGTTCTCGCGGGTGATCTACGGATCCCGGGTGAGCTTGACGCTTGGCTTCTTCACTGTGACGCTCGCGTTGATCGTCGGCGCCTCGATCGGCGCGGTCGCCGGTTATTTGGGGGGCTGGTTCGACAACATCGCGATGCGGTTTATGGATGTCATCCTCGGCTTTCCGTCGCTGCTGCTGGCCATCGCCATCGTGGCGGTGCTCGGTCCTGGCCTGCGCAATGCCCTGATCGCTATTGCCATCGTCACCATTCCCCAATATGCACGGGTTACCCGCGCCCAGGTCCTCGGGCTCAAAGAAGCCGACTACGTCTCGGCATCTCGGGCGCTCGGTGCGTCCCCCATGCATATCTTGCTCCGCCGGGTGCTTCCGAACGCCCTCACCCCCCTAGTGGTGCTGGCGACGCTTGGCGTCGCCACGGCCATCCTGGAAGCAGCCGGATTGTCGTTTCTCGGGCTCGGTGCCCAGCCGCCGACCGCCGAGTGGGGTTCGATGCTCGCATCCGAGCGCAACCAGGTATTCACCGCCCCGCATCTGGTCTTCTTCCCCGGGCTGGCCATCATGATCACCGTGCTCGGATTCAACCTGATGGGCGATGGCCTGCGCGACGCTCTCGATCCGACCTTGAACCGATGACCGAACCGTTACTTGAGATCCGCGGCCTGAAGACCCACTTCGATACAAGAGATGGCGTCGTAAAGGCGGTCGATGGGGTTGACCTACGAGTGAACCGGGGTGAGGTCCTCGGGGTGGTTGGTGAGTCAGGTTGCGGAAAATCCGTGACCGCACTCTCGATTATCGGTTTGATTTCCCATCCGGGTGAGATCGTCGCCGGGGAGATTCTCTTCAATGGGGAGAACCTCGCTTCCATGAAGAAGAAGCAGCTGCGAGAGCTGCGTGGCGATCACATTTCGATGATTTTCCAACAACCCGGGTCTGCGCTCAATCCGGTCTACCGGGCTGGGGCGCAGATCAAAGAAGTCTTTGAGCTCCACCGTGATTGGGCCAAAGACGTAGAGGAAGAGAAAGTCGTCGAAATGCTGGCCAAAGTCGGAATCCCCGACCCGAAGCGGAGGGCGGCCGCCTATCCCCACGAGTTGTCAGGTGGGATGGCCCAACGAATCATGATCGCAATGGCGTTGGCCTGTGAGCCCGAGCTGCTGATCGCCGACGAACCGACCACCGCGCTCGATGTAACGATCCAGGCACAGATCCTTGACCTCATGCGGGACCTTCAGAAGTCGTCGAATACGGCCGTGGTGCTCATCACCCACGATCTCGGCGTGGTGGCCGAAATGGCCCATGAGGTCGCGGTTATGTACGCAGGCGAGGTTGTGGAGCAGACGAATGTGCGGCGCGTATTCAGCGAGCCGTTGCATCCCTATACCCAGGGCCTCGTCGGATCCATTCCCGTGCTCGGGCACCTGAAGGAACGTCTTGACACCATCCCGGGTGTGGTGCCGTCTCTGATTGACTTACCGAGCGGTTGTCGATTCGCATCACGGTGTGTGGCGCGAGTTCAGAACGGCCTGGAAATCTGCACCAGGGTCAAACCGCAACTCCTTGAGGTGTCTCCCGGTCACAACGTCCGGTGCTGGCTTTACCAGGAGGAGCCAAACGATGGCTGAAAATCTGGTTGAGATTCGCGACCTCGTAAAACAGTTCCCGGTCAAAGGAGGCCTGCTGCATCGGCAGGTCGCCACCGTAAACGCCGTGGCCGGAGTCGATCTTGACATTCGTCGTGGAGAAACCCTCGGTCTCGTCGGCGAGTCGGGCTGCGGCAAAACGACTCTCGCCAGAATCCTGGTCAGGCTGCTTGAGCCGACGTCGGGATCGATCCAGTTTGATGATCAGGACATCTCCCACTTGCGCGGCAATGCCTTGAAGCCATTCCGCAAGCGAGTTCAGATCGTTTTCCAAGACCCGTACTCATCCCTTGACCCTCGAACCCAGGTCGGCGAATCGATCTCTGAAGGACTCAGAATTCACGGTGTGTCGGACAAGGACGAGCGGCACGAACGGGTAAAAGCGATGCTGGAACTGGTCGGTTTGCAGCCTGGTCACACCGGTAGATATCCGCACGAGTTTTCGGGGGGCCAGCGGCAGCGCATCGGGATTGCCCGAGCACTGATTCTGAAACCCGATCTGGTGGTTGCCGACGAGCCGGTGTCTGCCCTGGACGTGTCGGTGCAAGCCCAGGTTCTCAATCTCTTGAAGGAGATTCAGGGCGAGCTGGGTCTCACCTTGCTCTTTGTGGCTCACAACCTGGCGGTTGTCGAACACATCTCCGACCGGGTGGCGGTCATGTACCTCGGCCGAATAGTTGAATTGACCGATCGTGACACGCTGTACCGGAACCCTCTACATCCGTATACCGAAGCCCTGCTCTCGGCGATCCCCATTCCCGATCCTGACCGGCCGCGCGATCGGCAGATTCTTGCAGGCGAAATCCCGTCGCCCCTTAATCCGCCTCGCGGCTGTCACTTTCATCCCCGGTGCCCGATCGCTCAGGGAGGGCTGTGCGACGTGACAGATCCGCCCCTTGAACCGCTGGGCGGAAGCCATCAGGTGGCCTGCCATCTTCGAGTAGCCACCAACTCGGGCTCGCCGATCGACGGTGGCTAATAGGCGGCGTCTCGAATCGATTCAGTGAGATCCTTTCCCGGTTCGTACGCGATACAGCGTATGTCGTGATCCCCGGAATCCCAGGCTGCCACGGACGGTACGGCAACGTCGTAGAACAACTTGGAATCGAAGTACTCGATACCAACGTAGTCCCGGAAGGGCTCGTCACAGAAGACTGTGATCCAAGCTTCCTCGTAGTCGGGATAGGTGTCGCCGGACCACGGCGCCAGCGCGAATACCTCATGTGAGTGCGGTTCCGCACATGACACCGGCCCGGCAGAATCGCCGTGATTGAAACAGGTACCGACCGGATAGTCGACCGTCACTCCTCCCCCCGGAGTCGCCTCGTCGATGATGGTTTGGAACTCCTCCGACCCGGCGACGCTTCGGAAGAACGCCACTCCGGCGACGAAGGCCACGCCAATCAGAACGATAAAGCCGATGCCGACGCCGATGGCGATCTTGGCACCGGTCGACATGCCAGAACTCGTGGTCCCAACGATTGGGGCCGGTGTCCAGCTCGGCGCCGGACTGGACGCGCCGGATTGGGTCATCGGCGGTTCCCACGCAGCGCCTGCGGCCCGGGGAAGCGGTGGCGGCTCCGGTGTCGCGCCGGTCGGTATCTCATCGAAACCAGAGTTGTCGCTGACCTCTCCACGAGATGGCGCTGTGGCGAACGGGTCGACCGGCGCCGGGCCATCGGCGATTTGCTCGGCACCACAATCGGGGCAGCGCTCGTCGGGAGCGGATGGCTCCCATGGATGGCGGCAACTGATACAGATGTTCATGGGGTATGTATCGGCCAGGGGTTGGCGCTCATTGAATGTTTAGCCAGATAAGTCAGGTGGAGCAGGTTCGGCCTTGACGAAAGCCCGAGACGTGGCATACTTCGCGGGTACTTATCAAGAGCGGTGGAGGGACAGGCCCTTTGAAACCGCGGCAACCAGTTCGGCTGGTGCCAATGCCTGATCGATGAGAAGGGGTTAGCGAATGACCGATACCCGAAGTCCCTCCACGCCGAAGCTCTGTTGCTCCATGCCGTGCTCTCGGGTGGTTTCTTCCGTGTGATGTGTGCCGCCACCTGAGAGAGAACAGCCACTGGCGAGCATCCACCTGAAGCGACGAATAAGGAACCTGATCTTATGAGCGACTACCGCTACGAAACTCTACAAGTCCACGCCGGACAAGAACCGACTCCCGGTACCAACGCCAGGGCGGTACCGATTTATCAAACAACGTCTTACACCTTCGACGACTCCGACCACGCAGCCCGGTTATTCGGGCTCCAGGAATTTGGCAACATCTACACCAGGATCATGAACCCGACGACGGACGTCTTCGAGAAGCGGGTCGCCGCCCTCGAAGGTGGCGTTGCGGCCGTTGCAACCTCCTCGGGGCAGGCCGCACAGCTATTGGCCATAACCACCTTGGCGCAAGCCGGCGATGAGATCGTCTCGTCCAGCTACTTGTATGGAGGTACGTACAACCAGTTCAAAGTCGCCTTGCCAAGGCTTGGTATCAACGTGCGGTTTGTGGAAGGCGTGAACCCTGCCGACTTCGAGGCGGCGATAACCGACAAGACCAAGGCGCTCTACGTCGAGTCCATCGCCAACCCCGAGTACATAGTGCCGGACTTCGAAGCGCTCGCCGAGGTTGCCCACCGAAATGGCATCCCCCTGATCGTTGACAACACCTTCGGTTGCGCCGGCTTCATCGCCAAACCGATCGCCCATGGTGCTGACATCATCGTGGCCTCGGCAACGAAGTGGATCGGCGGCCACGGTACGTCGATTGGCGGCGTGATTGTCGACTCCGGCAACTTTGACTGGCGCAACGAGAAGTTTCCGCTGTTTACCGAACCGTCGCCCGGGTACCACGGCCTGGTGTTCTCCGAGGTCTTCGGGCCAGACGGACCGTTCGGCAATATCGCGTTCGCGATTCGGGCGAGAGTGGAAGGTCTGCGTGACTTTGGAGCGGCTCAATCGCCATTTAACTCCTTCTTGCTCATTCAGGGACTCGAAACCCTATCGTTGCGGGTTCAGCGCCATGCCGACAACGCTTTGGAACTGGCCAGGTGGTTGGACGCTCGCGGTGACGTCGCCTGGGTCAACTACCCAGGACTCGATAAGCACCGTTCCCACGCCACAGCCACCAAGTACCTGACCAACGGATACGGAGCGGTGCTCAGTTTTGGGGTGGCAGGGGGTTATGAAGCTGCCAAGGCGTTCATCGATAGTGTTCGTCTGGCCAGCCATCTCGCCAACGTCGGAGATGCCAAAACCCTCGTAATTCATCCTGCATCAACGACTCACCAGCAGCTGACCGATGCCGAGCAATTGGCCGCTGGGGTGCGAGCAGATCTGGTGAGAGTGTCGGTCGGCATCGAACACATCGACGATATCAAGGAGGACATAGCCCAGGCGCTTGCGGCTGCGAGACAACTCGCAACCGTGTGATCGCGGAACCAGGCGGGAGGCCGATCGGACCTCCCGCCTAGGCTGTTGTCTCTCATGATCGATCCAGATACGCTCCCGAGCTCTACGGAGTTCTACGACCTCCCACCCGAGCTGCTGCCGTACAAGTTGCAGAACGGCGAAACGCTGCCGGAGGTTCGACTTGCGTACCAAACGTATGGGACACTCAACGCAGATCGATCCAACGTAATACTGCTCTTCCACGCCCTGACCGGATCGCAGAATCCGTCCGGTATCAACCCGTCCGTTCCTGGAGTAGAGCTATGGAGCGACGAATGCCAGGTGGGTTGGTGGCCGGGCTGGATGGGACCGGGTCGCACGATCGACACCGACCGGTTCATGGTTGTCTGCGTCAACTACCTCGGGGGTTGCTATGGCTCAACCGGTCCAACTTCGATCAACCCTGCGACGGGACTGCCGTACGGTGGTGGCTTTCCCGAGGTGACGTTTTCGGACATAGTCGACGTCCAGATGCTGTTGCTTGACCACCTCGGGATCGAGAAACTCCACACGGTGATCGGGCCTTCGGTCGGTGGAATGATGTGCGTGAGCCTGGCGACGCGCTACCCGGACCGGGTCGAGCGCGTAGTGCCGGTGGCCTCGGGCTTGTTCACTTCCTCCCTGCAGTTTCTCTACAACTTCGAGCAAACCAACGCCATTTTGAACGATCCGAATTTCAACGGGGGCGACTATTACGGGCGGCCCAAACCCGACCAGGGCCTGGCTCTGGCGAGAATGATCGGCCATAAAACTTTTGTGTCGCTTGAGGCGATGGAGTTTCGTGCTCGGGGCGAGGTCAACGAGGGCACCGGCCCTGCGGGGTATCAGATCCGTTCGCCGCTGGAGTCGTACATGTGGCACCAGGGTCAGAAGTTTCTGGAAAGATTCGATGCCAATACCTACATTCGGCTGATGACTGCCTGGCAGCACTTTGATCTGCTCGAAGAAGCCGGCGCATCAGATATGACAACCTTGCTCAAACGATCCCGACCCCACCGCTATCTGCTCTTCACGATTGATTCCGACGTTTGTTACTACCCGGAGGACCAGGCCGTCATGCTCGATGCGCTACGTGAAGCCGGAGTCCCCGCTCGTCGAATCATCGTTTCGTCCCATAAAGGTCACGACTCGTTTTTGCTCGAGCCCGAACTGTATGCAGACGTGCTCCTTGATTTCCTTGCCTAGCAGTCGGGCGCCCAGTAACGGGCGCCCGACCTGGTCGTAGCTCCTAGTTGGAAGGGCCGACATTGGCCGCACCAGGGCATGGGCAGCTCTGATACGGCGTGAACGTTCCCGTTGCTCCAACGGCGGACGAATCGACTTCGTATTCAGGCATCCACCAAGCTGGTGGATCCGGGTCGAGATTGGCGTCTTCTCCAACGAATCGCTCAACGACGGTGACCGGACCGCCAGTGGTCGCGGCGACGGCCGGGTTGGCCGGTGTGTCCACCTCATACTCCGGGAGCATTTCATAGACAGTGGCTGGCTCGTCGACGACCGGCGTTGGATCCTGTGCGTTTATGACCAACAGGACGATTGCGCCAATTGCTGCCGCCAACACCATTACGGCCCAGAATCCTCGTTGGACCCAAAACGGACTGGCTTGACGCCCCTCTGGTGGTTGTACAACTTCGGGTTGCCTATCGAGAAGGACCATGCTGCGTCTCCTTCTGCAAGCTGAGGAGAGCTAGGCACCTTTACGAGAACCCGGGACTCCCCAGCGTCCTCATGAGTAGTAATCGTCCCGCTTTCGGGGCGACCCGGCTAGTGACGATTTACTCTTTGGCTCGCCTGGCAAGGCGCGAATTTGGCGACGAGCGTATCTCTCGCACTACGTGCGGAGATTGCGTATCTCTCGCACTACGTGCGGAGATACGGGGCGATATCGGCTTCGTAATCGGCGTGGCGATCCGTTTCCAGTTTCGAATACACCAACTCGCCGTCGACTTTGACCTCAAACAGGCCACCACGTGACGGTATCAAGTGGATGTCATACTGTTGCCCGAACTCTTCGAAGATTGCCTCGACCATGCTCACGGCACGGGGGGTGTAGTTTCAGGCCCGGCAGAACTCAATGCTGATGGGAGTCATGTTTCGAGATGATAACGACGCGTGGAACCGTTGGTGAAATTCGCATGGACCGTCCCCATAGGCGAAATGCACTCTCCACGGTGGACGTGTCCGTCGGCTACGACATGGGACGGACTGCGGCGTCGCCTGCCGGCTGATCGCTAGGTTGCTCGTCTTTCAGGGGACCGTCGATCTCGGCATCCAGTGGCCAGCCGTTCTTCCAGCATCCGTCGAGGCCTTTGGTTTGTTGCATCATGACGGGTGCAAGGTCCCCGGAACCGGTGCAGTTCACATGACCGTGTTTCAAGCCGTGGCCGACCTCGTGGTTGATGACGTAGATTTGATAGCCCCACAGGTCTCCTGCATAGTCGGCAGTTCCGGTTTCCCATCGCCAGACGTTGATCATGGCTCGATGGCTGTCCCAGCAGGAGTAAATACCAGCCGTGACGAGAGGTTGGCACCGCTCGTCGACCGTGGCCGGCGAAGCCAGTGTTACCCGAAACGACGGCTCACCGACATCGACTCTTTGCACGGCAAATCCTTCTCGTCCGCCCCATGACCGTGGATCGGCGAGGGTTCGATGAACCCGATCGGCGAAACATGCCGCGTCAATACCAAGCCCCTCCTCGACTTCGACGATATACGTCTTGATTGGCCCGTCGGATGACGGCGTCGTGGCGCCTGGCACGACAACCAGGTTCCCGGTCGGCTGGTGGGGCGTCCCGGTCGCACAGGATGCATCAACTGTGGGTGCCGGGGGCCCGTCGTCTGCGGACGGCATGGCCATCGTCAGGTCCGGCGTTGTCGAAGAAGTGATGGTTTGGATGGTGCTCGGGGTCTCGTTCGGACTTGGCTCGGGGGTCGCCCGGGTTGCTTCTGTTCCCAGTTGCGCAACGACGAAGGCGGCGGTAACGGCGATTGCCACCAGCATCAAAACGGCTTTTCGATGTGCGCGAGGACGGTCCATAAACAGTTGGATGTTATGCATGAGCTTTGATACCCTCAAGGATATGTCCGGAATGCTGGGTCGCTTGGTGGTCGCCGCAACCCTGCTCATCGCTGGATGGGCACTCTTTGCCAATCCTGTCGACATCGTGCTGTTCCAGCAGTATCTCGATGATGGTTCGGTCGTGGATCGGGTTGACCACTGTGGGACCATCTACGAAGTCCTAACGGGCAACCTTGACGAGTCCATCGAGGGATCGATTGCAACGGATCGTTGTGTCAAAGCCGCCGGCACCGATGCAACTTTCGGAGGACTGCTGGCAGTCTTCTTTATTGCTGTCGGGGTGGTGCTCATCACCAGCTCGCACCGCCGCCCGGTCGTCGGAATGGATCGAGTACGCCCGTTGCCAAGCTTGTCGGTTTTTCGACGGCACCAGGACGCCCATCATGCGAGGGCCGCCGAGTTGGCCGAGGGCCAGGACGACGATTAGTCGGCGTCGATGACGACCAGTACCTGATCGGCCTGTACCTGCTCTCCCGTTACCACGTTCACCGATGCCACGGTGCCATCTGCTGGGGACGCAACGGTGTGTTCCATCTTCATCGCCTCGATGATGACCAGGCTGGTCCCGGCTTTGACCTGGTCGCCGACGCCGACGTCGACGCGAATGACTTTGCCTGGCATCGGGGAGATCATTGACCCGGACGCCAGTGCAACTTCGGCCTTCGGAAACCTCGGTATCTCGACCAACGAGGAAGAACCGTCATGACCATCGACGAACCAGCGGTTACCACTCGTCGCCACCGTGTAACGGAGGCGCTGTGATCCAAATTGAAGGTCGGCATGACTGGCTCCGAGGGCGTGAATGCTCGTCTCCTTTGGTAGGCCGTCAACGGTGACATCGAGGGTATTTCTGGTGAACAAGTACGAAACGTGCATCTCCCCGTGTTCGGTCAGATAGGAGATATGTTGAGGCTGCGAGGGACTGTTGCGCCAACCCGACGGAACGTTCGATAGTACGTTGGCCTCGGATCGTCTTCGGTGTTGTCCAACCAGCGCCGCTGCCACCGCGTGTCGGCGCGTGACATCTGCATCGGCACGGGGAACGGCGAGCACGCTGGCCGGGTTCCGTTCGAGGAACGTGGTGTCGGTTGAACCGGCATCGAACTCGGGGTGGGTGAGGATTCCCACCAGGAGGTCACGGTTGGTGGTGACACCGTGGATGGACGCGCTCTCTAGCGAGCGCGTCAGAAGTCGAATGGCATCACGGCGCGATTGTCCATGCACCACGACTTTGGCGATCATCGGGTCGTAATAGACCGAAACTTCGCTGCCCACTTCGACGGCACTGTCGACTCTGGCGCCTGCAATCTGGAATCGTTCGATCCGTCCGGTCGATGGCAGGTATGCGTTTCGGGGATCCTCTGCGTAAACCCTCGCTTCGATGGCATGGCCATTCATCGCCGGAGTGACGGCTTCAGGCGCGAGTGGGGACCCCTCCGCAACCTCGATCTGCATTCGGACCAGATCCAAACCGGTGACGAGCTCGGTTACTGGATGTTCGACTTGCAGTCGGGTGTTCATCTCGAGGAAGTAGAAGTGGTTGTCGCTGAACAAGAACTCCACGGTTCCGGCGCCGACGTATTCCACGGCTTTGCAGACCTTAAGCGCCGCTGCACCCATCTCGGCTCGTTGAGTGGCGGTGAGAACCGTTGATGGGCTTTCCTCGATGATTTTCTGGTGGCGCCGCTGGATGGAGCATTCTCGTTCGAACAAGTGAGTCAGGGTTCCGTGGATGTCGCCGAACACCTGAATTTCGATGTGACGGGGGGCCTCAAGGTATTTCTCCAGAAAAACGGTTCCGTCGCCGAAAGCCGCCTCTGCTTCTCGTACGGCGCTCGCGATCGAATCGCCCAGGAGTTCTGGCGACGGCACGATCCGCATACCCTTGCCGCCCCCACCGGCCGACGCTTTGACGAGGATCGGGTAGCCGATCGACTCAGCTTGGGCGGTGGCGTGCGCCAGGTCGTTCGAGCCGACCTGGATGCTGCGAAGGGTTGGGACGCCGGCCGCTTCGGCGATTTGTTTGGCCGCCAGTTTGTCGCCCATCTTGGCAATTGCCGAAGGGGAGGGTCCGACAAAGATCAGGCTGGCGGCAGAACAAGCTGCGGCGAAATCGGCATTCTCTGACAGAAAGCCGTAACCGGGGTGGATGGCGTCGGCGCCAGTCGCTACGGCCGCCGCAATAATGGCGTCGCCGCGAAGGTATGACTCAGCTGGCGTGTTCCCGCCCAGCGCTATCGCTTCGCTTGCTTCGGACACAAAAGGGGCATGGGCGTCGGCGTCGGAGAAAACGGCGACGGTGGAAATGCCCATGTCGTTGCAAGTGCGAATGATGCGACGCGCAATTTCTCCGCGGTTGGCTATCAGAAGCTTGGAAATCATCGTGCGGCGAGGCTAGCGGGTAGCTTCGGAGTGGAGAAGGAGACTCATGCCGATTCCCATCTCTGTCGGGGAAGTTCAACAAGCGAGTTACCAATCGACTGATGATCAGGCGAGCTGGTGATGCGGCGGTTCCAGCGGACTAGGCGGGCGGACGATCCTCGAGCCTGGCCTGGATACTTTCGAATTCTTCAATGAGGACGAATTCTACGAGTTCGGCAGTCGGGTAGAGATACGCGACGGATTCGGCAACGTCGCCCTGTCGGCTGAGAAGCAGGACCATTTCGTCGTTGACGCGAACGGTTGCCGCCGTGGCTGGCAGAGAGTCAGCTCCGACCGCCGTCAGATCACCGATTGGTACGGCTCCATCGAGCGAGTCCGAGATGCTTTGTGCGGTGGCAAAGGGCTCCGATCCGCCGATGGTCAGCACGTCAGCCTGCCGGGCAGCGACCAGGGAATGGTAGGGATTGATCTTCACCCCGTTTGGCTGATGTAGTTCGAAGTGGATGTGCGGAGCAGTTCCTTCGGCGTTTCCGGAGTCGCCGACCCACCCGATCAGCTGGCCGGCCACAACCCGGGTGCCCTCGTCGATTCCCGGAGCGAACCCCCAACTGTCTCCGTCGTCGGTTCCCGGCGTGTCATTGTTCATGTGGATGTAATAGCTTTCCCAGCCGTCATCGTGGGTGATGCCCAGTGCGCAGCACGTTTTGCGGGTTCCGTCGTGGACCCAGTCGATAACGCCATCGGCTACGGCGACCACGGGCAGCATCTTGGCAGCCATGATGTCCGTGCCTTGATGGCGTCGTCCACCCGAGCGGGCATTTCCCCACGTGTTGTCGAACTGTACGTCGCCGACAACGGGGAAAACCATGTCGTATTCAGTGGCTGCATTGACCGGGGTCGAGACAGCCGGGACGATCGCGAGCGCGATGGCGAGCGAAATGAGGATGTGTTTCATGAGGGGGTATCACCGAGTTAGAGGGCTGGTTTCGCAGCACTTATCTATCGGCGAATCGGCCAAAAAGCTTGAATCTTGGTCGTCGCCTTGCCAAAACCATATGCACAGGCGCGCATCAAGAACAAATCGGTTTTCGGGCTACATGCGAAAAACGCCGAAAGCGGCGGTGCCTTTCACGGGTCCCGAATGTACCGCTGATAGCGCCATGCCGAAGGCATCGCGTGTGTCGCGTGGGTCGATCAGTCCGTCGTCTTTGACGCGCGCGGTGGAGAAATAAGCGACTTCCTCGCGGAGGATTTGCTGTCGGATGACATCCTTTTGGGCCTCGAGCGCCTCCTCGTTTACTTCAAGTCCGCGCCGTTCCATCCCTGCCCGGGTAATGATGTCCATGACCCCGGCGAGCTGCTCGGCTCCCATGACCGCCACCTTGTGGTTGGGCCATCCGAAGACAAAACGGGGTCTGAAGGCCTTGCCGGCCATTCCGTAATTGCCTGCGCCGTATGACGAACCTGCCATAAGGACAATATGGGGCACCTCGGAGTTGGCGACGGCGTTCACCATTTTGGCGCCATCTTTGATAATCCCCTGCTGTTCATATTCTTTACCGACCATGTAGCCGGTCGTGTTGTGGATGAAGATCAGTGGTAGGTCGTACTTGTTGCTCAATTGGATGAACTCGGTTGCCTTCTTGGCTTCCTCTGAGAAGAGCACGCCGGACTGGTTGGCGAGAACGCCAACGGGATACCCGTGAATGTGCGCCCAGCCGGTTAGCAGGGACTGACCGTACAACTGTTTGTACTCGTCGACTTCGGATGCATCGACGACTCTGGCCAAGATCTCGCGCATGTCGAACGGAACTTTGAGGTCCGATGAAACGATCCCGAGTATTTCCTCGGGGTCGTACAGAGGTGGCCGGCTTTGACGCGATGGCCCGGGACCGGCTTTGCGCCAATTGAGGTGTCCGACGATCTCGCGACCGATCCGCAGGGCGTCGTATTCGTCCTGGGCGAAGTAGTCGCTGAGGCCAGACACCCGCGAATGCATCTCGGCGCCACCGAGCTCTTCGTCGGTAGATTCCTCTCCCGTCGCCATCTTCACCAACGGAGGTCCGCCCAGGAAGACTTTGGCGCGCTCTTTGACCATCACCGCGTAGTCGCACATGCCCGGCACGTAGGCGCCACCGGCAGTCGAGTTGCCGAAGACGATCGCAATCGTGGGGATCCCCTGCTTGGACATGTTCGTGAGGTTCCGAAACCACTTCCCACCGTTGAGGAAGACTTCGCTTTGGTTGGGGAGATCGGCGCCCCCTGACTCGACGAGGTTGACGAGGGGCAATCGATTCTCGAGGGCGATGTCCTGAGCCCGCAAGGACTTGGCCAACGAGTAGGGGTTCGAAGCTCCGGCCTGCATCGTTGGATCGTGGGCTGAGATGACGCACTCCACGCCGTTGATCACGCCGATTCCGGTTACGACGTTTGCCCCGGTCGGGAACTCGGTTCCCCAGGCCGCCAGGGCCGAGAGTTCCAGAAAAGGCGAGTCGCGGTCGACGAGGAGTTCGATCCGCTCGCGCACCAGGAGCTTTCCCCGGCTGCGGTGCAGTTCGATGTACTTGGGGCCGCCACCGGAGCGTGACTTGCCCATCTCTCTCTCGAACTCCTCCAGAACGGCGGCCATCGCAGACGCGTTCGTGCGGTATCGGTCCGAGTTGATGTCAACTCTTGTGGTGATCGCCGGCATGGCGGCGAGACTAGTCGGGCTACTATCGAAGGCATGGACGACCTCGTCAAGATTGCGTTATACCTGAGTGACGCCGAAGCGGAGATCGCCCGTGCCAAACTCGAATCCGGGGGAATGGAAGCCTTCGTCTTCGTCGAGAATCTGGGGGGTGAGGGACCGCGACAGGGACGCCTGATGGTCCGACCTGATGATGTCAATGAGGCCTGTGAAGTCCTTGAGCTCGACCTGCCGACTGCCAGGATGAATCCGCTGGTCGACCGAGCGGTTGTGCTTATCGGTCTGGTACTGCTGGCGCTGGCGGTTGTTGGTCTTCTGATGGCGTTCCGATAACCCTTTCGGGTGGCCTCCCCTCGGGGATAGCTGCTAAACATGCATCTCATGCGTATCCTTTTCGCTGATTCGTTTCCCGAGCAGTTTTTGCCGCGGTTGGTCGGGCATACGGTCGACGTCCAGCCGACCCTGGAAGGCGATGATCTGGTATCGGCGATTTCGCCCTACCAAGTCCTCGTGGTGCGTTCAACGAAGGTGGGAGCTGCGGTTCTGGCAGCCGGCGAGAACCTTGAGCTGGTGATTCGGGCCGGGGCTGGAACGAACACGATCGACGTGAAGGCAGCAGCCGAGCGGGGCATCTTCGTCTGCAACGTACCGGGGAAAAACGCCATAGCCGTCGCCGAACTAACGATGGGCCTGATTGCGTCGATCGATCGGCGCATCCCCGACAACGTTGCTGCCCTGCGAGCCGGCGAATGGAACAAGAAGAGCTTTTCGAAGGCCGATGGTCTGGCTGGCAAGTCCCTGGCGATAGTTGGGCTTGGCGAGATCGGGTTGGCCGTTGCCGACCGGGCAGTCGCGTTCGATATGACGGTCCGGGTTGCCGATAAGGCCGGGCGGCCGCGGTCAAGCATTGACCGGGCGCGCCAGGCCGGAGTGATATTCGTTCCCGACGACGAAACTTTGCTCGCCTCGGCGGACATCGTTTCGCTTCATGTGCCGCTCATTGACTCGACTCGGGGTCTCGTCAATCGTGACTTTCTGGCCAAATGCCAGGACGGAGCGTGGATCATCAACACCTCGCGGGGGGAGGTGGTCAACGAACCCGACTTGATCGAGGCGCTCGACACCCGCCAGATGTGGGCAGGTCTCGACGTGTTCGACGACGAACCGGCTGTGGCTCAAGGCGAATTCAAATCGGCACTGGCTCGACACCCGCGAGTGTACGGAACCCATCACATTGGCGCGTCGACCGAGCAGGCTCAGAACGCGATTGCAGAGGAGGTCGTGGCGATCGTCGACCGATTCGTCAACGGAGAGATCACGAACTGTGTAAATCTCGTCGGAACCCCTCTGGGGACGTGCACCGTGGCGGTCCGACACCTTGACAAGGTCGGCGTTCTGTCAGAGGTGTTCGGTGTTCTGAGAGCCGCCCAGGTCAACATCGAGCAAATGAACAATCAGATTTTCCAGGGCGCCGTCGCCGCCGTCGCCACACTTCGCACGAGCTCCGCGTTGAGCGATGAGGTTGTAGGGCAGCTCCGAGCCCTGGAGAACGTGTTGGGCGTGACCGTGCAAACCGAGGAGTGATGTGATGCGAAAGTATAATTTCAGCGCCGGACCATGCACGTTACCGCTCGAGGTTCTCGAAGAAGCGCAAGCTGAGTTCGTCGACTTCAACGGAACTGGCATGTCCCTCATAGAAATGAGCCACCGGTCGGCGACGTACGACGCGGTTCACATGGAGGCGATGGGCCTGGCCAAGTCGGTTTTTGAGGCGCCAGACGACTTCTCCGTGCTGTTTCTCGGCGGCGGGGCGACGCTGCAGTTTGCCATGGTTCCGATGAATGTATTGCGTCCTGGAGAGCGAGGCGCCTACGTCGTCTCTGGTGAGTGGGCGTCCAAAGCGTTGGACGATGGCAGCCATCATGGCGATTTGTACGCGGCCTGGGATGGCGAATCCGTCGAGTACAACCGGATGCCGACGCCCGACGAGATCGAGATCGGCCCGAACACCCGGTATCTGCACGTCACCTCGAACGAAACGATTGGTGGGATACGCTTCAACGACTTTCCGCTCGTCGACGTCCCGCTGATCGGGGATATGTCTTCCGATTACATGAGTCGTTCGATTCCGTGGGAACGATTTGACCTCGTCTACGGCGGGGCGCAGAAGAATCTCGGGCCGGCCGGAGTCGATATCACTTTTGTACGAAACTCGGTTCTTGAAGAGACCAACCGGGATCTCGGCGCCTACCTCCGCTACGACATTCATGCAGCCAAAAACTCGATGTACAACACGCCACCCGTCTTTGCGATCTATATGGTTGGCAAAGTCCTCGCCTGGATGAAAGCTCAGGGGGGACTCCCTGTCATCGAATCCCTGGCTGCACAGAAGTCGAGCCTGGTTTATGACGCCATCGACGTTAGTGACGGGTTCTATTTCAGTCCCGTTGACCCCGCCTCTCGATCACACATGAATGTCGTTTTCAGGTTGCCATCTGAAGCTCTCGACGGCGAGTTTCTCTCCGAGGCCGGCCGGAGAAACATGAGCGGTCTCAAGGGGTATCGAACCGCGGGCGGTGTCAGGGCGAGCCTGTACAACGCCATGCCCCTGGAGGGTGTTCAGGCACTCGTGGAGTTGATGGCTGACTTTCAGTCGGCCAACACCTGATGCACCTCGAGCCGATCAACGTCTCGCTTGTCCGCCCGGAACTGGCGAAGCGAGTGGCGATTCCGGCCTACGACAACATGACCGGGCGAGAACGGGCCGAACTCGCCGAGCAGGAACCGCTGAGCTTTCTCCATGCGATCGGCATCGGACCCTCGCCGATCTCGGCGGCTCTTGAAGGGCTGGCCCGGGTTCGATCGGCGTTCGATCAGCCGAGGCCCCGGGCGTTTGTCTACCGACTCCAGCAAGGACTCAGTCTCCAGACCGGCGTCGTGTGCGGAATTCCGTTTGATCAGTTGGGTCTCGTCAAGCCCCACGAATCAACCAGCCCGGCCCGGGTGGAGGCTCTGGTCGAATACACGGAGCAAGTCGGTGTGGTGTCGTCACCGGTCGCAGTCGCCTATCGTCACACCGAGGCGATGGAAGCGCTTCTCGCCGAAACGACTGCGTCGATCCCAAGTCATGATTTCCTGAGTCAGGACGGCTTGAGGCAAACCGTCTGGGAGGTGACTGGCGAAGCTGTGGCCATCGCCGGGGTTTCCATTGATGCGGTTTACATCACCGATGGGCATCATCGGGTGGCTTCCTTGAAGGCTTACGCCGAGCGGAACGAAACCACTCCCGCTCTTCTATCGGTTCTGTTTGCGCACGACGATCTCCGGGTTGCGGCCTTCAACCGGATTCTGCTCCGGGTGGATCCTTCCGAGGTCCGGACGGCGCTCAACCGGCTCGGCGCCGAACCGACCCAGATCGAGCGTCCAGCACCTGGTGAGACGATCGTGCTTTTCGAGCGTGAACGCTGGCTGGTCCGGCTTCCCCCGGCCGCATCCGATTCTCCGGCGGCTCGCCTCGACTCGGCACGGCTCGACGAACACGTGATCGTCCCTCTGGTCGGATCGGCAGTGCCCGGGGGCAACATTGTGGCTGTGCCCGGTCCGGTTTCGATTGACGAGGAGCAGGTCGCCGCGGGACACGGCGTGGCGTTTCTTCTCGCCGATCCGTCCATTGATCAGATGATGGCGGTCGCCGACGCTGGAGAGAACATGCCTGCCAAGTCGACGTATTTCAGTCCGAAGCCCCGCTCCGGGGTTTTCCTTCGGTATTTCGACTGACGGCGAGCGCGCCCGCCATCAGCGATGCCATAGCCATCTGTTCAACGACGTCGCGGTTCTGGTCCTTTGAGTCGGGGTGTCCTGCGGTGTTGATCATGCCGATCACCGCTATTGCCACACCCTTGAGGAGCGACGGATCACCGTCGGGGGCCAACTGCGTAAGGAACCGTACCCAACCTTCGACATATTCCCGCTGCTTCTTGCTGACGCGGAGTCGATCGGGCTCGGGAAGGTTTCGCTCCTCGATGACGTAGACGGTAATGAGTTCACGGGAACTGAAAACGAACGATGCATGGGTCTTGACGAGCCGTTCGAGTGCGGTCATAGGGTTGACTTCCTCCCGGGCGACGCGCTCGTTGTGGGCCAGGAGACGCTCAACGACTCGCTCCGACATCGCTACGAGCAGCGCATGTTTGTTTTCGAAGTGGCGATACACGCCAGGGCCCGATATGCCAGCCGCGGCACCGATATCGTCGATCCCTGCTCCGTGAAAACCTTGAGTCCGGAACAACGCGACGGCCGCGTCAAGGATCATTTCACGCCGGGGCTGTTCGGTCGTCGACATCTACGCCAAGTGTAGGCCCGGCGGTCGGCAGACTTGTGACGGTCATGTTGGGACAGTGACCAGACTGTCGGTAGTGTCTCGCTCGTGAAACTGTCCGCCAGCTTGCTTGCCCTTTCTGTCTTTGCGTCGATCTTCATCGGTGCTGGCACAGACCCGGTCCTGGCCGTCGGCGAAACGTGGCCGAACGCCAATGAATCGGACGGTTGTTCGGGCCTCCAAACCGCTACTCCGCTGGCCACGAAGATCGGATTCCTGTCCAATGGTGAGCGGATCCTCGGACCGTACGGTGACATGTTCGGTCGAACGGTCAGTGCGGTACGCAGCGACCTCGTCAAGTGGACGGTTCCCATGAGTGGCGGAAATGTCTCCATCAGCGTGCACGAGCGGGCGCTGCCGGCCTTCCAACAAGTGACCGCCAATCTCGCTGCCGAACAAGCCAAAGGTAACTACTACGCGGTTGGGTCAGACACGTATGGCTATGCGGCGAGAACCGTTAGCGGTTCGTACGGCATCTCGCGTCATACATTCGGAATCGCCATCGACATCAATGCTTCGAAGAACCCGTTCCAGGCGGGTCCTTTCGAGCCGGGCGACAAGTTCATCACGAACATGCCTTCCTGGTTCGTCAATGCATGGCGCGACGCAGGCTTCTGTTGGGGCGGCGACTGGAGGATATTCAAGGATCCCATGCACTTCTCCTGGCAGGGACCTGCCTTTACACCGGGCTATGGCGACCCCGCCCCTTCATATCCGGTGATAACCACTGGGACCAACTTCACGAACAAGGTGTTTGACGAAAGTACCTTCTTCGCCGGAAAGTCGGGAGTCCATCTGATCGGCGACGTCAGCGGGGATGGAGCCCCCGATCCGGTGCGAGCCTTCGACAAGAACGGAAACATCGTCGTGCAATACGTGTCCACCCGGTCCGACTATGCCGAATGCTCGGGAGCTTCCGGAGCGATCCCGAACGCTTCGATCGAAACCCATGAGGTCATTGTCGGAGATTTCGCCGGGTTTAGACGAGCTGAGGTGGGAGTAGTCGACGAGTCGGGAAGTACCGTTGGCATCGAACTGCTTTCCCAGCGCGGCGAACCCGGCGACACCATTGAGATCGCAACTTCGATTCCGGTGCGAGCCGACCAAACCTACGTGGTCGGTGACTACAACTGGGACGGCACACCTGACCTGTACGTAATCATCAATCAGGGTGCCTCGACCGACGTTGAGGTCTGGGATGGCGCCTCGGCATACGCCACCAAACTGACCGAGTTCATCGGATTGTACGGCGATACGACCGGCTGGCAGTTCTCCCTTGGCGACAGGGATCTTGATGATCGTCCCGACCTGTATGCGTTCGAGCCGTCCGGCTCCGGAGCGGTGGCCCACATCTATACGAACAGCGGCCAAAACCTCACGGTTTCCAGCACCATCGACCTTGCGTCGGGAGCGGCAACCGTCGCAGACTTCGATGGAGACGGCCGCGATGACGTCTGGCTCAATGCAGACGGCGCCTCATTTGCCGCCTGGATGGGCAGCAACGCCAGCGCGACGTCGTCGTGGTTCCGAAATCCGAAGTGGGAATGTCCAGACCAATGGGACCCGCTCGACTACGAGGGAACGTTTCTCGATGATGACGCTTCAGTTTTTCAGGCCGATATCGAGTGGCTATTTTCAGCGAAGATAACCTTCGGATGTAACCCACCCAAGAATGATCGTTTTTGCCCTGATAACACGGTCACCAGGGGTCAGATGGCCGCGTTCCTTTCGAGAGCTCTCCATCTTCCGGACGGCCCCAGTGCAGGGTTTTCTGACACCGGCGAGTCCATTTTTGCGGATGACATCGATAAGTTGGCCGCGGCCGGGATCACGTACGGCTGTCACGACGGCACGCGGTTCTGTCCAGACAACCCGATCACTCGCGAGCAAATGGCAGCATTTTTGGTGAGGGCGCTTGGCTACTCGACCCAAGCGAACGACCCCTTCACCGACGACGACACGTCTCAGTTCGAAACGGATATCGAAAAGTTGGCCGCCGCCCAGGTAACCCTTGGTTGTAATCCGCCGGCGAACACACTCTTCTGCCCGAAGCAACCGGTGACTCGCGGCCAGATGGCCGCCTTCTTGCACCGCGCTCTTGGATAACTCCCACGAGGTCGTCTTCGGGTCTCGCCGCGCCCCCGGAGAAAGACCGGTCGTGATCTAGCCGCGGAACTCCAAGAACGCCCAACCCGCCCAGATGAGCGCTATCGCCAGCACGGCAACCACCTGGACCAGTGCGGCAATTCCGAACCCTTTCAGCGTGCCCTTCGTCGACGCCCAGGCCGCGGTTGGGTTG
>Ga0224496_10000359_pt1 | contig 32281 bp, 19 predicted proteins | sample SF_Jul11_sed_USG_2_FD_168127 | JGI IMG/M metagenome (GOLD analysis project Ga0224496, IMG submission 168127) | Sediment microbial communities from San Francisco Bay, California, United States - SF_Jul11_sed_USGS_8_1 | ecosystem: Environmental > Aquatic > Marine > Sediment | place: USA...
CTCGTTTGGAAACTTCCGGTAAAAGCATTGAAGCAATGGAAAAATTACGTCCACTTCTCGATACTTCAAAACCAGGACCATACGTTGTAGAAGCATACGCTGTTCTTAGCACGCATTATAATGAACAGGAAAAAGCACTGGATCTGGTAGAAGATACACTTAGAAATTTCAACCTGAACTCACCAGTTAAATCTCGCTTACACTTTCAGGCGGGCAACCTCTACGATAACCTGCAAGAGTATGACAAAGCATTTTTTCATTACAAATCAGCAAATGATTCTCTGCCTGTCAATTTCAATCCGCAAGCATATGAATTAATGATTAAAGGTCAGCAACAGTTTTTTACACAATCATCAATGGGAACTCTCGCCCGTTCAAACATTGACAGTGAACAACCTGTATTCATTATTGGTATGCCTCGATCAGGAACCAGCCTGACTGAACAGATTATGGATCGGCATTCCCTGATTCATGGTGCTGGGGAACTTAATACCATGAATGAAATTGTTGCATCAATACAGCAACGTTGGTCTTTTAAAATACCGTACCCATCCTGCCTTCATGACCTAAGCAGCACCCACTTAAACGAACTCGCCAGGCAATACCTAACAACGGCAAGCAATGATGCATCAACAGCAGTACGTATAACAGACAAGATGCCCAGTAATTGTGCACACCTTGGCCTGATTGAAATAATACTCCCATCTGCTAGAGTTATTCATTGTATACGTCACCCAATTGATACCTGTTTGTCGTGTTATTTCCAAAATTTTGCTAACACACACCAGTACAGCCGTAGTCTTGAATACCTTGCGAAAATGTATCGCCTATATCTGGAAATGGTTAACATGTGGAATGGAGTGATAAGTCTACCCGTTCATGAACTGCGTTATGAGGACATGGTCAACGACCAGGAGAATTCATCCAGGCAGCTAATTGAGTTTTGTGGTGTTAGCTGGGAAGACCAATGCCTGAGCTTTAATGAATCTGAACGTCAGGTTAACACATGTAGTTATAATCAGGTGCGCAAACCCATGTATACCAGTTCCGTACATCGTTGGAAAAATTATGAGAAATATATCGGCCCCTTGTTGATCGAACTGGAAGACATAGTAGAGCAATATAACGCCACTTCTAGTACATAAACTAAATCAACGCCCTTTAGACACTTACTACTAAATACATAAGTGTCTGACTGACAAAAAATATCTTGAATGTAAATGAATTAGAAATTAATCAAAGTCAAATAACTGCTGATTGATTCTGTTTCTGTAATTGGAAAAAATTTTAAGCAGATCTGATTTGATTATATTTGAGACGTTCGTTACCGTACCCTAAATTAGTTAATTTCGTTACTATTTGTATAGCCCGTACGGCGTTCTTCTCCTGAACGACGCCCCAACATATCTTCAAAACGTACAGTATTTCGTCTGTCCTTACGATCACGTCTTTCATGGTTACGGCGTTCTTCACCGTTATAATTATTATTTGCTTCTACCATGCTGAACCAACCCACCAATTGATTAATAAATACCACCTAAATTAATATACAGGCATTTATCATGCCAAAGATAATAATCCATTATTATTAATAAGTTAGAGTTGATAACCGAAAACTCTAATGACATCTATAGCCGAAAACGTAAAACATGTCGACGATATTTACCTTTTTTTTACAGTATTTAGTAATTACAAACCATAAATTACATATTTCATTTTTATCTGTCATCAAAACTAAAGTTAAATCACACCCCTCATATAACAATATCTAACTGATTTTTATAGATATATTCATAAAATTACATATTTGAATTGTAGACTCTCACAGCCATCAGGAATAAACTAATGCACCAATACAATATCAAGGTAGTCGCTACCTGCGTCGATATACCTTACACATCACTATAATTCTTCTTTCTAAATGCTATTTCAGATTCACATACTCCATTCCTTGCGCATTATTTTAGTAATGGCATGCTATTTGCAGGACTAATACATGGACTTATTTATTCAAACATTCCGCATTAATGGCTACCCGTCAAAAGTGGGTGTTATTGTCTTATTAACCATGCTTTTATCTTTCAGTCAGTTTGCGCTAGCAACACCTCCTCAACAGGGTGCTGTGCGTTCATCAAGGCTCCATCAATTACAAACGGATCTGCTAACACATCCGGAGCGTGGCGCTGAGATAATTACACTCATTCTCTCGGATCACAGTAAACAACAGGGTCTTGCCAGAGCGATTACCTCCTCAGGAGTAAAAATCGAACGTCAAATAAGAAACTTACATCAGGTAAAACTACCCGCCAGAAATTTAAAGGCATTTCTGGACAAAATGCCTCTGGGCACATCAGCCCGACTACCCTATCCACATACCACAAATACTGTCATCAGCCAGGGAGTTAATCTGACTGGCGCAGAAGATATGCAAAATCTTAGTTTTGATGGCACAGGGGTAAAAATAGGTATTATTGACCTGGGCTTTGCAGCTCTTTCCGCATCTCAGGCAGCCAATGAATTACCTCCGACAGGGGCTGGACTCAGTATTGTTGATTACTCGGGAACAGGTACAGGCGGTATTAATCATGGCACTAATGTCGCTGAAATAGTGCACGACATGGCGCCTGGAGCCCAGCTTTATCTGGCAAAAATATCAACAGATCTCGAACTAGAAGCAGCTGTCAATGACATGATCGCCAGCGGTGTTCAGGTTATTAATCACTCTGTTGGCTGGTATGCTGCCGCCTTTTATGATGGCACTGGCCCACTCTGCGACATTACCAACACAGCCGCAGCAAATGGCATTATATGGGCTAACTCTGCCGGAAATGCCCGTCAGCAACACTATCTCGGTGGCTTTACAGATAGCGACGGCAACCTGTTTCACGAATTCGCGACCGGCAAGAACTACAACACCATTAATGTTTCCAGCGGCTATACATATACCTTAGTACTGAACTGGGACGCCTACCCATCAACCACGGTTGACTATGACCTTTTTCTTTATAACGGTGACCCGGCCACAGGTGGTAACATCGTCGCTGCATCGACCAATGCACAATCGGGTAAAGGTGCATTTAAATTTCCGATACCTTACGAAGCTATCTCCTATACCGCACCCACAACAGGCACTTACTACATTGTTGTCTCCAAAAAGGACAGCGCCACGGCTAACCTGCCACTAAGTCTTTTTACATTGCAGGGCTCATTGGGTACACAAACAAGAAACTCTAGCCTGACACAACCAGCAGATTGCGCTTCAGTATTAACCGTAGGCGCCACAGATCTATCAGACTCACCCGAATATTTCTCATCAGAAGGCCCTACCGTCGACGGCAGAAACAAACCAGAAGTATCAGGCCCGGATCGTAATGTCACATCATTGAGTGCATCGTTTGCAGGCACATCGTCTTCTTCACCGCATGTAGCTGGCGCCGTCGCACAATTAATACAGCAAAACCCGGGATTGGACAAAACACAAATTCAGGATCTGCTAACCAACACCAGCCATGATGTACATACCGCAGGATTTGATTATAGAACCGGCTATGGTCGATTCAGTCTAGATGCTGATTCTGACAGCATCAACCATGATGACGACAACTGCCTGTTAAATTACAACCTTGATCAGCTGGACACCGATCTCGATACAGCAGGTAATGTCTGTGATGAAGATGATGACGATGACGGACTCACCGACATCTTCGAAACCACCATTGGCACTGACCCCCTCCTCATAGATACCGACGGTGATACCATTACAGATTATTATGAAGTCGCTTATGATGGAGACGCCACCACGTATTCACCAGGACAGGACCTTAATCCATTATCTACCGATACAGATAATGATCAGATACTGGATAATCTGGACCCTATTCCGATAACCTTTAACTTCAATGATGGTGATCTAGCTCCACTTGGTAACCCTGATGGTATTATCAATGCGGCCGATTTTGCTGTTATAACCAGGATAGTATTGGGTCACATCACACCGAATAACCTTGAGCTTTCTCACGGTGACTTATACCCAGAAGGCGCCCCTGATGGCCTAATTAATGTATCAGACCTGATACTGATACGCCAACTCATACCCTAAATGGAAGAAATTCTATGACGACCTTGACCCCTGTCAAACTTATTGTTATCACTCTATCGCTTATAATCGCATCATGTGGCGGTAGACAAACATTTAATGAATATGCGCGTGCAGGTGATACCATTGCTATTGCAGCAGGAATGAAACCAGATTTTAGCAAAAATAATATATCGGCAATCATCACTCCATCTTCAGGACCTAATATTGTACTACCTGCAAGAGATCCGGCAATACGTGCGGTTATTAATCTTTACCCCGATCCAGCTTCAAGCTTAATAGTATCGAGGGAAACAAATCAGAATATAACTCCATATGCACTTACCTATGCAGATTTCACCAATGACATGGCAGATGGTGACAAAGATTGGTTTCAAACAACCATTTTCATAGATTTGCCAATAGATTTACCTCCTGGCACAACGAACATAGAAATCAGCAATACACAGGGGTTAACCGCATCATCAATCGTTGAGATTATTGATGGAAGCGGCACACCGAGCATATTTAACGCTGACTTGGTCGGCCCACTAAAACGCGCCATGCTCGATTCACTAGCCAGAGTTTCACACTACGTGGTCAGCTTCGATGCCACCACACTTCCCTATGCGATTGAAATCAATTTATCGCATGACCCTGACGCAGCAAACGGGGGAACCGGCAAAGCGTTAGCAATTAACCCAACTGGCTACAAAAAAAACCTGACGTGGACTGATGATGGATACAACATGAAAGTCATCCTTCTTCCTGCTCAGGACTTGATGATAAATTCAAAGAAAGACTTTAAGTTCTACGTGGCTGGTGAGATTACAGGCCTTAATATCATCGATATAAAAGGATATAGTATTGATGGAATACCTGTTTCAGGTATTACAGCTAACATTACTCAAAACAATTGAGTAATGCGTTAATTTAGTACTGGTTTCACAAATGATCGTCATACTTTGCGATTAGATTTTATCCGTACTTTCTGTATCTATTTAATACCAAAGGTTATGTACACAAAATAATCACAAGCGCACCTTTCATATTTATACGGAAAGGGAGCTAGAATAAACAGAGACAAAAACTCAAACATTGGCTCAATCTAAAAGCCCGACAGACAAACTATTATGTCGAAGATATAAAAAATATAAACACACATAAAATCGACTATAAATAATCGTCGAATTTTCCGTACCTTCAAAATTATTAATTACAACGGAGATAACTTGAGTATTGTGGTCAATCTGTCATTAACTTCTTTGCATGCATGCGTGCACTTGAGTACATGATAATAACTTTGACAATAATTCATATAGGAAAAATCACAATGACCAGGCAATGCTGATCAAAGGGCTATTTGAGCAACCATTAGTTTTGTTGTTATCACAAAGAAAGTGGATATATTACTGTCTTTTTGACGTAATAAAGAACCGCTCATTTGAGCGGTTCTTTATTATAGATCACTGGATCTCTATTAAGCTTTACGTCGTTTAGCCAAACCAACTAAGCCAATAAGACCAGAGCCAAAAAGCCAGACTGCAGCTGGTATCGGCACTGCTGACACAGAAGCTAAAGTTGAAGATAATATAGACGTATCAAGGAAATTCGAATCCGTGTAACTACCACTAAGGAGGAGATTTGTACCTACATCAGCAGTAAAATCGAAACTAAAAGCCAGAACGGAACTTCCTGTTTCACCATAGACACTTCCACCGAATTGACGCCACCCCGAACCAAAGATATCACCAAGGTCGGAATCACCACCACTCACATTTGCAATACTACCAGTACCATTAATACCTAATATAAGGTCATAACCATAACTAACATCTCCACCAACATCATAGTAAAGATCCAGAGCAGTTGTACCTGCAGAAAGTGTAAGTACACCTTGCGAGTTTGAAAATGGATTTAGTCCACTCTCAACCACCCAAAGCGTCATTGCTTGAGATGAGGCTGACCCTATAATCAACATCATTCCAACGATATGTTTCGTTATTGTTTTCATAATTAGTATCTCTCTATTTAAATCATTTTAATTTTTTAAATACCCGCAGCTGGGCATGACTGACTGATACCTGGTGGCAAACCTAGTATTGCACGCTGTATTATTACAGCATCAGTATTTGTACACTGAGCATCACCGTTAACATCGCAGAAATCAGCATTAAAATTGGATGGTAGACCTAACAAATGACGTCTCATCAATACAGAATCAGTATTAGTAATTTTTCCATCGCCACTAATGTCACCACATTGACACGCATCACCAATGCCATCAGGTGAATTGGTATCCACACCACCACTGTCTTTTTGGTCTGAATTAGAAGTACCAGGACAGTTATCTACAGAATCATAAATACCGTCCTTATCACGATCACTTATATCAGCAATGGCTTGTAATACACCATTCTCATCTTTGTTATAAGCAATGCCACCTGAAACACTGGGAGCATTAGACAAGTCTGGGTAATGTGAATAATCCATACCTTCAATAACACGAATACCATCAGCACGGAGTATGTAGGCATAACCAGCATAGGCGTGTGTTTGCCATGTGCCACCTGCACTTGTGCATGCAGCCTCATCAGCTACGCCGTCAATAAGCCCAGTGTATTTATGATTAACGGGATTGGGAAGTCCTGAGCCGCCTACCCAATCAGGATTTAATATGCCACATCGACCTGTATTTTCCAGTACACCGGCACCCATGAATGACACCAGGTTATACTGATTTGGATCTACCGGCGCACCATCTACTTGCTTAGTATGAAGCACAGGGTCAGGACTTGTATTATTTACAACAGCACTGGCACTCATATACTGAGCGCCATATCCATTTGAATTTACTGCATCAATGGTGATAGTTCCATAACTACGCATTTCAAAATCTTTGACAATTTCAGTGCTGCTGTAGGTAAATACACCGGGAGATGTTTGAAAGTAAACATCAAAAGCAAAATCAAAAGTTACCTGACCCGCCATCGGCTCTAGCGCCCCGGGATTTGATGCTAGTATTGAACCACACCAGCCTTTGGCGTTAGACAACACGTAGGGCTTAAAAGCGATATTTGTGTAGAACGTGCCATCTTCATGATATTTAAGATCAGTATCCGGCAATGTTCCAGTATGCGTATATGAATCATAAAGAAGAAAATTCATATCATTCTGGGCAATAAAATAATCACCATCGGTATCGATGAGCATGTTATTAAATGTTGAGCCCGCTTTTGTGGTGTAAGCCCATTTATAAAAATTGACTGTTGCATCCATATTTCCGCCACCAAACCATGTACCACCATACAGATCCAGCCTGGTGTCATAGGGTGCATCAGGCGTTAACAAATCTGCATCTCTGGTAACTACATGCTGGATTTGACCTATAGAATCGAAATTAAAACCATTCACCGGCTCAAAATCGAGAGCTGTTCTGCTGTTTGGCCCTGTAAACCCCCAGTCATCAAATGTAATGGTACCTGTTGTTCCGGTAGTAGCCTCGTCAATAATTTTTACATACGTTGTGGCATGCGATTGAGTAATAATGGCCCCAAGCACAAGAGCCACGCTGGAAGTGATACCAGGTGTTTTTCTGTTAATCATGTGTAAACCGCCTCTATTTTTTATCATTTATATATATCAATGATTAACCATGCAATATATAAGCCAAACATATAACGCTTTGATTATATTGACAATATAATTACTTAGATGATATATAAGAATCTGATGTTATTTTAATAATGTAATTATTATCGACGCAATTCAAGTACATATTTTTGCAAACAACATATTAAATAACTTTAATATTCAATTAGTTATAGTTACATATTAAAGCTGAATTGAATACATCGTTTTAATTAAGGTTAAATAATGTCAATGAAATCGACAATTATTGAGAAATAGCTATAGTTATGTAAATACGTATTAATTTTAGAGTTAAGCAACGTTCACGATTAACGTATTGTCTTATGTTGTTGAAATAGGTTTATTACAAACACCAATATTTCGAATAAGACAAATCTGACACAGGCTAATGCAAGAAGGACATAATAAGAAAGCTACTACTCATCCCGCAAAAAATCCGACAAAAGATCAAACATTGAACATCTCACACAGAGATATACTTGATATGTAAATATAGACTGGCTCTTTCCCTGCAAAAAAAAACGGATGCCTTTGTGGGGCATCCGCTTTTTTAGAACTTAAAAATAATTAGGCTAGAATCTGATGCTCAGAGTTGCACCGAGTGAGTCCTGTTTCATTGCAATTGCAGCATTTGAGCCTGTGATACCGGCAGTGCCTACAGGGAATACTGTTGGTCCTTTAATGGTCTTAAGAAAGGCGTGCACGTAGCTAACAGATAACCAGAAGTCTTTATTAAATTTGTATTCAGCACCCAGGGTTAAGTGGTCTTCAACTGTAGCAGGAGCCAGCATATTGAATAACACCTGATCTTCAGGGATAGGGCTGTCACCGTGATTAAAACCGGCTCTAAAAGCGAGTTGTTCAGTGTACTGCCAGTTAACGCCGAGTTTGATAATAGTCTGATCAGTCCAGCCAAAACCCAGGCCATTTGCGCCACCTAGTAAACATGAGTCTTTAACGGTTCCCGGGCATAGACTAAAGAATTCTGATGGATTATTTACATCTGGTCCAGGATTACCGACTGAGGCAATATCACTGTAGTTGATGCGTTGAAAATCCATAATACCAGTAATTTTAGGTGTGAAATTGTAAGCCACACCAAAAGTAAAGTTTTCCGGAATATCAAAATCACCCTGTTCAGCAAATAACTTATCGTAACGCGCAAATTTACTCATATGTACTCTGGCAGAATAATTCACACCTAAAGATAAGTTATCTTTAAGGAATTTACCTAACCAGCCCAATCGATAACCCAGACCAAATGAATGAGAGAAACCAACACCGGTCAACCCTTGTTGAGCCTCATATTGCGTAGAGGCCGTAGTTCCTGAAGTAAAACCAGCTGTGCCAAAATCCTCAAGACCTTCTGCGCGGAAGTATTGACCGGCCATAACCAAAGTAGCACCGACTGAGTGTTGATCATTCAACTTATAAGCAATACTGGGAGTCATCTGTATCTGATACAACTCAACACCGGCTTCACTCTCCGATATTTCTGGAGTATTAAAAATATTGAATACAGTTGCAGAGCAACCACCTGTTGCCGCCGCCGCAGTACAAGCACTGTTATTTACTGTTTGATTAAACTCGGTTTTTAAGCCCGCACCAATCACGGCGGCACCTAACGTAATTTTATCATTCCAGTGGTAAACACCACCCATTGCTGGAACGATAAATTTATCATGATTACTGGTTTCATCGGTTTGACCTAGTAAACCGCTGTTGTGTTTAACGGCTACTTCAGGCCTAAAAAAATCACCGCCGATATCAAAACTATTACCTGAATCGGTCATGGTGGCTGGGTTAAAAGCTGCAGCCATGCCATTCATATTATAAGCAACACCTGTACCGCCCATAGAGCGAGACTTTGAGCCAAAACCAATTAAAAAATATCCATTGGTCGCAAAACTATTAAGGGGGACTATCATGCTACAGGCTAGTGCAGGCAATAACATGCGTTTTAAATTCAATTTCATGGGTATAACTCCCGTGCTCATTTTTGTTTTATTTGTATTTATTCAGTAAAAGGGAAGTTGGGGCTATAGCCAACTTCCCTTTTGACGACTGATTATTTATAACTTCTTCTGAATAAGCCCATCAGTGGTAACAGGCACAGCAATAACCAGCTCAATGCACCACCACCAAGTCTGGTATTACCTGCATCTCTGTAGTTATCTTTAATGCCATCATTATTAGAGTCTCCAGGGTATGTATCCAGAGTTAATCCAGAAGCATCTATACAGGCTTGATCACAAGCAGTATTCCAGCTATCTGGTAAGCCATCAGCATCAGCATCTACTGAAGCAGCTGCATTATCGGGGAAAGCATCTGAAGCATCAATCACTCCATCAGCATCAGTATCAGTAGTATTACCTGCACCCGGGTTATCATTAAAGTTGGCGTAAAAACCTACGAATGGACCATCGACCATAGGTGAGCCAATTTTACCGTCACCGTTCACATCAGTTGAAACTAGTCCCCAGTTGATGGTTACACTAGGTGCAACACCTGCAGGCCCATCCCATAGGTCATTGAGCTGATCACCCTGTCCGGTTGGGTCATTCCACGGCGCGTTTATGTCATAGACGTTGACTACATCGATATCAAAACTACCGTTATAGTCAAACAGCATGTGTACACCTATCTGACCAGTACCCACTGTCATACTCATAGTAGTCGCCGTGCCTGTACCCATGCAACCGGTAACATCAATGTCATCAGCCGCAGGATGCGTGGTTTTTGTTGCGCCCTTGGTTGTTGTATCTGGTGAGGACACTTTTGATTCACAGAGCGTATTATCTGTTTCGAAAGTATAAGTACCGGGGCCAAATACTCGCACGTGATGAGCGAACCAGGGTGCACCGAAGAACGGCCAGGCGCTTTCAGATTTAATGGTCATATCTTTAGCTGCGTCATAGACCTCAGTTTCAGCCGAGTGCATGCTGACGCCATCCCATGTAAAGACAACATCGTTGGTGCCACCAAATACCTTACCTGCAGCATCCAGCATGGTGAAGTTACCGTAAACCGTGCCCACTTGAACTTTGGCAGTAGCTACACCGTCGCCGCCGTTACCGTCAGTAGCAGTGAATACGAATGTATCACTACCCATCAGGCCGGTTGCAGGTGTGTAAGTCAAAGTACCCAGGCCATCATCAGCAATAGTACTAGCCGCATTGCTGGGTTGTGCTGCACTGGCAAAGGAGACGGTATCACCATCGATGTCGGTACAACCCGTAATCAGGTCGGTCGCGGCAACAATAGTCAACGGTGTGTCTTTAGGGGTAGCCAGGGTCACATCGGTACAGACAACCGCATCATTGACCGGATTGACTGTAATAGTCATGGTAGCCACGTTAGAACCACCCAAACCATCAGTCACCGTGAAGGTAAATGTGTCTGTGCCATTGAAATCGGCTAGCGGTGTGTAGCTCAGTACAGTGTTGCTCACATCTACTGTAACCGTACCGCCCTGAGTAGAACCGACATCGAAGGTTGCAAATGTCAGTGGATCAGAATTTACATCACTGGCAACAGCGACACTCAGATCATCTACATCGGTCACATTAATAACCAGTACCGCATCTTCGTTAACACTGAAGTTAACTGCATTGGCAACGGGAACCGTGTTAAGAAATGCCGTGATATTGACGGTTACAGTGGCTACATTCGAAAGTGCTCCACCTGCATCAGCAATAGTGTACTGGAAGGTATCAATATCACCCGCTATCAGACCAACAGGGGTGTAATCAATCGTACCATCACCATTGTTAGTCAGAGTAATGCCCAGTGTCGAAGTAGCCGTCAACAGATTGACAGTAGCACTTGCAGGTGGCGTACCATCTTCAACATCGCTATCGTTGGCGAGAAGGTCAATTGTCGTCAATAAGCCTGGTGTGGTACTCGCGATGTCATTATTGGCAACTGGTGGTGTATAACCACTGGTCATATCCAAATTGAAGTTAGCGTGGAAACCTACAAAGGGACCATCAACCATGGCAATACCACGGAAACCATTGGCATCACCATCAACCGACACCCAGTTCCACGGCCGTGAACCAGTCTGTGTTGCATCACATGTTGGCGCACCACCAGCACAATCACCATCATAGATGGGCGCACCAAAACCAGTATTGTAATTCCACAGTACCGCTACATCGATATCGCAATTTTTAAGACCACAAGGATTAGCGGGTACGGCAGCACCGTAATCGAATAACATGTGCGCGCCCAGTTGACCGTTGGCAACTGTCATTGACAGTGGAGCACCACCACAACTTGTCGTGCCCGCTGCTATATCCGCACTACCACAGGCCGTATCAAAAGTGTAACTACCCGGGCCAAATACACGAATATCATGTGCTACCCAGGGCAGCGCGAAAAACGGTTGCGAAGAAGACAGCGCTGTTGTCATAGCAATATCGGTACAAGACTCGACATTACAAATCAGCTTTTCATCAAACACACCGCTAACATCAGTGGCACCACCAATAGAGATTCCACTTGGATCCAACATAGTGAAATTACCACCAGAAATAATATGAATGGCGGGGTCATCAATCACAGCCACTGTGGCTGTATAGACTGTATCGCCACCGACAGTGCCGTCAGATGCCGTGAAGGTAAAGCTATCGGCACCCACATAAGCGGCTGTAGGTGTATAAGTTAGATTGCCTGACCCATCATCAGTCACCACACCGTTAGTAGGCTGAGTATAACTAGCCAGCGTCACGGTACCGTCCACATCAGTACAACCACCAATCAGATCGTTAGTTCCGATCGCCAGTGCAGAATCAACTGCTGTGGTAAAGCTGGCGTTCTGACAAACCATAACATCGTTAACCGCTGCCACCGTCACTGTCATGGTCGACGTACCAGCAGAAGTATTAACACCATCGCTGACCGAGAAAGTGAAGGTATCAACGCCATTGAAGTTCGCTGCCGGAGTGTAGGTCAGGGTGTCATTAGCACCATTGACTGTGACAGTACCACCTTGTGATGTGCTTGCATCAAAAGTGTTGAAAGTGAGAGGGTCACCATCAGCATCGGTTGCAATAGTGGCATCAGGCAATGAAATCGACGTTAAAGCGGTATCTTCATTCGTTGCCAGAGCAACATTCTGAGTCACCGGCGCAGCCGTCACTGTCACGGTTACTGTGGCAGGTAAAGAGTCATTACCGTCACTGTCTGTCAATATATAGGTAAATGATTCAACACCTACAGACACTGGTGTGAAGTTGATAGTGCCATCAGCAGCTACAACTGCAACTGCAGCACCACCGTTATCGGGTGTGCCGGGTGTAACAGTTACCAGTGGGGTTCCATTGGCATCATCTTCAATGTCGCTATCGTTAGCAGCCACATCAATATTGAGTGTGCCAGGTAACAGCATAGTCAGGCCGGTATCATCATTAGCGACCGGTGCCACCTGATTCACCGTAATATTGATGGTATTAGCAGGGCTTGAAACGCCGCCCTTACCGTCATTAGCGGTGAAAGTAAAGCTATCAGGTCCGTTGTAACCAGCAGCAGGTGTATAAGTCAGCGTGCCAGTATTTTGACCGGTAATAGTACCGCCCTGGGCAGAAGTCGCGGCCACATTGGTAAAGATCAAGGTGTCGAGGTCAGCATCAGCGGCAGGTATTGTAGCGGTATCATCACCAAGCGTGATATCAATAGTCAGAGGCGATCCTGCATCAGTATTGTAAGCAACATCATTGGCTGTAGGCACTGCGTTTGGCGTTGCCGAGACATTCACCGTCACCGTGGCCACATTCGATAAACCACCATTGGAGTCCTGCACCTGGTAGGTGAAAGTATCATTTCCGGTAAATGTAGCAGGCGCCGTGTAGTCAACAGTACCATCACCATTATTGGTAACAGAGGAACCGTCGCTTGCCTGTGCCGTTGCAGAAATATTAACCAGTGTCACAAGCGGAAGAGGCTTTAAGGCATCTTCATAATCACTGTCGTTAGTTGTCAGATTGATAGTAACAGTCGTGGAATTTTGCGCACTTGAACCGTCAGCCACGGCCACAGGTAAGACATTGCTAATGGTGAGATTGACCGTACCGGTCGCTGATTCGATAAAGCCATCGTTAACAGTGTAAGTGAATGAATCAGTGCCCACATAACCATCAGCCGTTGGTGTATAGACCAAATTCGTCCCATTATTAGTAATCGCACCATGAAGCGCTGTACCGATAGTCGCAAAGGTCATGGTATTACCATCAGCATCCTCTGCAATGGCTAGACCAACGACGCCATCACCTGTGATGGCGCTAGAGGCAAAATCAATCAACAACGTAGTATTAGAAGCCAATGTCTGGTCATAATTGGTATTGGCGACAGGAGTCGTGTTCACCGTAACATTCAAGGTAGCGGTATTTGAGGTGTTATTGGACGCCGTCAGCGTGCCTGAAGGTATTGCTGAAGAGTTATCCTGGCAGGTGTAGGTGACCACGTAATCGCCAGCGGTATTGATATCAACCGTATTACTTGGTACCTGGAAACTGATATTGGCATTGTTACCCACTGCGGCATCGATAGTATCAGACCCATGAGTAGCATCAACACAGGAAACATAACCAACTGTACTTGGATTGAGCGGATCAAACGCCACACCTTTTGGGATGGTAATGGAGTTCGTAGTTAAGCCACCCACAGTGATCGCCGGCGGTGTGGTTTCCCTGTAACCCGCCAGGGTCAAACTGGCGAAATCAAAGTTGGCATTAAAGCCTGAAAATGGACCGTTATCCATCGGCGAGCCGCCAATGCCATCATCCGTACCCAGACTCAGGTCAGCCAATACAGTGCCAAAACCAGTCTGTCCTGAAGTATTAAACGAAGACGTTGCTACCGGCGCAGCACCAATTGGGATAGCACCTTTTTTGGCAGTGTTTGAGGCAGGCACCGCGCACAGCCCATCCAAAGAACCGCCTGTGCAGGAAGCCAAATCGATCGTGTTGCCGAGCGCGATAGTAGGCAACGCCTCTAATAGGCCGGAGGCATCCAGCACTACTTGAGTACTAATGTCGCTGCTGTTCCAGTTAAATCCCATCTGAACCAGCATTAAATTGCTGGCCGGCGATCTTTTAAAGGTGATGCCAGTGGCAGTGGCCGGGCCCTTGTTGAAAAACTCAAACGGGCTGATGGTGATAGCACCTGTTTCTGCTGTGGTATCGTAGGTCAGCGTACCGCCCATCTGGGTGCGAAAGCCATAAGCCCAGCTGGTATCACCATAATATGGGTAAGATGTGTTTTGCTGCGCAACACCAGCTGGATCTTGCATGGTAAACAAACCATCTCCAGGACCTGTACACCCTGCAGGCGTGCAGCCACCATTAGCATAAGCAAATTCATAAATATCAGCATGAGACGTAGATACGCTGACACTTAATGCGGCAGCAATGGCCGCAGAAATAACAGATTTCTGAAGATAACTGGTTTTTACATGATTCATTCTGAAGAGCCCTACTGTTAACGAGGAAACCATGGTTTCCTATCATTTTGATTTTTTTAATTTCATCGAACGACTTTTTTTATTCTACTTATTTATTTGTCGTTTATTAAATTCTCTATTTTGATACTGGCCAATCATGATCCATTGGTCGGTAAAAATTTATTATTAAAACTTCGTATTTCTATCTGCAGTTCTCAGCAGCTAAAAATAACCTACGGTACTGCCTAAATATTTTGCAAATGCGTTTATAACAGCACACTACACAGCAAAAAAATCAGCCGTGACACTAACACGAAACTTATTTGATTAAAATACCTTACACGCTATGCACTTAATATATAATAAACAGCTAATATAAAGAGTCGCTAATGCGTATCATTAAAAAGCATCTATACATTTTTTAAACAACATTAAATCGAACAACACATCCAAAATTTCTCATCAATATCAAAATTTTTAAAACTAAAAATTCGCATTTTTAGCCTGCAAATTCCCGGCTGTTTTATTAATTGATATTTAACATCAGAAATTAGTACGCTACTCAGAGCAATCAAAAAACGGCTTACCAAAAAAAACGGGGTCTATATAGACCCCGTTTTCTTACATCTTAATACTCAAGAAACTCTTGAAAGAGTTCACTTAAGCAGTTTTACGACGTCTAGCTACACCAACAAGACCTAGCAGACCTGAACCGAACAGCCATACAGCAGCTGGTACTGGAACAGCAGGAGGATTACCACCACCAACATTAGTTACAGTTACAGAAGTAATGTCGAAGTTAGCATTAAAGCCAGAGAATGGACCATTATCCATTGGTGTACCACCGATACCGTCATCAGTACCCAGGCTCAACTGACCTAATGTAGTACCAAAACCAGTAGAACCAGCCACGTTAAATGATGAAGTCGCAATAGGTGTTACACCAATAGGGAACTTACCTTTTGAAATTCCATCAGAAGCTGGTAGAGCACAGTTCAACGCCATATTGGTACAAGCTGCCTGATCAAGAGTCATACCTACTGGAGGTAAACCATAACCTAGAGCATTAAATAAACCAGTGCCATCCAATACGATGTTAGTAGTAATATCGGTATTGTTCCAGTTAAAGTTCATGTTACCCAGCATTAAACCGTTACCGATAGACTGGAAGTAAACACCAGAAGCAACAGCAGGACCTTTATTGAAGAACTCAAACGCGTTAACTGTACCTGTACCAGCACCAGTATCTGTGTTAAACGACATAGTACCGGAGATTTGCGTACGCATGCCATAACCCCAGGTTGTATCACCATAATATGGGTAAGATGAGTTTTGCAGAGCAACACCAGCTGGATCTTGCATAGTGAACAGACCAGCGTAAGACATGTCGATAACAGCAGCTTGAGCAGCGCCCGCACTTAATACTGAAGCAAGTGCGATTGTAAGTGTAGATTTTTTAAGATTCATTTTATATCCTCTTTTATTTTATAAATTTATAAATTACTAAATTTTCTCATTTTAGAATCAAGCCAGTTCAAACTAGGCCGAACATCTGATGACTCTTGCCATAAAGCTAATGCAAACGACAGGCCAACTTTAAATACCCGATTATTTTTCAATAAGTTACAATTTATAATTATTTTTTATTAAAACGCACATATTGCATATTTTTAATTTTATATTTAGTTCTGTAAATAACTCCGACATAAAACTACTAAAATAGTAGTGAATTTCAATAAAAGTATTTTTTTATATAAAATTCAATAAGATACAAAAGTAAAAAACAGCATACTATATAATCTTATGCTAAATAACTAATTTTCATATTCCACTACATAAAAGCAGAAAATGAATATATTATTTCTTATATTTCAATAAGCTACATGAGATAAATAATAAACATTATAACTGTCGAATAATTTAACAACCTAATCATTCGTTTTTTGAGAATACAGCGTGTGATCCTATGCAGTTATTATGAATGAAGGCATAAAACAAAACCGTTGCGCAGACGCTACCATGTTTAAACACCAAAATTACCGATATTTCTCTTCTTTAGGTCAGCTTATACCTTATACAAACGACAGCATTATTACTCTTAATAAAATAAAGAAATAAACTGTTTTTTGTTATTAATTCATGATCAATGACTAATAACCCAACATTTGCAGAATTGAAAAAAGACAACAATAGTAAAATGACTTAAACTTTTACCCTATTGATACACATTTCTTTTATAGCGACTAATTAATGAACAAACGATTTCAGGAAATATTAAATCTTGCTCAATCAGGTCAGTTAATCGATGCATTAAAACAATGCGATCGCGCCATCAAAAAAAAACCCAAAGATATTGATTTGTTATTACTTGCAGCGAGTCTTTATGCACAAAACAATCAATATGACCACATAAAAGAATATTGTCTGCGCGCCAGCCAATTAGATCCCAAAAATGCCAGTGCACTATATAACCTGGGTGTGGCCTGTTTATTTTTACAGGAATATGAAAATACCATTAAATACTCCCTGCCCTTAATCAAACTGAATAAGAACCATGCTATGGCTTACGCTAATCTCGGACTGGCATACTGGCATACTGGGGAATATGAAAAAGCCAAAGAAAATGCACTGTTCGCCGATAAGCTCAACCCAAGCATTGCCACTAATCACAATAATCTCGGACTGATCTATAAAAGCCTGAAAGAAACTGATAAAGCCATTTTTCATTTTAAACAGGCCATTGCACTCGATACACAACTGGCTGAGGCTTATTATAATTGCGGCCGGACTATGCTGGACTCAGGTGACGAACAGGGCAATAGCTATCTAGATAAAGCTCTTTTAATCAAACCTGATTATCCAGAAGTAAACAATTACATGGGCTTAAAGTTATTAGAAAATAAACAGACTGTTCAAGCGATTGATTATTTCAAAAAAGCAATCATACATAAAAATGACTATGCTGAAGCATATTGCAATCTAGGCAATGCATTTATGGAAGAAAAAGAATATAAATCTGCTGAAACCATGTACAGAAAAGCCATTGAATACAAACCTGATTATGCCAACGCTTATAATAATCTTGGCAATGCCTTACTCGATCAGGATGACTACCGGCAACATCATGCCGAAGCTGAGCAGTGCTACCTCAAAGCCATAGAATTAGCTCCGGAACTTGATGAAACTTATAAAAACCTGGCTGTTTGTTATCAGGGTGAAGGCGTGCATGAAAAGGCCTTGCATTACTTCAAGCTATACAATGAACGCGTACCAAATGATGAAATAGTCATCGCCGGCATGGCTTCTGTGCACGAGCGTCGTGCCGAGTTTGATGAAGGCTATGCCCTGCTTGAGCCATTGATTGACCATGACAATGTCAGCCCTGAAATAATATTGGCCTACGCCAAGTTCGCCAAACATTTCAAACACGAAGACAAAGCGATTACGGCACTGCTGAGTATCGATGATGAAAATATCATCAACAAACTAAGAATTGAAAAATATTATGCGCTGGGCAAATTGGCCGAACCTAAAGGTGATGCCGACACTACCTTTGGTTATTATAAGCAGGCGAATGATCGGGATGATGTAAAATTTGATCTCGCTCAGGAACAGAAAACTTTCGATGCCATTAAAACCTACTTTACAAAAAGCAAAATACAATCGTTACAGCGCGCTGAAAACACCAGCACACTACCCATTTTTATCGTCGGCATGCCGCGCTCCGGCACCAGCCTGGCCGAGCAGGTTTTAGCCAGCCACCCCGATGTATTCGGTGCCGGTGAGCTGGAAAACATGTATCACATAGTGCAGAAAATTGGCCTCGAGTTAGAGCCTAAAAACAATTACCCGCAATGCCTTGATAGCATGAGCAGCGACTATGCCACGCAGCTGGCAGATAAACATGTAGCAACTCTGCAGGCGATGGCGCCGGATGCAAAATACATTGTAGATAAAATGCCGCACAATTTTTTGGGGCTTGGTGTTATCAATTTACTCTTCCCCAAAGCAACCGTCATTCATTGCCAACGCAACTCTGTCGATACCTGTTTGTCGATATATTTCCAGCATTTTAACAAGCACCATGCCTATTCAAACAGCCTGGAAATGCTCGGTAAGTACTACAACATGTATGCTGACATGATGGCGCACTGGAAAAACACTTTAGATATAAACATTATCGAACTGGAATATGAGAAAGTGATCGCCAATCCTGAAGAAGAGATGCGTACTTTACTTGAGCAATGCGGCATCAGCTGGGATCCGATCTGCCTGAAATTCCATGAAAATAAACGCACCGTGATGACACCCAGCTATGATCAGGTTAGACGTCCGATTTATACCAGCTCAGTGGCCAAGTGGAAAAAATACGAACGTCACCTGGCCGAGCTGATTAATAATCTGGGCGAACGCAGCTATTAACTTCCTTATTATTTTGTAGCCAAAAACTACTATAAGCAGGGCGAAACAATTTTTTAATACATTATTTACGGTACAAGTCATTGAACAACCCGATCAATCCTAAAGAGCTAAAAGTGCTGCAACAGGCCCATACCTTGCTGTCGCAGAATAATGCTGCCTCAGCCAATGAAATATTGCTCAACTACAATAAACCAAATAAAGTCAGTCACCACTTCTGGCATTTGCTAAGCCTGAGTCACGCCATTCTAGGCGAATCAAAAGAAGCACTTAAACCTGCCCTGCTGATAGTCAAAGATCAGCCGAATAATATTGAATATTTGAAACTGCTCGGTGGCATCTATCACGACTTGCGTGACTACGAGCAGGCCATTTTAATTTTTAATCGCGCCTTAAAAATTAATGACAGGGATTATCAAACCATATCCAACCTTGCCAATTCACTAAAAGAAACACGCCAATATGAGGAGGCCGAAAAAAACTATCAGCTATCACTGGCACTTCAGCCTAATCAGCCAGATGCACTAACTAACTACGGTTTGTTAAAGCAGGTCAACGCTAAACTAGATGAAGCTATCAGCCTGCATAGAAAATCTATACAGCTTGCACCTAATAATGTCACTGCCCTTTACAATCTGGCTTTTGCACTCACTGAAAAAGGTGAACACGATGCCGCTTTACAAACATATAGCAAAGTCATTCAGTTTATGCCAAACCATGTACGGGCATTATGTGATATCGCCCATATTTACCTGAAATCAAATCAGGCCGAACGCACCCTGCCCTATCTTCAGCATGCCGTACTGATCGCCCCGAATGATGAACAGGCCCACCTGAACTACGGTGCAGCTCATAATATGATGGGGAATTATGATCTGGCTGAAGCCAGCTTCAATGAAGCGTTAAGAGTCAACCCGGACAACCAGACTGCACAATATTATTTAGCCATCCTGCGAGGTGATAATTCTATTGCCAGCTCACCCGATAAATATGTACAGGAATTATTTGATGGTTATGCCGAGACTTTTGATGCGCAATTAATCGGAAAATTACATTATAAAACACCTGAGCTGATTGGCAACATGGTGAAGAAACATATTGATACATTAAAACAATACAACATACTCGATTTGGGTTGCGGTACCGGCCTGGCAGGCATCCACTTGGAAGATATTTCTGAACACATGATTGGTATTGATCTGTCATCAAAAATGCTTAAGAAGGCCGAAGCCAGAAACATTTATGATGAGCTGGTTGTTTCAGGCATTGAACAGTATTTCGAAACACATAATTTTCAGCCTGATATTGTCGTGTCAGCCGATGTGTTTGTATATATCGGCGACATCTCTGCTATCTTTGACAAGGTGTCAAAATCATTATCACCAAACGGCCTGTTTGCCTTCTCTACAGAAGATACTAAGGACGCTGAGAGTTTTACGCTCAAAAGCTCAGGCCGCTATGCGCACAACGAAAACCACATTCGCTCACTGGCCGATAAAAATCATTTTGTTTTTCTAGATAACCAGAAAACTATCATACGTTATGAAGCCAATGAGCCGATTCATGGTCAGGTGTATCTACTTAAAAAATAGATTTATAAAAATTTTCTGTTTTGGTTTTTTTCACGCTCTCCATTAGAGAAAGGGCCGGGTTAAGTGGTGCTTAATCACTACGCAGCTGGCTATAGTAGTCGAGTCGTAGCTATTTTTTTAATGCCAATATTAGTGGCAGCAGATTCGATTCGTAATTTTTCCATCTACCCACAGATCCACTATAAATATTTTTATTGACCTGGTTATAGCTTGCCGTCGCCACCGTTCTTATATGTTTGTAAAATTCCATGCACTCTTCCTGCCACGGCAGACCGAGATAATCGATGATTCTTTTTATTTCAGCCCTTGTGTCTGATACTACATTCTCATACGAGACGGTGAGCATAGGTATATTTATTTCATTCGACCAGTGATTCATTAGTCGTTCATAATCAAGGTAATGCCTTGCCAATGAGTGCAAATTGTTCGCATAGGGATGATAACCTGCAAAATACTGGAAATAGCAGGACAGGCAGGTGTCTCTGGCGTCTCTGACACAGTGAATAATTTTTGCGTTGGGCAATAATTTATGAATAAGGCCAATATGCAGAAAATTGTGTGGCAGCTTGTTGGTTATTTTTAGACTGTCTGCATTAATCTCTCGCATGTCTGCAATCAACTTATCTGCCATTTTGTTCATGGTGTTGGCATTGACTTCGTCCAGACAGGCAGGATAAGCATAAGCCGACCCCGTTTCAGCCTGTATGTTGCTGACCATATTATTGACGAGTGTTAATTCGCCTGCGCCAAAAACGCTATTATGAGTAGCTAGTATCTGTTCGATTAAACTGGTTCCTGATCTTGGCATACCCACTATAAAAATTAACTCATCTGAAGTATTTTCAGATTCGGGCATTGCTGTATATTTTTCTCTGGAAAAATAGCTGATTAAATTTGAGGTATAGCTTGTATGCGTGTATGGATCATAATTTTTATCCAGCAGCTCATTGGCCTGCTGGTAATATTTGAAGGCTGTATCGTAGTCTTTAATGGAGTCGTAAAGTTTTCCAAGAAACATTAGCGCCGTCACTGAATCGTATTCCTGAATATTTTGACCACGAAGCATGTTTGTTAGTGCAGCGATGCCATCTGCCTGCCGGTTATTACGCAATGCATAATACGCGTAAACTATACTAACCATCGGGTGATCTGGATGGTCGTGCAGCAGGTTCTCTATCAATGGTGTGCCTTTTTCGATTTCGCCCAGCAACTCATAAGAGGCGGCAATATGTGTTTTTGCCCGGATGTGCGCTGGTTCAATCGCCAGAATCTTTTCAGCCAATTCGATGCTTTTTTCAATTTTTCCCTGCCCTCTCAGCACTAATACGAGTTTATATAAAATTGATACATCATTATTTTTATAATTTAATGCTGATTTAAAATATACTTCAGCCTGATCAAACTGGCTGTTTGCAAGCATATCGTTTCCCAGTTTACAACAAATCTGAACAAGCAGTTTAATAGCTTCATTATTAGTACTGTTTATGGCAATTGAATTGCGGCACAGCTCAATCGCTTTATCATAATTATTTCTCCTATGGTAAAGATACGCTAATGTTGCAAAAGCAGAATCATTGGTATTGTTGAGCCTTATCGATTCCTCAAGATCTATTATTGCCTCATCGACCTGGCCGAGTTCACCTCTGAGAGCACCGCGCATCAGCAGCGCCTCATCACAGTCACTGACATGTTCAAGAATATAGTTATATTTAATCATCGCCTGATCGTACATAAATGCGCTGATCAGAACGTCAGCTTCATCAAGTAATTTATCGGTATCAATCGTCATGTATGAAATATCTAATTTAATTAATAAAAACTGATCTAAGTACGCACCCGATCCAGCATCTGTATAAGCATAATAAAACTAATAAACCTAAACCTAAATCTCAAATCCAATGGAACCCCTGAGTTATCTGTCATTTCGACCGTAGGGAGAAATCTTGCACTTGAGATCATTTTCATATCAAGTCGTTAAAGATCCCTCTCTGCGTTCGGGATGACAGCTTTTCAATTAATTTGAGCATGCTTATTCCTTCAGTTTCAATGCTGCCAATAATGGTGCTAAATGCGTCTCATAGTTTTTCCATCTGGCAACAGATTGTTGATATATGGGACGATTAACCTGATCATGACTGGCTGTTCTAACAAAACGTTTATTTTTGTGAAATTGCAGGCAACTGTCATTCCATTCCAGCCCACAAAATTCCACCATTGCGCGGCTCACCCGCTCCTGATCAGAAATTAGATCTTCGTAACTAATTTCGAGTAATGGCAGGCGCAATACTTTTCTCCAATGTTCCATCAACTTCAGATAGCCCTGATAGAATGCACCTATATTCGAAAGATCATAGGCATAAGGATGAAGGGTAGAAAAATCCTGAAAATAGACCGACAGGCAGGTATCAACAGGGTCACGCATGCAATGGATTACACGCGCATCAGGAAATAATGACTCAATGAGACCCAGGTGCATAAAGTTACCCGGTAATTTATCGGTAACCCGTTTGGCATTTGGTGAAATCTGCTCAAGTCTATCTAAATAGCGTTGCGCCAGACTATCTGCCTGTGACTGAGTGAGCTGCGTTAAACACTCTGGATAAGGAACGTTAGTTCCAATCATCCCAGGTAAAGACTTGCTGATTTGAAAAATATCTCCAAGCTCACCAGCGCCATAAACATCAGGGTGACTCGACAGAATTTGTTCCACCAGGCTAGTGCCTGAACGCACCATACCTACAATAAAGATCGGTCGCTGTGAAGAAAAGCTGGCGCGTGGTAAGCACGCCATTAATTCTGAACTATGTGTATTAATATGTTTTTCAATACTTAATGAATACTGTTTTTGATCAAAACTCACTGGTTTCAATTTGTTGCCTTGCTGATAGTGTGAAAAAGCATTGTTATATTGACTGATATTGTCGTACAGCATGCCCAAATTGAAATGCAAATTACTCTTGCCTGTCATGCTTAGCGAAGAGTCAAAATTAAGAACCTTCTCCATCAAATCAATAGCTTCCTGCTGTCGATTGAGATCCTTACTGATCATGGAAAATGCCAGCGCGACATTTACGTTTACCACTTCTCCCTTTAGTAACGGCGAGAGTAGTTCATAAGCTCTTTCCGGGTTATTTAGATGTTTGGCAATATTAGCTGCCAATGCAATGGCATTAATATCAGTTGGTGCTAGCTGGATAGCCATATCGCTTTGGTTAGAGGCCTCTTCGATTTTACCCTGAGCCAGCAGAAATGAAGCCAGCATCATATACGCAGCAACGAGCCCCTCATCCAGCCGAATTGCCTCACGACAACAACGCTCGGCCTCAGTATGTTGACCCTGTTGACCTCGCGTTCTGGCCAGAAAAAACCAGGCTACCGCCAGTTCCGGCTGCTGTTGTGTTACAGCTATATAACACGATGCTGCCTGCTCAAATTTCCCCTGTTGCAATAAGACACTAGCCTCATGAAAAGCAGCCTGTGTAGCGCCTGACAACATCTGTACTGGTTGATTGCCGTTTTGCGCTGAGATTGATTTTCCAAGCAACTGCTGAAGATTAATTAATAATTTCTGCGCATCAACAAACTCTGGATCAAGTGTCACGGCACGCTCAACACAGGTTAGTGCAGCAGCCATCTTCCCCTGTGCCTGCAATACACTACCTAAATAATAAAAAGCATCGGCATATTCAGGATCTAGCACCAGTGCCTGACGTAAATACCTTTCCGCTCCGATCAGATCCCCCTGTTCCGCATGTATCGTGCCGAGCATGACCATGGCCTCAGAATTTCTGGAATTTGCCAACAAGGCCTGTTCAAACAGTATTTTCGCACCCTGTCTGTCGCCACGGTCAAGAAGTCCAAATGCCTGATCATTCAAAGTAGAAATATTGTCGTGAGACATAAGTGAGTTCCGTCATATTCTGGTACGTTCTAGAAACATAAATCATATTACAGTTAGTGTTAAGTTCAATGATTTACAATAGCACAGCGAGCAATTATCACTTAACATAAAGTGATAATTTTATGGAGTTTTTTCATGAAAATGCTATATTTCTCCACTAAATTTATAAGATCAGATACTGAATAATTGATATTTGACGCTAAATATACAGGCAAACACCAGACATTTCTTTACACCTAATATACATGGCATTTAAAGATGGATAAAAATATACTGAACATAGTCTCTGCTCATGTTAATCAAGGTAACTTTCCAGAAGCACTAAGCCTTCTCAAAAAATCTGAAAAAAACCATATCAATGATGCTCAATATTGGGAAATTAATGCTTTAACTCATGGCATGTCAGGCAACAATGAAGGCTGTCTAAACTCATGTCTACAAGCAATAAAACTGAACCCCGGCAATATTGGAACATACATCAATCTAGGAGTAGCACAACAGAATCTGGGCATGCTGGATGAGGCAGAGGCAACACTAAAAAAAGCGCTCAATATGAACAGTGAACACCCCCAAGTACAAAACAATCTAGGAGCAATCTATATACTTAAGACTGAGTATAAAAAAGCAAAGCCCTACATTGAAAAAGCCATATCAATCAATCCTAATTATAGTGATGCCGTTAGTAATCTTGCTGAAATATATAAAAATCACCAGGACTATGATCTTGCCATTGAAAATTATTTAAAATCGTTAAAGTTGAATCCGAATAATATTAATTCCTATATTGGACTTGGAATTCTTTACACTTACCTCGTGCGTTATGATGAAGCTGAGACGTATTTAAATCATGCAGTCAAACTAAACCCCAATAACACCGAGGCAATGTTTAACCTTGGCTTTTTACATTACCAAAAAAAGGCCTATGATCAAGCCTCAAGCTACTTCGAACATACATTAAAAATTGACCCTAATCATTCGAATGCCAGGTATCTATTATCAGCTATAACCGGTAAAGAGTCCCCAGATCAGTCACCTGAGGAATATATTAAGTCATTATTTGACCACTACGCTGAAACTTTTGATAAGCACCTTGTAAATGATCTGGGTTACAGCGTTCCAGACACGATGTACAAAATTTTTACTGACAACGCCAGGCCGATTAATACACAACATTTACTGGATCTGGGTTGCGGCACAGGTTTGTGCGGTGAGAGATTTCGAACACTGTATGACCATCTGACCGGGATTGATTTATCAGAACTAATGATTAAAAAATCTAACGAAAAAAAAATATACGATGAACTACATAGCTCTGATATCTCAAAATATTTAGAAGCAACCTTCTTGAAATATGACCTGACGATAGCCGCTGATGTATTCATATACATTGGTAACATCGCTGAATTAGTAAAGACAATTTATAACAGGCAGAATAATGGCGGTTATTTTATTTTTTCAATAGAAACTTCCTCTAAACATGACACATTTCATTTACGTAGTACGGGCCGCTATTCGCACAATGTTCATTACATTAAAAAAATACTTGATGACGCATATTACAAAATCATAACCTCCACACCAACAATAATAAGAAACGAAAAAGGAAGCGGAATAAATGGCATCATTTACCTTTGCCAGAAATAACCTGCTGGTGGAAAATGATAATTATGAGGCATGTATCTAATTCTGATTACTGAACAAAAAAAATGCACTACATCTAAAGGTGTAGTGCGCTCATTAACTCTCCTATATATGGCTTGTAATTCAACCATCGATTCATCGAATCATCATAGATTTTCTTACTCACTTGCGTATAGCTAGCTGTATTTACCGTTCGTTTATGAGCATAAAACTCCAGGCAGCTATCTTCCCAATCCAGCTCAAGATAATTCAAAATACCTTCAACTTCATTTTTTGTGTTTTGAACTAATTCTTCATACTGCACGTTAAGGATAGGGATTCCCAATTTCTCTTCCCAATGATGCATTAGTTTTATGTATTGCTGGTAGTATTTACCCAAATCAGACAAATTGTATGCATAAGGATGATATCCACCAAAATGCTGGAAGTAACATGACAAACAGGTATCAATCGGGTTTCGTACACAGTTAATTATTCTTGCATTAGGCAATAATTTATGTATTAGACCAATAAACAGGAAATTATGTGGTAATTTATCTGATATTTTCTGGCTTTCTGGTGACAATCCTTTAACTAATGACAATAATTCATTTGCATAATCATCAAGCGCATCGGAACCAATGTTATCTAAAAATAGTGGATAATGAAGATCTGGCTCTGTCATCTGCATTTTATGTATAAGATTAGGAACATACTGAAGCTCACCCCCGCCATAAACTTTTGAGTGCGAAGAAACAATCTGCTCTATTAAACTTGTACCTGAACGCGGCATACCCAAAATAAAAATACACTCAGCTGAATCATTACTAGATGCTGGCATCCTGTGATATTTTTCTCTTGAGTAACAAGAGATAATATTAGTTACCTGTTGTTCAAATACACCTATATCGTAATCATTGTATTTTAAATTATTCGCCTGTGAGAAGCTTGTAAATGCATTCTTATAATCTGAGATAGAATCATAGAGCTTACCAAGTAGCATATGTATGCTTAATCTATCGTCTACTTTAATCTCAGATTGCTTAAGGATTTGTTGCAATTTATTTATTGCAGTCGCCTGTTGATTATTACGCAGCGCATACTTCCCTAATGTAATGCCAATAAAAGGGTTATCCGGATATTCCTGCGCTAATGAACTTATGATTCCCCAGCCTTTTTCATGTTCACCTGTTTTTTCATATATCGAAATCAGTAAGCTTTGTGTTGCGACGTGATTTTTATTCTTTTCTAAAATGCCTTTAGATAAACTTATAGCCAGCTCAAAATCACCGATACGGGACAATGCAAATGCGTACCTGTAAAGAAGATCAAGATTATTTTTATCATAACTCACTGCTAATCGATAATTTTCTGCGGCCTTTTCAGGCTGATGCGATGTCAGCTGTTTATCTGCCAATGTCACGCACAACTGAATAATATTTTTTATAGCTTTCTGACTATTATTATCCAGTTTAATTACTCGCTGATAAGCTCCTATCGATTTTTCCAGATTGCCCTGCGCTTGATACAATAATGCGAGAGTCAAATAAGCCTCGCCATAATCAGGATCAATACTAATCGCCTTCAGTACATCATCAACCGCTTCCCCTGTCTGACCTAATTTTTGATATAACTCACCTCGTAATAAATAGGCTTCATCACAGTTAACATTTAGCTCAATAACCTGATTATATATAGCCATGGCTTTTTCATAATTCTGCATAGCTATCATCAAATCAGCATTATCTAATAGCTTTCCAATATCGTTACTCATATTTATTTGTTTTATTACTGGCACTCAAATATAAACTCATCACAGACTTATTATATTTAATATTTTTCGAGAAACAAAAAAAACAATTGTTTTATATAATTAAACCAATATATTAACGTTAAGTAATATACTGGATTTTATGCAAAAATTTCCGACACAGTTATGCTTTTCTTTACAGTAAACTGATTGTTTAAGATAAAAAATAGCACCCACACGACATCTTGATTGAATATATTACTGGCGCAATTATTGCTAATATTTGAGGTTGAACCATTCAATAAATGTACAATAAAAAGGATCTTGTCATGAACAATAAAAAAACTATTTTGTGCCTATCGCTCACCGCCATTCTTGGGACCTATATAAACACAACCGAGGCCGCCGTCATTACAGCAGATTTTAATGGCTTGTTTACCATGATGGAACACAATGATAATTATGCTGCGCAAAACGTTGCTAACTCATACTATTACGATGCCACATGGGGATACGGTCTGAGAACGCAGATATCTGGCAGCCTGACGTATGATACGTGGCAGTTCAAGCATCAATCCTTTTGAATGGTATACCCGCAATGCTAACATTGTTGGTATTGAACTACAGGGTATCGGTGATGGCAATGGTAATGCCGGCAACCTAATCATGGGCAACATGCTGTTTGACTGGAACGGAACAGCTGCACCGCTATCGATTGTCTGGGACGCCAGCGGTTTTTTAAATCAAGGCTCGTATTATTATTGATGGCGCATGGACAGGTTTTAACGCCAACATTGATATCACATCGATTAATGTTGTTTCTACTGTGCCCGTACCGGCTGCGGCCTGGTTATTTGGCAGCGGTTTGCTTACTTTAATTGGCTTATCCAGAAGAAGAAAAAACACAAACTAAGATTAAAAAACAGGGTAGCAATGTTTCCGGCATTGCCAGAATCGTTGTTAGTTAAAATTAAATATTAAAAAAGGATGATGAAATGAACTTAAAAAAATCGACACTTTCCATAGCATTTGCTTCTGCACTAACCGTAACCAGTCCTCAGGCAGCGGTACTTGATATGTACTATGACGGCCTGTTCACCATGCTAGATCCTGTCGGTGTTGAGCTGACCAACACTGCCTATCCTTACTATGGTGATACTACCTGGGGTTACGGCCAGCGTACTCAAATTTCAGGCACGCTGTCGTTTGATACCAGCACAGGATATGGCTCTGCCACAGTGAACCCATTTGAATTCTTTGGTAAGGGGCCTCTTACTCCTAATGATTTTCAACTTCATGCTATCGGTGGTGGCTTGATACTCGGCAACATGAATTTTAACTGGGGAGGCAGCGATATAACGGCAAATATCGTTCTAAATGGTTCTGGTCTATTTGCTGAACTGGGGACCGCTGCTGTCAGTGATACTTACGATGCCACCACCTGTACAGTCAGTGGTGCCTGTGCGCTACCCGCCTCTAATGGTATCGAAGCGGGTAGCATTCCAATTGGCCCTGTGCCTATTGCCACCTCCTCCTTTAACGTAGCGGGGGCAACCGGTTTCGGTACGACGCTGGCTCAGTTGAGTCTGGGTACAGATGATGACATTGGTGGCTCTCCCATGGATAATGGCGCGTTTAGCGGCTTCAACATTAACTTTGATATAACAACCATCACTGTGACCGGTGTTTCAGCCGTGCCCGTGCCAGCTGCGGCCTGGCTGTTTGGCTCGGGTTTGCTGGGTTTAGTCGGTGCGGCGCGGCGGCGTAAATCTCAGCGTTATATTTAATTTCATGTGATACATGGGATCTTTATACAAATAAGCAGGGATTACATTAATTGCCTGCTCAATATTAAAAGTATCAAAAATCAATAAGGAGATAAAAATGAAACTCAACAAAACTGCACTTTCGATCGCACTCGCTACATCCCTGAACACAGGCCTCACCCAAGCTGCCGTCATCGACATGAACTGGTCCGGGCTTTTTACTATGCTGGATCCATATGGCGTACAGCTGGTAAATACCGCTTACCCTTACTATGGCGATACCACCTGGGGTTACGGTCACCGCTCTCAAATTACAGGCACGCTATCGTTTGATACCGGCACGGGTTATGGCTCTGCAACCATCAATCAATTTGAATTCTTCGGTAAAGCGGCTTTCCGTCCCACCAGTGTACAACTTCATGCGATCGGGGGCGGCTTGATACTCGGCAACTTGGGCCTCAACTGGGATTCCACCGATTTTACATCCAATATCGTTCTAGATGGTTCTGGCCTGTTTGCTGAAATGGCAACCGCCGCTGTCAGTGAAACTTACGATGCAGCTACCTGTGCGATCAGTAGTGCCTGCGCGCTACCTGCCTCAAATGGCATCAATTCAGGTAGCCTTCCAATTGGCCCGGTACCGATAGCGACATCATCACTTAATACAACTGGCCAGGCCGGTTTGGGCACGACGCTGGGCATGTTGAGCCTGGGGACGGATGATGGCATTGGGGGTTCGCCCATGGATAACGGTCCATTGAGTGGTTTCAATTTCAACTTAGATATAACAACCATGACTGTGACCGGTGTTTCAGCCGTGCCCGTGCCAGCAGCGGCCTGGCTGTTTGGCTCGGGTTTGCTGGGTTTAGTCAGTGTAGCGCGTCGTCGTAAAACTGGGCGTTGTGTTTAATTTCATGTGATGCTTGGGGTGGGTATTATTACCCACCCCGCTTACTGTTAAAAAAATAATATATAATCGCCCATGGTATAAATAATTATTTTTAAGATAAACCGTGGAAAATATGAGCACTAAAAAAAGATCATGTGGCACCTGCACGGCATGCTGCGGAGGCTGGCTTGTTATCAATGTCGAAACTGTTAAAACTTATCCCGGCCACCCATGCGAACATGTTATTAGTGGTAAGGGTTGCGGTATTTATGAGACTCGACCCCACGACCCATGCCGCAATTTTTTTTGCAGCTGGGTTGACGATGACAACAATGCATTCCCTGACTGGATGGAACCCCGATTATCAAAAGCTATCGTGATGCGTAATAAGCTTCCCTGGAAGAATAGAATGCTCGATCTGGTCGTCCCTGTAGGCTCCGCTATCCCACAAGAGACTTTAAAATGGCTGGTAGAACATGCAAAGTCTAATAACAGGCCATTTCTCTATGCTGAGCATTATACTGAAAATGGTAAATTAACCGGCAACAGAGATATAAAAGTGTTTGCACCACAGCCAATGAGAGACAACATTCTAGCCTGGCTAGATGCTGGAAATAAATTTTGGTAATTCGACTGCCGATAACGCTCGAAAATTTAGTTAATTCAATCAGCCATTATGTTTGCATGACAATTTTTATATTTTTCATATAAAAACCTTGCCTAATTTTTCTTACTGTTCATTGGTCAATTAATAATAGCGATATTGAAAATGTTGTGGGTCAGAGTAAAAGCTAATGACAGGCCGTTATTGACCGTACTTGAACATGACAGTTATCGACCTGGACTGTCGTGGTGTTGTTATCGTGTGACCTTCTACGCCACAAAGCAGCCTTTTACTGATTATGATAGATGACATAGTAAGTAAAAGGGACTGCCACAGTTTGTTAGTGGGTTGGTATCTACAAGATTCTTTGGTTTAACCTGGATTAGAAAGGGTGTTTATACTTTTTGCGTTTGTATCCGTTATTTCTGAATAAAACCAAGTATGCTGCTGCCCCCTCCGGAATAGTGATGTAATATACAAGCATCCTAATTCATACATCTTAATTACACTCGACCAGTAAAGGCCTTTTCCTATGGAAAACAGCAATATTCTTATTGAAACGCCTATTGTCCT
>Ga0224496_10000360_pt1 | contig 32272 bp, 34 predicted proteins | sample SF_Jul11_sed_USG_2_FD_168127 | JGI IMG/M metagenome (GOLD analysis project Ga0224496, IMG submission 168127) | Sediment microbial communities from San Francisco Bay, California, United States - SF_Jul11_sed_USGS_8_1 | ecosystem: Environmental > Aquatic > Marine > Sediment | place: USA...
CTAATATTTGCAAACAGTGCGTCATCGATAGTGAACGACATTGGGTTTTCCCTCAACTCTTAAAGTTTATTATTGTTTGGTGCCGTAGATAGAAATGCCATGCGCACAAGTATTCTTCCGTTCTTCAAATATCTTGGGGAATTCATCCTTATCTGTAAAGGTGCCATCAGGCTTATCGAAACCTTTTGTTACTTGTTTCGTGGTGCAATAAATATAAATTTTATATCGCCTCCGTTCAGAGACGATGTTGTATTTCAAAAGCAAACTTCCTTTGCTGCCCAGTTCGAGCGATGACGGCTCCCCGAGTATCGTCCTGGCGAGTGCGGGCGTCAGGCAGAAGGTCTCCTTGAAACTACCAATTGTGATGCGCCGCAATGTTCCCTGCCCCTCCAGTGCGATGGTGCAATCATCCGCCAAATAGTAAGGGGTTGTCTGCTTTGCTGTCGGGAAAGCATATTCCTTCCCGTCTATCACGTGTTTCTTCAAGCCCCCGCGCATACAAGGGGAATACGACCAGGTTCCCCCCATCATCGGCTTTCCTACAGGCTCACCCCAGTTCTCCCTGGCGATGCCTGAGATCTTTTCCCCGATGTCGTATCCGCTCATCTGGGGATTATCCATGAAAGATTTGAGCACCAGCAAGAGATCTTCCGGGGTTTTGGGTTCGTTGGCCCGTATCTCCCGCGTTCTTGGCGTGTCAACCAGGCCGTTTGCCAGCCTCTCGAAAGCGAATATTCCCGTCGGCGCCAGCAGGGCCAGACAAAGAAGCGTCAGTAACCTAAACATCTTTTTGTTTCTCATGCTATTTACACCTAAATCCTTTGTTGCCATCCATTTTACGCAACCGGTATGCCAGGCTTATCGACGATGGGCTCATGGCAAAATATCTTCCGATTTCGACGCTAAAAAAACGGGCAACCAATGAGGCCAGCTGCTTCATTCGTTCCTTTTTACTCATGCTGCCACCCTCCACAGCTCGGTATTCGTGACTATCAGTAAAATCTGATCGCTGCCCCTGCTGTTTTCCGCAAAAATCTCTTCCGCTTTTACGCCACTGGCGTTTTTCCCCACGGTCTCGATGCCGTCACCGTCCAGGTCGAGAACGACCGGACGAAAGATCTGGGTGTCACCGGTAACAGGTGCAGCCAGTTGCCCGTCGCGCCCGGCCCGTTCCTCTTCCGTCAAACCGGCTTTCGGGTCGCCGGCATCGGTTTGCTTTTTGGCGGTCTGCACTTCCCACAACGGGGCGATGGCGCCACGGCCGAGCGCAGAATAAACCATCCCCTCAACGATGGATTGATAAGACTCCGGGCTGCCGGGAGTGGCATTGTAGGGATTGCCGCTGGTGTCAAAGCGTAAGGTCGGATGCTTTTCCTCGCCGCTTAAGGGATCGATGTCGGTGTAGCGATAGCCGCTCATGTCATATCCAACGCTGGGCATCCGATTGGGGATGATGCCCAGCTGGCTGCCGGGATTCTGCTGGCGCTCACGCTCGATAAAGTGGAGGGCATGGGGTCAAATCTTTATCCTTGACGCCAAACACTTTTAGACTTGATTAAAGATCAGCTCCCCTGCAATCAGTCTATAAAAGCAAGGTACTTGATAGGACATAAATCGACAAACAGTGTTTTGCCAACAGAAAAAACAAAAACCAGTCAGGTTTTTTTAGGGTGCCTCAGTCAATATATTTCCAAATATCTTGACTCGGATCAGTGGGATATTATTGTAATCCTTTGCTCATACCTGTTTGGGGTTGGGACCATACTGATTGTCGCCAGGCTTGCTGTCTTGCACCATGAAGACAATCAAGACGATTGTTCCCAGCAGGGGGACCAAGGCAACGAGGAGCCACCAACCGCTGCGGCCGGTATCGTGAAGTCGGCGAATACCAACGGCAATACTTGGTAACATCACGGCAAGCGAGTAAATAGCGGCCAGGGCGCCTGGTCCGCCGACAAGACCCTCGATAAAATTCAGAGCAAACGCAATAAGCATGTTGCAGAGGGTGAACATCCAGTATTCCTCGCGGTGGGCACGCCCATTGAACACAGTATACTTCTTTAAAACCTCAAGATACCAATTCATCCTTATCTCCTTGCCTGGTATTGAAATAGCCTGCGCTGTATATTCCGCTCCTGCATTAAACCTGACAAATTACATCTCTTAGCACAATAAGAAAAATCCGTTATCACGCAAATTCATAGCGCAGAAATGTATCCCCCAGAAAGATCAAGCTATATATAAGACGAGAGAGAGGAACACGTTATAAAGCCTATTTCTCCCGGCTATCGCCTCGATTGCAAGACTCCTTGGCGGAAATAATGGGTGCTGCAGACGGTGACGGTGGCCGAAACAAATGTCCTTTTATCATCCCTTGGGTGGTGCCAAAGGCGGCCAACGCCCATGCCGACAGCAAACCTATGTAGTATAAAACACTGGCCCATTTAAAGAGGGGCAGATCGGTATGGTGTGCCAATTGCGCAATACCGGTAACACAAGTACCCACCGGGAAGGTAAAGGCCCAGTAAGTCAGGGCAAATTTCATATTCCGGCGCCGGGCATGAATGGTTAAAAGTGCGGCAAGGCAAGTCCAGAGGACTACAAATCCAAAAACAGGCACACTGTACAGCACCGCAAACAATGCAAAGCCATTGGCAATTTGAGAAGGGACCGCGCACGTTGCAACGGTACCAAGGATACCGGCAGCGGTCATGGATTGCCCCAAGGGGCCTAAAACAATCCACAAGGTGGGGACCCGAGAGGTACCGGAGGTGCCGTGATGCGCCAACCGACTCCAAATCATCGATATGATAATCAATGCAGCCATAAGACTTAAGCCGAACATGGCAAAGCAAAGGTAAAACATGGTCTCCCTGAGCATACCCACCGGGGTATAGGGGACCAGCATGGCACCGATTGCCGCCGAGACCATGGGAGGAACAACGGGCATCAGCCATCCCCCAAAGGCGGAGTCCTGTCGCACTTCAAACTTGGTAAACAGGCGATAGGGAATAATAACCGCAGCGGCGAGGCCGGTCATGGTCCCGGCAAACCAGAGAATCCAGGCTATAGCTTGAGCAAGCTCCTGGCCGAATACATTGCCACCCAGCAAAAGGGCTCCCCCCGCGACGGTGAGCATGGCCATTGGCGGTGCCCCATAAAATTGAGCCATCATGGGGTCATCGAAATGCCGTTTCCAAACATTTTGCCGCTGGCCCATCACCTTGCATGAAGCAAGAAAAAGACCGATCAGCATAAGCAAGGCGAGGAGCCAAACAACCAGGGCAAAGGTTTGCAGTTTTGCTGAAAACATCGGCAACGAGGCGGCGGCATTGGCAATAATTCCTGTACCCATCACCGAGGCAAACCAGTTGGGACCCAACTCATAGTCATTGGTTGCGCCGGTGACCGTGTAAAAAAACCGTTTCCACCAAAACCCTTTGACTAATCTGTTTTTAAGATCGTTCTCCATATTCATGATCCTTAGTGAGCAAGAGATTAATGATCTCCGGGGCAGACATGCATCATTGTATTAGTCAGGGACCAACTAACGCAAGTCTGATAATTATTAAAGGGCCATCACTAGAACAAAGCCTTGACCAGCATCCCCACCCCCATCACCAGCAGGAGCCAAAACATAATCTTAAGATAATAGCGCCGATTTATTCGATTGTAGAAATATACCCCGGCCAAAATCCCGATCAGGGTAAAAGGGGCGCCCTTGGCAAATTCATAGAGCACCAATTTGGTGGTAAGCCCGCTTAGCCCATGGCCCAACGCGGTAAAGAGCCCGGAGATAAAAAAGAAGATCGAGAGACTGGCCTTAATCTCATCATGGCTCCAGCCGGTAAGGGAGACATAGATGATGGTCGGCGGGCCGCCGGCCCCTAAGGCGCTGCCAAAGCCCCCGGTCCAGAACCCCGCGACATAGGGCCAGAGGCCGGACATCTTCTCAGGTTTTTTAACCGTAGTCAGCAGGTTAAAAACCGCATAACCGATAATCAATCCGCCCAAACAGATCTGGAGAATGGTATTGCTGATATTCTTCAGGACCACCAGCCCAAAAACAACGCCGGGCACACAGCCGAGCAGCAGGGGGCGAATCCTCAACCAGTCGATATGCCTTCGCAGCTGCAGGGACAAGGAAGAGGTAATAAGCAGGCCATTGAGCATGCATAACGGCGCCGCCATCTGCACATCCATGAACAGGGTCAACAGCGGCATGGCCACCAGGGCCGAGCCAAAGCCCGACACTCCTTGGGTAAAACCGGCGGCAAGAAAAATCGCCCAAATCATCTCCATAAGCCAAACAGCCCCCAGGGGAAAAAGGTTAAAAAAAAAGACCTGCAACCAATTAAGGTTACAGGTCTTTTTATATATGGTGCCGAAGGCGAGAATCGAACTCGCACGGGTCTCCCCACTGCCCCCTCAAGACAGCGTGTCTACCAGTTCCACCACTTCGGCGTTGTACATTTTTTTAAGACAAAAACTATTCGGTTTTTGCCGGTACTGCGTCGCTTTTCTCCATCGGCACATCGGTTGCCGCGCTGGGCAGCGGGATCGATTCGATTTTCGGAGCAGCCTGCTCCTCGATCACCGAGAGATCCTTCATTACCGACCCGTCCCCGCGATTGGTAGACAGATAGGCCAGAGAAATAGAGGTCAACATAAAGAGCACCGCCGCGCCGGTGGTGATCTTGTTCAACAAAGGCAACGGACCGTCGGAACCGAAAACGGTCTGGCTGGACCCACCGAAAGCAGCACCCATGTCAGCGCCTTTACCCTGCTGTAACAGCACGATCACAACCAGGAATAAGCATACTGTAATATGGATGACTGTCAGTAATGTGTCCATTCTATCCTTAGAACAAAAAAAAACTCCCTGCCGTATGGAAGGGAATTACTACTTAAAATTTATGATGCGGGTAAATGACTCAGCGGAAAGTGCTGCCCCGCCGACCAGGGCCCCGTCAACATCCTCCTGACTCATCAAAACATCAACGTTACCAGGATTGACGCTGCCACCATACAATATTCTTATTTGGCTAGCAATACTTTTCTGATAGATTTTAGCCAGCAGGTCACGAACAAAATGATGGGCCTCCTGGGCCTGCTGCTCAGAGGCGGTTTTCCCGGTGCCGATGGCCCAGACCGGCTCATAGGCGACCACGATTTTCGCGGGATCGGTAACAACAATGTCAGCCAGGCCGGCCCGCACCTGCTGCTCCAAAACCTGCATGGTCCGGCCTCCCTCGCGCTCGTCAAGGGTCTCGCCGATGCAGAGCACCGGCACCAGGCCGAACTTGATGGCCCCGGCCACCCGCTTGTTGATCAAGGCATCGGTTTCGCCGAAGATATGCCGCCGCTCGGAATGGCCGATGATGGCCATGGAACAGCCCAGCTCCAGGAGCATCAGCGGCGAAATCTCCCCGGTGAAGGCCCCCTTTTCCTCCCAGCATATATTCTGGGCGGCCAATTTCAGATTGCTGCCCGCCACCACCTCTTTCACCACCGGCAAGGCGGTGTAGGGCGGGGCGATCATCACCTCGCGGTCGCTGAGACCCTTGCTCGCTTCGGCTACGGCGGCGGCCAACTCCCGGGCTTCGGCCGCGGTGGTGTACATCTTCCAGTTTCCGGCAATCAGTGGCTTACGCTGCATAGGCTGCTCCGTCTATTCTTTTGCTTCCAAGGCCTCGACCCCGGGAAGTTTTTTGCCTTCCATCAACATCAGGAAAGCGCCGCCGCCGGTGGAGATATAGGAAATATTATTGGACTCCCCGGCCCGGTGCACGGCGACATCGGTGTCTCCGCCGCCGACAATGGTCAGGGCATGGGAGCGGGCCAGATGCTGCACCATGGCCATGGTGCCCCGGGAGTAGGCATCCATCTCAAAGGCGCCCATGGGGCCGTTCCAGATAATGGTCTTGGCGTTTTCCAGGGCCTCGGCAAAGAGCATGGTGGTGGCCGGCCCGATATCGAGCACCATCCAGTCGGCCGGCACCTCCTGCATCGGCACCTGCTTGGTTTCGGCCCGGGCCTCGAACTTGTCGGCGACAACAAAGTCCACCGGCAGATAAAGCTTGACCCCCAACCGCTTCGCCTTGCTGATCAGCTCCAGGGCCGTATCGAGCAGTTCATCCTCGACCTTGGACTTGCCCATGTCATAGCCCATACTCTTTAAAAAGGTATTGGCCATGGCCCCGCCGATGATCATCTTATCGACCCGGTCCATCAGGTTGCGCAGGGCGCCGAGCTTGCTCGACACCTTGGCCCCGCCGACAATGGCGACCAGCGGCCGCATGGGATCGCTGACCGAGCGGTGGAAATAATCCATCTCCTTCTGCAACAAAAAGCCGGCGGCGCACTGATCGACAAAGTTGGTCACGCCGACCACCGAGGCATGGGCCCGATGGGCCACGGCAAAGGCATCATTTATATAGATATCACAAAGACCGGCCAGCTGGCTGGCAAAGCCCTCGTCGTTCTGTTGTTCTTCCGGGTGGAAACGCAGGTTCTCAAGGAGCAGCACATCGCCGGGCTGCATCGCATCGACGGCGGCCTTGGCCTCGGGGCCGACACAATCGGCGGCCAGCTTCACCTCCTTGCCCAGCAGCCTGGACAGCCGCTTGGCGGCGGGAGCCAGACTGAACTCCATCTTGCGCTCCCCCTTGGGGCGGCCCATGTGCGAAATAATAATAATCTTGGCGTTCTCATCCAGGGCATGATTGATAGTCGGCAACACCCCACGGATCCGAATATCGTCGGTAATATTCCGTTGTTCGTCCAGGGGCACATTGAAATCAACCCGGATAAGCAGCTTCTTTCCCTTGATGTCCAAGTCTTTGATGTTCTTCAAGAAATATTACCCTCCGTCACTTTTTCCATTATTATCGCATCTTCGACAGGCGTTGCATAATAATTTTTTCTGAGCCCCACCCGGCGAAAGCCATATTTAAGATAGAGATGTTCCGCCGCCCGATTGGCGCGGCGCAATTCCAAAAAGCAGCGGTTAATGCCGCGCGCGGCCAGAAAACCAAGGCAGTATTCCAGGAGCAGCGACGCCACCCCGTGCCGCCTCGCCCCTTTGACCACGCCGAGCTGTAAAATCTCGGCCTCGTCGACCACGCTTTGCCCGCAGACAAAACCAACCGCCCGGCCCCGGGCCTCAACCACAAACTGCCAGCCGTTGGCCCGCTCCAGTTCACGGGCCAGCTGCTCCGCGCTCCAGTCGGCCAGCGCCTCGGCCGAGGCCGAGGCGAGTTCCGCCAAATCCGCAACCGCCAGCGGCCGCACCGAGAAAGGGCCGGTCACTTACACCATCTGCTCGGCAATGGAAACCGTGCGGTCGCCCAGCACGTTGGTATAGCTGCCCAGCTCGTTGTCGTACCAGCCGTAAACCACGGCCTGGGTGATGGGCACCTGCAGCTTGCCGGTGCCGCCGGGGCAACCGGCCAGCTTGTCCAGATTGACATTGATGCTGGCGGTCCGGGTATGGGTCTCGGTGCCTTCGATCACCGTGGCGGCAAAAGGCATGCCGATAATATCGCTGGACACCAGCTGCTCCTCGCTATAGACCAGATATTTGTTATTATCGCCGAATTCCTTGAAGATGGCGTTGATCTGATTGCGCTTGATCGGATTCTCCATGTCATCATCCTGCAGGTTGAGCACCAGGATGATCAACGAACCGGTGTTGGTCGGAATCCGAACCGACTCGGCGATAAAACCGATGCTCTTCATCTCGGGGATAACCAGGGGCAGGGCCCGGGCCGCGCCGGTGGTGGTGAGGATGATGTTATTGAAGATACTGCGGTTCTTGCGCAGATCGGTGGCCCCGGCATTGGGCAGCCGGTCAAGGACCTGCTGGCTGCCGGTGGCGGCATGCACGGTTACCACCGAGGCGCTCAAAAACTTATCCGCCCCGAAATTGTCCAGCAGCGGTTTGATCATGTACGAGAGACAGGTGGTGGTACAGGAGGCGCCGGAGATCAGGCTGTGCCGGGTGGGATTAAAATCGCCGTCATTGATGCCCATTACCGTGGTCACCGCATCTTCCGGCATATCCAGCCCCTTGTTCTTGATCTTGAAGGGAGCGGAGAGGATGACCTTTTCGGCGCCGGCCTGAATATGGCCGCGCAGTGAGCCGCGGGGGGCATCGGCATCGGCGGTGGGATCGGTGAACACCCCGGTGGTATCGACCACCAGCTTGACATCGTTTTCCTTCCATTTGATCTCGGCCGGGTTCCTGGACTCGCGCAGGATCTTGACCGGCACCCCGTTGACCACCATGGTCCCGGCGGCTTCATCGAGGCTTTCGATAACCCGGCCGGCATTGCAGCCGTGCAGGTACATGCCCAGACGACCGTAGCTGCTGTCGCGGTCGATGGACGACGCGATATCCTGAATTCCGGTGCCGATCGCCCGGCCGGTGTTGATCACAATTTCGGAAAAATGTTTACGGGAAACATGGTGCCACAGTGAAAGCTTACCGATTCTTCCCAGACCGTTAATACCTAATTTCATTTATAAAATTCTCCCTTTTCGCTTTTAGTTAAACAGGAAAACTATCATTAACATATGAATTTGACGAGCTTATTGATTATACGTAGACCACTTTTTCTAGGCAAGAAAAACATTGGTCCAATAACTTAAAATCAAAGATAAATCAACCTATTTAGCCTCATCGAGCTGAATCGGCCGCACCATTTTATCAACAGGCTCCAGGAGTGGAATTTCCTTGGTCAGGGCCGGGTCGATCTCCTGAAACTTTCTGGCGGTCACCATCACCCGCCCCTCAAAAGAGCCGACCGCCCGGTTATAGGAATCTACAGTCCGGTCAAGGCCCCGGCGCATATCGTTGAAATGGCCGACCATCACCCCGAGCCGCTCATAAAGGGTGCGCCCCAGCTCACCGATGACCTGGGCATGCTCGGCGATCCGCTCATGCCGCCAGCCATAGGACACGGCGCGCAGCAAGGCGATCAGGGTGGTGGGGGTGGCGAGAATGACCCGCTGCTCAACCCCGTACTCAATCAGGGCCGGGTCCTGCTCCAGGGCGGCGCTGAAAAAATTCTCCCCGGGCAGAAAAAGCACGACGAATTCAGGGGAAGGCTGAAACTGCTCCCAGTATGACTTGCTTGCCAGCTGCCCGAGATGGGTGCGGATCTGGCGGGCGTGATCCCGCAGAAACCCGACCCGCGCCTCTTCGCTGTCCGCCTCCATCGCCTCCAGATAGGCGGAGAGGGCCGATTTGGAATCGACCACGATATTTTTATTGTTGGGCAGCTTCACCACCAGATCCGGCCGCAGGCGGCCGGCGCCGACCGCAACGCTCTCCTGCTCCAGGAAATCGCAGTACTCGAGCATGCCGGCCATCTCCACCACCTTGCGCAGCTGAATCTCCCCCCAGCGCCCCCGAACCGAAGGCCGGCGCAGGGCATTGACCAGATTGGCGGTCTCGCCCTGCAGCCGAGCCTGGGTGGTGGCCAGGGACTTCACCTGCTCAACCAGGCCGACATAGGCCTCGCCCCGCTCCTTTTCCACCTGGCGCAGCTGATCATCAACCCTTTTCAGGGAGTCCTGCATGGGTTTGAGCAGCTCATGGATCGAAACTTTTTTCTGCTCCATCTCCGCGCTGCCCCGCTCCTGAAACTTAGCCAGGGTCTCCTTGGCCAGCTCCAGAAACCGCTTGCTGTTGCTTTGAAAGATATCCGAGGAGAGCGCCTTGAAGGCATCGGCCAACTCCAGCCGCGCCTCTTTCAACAGGGCCTGTTTTTCGCTGAGCTGCCGCTGTTCCGCCTCAAGCCGGGCCAACAACTCACTGTTTTTACTCTGCAGCAACCCCTTGGCCTCGGCCAGCTCCGCCAACTCCTGCCGCACGGCCTGCAACTGGCCCCTGGTCTCGGCCAGGGCCTCTTCCTTGGCCGACAACCGCTCGCGGGCCAACCCCTCCAGCCCGGCCAACTCCGCCCCATGCAGTTGCTCAAGCTGGGCCAAACGCCCCCGCAACAGCAGCCATCCGAGCAAAAATCCGCCCACCGCCGCCGACAAAAGCAAAAACCATAAATCCATCGCCATCAGCACCTTCCCATCCAAACCCACCTGTTAATCGGTAAAAATTGATAGCCGCCCGCAACCACGGTCGCCCAAACAATAAGCATCATACCTTGCCGACCGTAAAAACCATAGCCCAACCGCCAAGCAACGATCATGAATATTGACTTTTTTAAGGAAAACATTAAGTTTATGAAAATCGATGCAATCGATCTAACCTTATCAGCGAATAGCTCAAACCGAGCTTTTTATTTATTTTTTTTCCACAAGGAGAAGCCAATGCTCAAAGACGGTGAAAAAGGTGCTGTCCTGCAGCGCGACAAAGAGACCTATGCCATTGTCCCCCACCTGCCCCTGGGCCTCATCACCCCGGATCAACTCCGCAAGATTGCCGACGTGGCCGACAAATACAATACGGCCGCCCTCAAGATCACCAGTGCCGCCCGGATTGCCATCGTCGGCCTCAAAGAGGAGGACATCGACAGCGCCTGGCAGGACCTGGGCATCCCCCCCGGCGCCGCGGTGGGCATGTGCGTGCGCAGCATCAAGGCCTGCCCCGGCAATACCCTGTGCCGGCTCGGCCAGCAAGATGCCCTGACCATGGGCAAAGAGATGGACGAACGATACCACGGCCTGCAACTGCCCGGCAAGTTGAAGATGGGCGTTTCGGGTTGCCCCAACCAGTGCGCCGAAACCGGCGTCAAAGACCTGGGCCTCATCGGCAAGGCCAAGGGCTGGACCCTGGTGGTCGGCGGCAATTCGGCCTCCAAGCCGCGTCTGGCGGAAATCCTGGCCGAAAACCTCTCCGACGAAGAGGCCCTGGCCATGTCCGAACGAATCATTAATTACTTCAAGGACAACGCCAAAACCGGTGAACGGATGGGCCGTTTTATGGACCGCATCGGCTTTGACAACCTGAAAAAGGCCGCTCTCGCCTGAGCTAAGCCCCCCTCATCCCGAGATTGATGAGGGGGTTAATTAAAAAAAGCAAAAACCGCGACAATATTTACCCTTGACATTTACGCAACCTCTGGTATTTTATCTGATTTGCTAGTAGATATGGGCCTATAGCTCAGTTGGCTAGAGCCACCGGCTCATAACCGGTCTGTCCCTGGTTCGAGTCCAGGTAGGCCCACCAAATTCCACCAAGTGGGAATAGATTGAAAGCGCAGCACAAGCTAAAAAACAACCGCTTTATTTTAAGCAAGACCACACCACCGGTCTCTTAATAAAAGGTGCAACCCAAAAGGTTGGCGCCTTTTTTTTATGTAAAGCAGCAACGGATACTACAAGGGATGCCCGAAGAGATCCTCACTCTCCAGAAATTACTGACCGCCTTAAACCACATCGCCCCGTTTACCATGGCTGAACCCTGGGACAACGTCGGGCTCATGGTGGGGGACCCTGACCAGCCGGTCAACAACATCCTCGTCGCCCTGGACCCCACCGCCGAAGTAATCGCGGAAGCCGCTTCACAAAAAATAAACACCATCATCACCCACCACCCCCTGATCTTCACCCCCCTCAAAAAAATTCAAGGCAACACCCCGCAAGGCCGCATGCTAACCGCGGCCATCCGCCACGACATTGCCATTATTGCCTGCCATACCAACCTGGACCTGATCAACCAAGGGGTCAGCAATGCCCTGGCCGAACAACTGGGCCTGGTAAACAGCGAAACGCTATCCGGCCCAAAGGAGCAACCGGAAAACGCGCCGCAAACCGGCTACGGCAAAATCGGCCGACTGCCGGCCCCGCTAGCCCCCGAACAGTTCCTCGCCAAGGTTTTTTCGGCCTTGGGCGCCACCAACCTCAAGATCGCCGGCCCCCTGCCCCAGCAAATCCACACCGTCGCCCTCTGCGGCGGCAGCGGCTCGGACCTGGCGGAAACCGCCTTTGCCCGGCAAGCCCAGGTGTACATAACCGGAGAAGTCAAACACAGCGTCGCCCGCTGGGGTGAAGCCAACGGCTTTTGCATCATTGACGCCGGTCATTATGCCACCGAAAAGCATATTGTGCCGGTGCTGACCACAATGATCAGAGAAACCCTGCAACGCCTGGGCCACCAGCAGACGGTGCAGGCTACCACCAGGCAAAACAACCCTTTCCAATGCGTTATTTTACACGATAATAAACCCCTTTACTGTTAACCAACATATATTAAGCCGAGGATGCCACATTGAAAGAAGATATCAACCAGCTCAGGGAACTCCAGGAAATTGACCTTAAAATCAGCAAACTCACCGAGGAGATCGCCGCCGGCAGCGCGGACATCGATAAACGCAAGCTGAGCATCGATGCCCACAAGGAGACCATCGCCAAACTCAACGAGAAAATAGCCGCCAACGAACAGCGCCGCCAGGAACTGGACGAGGAACTGGCAAGCGAAGCTGATCGCATCAAGGACCGGCAGGCCAAGCTGATGAACGTGCAGACCAACCGCGAATACCAGAGCATCCTCAAGGAAACCGAAGATGCCAAAAAGCTCAACACCCAGCGGGAAGAATCGGTTGTGCAACTCATGGAGCAGATCGAGGCCTTTAAAGAAAAAATTAACGAGGCAACCAATCTTTGCCGCGGCGAAGAAGAGCTGCTGACCGAGGAGATGAGCAAGGTCGGCGACCAAACCGCCAAGCTGGAAACGGAAAAACTCAAAATCAGCAAAGCCAGGGACACCAAGGCCAAAAAAGTCAACGCATCCCTGCTGAAGAAATACAATGTTCTTCGCGAAAAAAGAAAAGGGATTGCCGTGATTGAGGTCACCAGCGGGGTTTGCCGCGGCTGCTTCATGAACATTCCGCCCCAGCTCTTCAATGACCTGATGCGCGAAGAGAAACTGCTCACCTGCCCCACCTGCAACCGAATCATGTTTCACCAGCCCGCAGCAGAGGCGGAATAAGCAGGGACAAACCGGCCCCTTGTTTAGCCGGGCCGGCAGATTTATAGTTGAGTTTGATTGGAGTGGGCGCATGATCGCCTGCCGCGCTTGCGGCAGGAGGAAAGTCCGAACTCCGCAGGGCAGGGAGGTTCGTAACGCGAACTGGGGGCGACCCTGAGGAAAGTGCCACAGAAAATATACCGCCGGCCTCGGCCGGTAAGGGTGAAATGGTGGGGTAAGAGCCCACCGCTTCCATGGCGACATGGAAGGCATGGCAAACCCCTCCCGGAGCAAAACCAAATAGGAAAGCGTTTTAGGGCTGCCCGCCCATAGCTTTCGGGTAGGTCGCAAGAGGTGCCGGGCGACCGGCATCCTAGATAAATGATCATGGCCTTGCCTTTGGGCAGGGTACAGGATTCGGCTTATAGCCCACTCCAATCTTTTTTTTATTTTTAACGGTTCAGCTGCGCCCCATTTTTAGACGATCAGATCAGCTCGCATAGCTGGGCCATGGGCTCGCAGCCCTGCTTGTCTAAACCTGCAGCCCATCTGAACCGTTAACGCCCAAAGGCAATCCGGGCTTCTTAGTTATTTTTTTCAGGTAATCTTAACGACCATGCTTACCGCCACCGCCATAATCGCCGCCGGGGGCGCAGGATTACGCATGGGCCAACCACGGCCCAAACAATTCTGCGCGTTGGCCGGCGTCCCGATCCTGATCCACACCATCCGCGCCTTTATCAAGGTTACGGCCATCCGCGAGATAATCGTGGTGGCCCCGGCCGAATATCTGCCGGACACCGAACAGCTCCTTGACCAATACAACCTGCGCGAAAACTGCCGGGTGGTGGCCGGGGGCATCCTCCGGCAGGATTCGGTCCGCGTCGGCCTGGCCCAGGTCGCCGACGGCATTGAGCTGGTGGCGGTCCACGACGGCGCCCGGCCCCTGATCTCGCCGGAGCTGATCACCGCCTGCCTGGCCGCGGCCGCCGAACACGGCGCCGCCATTGTCGCGGTGCCGGTCAAGGACACGATCAAAACCGTGACCGATGAGCGCACCATCGCCAACACCATGGACCGCAGCGCGCTCTGGCAGGCCCAGACCCCGCAAGTCGTCCGCACCGCCCTGTTCAAAGAGGCTTATGCCAAGGCCGACCGGGATGGCTTTATCGGCACCGACGAGGCCTCGCTCCTTGAGCACGGCAAATGGCCGGTATATATTGTTGAAGGATCGGAAACCAACCTCAAGATCACCCGCCCGGACGATCTCCTCATTGCCGAGGCGTTACTAATGGATAAAAATATGAGCCAGCTTCAAATCCGCGTCGGCCACGGCTATGACGCCCACCAACTTACGGAAGGTCGAAAACTGATCCTGGGCGGGGTAAACGTTCCCCATGAAATGGGCCTGCTCGGCCACTCGGACGCCGACGTCCTCACCCACGCCCTTTGCGATGCCATCCTCGGCGCCATGGGCCAAGGGGACATCGGCCGCCATTTTCCGGACAGCGACCCCCAATACAAGGGAATCTCAAGCATCAAACTCCTGGAACATGTTGTCGCACTGGCCGCGGAACAAGGGCTGGTCGTCAGCAACGCCGATATCACCGTGGTCGCCCAGCGCCCGAAGCTGCAGGGTTATTTTTCACAGATGCGGCAAAATCTGGCCGTAGCCTGCCGGGTAGAGCCGACCGCAATCAACCTCAAGGGAACCACCACCGAGAAGATGGGCTTTGCCGGCCGCGAGGAAGGGATCAGCGCCCATGCGGTGGTGCTGCTCAGCGCCCGATAACGGCTCAACCGCCGGTTGCCAGCGGGTAGCTCGCCTCCTGCCGGTGCATGGCCCCCTTGGCCGTGAGGACGCTGGAGTAGAGGTGAAATTCGTTGACCGTAAATTCCGGCGAGGCATACATGGCGTTGCCGGCCAGATACCTGGTCAGCCTGGCCAGCGGGGTTTCCCGCAGGCGGGCCATGGTCAGATGGGGAGAAAATTTGCGGCCCTCCGGCTCAAGGCCGAGGCTGACCACCGCCCTTTCCACCTTGTTGCGCAGGGCGATCACCGGCGCCTGCGGCTCGACTCCGGCCCATAACACCCTGGGTTGTTTGCGGGGCGGGAAAAAGCCGAGGCCGGAGAGGCGCAGATTAAAGGGGGGCGACTCAATCTCGGCCAGACCTTCTTTGATCTCCCGAAAAAGAGCGCCATCCACCTCGCCGACAAAACGCAGGGTCAGATGCATCTGCTCCGGCGCCACCCACCTGGCCCCGGGCAGGCCGCAACAGAGGCGGCCCAGATCCTGGGCAACCTGCTCCGGCAGATCTATGGCGATGAACAGACGATACATAATTACCCCGAACGATCTCCGACCAATCGAGGCAAGGCGGGATCATTGTTGACAAGCGGGACGCTTTAGAATAATTTTGCCCTTTTGATTCGACAAAAAAACAGTGCCGCTCGTCACTATATATATTTTTTAGCTTGTTTTACCGGAGAACACAATAATGAACAACCCAGCCGCCGCCCCCATTCGCCGCCTCTGTGTTTCGGTGGCCGGTCCCACGGTTGACAGCATCCTGGCCCTGGCCATCCAGGCCGAACCCATCGCCGATGTCATCGAGATCCGCCTCGACAGCATGAGCCGGCCGGAAATCACCCCCCTGTTCAAGGAGCTGTCCACCCCGCTGCTGTTCACCAACCGGCCGACATGGGAGGGGGGCGGCTATGCGGGCGACGAAGAAAAACGCCTGGCCCAGCTGATCGAAGCGGCCGAGGCCGGCGCCGCCTATATCGACATCGAGCTGAACACCGACCACGACCTCCAGCAGGAGCTGCTCAAGGCCGCCCATGAAAAAGGCTGCCAAACCATTGTTTCCTGGCATGATTTCAAAACCACCGCCTCCAGCCAGGGCCTGCTCCAGATCTTGCAAAAACAGTATCGCTGCGGCGCCAAAATCGGCAAAATCGTCACCACCGCCCGCAACTACCAGGATGTGCTCCGGGTTCTCGCCCTGCAGACCGAAGCGGCGGAGATGGGCTTTCCCCTGATCGCCTTCTGCATGGGCAGGGCCGGGATGGTGAGCCGGATCGCCACCGTCGACCTGGGCGGCTACATGACCTATGCCGCGCCGGACAACGGCACCGCCACCGCGCCGGGGCAGCTGCCGGCCACCACGGTCCGCAACATCCTCACGGAGCTTGCCAGTGCAGATTAACGGCGCCACCGAACTTTACGGGATCATGGGCAACCCGGTCAGACACAGCCTGAGCCCGGCCATGCACAATGCCGCCTTCGGCGCCCTTGACCTCAACAAGGTCTATGTGCCCTTTGCCGTGGAAGACGTGGCCGCCGCCATGACCGGCTTCCGCGCCATGGGCGTAAAGGGGGTCAGTGTCACCATCCCCCATAAACAGGCGGTCATCGAACACCTCGACTCCATCGATCCGGTGGCCAAAAAGATCGGGGCGGTCAACACCCTGGTCATCAACCACGCCAAGATCCACGGCCTTAACACCGATTGGCTGGGGGCCAACCGGGCGCTGGCCGAACAAATCGAGATCAAAGGCAGCTCGGTGTTGCTGTTAGGGGCAGGCGGCTCGGCCCGGGCCATCGGTTTCGGCCTGCTGGAAGCGGGGGCTGCAGTGACCATTGCCAGCCGCACCCCGGCAACCGGCCGCGCCCTGGCCGATTCCCTGGGGGTGAACTGGCTGCCCATCGCCAAAGCCCCGGGCCATCAGGCCGATATCTTGATCAACGCCACCTCGGTGGGCATGACCCCCAAAGAGGAGCAATCCCCCATTGCCGCCACCGCCTTGGCCGATTACAAGGTGGTCATGGACATTGTCTACGCCCCCCTTGACACCAAATTACTGCAAGAAGCCGAACTGGCGGGCTGCCGGACGGTTAACGGCCTGGCCATGCTGCTCTACCAGGGCGTTGCCCAATTTGAAACCTGGACCGGACGCGCCGCGCCGGTTGACCTTATGCAAAAAAGCCTGCTCACCAGCCTGGGCTACACGAAAGAATAAGAGACCATGAAAGAAATCAAACCCCTCGACCATATCGACACCACCCTGACGGTGCCGGGCTCCAAAAGCCTGACCCAGCGCGCCCTTATCGCCGCGGCCTTGGCCGACGGCACCACCACCCTGCAGGGCCCGCTGAAAAGCGAGGACACCGAATACACCTCCCAGGCCCTGGCCGCCATGGGCATCAGCGTAAAGCAACATGGCGAACAATGGCGGATTGAGGGCAAGGGCGGCCGGATCGAGCAGCCGAAGGCGGAGATCTATCTGGGCAACAACGGCACCGCCACCCGCTTTCTGACCTCGGTCGCCGCTCTCGGCCACGGCGATTTCACCATCAACGGCGACACCCGGATGACCGAACGCCCGATCAAACCTTTAATGGAGGCCCTGGCCGGCTGGGGGGTCGATATCAAGAGCATCCACAACACCGGTTGTCCGCCGGTGGCGATCAAGGCCGCTGGCCTTAACGGCGGCGCCACCCTGCTGCCCGAGGGCAAGAGCAGCCAGTATCTCTCCTCCCTGCTGCTGGTGGCGCCCTACGCCAGACAGGCGGCCGAGCTGAAGGTGGCCGGCGAGGTGCTGTCAAAGCCCTATGTCACCATGACCCTGGCGGTGATGAATGATTTCGGCATCACGGTGCAGGCCAACCAGGAACTCAACCATTTCATCATTCCCCAGGGCAGCTACCGGGCTCAGGATTACCAGGTGGAGGGCGACGCCTCCAGCGCCTCTTATTTCTGGGCGGCGGCCGCGATCACCGGCGGCCGGGTGACGGTGGCCAACGTGCCCTCCCCTTCCCTGCAGGGCGACGCGGCCCTGGTCGATATCCTGGCCAAGATGGGCTGCCGGGTGGAGAAGAGCAAGGCCGGGATCACCGTAATCGGCAGCAAGGAGCTGAAGGGGGTGGAGGTGGACATGGGCGATTGCCCGGACGTGGTGCCGACCCTGGCCGTGGTGGCCAGCCGGGCCAAGGGCAGAACCGTAATCAGAAACATCGCCCACCTGCGGATCAAGGAATGCGACCGGCTGCACGTCATGGTCAAGGAGCTGAGCAAGCTCGGGGCCAGAATTGCCGAAACCGAAGACACCATGATCATCGAGGGGATGGATGCGGACGCGCCCAGCATGCACGGCGCCGAGATCGACACCTACAACGACCATCGGATCGCCATGTGCTTTGCGGTGGCCGGGCTGGTGGTGCCCGGGGTCAAGGTGCGCGGCGAGGAATGCGTGGTCAAATCCTTCCCCGATTTCTGGGAGAGATTCCAGCTTCTCTATTAAGCTTTACTTATCGACCAAGCCGGCGGCCTGGAGCATGGCCCAGCCCAGCTCATCGCGGTCGGCGCCGCTGTACTGCGGATCGTTCCGGCGCCCGGCAAAATGGCCCAGGAGGCGGTCGGCCAGTTTTTTACCGAGCTGAACCCCCTCCTGATCAAAGGAATTGATATTCCAGATAAAGCCCTGCAGCACCACCTTGGCCTCATACAGGGCGAGCAGCGCCCCCATGCTGTACGGGGTCAACCGCTCCCCGAGCAGGATGACATTGGGCCGGTTGCCGGCAAACCGCTTGTTTGGATTATCGTTGACCTGGCCGGTGGCCAGGGCCAGGGACTGGGCGAGTAGATTGGCCAGCAGTTTTTCCTGGGAAGTGCTCTCCTTGATAAGCAAATCGCTCTGATACTGGCTGTGCCTGAAGCCGATAAACTCGGCCGGCACGATCACGGTCCCCTGGTGGATCAGCTGATAAAAGGCATGCTGGCCGTTGGTGCCGGGCTCGCCCCAGATAATCGGGCCGCTCTGCCAGGCAAGATCCTTGCCCTGCCGGGTGACGGACTTGCCGTTGCTCTCCATGTCGCATTGCTGCAAATGGGCGGCAAAGCGGACCAGGGCCTGGCTGTAAGGCAGGATGGCCACGGTCTGGTGCCCCAGAAAATTATGATTCCAGATCCCCAACAGGGCCAGGAGCAAGGCGGGATTTTTCTTGAGATCAGGCTCCTCGGCGGCCTGGTCCATCTCATTGGCGCCCCTTAGAATCTCCAGCACCTGATCATAGCCCAGGGCAAAGCCGAGCATCACCGCCCCCACCATCGAGGTGGCGCTGTAGCGGCCGCCGATATAATCAAACATATAAAAGGAACGCAGATAGCGCTCGGGATTATCCATGGGCGAGTGCTTGCCGGTGACCGCCAGGAAATGATCCTTGGGCTTCAGGCCGGCCTTGGCAAAGGCGGCCCGCACCAGCTCCTCGTTGGTCAGGGTTTCCAGGGTGGAGCCGCTTTTGGAGACCACATTGACCAGGGTTCGGGACAGATCCAGCCCGGCCAGCACCGCCGCCGCATCGTCCGGGTCCACGTTGCTGATAAAATGGACGCGCCGCCCCTTTTGCCGGAAGGCGGCCAGGGCCAGGTACAGGGCGCGGGGGCCAAGGTCGGAGCCGCCGATCCCCACATGGACCAGATCGGTAAAAACCTCCCCCTTGCTGTTGGCGATCTTACCGCTGTCGAGCTCACCAAGAAACTCCCGGAGCTTGGCCAACTCGGTCCGGGCCTCGGCCGCCGCCTCTCCCGCCTGGGGCGAATCGGAAAAAAGATCGCGGCAGGCGGTATGCAGCACCTGGCGCTCCTCACTGGCAAATCCTACGATCCGGTTGAGGACCGCCCCTTTCTTCATCATGCCAAACTGGGCCACGGCGCCGCTCTCATCGGCCAACTGCTGCAGCCCGGCCAGCACCGAATCATCAAGGCGCTGACAGGCATAGAGCAAATCAAACCCTGCTGCACCGCACCGATAGGCGGAAATCCTTTCCGGAGAAAGACCGGCCGGCCCGGTTAGATCATAGGGCTTGGCAGCCAGGCCTTTCAGGAGAGCCACTGCCGGCAGTCTGCTGAAATCACGCGAAAAATACACGGCACAATCTTCTCCAACTGCAGCATTGGTGGCTTGACGCATGGACGACTCCTTAGCTAGATTGCCTTGATCCAGCACAAAAAAATATTAAAAAATATACTTTTATATGCTATATAATATGAACAATTATTAATATTATAGAAAAAAATACCGGCCTGCGAAAATCATCATAGCATAAAGGTGATTTTTTTATTACCAACAACAAATGATAAAATAATATTTTTTCATGGTAAATATCCGGCCTTTTTTATCCGCCACCAAAACCGGGAGCTATAAATTACGCCATGCCTGTGGTTGTCGCTGAAAAAGAACTCTTTCGCGCCTGTGAGGTTATTTTTGGCGCGGAACTGAATATCTCCCGGGAATTCCTTGAGTATCTGCAATTATCCGGGATCAAAAGCGCCTACCGGAAACGGGCGATGGAGACCCATCCCGACCGGATGACCAATGCCGCCGAAGACGCCAGACAGCAAAGCTCCGATTTGTTCATGGCGGTCCAAGGCGCCTATGAAAACCTGATTACCTTTCTGGACGCCCGGGAAAAGGGCTACCGGCTGCCGAGCCTGCAACCACGTCCAACCGCCAGAAGGCCGACCCGGCCCGCCCACCGGCCGTCGCCGGCCCGCCCCGCTTACCGCAGCCAACCCAACAGCGCCCGGGCAAACAATAATTTTCACAGCGGGCAAGCCCGGCCGGAATCATCATTCTGGAATATCGAAAACCTTTATTGCGGGCCAATGCCGAACCGCAGATTGCTGCTGGGCCACTTCATGTACTACTCCGGGCTCATCAACTGGCGCACCTTGATCCAGGCCCTGATCTGGCAGCGCACCGAGCGGCCAAAGCTCGGCGAGCTCGGCTGCCGCTTCGGCATGCTCACCGAAAAAGACGTGCTCCATATCCTGAAAAACCGGCCGACCCTCCAGCCTTTCGGTAAAACCGCCCTGGACATGGGGCTGCTGACCGATGCCCAGTTGCGGATGCTGATCTTCCACCAGAAACGGCTGCAACGCAAATTCGGTGAATTTTTCGTGGAAAAAAAGATCATGGGGCCGGACCAGCTCCGCGAGCTGCTTAACCAGTACCAAAGCCACAATGCCGCCATTATCGGGGAATTCAACAGGTCACGGGTTCGGTTCTGAGATAAAGTTTACTTATCCCCGCCCGCATCGCACCCCCTTGACCCCCCCATTTACTTTCGCGGCCCAGCGGCCGGCGGCATAACCCTGACGACAACATGATATATAACAATCTCATCTACCTGCTGGTGGTTATCCTGATGCTCACCACCAGCAGCAGCCCGGAAAAAACCCAAATCCCCTTTCTCCATGCCGCCATTATTTTTGCGGCCAAGGGCTTTATCTTCCAGCAGGTAGCCCACCACCTCTTCAACCGGCGGCCCATCCGCAAGGCGGCCGATTATTTTGCCGCCGAACAAAAACTTTCCATCCTGGCCATCATCTGCATGGCCATTGATGTCTACCTGCTGGAATGCCTATATTATTTCAACAAATTACCCTTCACCACCGAACTGCCCTTTCTGCTGAACGTCTGCGGGATCATCATTTTCTTTGCCTATCTCTGCCTGATCTGGGTAACGGCCCGGCCGAAGTACGGCCTGATCTTCGGCCGAAAGCAAAAAGCCGCGGCCTTTGTCGCGGCCAATCTTAAAATAAACCTGGCCACCATCCTGCCCTGGCTGCTGCTGTCGCTTGCCTCCGACCTGTTGCAGCTTCTACCCCTGCCCGCACTCAAGAACTTTCTCTCCTCCCCCTGGGGCGAGCCGACCCTGCTCCTGATTTTTTTCGCGGTGCTGGTCGTCGGCATGCCGGTCATCCTGGTGCGCATGTGGAACTGCACCCCGCTGCCGGTCGGCCCCACCCGCAGCATGATCGAAGATTTCTGCCGCAGCCAGAACCTGCGCTTTGCCGAGATCATGAGCTGGCCCCTGTTTGAGGGGCAGATGCTCACCGCCGGCGTGATGGGCCTGACCCGCCACTTCCGTTACCTGCTGGTCACCCCGGCCCTGCTCGCCGCGATGAGCCCGGCCGAGGTCAAGGCGGTGATGGCCCATGAAATCGGCCATGTGAAACGCTACCACCTGCAACTCTATCTCTTTTTGTTCCTGGGCTTCGGTATGCTGGCCCAATTGAGCACCTCGCCCCTGCTGGCCCTGCTCCTCAACTCGGATATCTTCTATCAGGCGGTCACCTTCACCGGCAAATCCCCGGACACGGTGCTCACCTTTGCCTCCACCCTCACCCTGTTGCTCTTCATGCTCATCTACTTCCGGCTGATCTTCGGTTTTTTCATGCGCAACTTCGAACGCCAGGCCGATCTCCACGCGATGGCCGCCATGGGCGATGTCGCCCCGCTGGTCCGGGTTTTTGAAAAAATTGCCTGGCTGAGCGGCAAAATCCGCGATCTACCCAGCTGGCACCATTTCGGTATCGGCGAACGGATCGATTTTCTGCTCAACTGCCAACAGGACGGCCGGCAGATAGCCCGCCACCATCGCAAGGTCCACCTGGCCCTGGCCCTCTACCTGCTGGTTCTTATCTCCGGGGGGCTGCTCATTTGGCAGATGCCCCAGGATTTTCTCGGTGATGCCCCGAAAATAAAATTTGCCGAGGCCCTGATCAAAGAAAAAATGAGCCAGGAGCCCGGCCAGGCCATGTGGCCGCAGCTGTTGGCCGACCTGCAACACAGTCACGGCCGCTACCCCCAGGCGATCACGGCCTACGAACAGGCCATCGCCCTGGACCCGGCCAATGCCGAAACCTTGAACAACCTGGCCTGGCTCTTGCTCACCGCCCAGGAGCCCGAACTGCTCAACCCGGCCCGCGCCCTGAGCCTGGCCCGAACCGCGGCCGACCTCGTCAGGAGCCCGCATATCCTCGACACCCTGGCCACCGCCTACTGGGCCAACAATATGCGTCAAGAGGCGATCGCCATTGGCCAAGAAGCCCTCGCCTTGAGCCGGGACAACCAAAAATTCTACCGCGAGCAGATTGAGCGCTTTAAAAACAGCGATTTTTCCGCGGCAATCTATTCCCCTGCAAACAATACCAGTGATAATGGCCAGTTATGATGAAAAAAGGATTACTGATTGTTAATACCGGCAACAGCAAAGGAAAAACCACCGCCGCCTTCGGCCAGGCATTGCGCTCTGCCGGTCAGGGGCTCAAGGTCTGCATCATCCAGTTCATCAAGGGCCATGACCAGACCGGCGAAGCCAAGGCGGTGCGGGCCCACCTGGCCGAGAACATCGAACTGCACATCACCGGCTCGGGCTTTACCTGGCAACAGGATCAACAACGGGTGCAAGAGGCAGCCGACCAGGGCTGGCAGCTGGCCCGGGCTAAAATCAGCAGCGATGCCTACGACATGATCGTCCTCGACGAGTTCACTTATCTGCTGAGCTACCAACTCATTGACGAAAACCAGGCCCTGGATTTCATCAAAAATCGGCCGCCACGCCTGCACATCGTCATCACCGGCCGCAATGCCGGGCCGGGATTAATCGAAGCCGCTGATCTGGTTACGGAAATGCGGGAGATAAAACACCATTACCGGCAAGGGGTAAAGGCGCAAAAAGGGATTGAATTTTAAAGGGTTACTCAAGGGTAATCTTGCTATGCAAATCAAGGTCGGCCAATGGCGCGGCAGCCTGCAACGCCTTGCCCATCTCCACCCCAAAAGAATAGGCCTCCTCCTTCTGGGCCTTGGCATGGCCGAAATGCTGATAATACCTGCCGATCAGCCAGGCCTTTTCCGGCATTTTACCGGCCAGCTTCAAGAAAACGCCGATGGTGCGCCATGGCTCCCGGCTGGGATGGGTAAAAACTATCTTGTTGAGCACCTCGGCCCCCTTCTGCTGCAATAGCCGGCGCAGGCCGAACCAGTGGGTCCGCCAGTAGCCGCGGCAGGAAATAAGAGGCACCACTTTTTTTCCGGCAAAAAGCTGGGCCCCGTCCCGCTCAAGCATCGACAAAATCGGGCCGCTCGGATTATAGGACCAGGTGGGGCCGGCGACAATCAGCAGATCATATTTCTGCCAGCAGGCCGGGCTCAACGCCTCAATCGCAATCCGCCGCCGCAGAAAAGTGGAGAACATCATGCTCAAGGTGGCCGGGATGGAGCCCAGGGGGAACTTCAGCGGCTCCAAAGGCTTAAGGCGCTCCATGACCACACCGATCCCCTGATCGGCAAGCCCGGAAGCAAGACGATGGACAAGACCGCTGGTCTGCGCGCTGAGTGAATAAAAAACGATCAGCACCTTGATCGGATTTTGTTTTTGGCTATTCATCCTAAAATAATCCTGGTTACCATCTAAGACTTAAACATTACTATTTTGCCAGATCAGGCCAACCATTCAATCTTTTTTTAATTCCGGCAACAAAAAAATTCGGTTAGAGTACTATGAATCAACCTTGGCCGCCCGACCACCAACATATCATATAACAACCGAGAATAAAAATGCGGATTATTGCCTTTGGCGACATCCATATGAACCCCGAGCGAATCGGGACGATCCCCGCGCTGGCCCAAGCCGATCTCGTAATCGTCACCGGCGACCTCACCAACTTCGGCACCTGGGCCGAGGCCGACAAGGTGCTGGGGCGATTAACCACAATAAACCCGCGGCTGCTGGCCCTGGCCGGCAACCTCGATTATCCGCAGGTTGAAACCGGCCTTGCCGCGGCAGGCCTCAGCCTGCACGGCCGGGGCGTCATCCGGCAAAAGATCGGCCTTTTCGGGGCGGGAGGCTCCAACATAACCCCCTTTGCCACCCCCAACGAGTTTTCCGAAGAGGAACTGGCCGCCCTGCTCAACACCGGCTATCAAATGGTTGCCAATGCCGAGCGGCATGTGCTAGTCTCGCACACGCCGCCGCTGAACACTATAACCGACCTCATCGCATCCGGCATCCATGTGGGCAGCCTGGCGGTCAGAAATTTTATCGAAAAAGAGCAACCCGACTTGTGCCTCTGCGGACACATCCATGAAGGCCGCGGGATCGACACCATCGGCCGAACAACCGTAATCAACCCCGGGATGCTGCAGGATGGCGGCTGGATCGAAATAACCGCAACCGCTGACGCGATTACGTCAAGCCTGCACCCCTAACCCAACCACAAGAAGATAGCCATGCCTCAAAAATATGATGTCATCATTGTCGGCGCCGGCCTTTCCGGACTGAGCACCGCCCATTTTCTCCGCAAAATAGCCCCGCACCTCAAGGTTATTCTCCTTGAAGGGTCCAATCGGCCCGGCGGCGCCGTAAAATCGATGCAGCAGGATGGCTATCTGGCGGAATGGGGCCCCCACGGCTTTCTCGACAACAATGCGGCCAGCCGCGAACTGCTGGCGGATACCGGCCTTGACCGCCTCGCACAAAAGGCGCCGTTGGGCAACTTTGTCCGCTATGTCTGCCATCACGGCAAACTGACGCAACTTCCCCAGAAACCGCCCACCCTGCTGTCGACCCCGCTTCTTTCCCCCCTTGGCAAATTACGGCTGTTGGGCGACTTGCTTAAAAAACCAATCCTGCAAGACCAGACCATCGGCGACTGGGCCGCCTACCGCTTCGGCCGGGAGGTGCTGCCGCTGGTCGATGCGGCGGTCACCGGCACCTTTGCCGGGGATTACCAACGGCTGAGCATCGACGCCGTGATGCCCGGCGTTCGCCTGCTGGAAAAAGAAAATGGCTCGGTGTTAAGGGGGCTGCTCAGAAAGAAAAAGAAAAAAACAACGGGACCCGGCCCCACCCTGCCCGCAATGACCAGTTTCCCCAACGGCATGGAGCAGCTGATCACCACCCTGGCCGAACCTGCCGACATCAGCTATGGGGCCAAGGTCGACACAATCAGCAACCAGGGCGGCAACTGGCAGGCCCAAACCGCCGCCGGCCGCCTTGAGGCCAAAACCCTGGTCATAGCCCTGCCGATCAACCATAGCCTGCAACTGCTCGGCCGCTTTGCCCCCCCGACGGCGGCCATCCCGACGGCCCGCATTGCCACGGTGGCCATGGGCTTTGACGCGGCCCAGGCCCGAATCCCTTACGGCTTCGGCTATCTGGCCCCGGAACGGGAAAACCGCTTCACCCTGGGGGCGCTTTTTTCCACCCACATGTTCCCGGGCCGCGCCCCAAAGGGGCGGGTCATGCTCGAGGCCCTGGTGGGGGGCCGCCGCCATCCGGAACGACTGGAACATGACGACGACCAACTGGTAGATCTGATCTATAACGACCTCAGCCAACTGATCCCCCTCCCCGAGCGCCCATGTTTCACCAAGGTGATGCGCACCAGCCATGCCATCCCCCAACTGGAAATGAGCTACCCGGCTCTCCTCAAATGGCGGCACCGGGTGGAGACGGAAAACAGCGGCCTGTCAATCTGCGGCTTCGGTTGGGAAGGAATCGGGATGAACGAGATGATGAAGGTGGCGAGCGAAGTGGCGGAAAAGATAGTCAACAACAACAAAAACGAACAGCAACCGGAAGTCAAACCCGTTTACTTTTAGCAGCAGCCAACGCCGCTTTATTTTTTATATCCAGAGCAAATTGTTGCATGGTCTTGGCATAACATTCAGGACAAAAACCATGGGACAGACGGAAGAACGGCAACAAGGCCTGATTATGCCAGTGTTTTTTGTGTTTCACCCTGTGACAGACACAACAAACAGTATGCACGGCTCCCCCCCGGGAAGAAAATCAAGCCAGGCCGCCCCCCCTCAGATATGCGGCCTGGCTTGAAAAACGTTTACAACGTCTGTTTTTTAATCCGATCGGCAAGATGCTCGACCTGGCCGCGAATACTGCCGTTCCGAGCAATGGCCTCGGTAATCACCCGGATGGAATGAACCACGGTGGAATGATCCCGATTAAAGGCCTTGCCGATATCGGACAGGGCCTGTTCGGTCATCTTCCGGGCAAGATACATTGAGACCTGCCGCGGAAAGGTTACGGTTTTCTTGCGTGATTTCGACTGCAACTCATCCACGGAAAGATTAAACTGACCGGCCACAAAATCACGGATCATCACCACGGACAGCTCCGGGTGATGGCCGACCAACCCGGCAACCAGCTCCTTAACCATATCAAGATCAGGAACGGTTTTCAACAAGGAAGCCTTGGCCCTTAAGCCGACCAGGGCGCTTTCCAGCTGCCGGATATCCCCCTTGATATTGTCCGCCATAAAATCGATGATATCATCGGACAACTGCAGCTTACCGTTGCGTGACTTGCGATCAATGATCAGACGCCTGGTCCGGCTGTCCGGCGGGTTAATGGTGGAAACCAGACCGGAGGCCATGCGGGAGCTGACCCCCTCATCCATATTGGGAATCTGCCGCGGAGAAACCGAACCGGTAAAAATCACCCTTTTACCGCTCTCCATCAGAATATCGAGGGCCTCGGCCAATTCGGCCTGGGTTTTATTGCGGCCGGCCAAGGACTGCACATCTTCCATGAGCAGCACATCGCAATTATTATGATACTTTTCCTTGAACTGCTCCATGGTGTTGCTCTTGATATTTCTCACCATCTCCGCGGTCAGCTGCTGGGAAGTAAGATAATGGAGCCTGGTGGATGGCGAATGGTTGAGGATATGGTGGGCCACGGCATGGGTCAGATGACTTTTGCCCAACCCGGTTGCCGCCTCGATAAAGAGACAGGGGCCCAGGGTATCATCGCCGTTGGCAATGGCCTCACAGGCTGAATGGGCCAGGGCATTGCTGTCGCCGACCATGAATTCATCAAAGGTATAACGCGGGTGCAGGGCGCGGACCTGGGATTTCACCGGCGGCATGGACGGCAAGCGCAGCTGCTCCTGCCTCTTATCAGGCTCAACCGCCAACAACCGGTCGGCCTGGGGACTGGCCACGGTAAGCCGCACCTTAACATCTTCAGCCCCAACCTGGGCCAAGGCTTCTTCAATGGATGTTAAAAAATTGTCCGCTACCCACGAACAACAATAACGATCCGGCCCGGCCAACTCAATGGTTTTCGCATCCGGCTGATTAAAAGCCAGCGGCTCAATCCATAGAGCAAGATCGCTATCGGAAAGTTTTTCAGATAAAATACTTTTAACACTCTGCCAAAGCATCTCTTCCCCCAGTTATAACCTTAAGCTGATATATAATTCTACAATTTGAAGCGATAAAGGAATATTTTGAAAATGTATTCAGACTTTTTATAGAAAACTTTGCCGCCTGTCAAAACCGTTCTCAAATGATTTTGCTCCTTGCCTTGCCTGAGTTCACCAAACTATTCATCCCCCTATTTTACTGGGCTTAACGGGACACGCTCAGCTAAGAACCCAAAATCAGGCCACTTTTCAAGACAGGGCTCAACAGCCCCGAATTCCGTACTTTTACAGAGGACTACCTATACCATTCCGGTATTTCAGCAAAACTTAAATTGTCCATTTTTCTCTCCATAGCTCACCTTTACTAGTTATTGCTCTTTTTTTCACCTACCCCACCCCCCTCCCGAACAACCGACCCCGAACATCAACCCGTTGTTTCGACATTTTCCTTGACCAACCCCTTTTTTTTAATTACAAATATTACAAAAAAATAATTGGTGTTACTATGCTGAAGCGATTTTCCATCTCCCTTGAAGAAAACCTGTTAAAAGATTTTGACAGTTATATAGCCAAACGGCAATACGACAACCGTTCCGAGGCGATCCGCGATCTTATCCGCAAATCTTTTGTTCGACAAGAGTGGGAGGCGGGCCATAACGTGGTCGGCGTCATCTCGTTGGTCTATGACCACCACCAGCCCCAGCTCCAGGAGAAGATCACCGAACTGCAGCATAATTATCACCACCTGATCAACTCCACCACCCATATCCATATGGACCATGATCATTGCCTGGAGGTTATCATCGTCCGCGGCAAGGCGAAAAAGGTGCAGGAACTGGCGGAAAGCCTCATCGCCACCCGGGGCGTCAAGGACGGCAACCTGGCGATGAACAGCACCGGCGACCACCTGCATTAGGTCGCTCTTTTTTTTAGCTATCAGTAACACTTTTTTAAAAATAATAACACTAAACCAAAGAGAGAAACGCCATGAAAAAACTCATCCGAAACACCTTAACCGCGGCCCTGATCCTGGCCGCCACCAACGCCGCCGCCCATTTCCAGACCCTGATTCCCAACGAGGACATCATCACCCCGGAAACCGGCACCATGGTCAACCTTGACCTGATTTTCACCCATCCGATGGAATGGGGGCCGGTGATGGAGATGGCCCCCCCGGTTCAATTCGGGGTTCTGGCCCACGGCAACAAACAAGATCTGCGCCCCACCTTGAAAAAGCAAAACCAAGAAGGCAAATCCACCTACAGTGCCGCTTATAGCATCAGCTCCCCGGCCGACTATGTCTTTTACGTTGAGCCCGCCCCCTACTGGGAACCGGCGGAGCAAAAGATGATCATCCACTACACCAAGGTGGTGGTGGACGCCTTTGGCGCCGAAGAGGGCTGGGACGCCATGGTCGGCCTGCCGGTGGAGATCGAACCGCTGACCAGGCCCTATGGCTTGTGGACCGGCAACCTTTTCCGGGGTATAGTCAAAAAGAACGGGGCGGCGGTTCCCTACGCCGAGGTTGAGGTCGAGTATTACAATGTAGATCATCAGGTGGCGATCCCGGCCGATCCCTATGCCACCCAGGTGATCAAGGCGGATTCCAACGGCGTTTTCGCCTACTCCATGCCCAAAGCCGGCTGGTGGAGCTTTGCCGCCCTGGTTGACGGCGACGACAAGCTGACCAGCCCCGAAGGCAAACCGGTGGATGTGGAACTGGGCGGCCTGATCTGGGTGCGGACCAGGGATATGGCCGACCGATAAGCTCGCTCACTTTAATTTCGAGGTAACCCATGCATATTGCAGACGGCATCGTCACCCTACCGGTGCTGGCCGGCTCCACCACCCTGGCCCTGGCCGGGGTGGCCATCGGCCTGGCCCGCACCAAATATGAGCAGATCCCGCAGACCGCGGTGCTGTCCGCCTCCTTTTTCGTGGCGTCGCTGATCCATGTCCCCATCGGCCCGGGCCAGGTCCATCTGGTGCTCAACGGCCTGGCCGGGCTGATCCTGGGCTGGTCGGTTTTCCCGGCCCTGCTCATCGCCCTGTTGCTGCAAGCGATCCTCTTCGGCTACGGCGGGGTCACGGTGCTGGGGATCAACACCCTGAACATGGCCCTGCCCGGGGTGATCTGCTTCTACCTCTTCCGGGCCGTACTTAAAAATTGCCAAACCCGCCCCGCCGTCTTTGCCTCGGGCTTTATCCTGGGCGGGGCGGCCATCGCCGGCAGCGCCGTAATGATCGCCGCCACCCTTTATCTCACCAACCAGGAGTTTGTCGAGGTGGCCGGGGCCATTCTTTTGGCCCATATTCCCATTATCATAGTTGAAGGGGCCATGACCGGCGCCGCCCTGGTTTTTTTAAAAAAAGTAAGCCCGCAGATTTTCAACCAATAAGGATAAGCGCCATGCCCAACCAGACTAAGAGGATAGTTTTAACCATCATCGCCGCCCTTCTGCTGTTGCCTTCCAGCGTACTGGCCCACAAGGTCAAGCTCTTTGCCGCGGTCAAGGGAGAGAAGATTGAAGGGTTCGGCTATTATCCGGGGGGCGGCAAGTACATGAGCAGCCCGATCACGGTTTTCGCGCCCACCGACCAGCAGGCGACCACCATCCACAGCAAGGAGGACGGCAGCTTCAGCTACACCCCGAGCAAACGCTGCGACCACCTCTTTGTCATCGCCACCCAGGACGGCCATCGGGCCGAGTTCAGGGTCGCGGCCGCAAGCCTGCCCGCAACCTTGCCGGCCGCCGAAGCCGCCCAGATCGCCAGCCCCCCGCCCCAAGCCCCGCAGCTCAACTCGCCCCCGCCGGCAGCGCCGGCCGAGCTGCAACAAATGATCGATCAGGCCGTTGCCCGCCACATTGTGCCGCTCCAAGAGGATATCGCCCGCTACGAACAACGGGTCCGCCTCCATGATATCATCGGCGGCATCGGCTACATCGTCGGCCTGTTCGGCCTGGGCGCCTTTGTCCTGGGCCGAAAAAAACAAGGCTAAGCGAAAACCCAACAAACCGTATCAGCTTAAATTCCGTAATTATTCATTGACGGCCCCCCCCTGCTGTGCCAAGATAATGGACATACATGCAGTCCCATAATCAACGCGCGCAGGGAGGAACTACCCCATGGACCCCGCACTTCTGATACCAACCCCGGATACCATCCCCGCCCCTTGGGGCTGGTTCCAGTTTTTTCTGATCCTTACCTTTTTCGTCCATCTGATTTTCATGAATGCCATGATCGGCTCGGCCGCAATCACCCTGGTTCGGGAATTGCGCACCCCGCCCCATGACCCTTCGGCCTGCCGGGACCTGGCCAACAAGCTGCCCTACACCATCGCCTTTGCCGTAAACTTCGGGGTGGCCCCCCTGCTCTTTTTACAGGTGCTTTACGGCCACTTCATTTACACCAGCTCGATATTGATGGGAGCCTACTGGCTCTCGATCATCGCGATTATCATCCCGGCTTATTACGGCGCCTATATCTATAAAATGGGCGAAGGCCGCCTTATCGCCTACCGCAAACCGGCCCTGGCCGTCAGCCTGGTGCTGATGATGCTTATCGGCTTTTTGTTTGTCAACAACATGACCCTGATGCAGAGGCCGGCCGCCTGGCTCCAATATTTCAACCAGCCAAACGGCACCATCCTCAATCTCGACGATCCGACCCTGATCATCCGCTACCTCCACTTCATGGTGGCCTCGGTGGCGGGCGGCGGCCTTTTCCTGGCGATTCTGGCCTTTTTCCAGCAACGCAAAGGGATCATCGGCGCCGAGGCCCGGATCAAATCAGGGCTCAAATGGTTTACCTATGCCACGGTGGTTGAAGTCGGCACCGGCATCCCCTTTCTTTTCACCATGCCCAAAGAAGTGCACCAACTCTTTGTCGGAGGCGCTTTGGGCCATACCGCTCTTTTCAGCGCCGCCATGCTCACCACCTTTTTTGCCATCTACTACGGCGCCAAGGAAAAGCTCTGGCCCACCACCGTCGCCCTGGGGCTAACCATGCTGTTGATGATCCTGGTCCGGGATCTTGCCCGGCAGGCCTATCTCGCCCCCTATTTCAAACCGGCCGACCTGACCGTGGCGCCCCAGCTCTCCCCCTTGTACCTCTTCCTGCTCTTTCTTATCATCGGGGTCGGGGTGGTCATCTACATGCTCAAACTGGCCGCTAATGCGGGCAAGGAGGTACGGCCATGAATTATCCCGTCTGGCAGCTGGATTTTGCCGGTGGCGGCCTGCTGATCGCGGCCATTGCCATCTTCCATGTCTACATCTCCCACTTTGCCGTGGGGGGCGGCCTGTTTTTGGTGCTGGC
>Ga0224496_10000361_pt1 | contig 32190 bp, 46 predicted proteins | sample SF_Jul11_sed_USG_2_FD_168127 | JGI IMG/M metagenome (GOLD analysis project Ga0224496, IMG submission 168127) | Sediment microbial communities from San Francisco Bay, California, United States - SF_Jul11_sed_USGS_8_1 | ecosystem: Environmental > Aquatic > Marine > Sediment | place: USA...
GGGGACAATGTGAGTGTGACGGGGGAGTTGATCAGTCCGATCGCGATGGATCAGGGGTTACGGTTTGCCGTGCGGGAAGGTGGCAAGACGGTGGGCTCGGGGGTTGTGACGGAAATCCTGGCGTAGGTCGGATCGCGCTCAGTTGATAGATTAGGAGTAACGACGTGAAGGTCGATCAGCGAATTAGAATTAGGTTGAGGGGGTTCGACTATCGGGTGCTCGATCAGTCTGTGAGTGAAATTGTTGAGACTGTTCGACGTAGTGGCGCAAGAGTAGTCGGGCCGATTCCGCTTCCCACTCGAATCGAAAAAATTACGGTTCAGCGATCGACACACGCCGACAAGAAGTCGCGCGAACAGTTTGAAATGCGCACGCACAAACGATTGCTCGATATCATGGAACCGACACCTGAGACGATGGATTCGCTTATGAAGCTCAATCTGGCGGCTGGTGTCGACGTAGAGATCAAGTTGTGAGGCTCGAACGTTAGCGACGGAATCATAATGGGCAGCACTCAGGGCGCAACACATAGCACTGGACAAATATGACAAACGGACTGATTGGAAAGAAGCTCGGAATGACACAAGTGTTTGATGAGACTCGCTTAACGCCGGTCACTGTCATTGAGGCTGGTCCATGCCGAGTTGTCACCGTCCGGACAAAAGAGCGGGATCAATACGAGGCGGTTCAGCTTTCGTTTGGTGAAGTGAAAGAGCGTAAGCTTTCCAAGCCGGAACTTGGACACCTAAAGAAAAATGAAGCACCACCCAGCCGCATCTTGCGTGAATTTAAGAAAGACGGCGAGACGACGGTTGGACAATTGGTCACGGTCGAGATGTTTAAGAAGGGTGATTGGGTTGATGTGATCGGCGTGTCAAAGGGTAAGGGGTTTCAGGGTGTTGTGAAACGACATCACTACGCGGGTGGTCCTGAATCGCATGGCTCCATGTTTCATCGGGCCCCTGGGTCAATTGGAGCCAGCTCATTTCCGTCTCGTGTCTGGAAGGGCAAGACGCTGCCAGGCCATATGGGATCCGACCGAGTGACGGTTCACCGATTGAAAGTCGTTGAGTCACGGTCGGATGAAAATCTCCTATTTGTGCGCGGTGCGGTTCCTGGGGCAGCGAATGGGATCGTTGTCGTGCGGAAGTCAAAGAAGAGCTAGATATGCCTACTATCGATCTGGTGGATTTGCAGAAAAAGAAAGTTGGAACGGTTCATCTCTCTCCGCAAGTCTTCGGTTGTGAGCCTCGAGCGACTTTGGTGCATGAAGCGGTGATTATGCAACGTGCATGTGAGCGTAGAGGTACAGCCTCGACTTTGCGTCGAGGTGAGGTGAGTGGGTCTGGGAAAAAGCCCTGGAAGCAAAAGCATACCGGACGTGCCAGGGCCGGCTCGCTTCGTTCTCCGGTTTGGCGCCATGGGGGGAGTGTATTCGGGCCGAAACCGAGAAGTTACGCCTATTCCATGCCCAAGAAAAAATATCGGGCTGCTCTCCAGAGTGCGTTATCGGCTAAGGTCGCCGAGGAAAAATTGTTTGTGGTGTCCGATCTTTCCCTGCAACAGCCGAGGACCAAACTGTTAGCTCAAGCCTTGAGGCAATTCAGTGGCGGTGCGAACGCTCTGGTGATCATCGGGAAATCGCAGTCGGAGATCTTGCAAGCTGCAGAAAATTTGAATGATGTTAAAGTTCTCAGCGCAGATCAATTGAATGTCTACGACATTGTTCGTGCGCACGTGATTCTGATCTCAGAGCAAGAGCTTGGTCCTGTGAGTGAGGTTTGGTCATGAAGATCGAGATGCACAGGGTCCTGGTTCAGCCGTTATTGACTGAAAAGATCACTGGACTTCGAGAGGCAACCAATACGGTCGGTTTCGTCGTGCATCCCGACGCGAATCGAGTTCAGGTCAAGCAAGCCGTCGAGACCCTGCTCAAAGTTAAGGTTGAGAAAGTCAATCTCATGAATGTTCGTGGGAAGGTTAAGCGGCTCGGTCGTTTTTCAGGTAAACGTTCTGATTGGAAAAAAGCTTTTGTCACGCTTAAAAAAGGTGAAAAGCTGGAGATGTACGAAAGTGCTTAATCTTGATCGTGGTCTATTCGGTAGGGTTTAGAGGGTAAAGGGGTATCGCATGGGTTTAAAAGTTTATCGTCCAACATCTGCAGGTCGTCGAGGGATGACGGCGGTGGTGTCTAAGGAGCTCGCCGCGAAGAAACCGGAAAAGTCACTAACCTCGTTTCATTTACGAAGTGGCGGCCGGAACAATAATGGGCGGATAACTGTTCGGTTTCGTGGAGGTGGGCATAAGCGGCTATATCGCAAAATTGATTTTCGTCGCGACAAAGTGGGTATTTCGGCAAAGGTTGCGGCCATTGAGTATGATCCGAATCGATCTGCAAGGATAGCGCTGTTGCAATATCGAGATGGGGAGAAACGGTATATCTTAGCTCCGGTCGGACTTAGTCTGAACGATGAAGTTCAATCTGGTCCCCAGGCAGAGATCAGACCGGGGAATGCGCTTCCATTGATGAATATGCCTCTTGGCACGACCATTCATAATCTCGAATTGAAGGCCGGTAAAGGTGGGCAGTTGATCCGAAGTGCCGGTGGATTCGCCCAGGTCATGGGGCGTGATGGCGACTATGTGCAGGTTCGACTGAAGTCTGGAGAAATGCGAAGAATTTTGGGTGTTTGTATGGCGACAGTCGGACAAGTCGGTAATGTAGATCATGAAAATGTCAGTGTTGGGAAGGCAGGACGGAGCCGATGGAAGGGGAAAAGACCACATGTTCGCGGCGTGGTCATGAACCCGGTCGACCATCCGCATGGAGGGGGAGAAGGAAAATCAGGACAGGGGAATCCACATCCTGTTTCGCCATGGGGTCTGCCGACGAAGGGCTACAAGACCAGGCAAAATAAGAAGACTGAAAAGTTTATCATTGCTCGACGGAAGTCAGGAGTGCGCAATGCCTAGATCGATAAGTAAAGGGGCGTTTATCGACGATCATTTGCTCAAGAAGGTGGAGCAGATGAATCAGACGAAGGACCGCAGGTTGATTAAGACGTGGTCGCGCCGGTCGACGGTCGTCCCTGACATGATCGGTCATACCTTCGCTGTTCACAACGGGAAAAAATTTATCCCCGTGTTTGTGACCGAAAACATGGTTGGCCATAAATTGGGCGAGTTTGCTCCAACGCGGTTTTTCAAGGGGCACGGACAGGCTAAGACTGAGAAGGCTGTCGCGCTGAAATAGAAACATTAGCGATATTAGTTTATTGATCACAGGGTTTTGAAGATGACTGAAGCACATGCAATTCTAAGATTTGTTCGTGTCGCGCCGCGCAAAGCCAAGCCGGTGATCGATATGATTCGTGGCAGGCAGGTGCCTATGGCGTTGGCCATTCTGAGGCACATTCCTCGGCATGCTGCTCGAGTCGTTGAAAAGATCGTTCGTTCTGCTGTGGCGAATGCTGAATTGAAGGAAATGGGAGATAGTGAATCCATGGTGATCTCCAAGGCCTTCGTCAATTGCGGCCCGACATACAAGCGCGTGCGTGCTCGGTCAATGGGAAGGGCTAACGCAATTCAGAAGCGTACGAGTCATATCACCGTTGTGGTTACGGCACCAGAAGGTCCAGGCAATCGCAAGTAGACTGAATCTCCTTTATTGAGGCTTATAGCGCATGGGTCAAAAAACACATCCTATTGGTTATCGTCTTGGCTACAACTACACGTGGAGTTCTCGTTGGTATGCAGGGAAGGATTACGCCAAGCTCCTCCATCAAGACGTCAAAATTAGAAAGATGGTTAAGGCTCGTCTCTATCACGCTGGGGTGGCAAAGGTTGAAATTGAACGTTCTGGAGATCAAACCAGAGTGATCATTCATACGGCCCGCCCTGGGATCATCATTGGCCGTAAGGGGGCAGAGGTTGATAAGCTAAAGGGCGACCTAGAAAAACAATACGGGGGGCAGGTCTACATCACTGTGAAGGAAATCAAAAAGCCTGAACTTGATGCCCAGCTTGTCAGCGAGAATGTGGCAACTCAACTTGAGAAGCGAGTAGCCTTTCGTCGGGCTATGAAGCGCAGTGTTCAGTCAGCACTTCGGCTCGGTGCTCAGGGTATTAAGATTATGGTCGCTGGTCGGTTAGGTGGCGCGGAAATCGCGCGAACGGAGTGGTATCGAGAGGGGCGGGTGCCTTTGCACACGCTTCGTGCTGAAATTGATTATGGATTCGCTGAAGCGCATACAACGATGGGGCAGATCGGAGTGAAGACTTGGATCTACAAGGGCGAGCTTCTTCCTTTTCAGCCTATGAAAGCAGAATCATCATTGGATCGCCGGTTTGGATGAGGAGATCGAGCCGTGTTAGCGCCTAAGAAAGTCAAATTCAGAAAAATGCAAAAAGGCCGGATGACGGGTAAGGCCTATCGTGGCGGACAGATCACTCTTGGTGAATTCGGCTTAAAAGCTCTAGAGCCAGGGTGGATCACGAGTCGCCAGATTGAAGCAGCTCGCATTGCTATTACTCGACACGTCAAGCGTGGCGGGCAGGTCTGGACGCGCATTTTCCCGGACAAGCCTATTACCAAGAAGCCAGCCGAAACTCGAATGGGAAAAGGAAAAGGTAATCCTGAGTACTGGGTGGCCGTTGTGAAGCCTGGGCGAATCCTTTATGAGATGGATGGAGTCACTCCAGAAACTGCTCGAGAGGCGTTTCGGCTTGCGTCTCACAAGTTACCTATCGCGACAAAATTGGTTGTTCGCGGTGAGTTTGGCTAAGATCCTTCCGGTGTAAGTAGAGGCCAGGAGTGGGTATATGTCGTTAGACATCAAAGAACTGAGAAATATGACTGTCGGCGAGCTTGCCGAGAAAGAAAAACAGCTTGTGCAAGAGCTGTTCAATCTGCGTTTTCAGTTCGGTACCGGCCGTCTTGAAAACCCTATGCAGATTCGAAAAACCAAGCGGGATATCGCCCGGGTGAAGACAGTTCTTCAGCAGGGGCAGGGGATTGATCAAACTGAAGGGGCGAAGGGGTAAAGGACGCTTATGGCTGAAGTGGTGAAGCGCCGCCATTGGTATGGCGATGTTGTTGGCAACAAAATGCAGAAGACGGTCGTCGTGGTGGTGTCAAGGTCAGTTGTTCATCCGATCTACAAAAAAGTTCTCAGGCGAGTGACGAGACTTAAGGTTCACGACGAAAGTGGTGTGTGTAAAGTTGGAGATCGGGTCAAGCTTGTCCAGACGAGACCGCTCAGTAAAGAAAAGAATTGGCGAGTCGTGCAGGTTATGGAAAAGGGACAGCCTGAAAAGTAGAAGGGGCTTTTCTCCGGCTTCTACACTCGTGATACCCGTAGGAAGATCGCAATGATTCAGAATTATACATATATGGATGTGGCTGATAATTCCGGAGCCAAGCAGGCCATGTGCTTTCACGTCTTTGGAGGCACAAGGCGGCGCTATGCATCGTTAGGTGACATTGTGGTAGTGGCTGTCAAAGAGGCTATCCCCCAGGCGAGTGTGAAGAAGGGTGACGTGAGTCGGGCCGTGATCGTTCGAACGACAAAAGAAGTTCGAAGGGAAGATGGATCGTATATCAAGTTTGATCGGAATGCGTGTGTCCTGATTAATAAAGACGGGGAACCGATTGGAACCCGTATCTTCGGACCTGTTGCCCGGGAGCTTCGCTGGAAGAAATTCATGAAGATCATTTCCCTGGCACCAGAGGTTTTGTGAAGGGGAGCGAACGAGGAGCATGGTGGAAGCACTGAGAAAAAGTAGAATTCGTAAAGGGGATACGGTCGTCGTGGTTTCTGGCCGTGAACGAGGGAAGACAGGTAAGGTCCTTTCCGTTGACCTCAGGGCCGGTAAAGTGGTTGTGGAAAAGTTAAATATCATCAAACGACACACAAAACCGAATCAGAAAGCGAAGCAGGGGGGCATCTTAGAGCGAGAAGCTCCGCTGCAGATTTCAAACGTCATGTTTTTTTGCCCAGTGACGCAAAAGCCTACACGTGTGGGTATTCGTCTTTTAGAAGACGGGCGGCGTGTCCGCTTTAGCAAGAAATCCAATGAGACTGTGGAATAGGGTTAGGTAATGGCCAAGGAACCAAAAAACCAATCAAGCAAACCATCTGAACGAAAGAGTGCGAAGCGAGAATCTTCACCTCCGCAGTTGGATCAGGGAAGTGAGGAATCAAAGTTCCGCCCGCGGCTTCGCGACAGGTATGAACAGCAAGCCATTCCTGCCCTGATGAAGGAGTTTGGGTATAAGAACGTGATGCAAGTACCCAAGCTTGAGCGTGTGGTGCTAAACGTCGGAATGGGTGAGGCTGTTCAGAATGTGAAACTCTTGGAGAGTGCAGTGACCGAATTGGGATTGATTACAGGGCAAAAGCCAGTTGTCACGAGAGCGAAAAAAGCCATTGCAGGTTTCAAGCTGAGGCAAGGATTGCCAATTGGTGCCAAAGTGACACTCCGTAGTCGACGGATGTATGAATTCTTCGATCGGCTGGTATCGTTGGCACTGCCTCGTATCCGTGACTTCCGAGGGGTATCCCCCAAAGCATTCGATGGTCGCGGTAATTATACGCTTGGTTTGAAAGAGCAGCTGATCTTCCCGGAAATTAAGTACGATGAGGTGGCATCAATTCATGGTATGGATATTACGGTGGTCACCACAGCGAAGACAAACGACGAAGGAAAGGCTCTTCTGAAACATCTTGGAATGCCGTTCCGCGCATGAGGATGGTGGGATAGCGATGGTGCTTTTGGATGGGAGGGGGAATTTGTGTCACGATTAGCCCTGAGAAATAAGGCGGCGACAAAACAGAAGTTTTCGGTTCGAGAGTATCACCGCTGTGGTGTGTGCGGTCGCGTGCGTGGATATCTTCGTCGATTTCGAATGTGTCGAATTTGTTTTCGCATGATGACGTTGCGTGGGGAGATTCCTGGAGTTCGGAAATCTAGCTGGTAGCTGGTGTTCTCAAGCCGATGGCTGTCAATAGAGAATAGAAGGGGATAGCATGGTTACCGATCCAATCGGCGATCTTCTAGTTCGTTTGAGGAATGGTGCTCAGCGCCGTTTTGAAACCGTCAGGGTTCCCACCTCAAAATTGAAAAGAGCAATTTTGGAAATTTTGAAGAGGGAAGGTTATGTCGACTCGATCGAAGATGAGGTGCGGGATGGCCATCCCGTTCTGAACGTGCGGCTTCGATACATAGGTGAAGGACAACCTATGATTACTGGGTTGGAGCGTATTAGTAAGCCAGGGCGCCGTGTCTATGTTGGCAGTGAGGATATCAAAAAAGTCCGCAATGGCATCGGCCTATCCATTCTCTCCACCTCGAAGGGAATTATGACTGATCAGGAATCTCGCAAAAGTCATATTGGAGGTGAGGTTCTTTGCTCGGTATGGTAGGTCGGTTCAATCTCGATTGAAGGATAGAAATTCGCTATGTCGCGCATTGGGAAAAAACCAATTGCCATTCCTGGTGGAGTGGAAGTCAAAGTCGCGGGATCAACCGTGTCGGTTAAGGGGCCACTCGGAAAGTTGGATTGGTCTCTTGTGCATGGGGTGAAGGTGGCGGTCAGTAATGGCCAGCTCATCGTCGATCGTGCAAACGATGATCGAAAGGTGAGGGCGTTGCATGGCCTGACTCGTGCGGAGTTGAGCAACATGATTCAGGGTGTCACGAAAGGATACGAACGTTCGCTCGAAATTACGGGAGTTGGGTACAAGGCTCAGCTTCAGGGTCGGACGTTAAGCTTCAATGTTGGATACATAAATCCGGTGATCTATCAAGTGCCGACAGGTATCGATGTAAAAGTTGATAAGCAGACGCTGATCAACCTCAAGGGAGTTGATAAGCGATTAATAGGTCAGGTTGCAGCTGACCTGCGCGCCATTAAACCGCCGGATGTCTATAAACAAAAGGGTGTCCGATATGCTGGTGAAATCTTGCGGAAAAAAGAAGGCAAGACAGGGAAGTAGGAATTGACGATGAATGCGGCAAACAAGGTTCGACAACTTGAGCGACGACGGCGGCGAGTGCGACAAGTCATTCTCGGGACAGCAGAGCGACCACGATTGAACGTCTTTAGAAGCACGGCGCATATCTATGCCCAGATTATCGATGATATTCAAGGTACGACGCTGGCCGCTGCCTCGTCACTTGATAAGACGCTTCGTAAAACACTCACGTCCACTGGTGGAATTGAAGCCGCCAAAGCCGTTGGCAAACTGATCGCGGATCGTGCCAAGGCTGCAAAGGTCACAGCGGTCGTTTTTGACCGAGGGGGACGGATGTATCATGGCCGTATCAAAGCCCTTGCTGATGCATCTCGTGAGGGGGGATTGAAGTTTTAGGCTGAGATGGGGGCAGAGGCAACCATGGTAGCGAGGGTAAGTCTCTTAATGAACTGTCATCGAACTTAGGACTGAGGGGTACGAGCGTGCGAGTCAATCCCGATGAGCTGAACCTGAAAGATAAAGTTGTATTCATCAACCGAGTCGCAAAGGTTGTCAAGGGTGGGAAGCGTTTCAACTTCTGTGCCCTCGTGGTCGTTGGCGATGGTCATGGGTGGGTCGGTATTGGGAAGGGAAAGGCTGCCGAAGTCCCGGTTGCGATTTCTAAGGCTGTCGATCAGGCGAAAAAGCATCTCGTTCATGTCCCGCTCAAGGGTGGGACTATCCCGCATGAAGTGCATGGTTTGTTCGGGGCGGAACACGTGTTGCTGAAGCCTGCGGTCGATGGAACAGGCATCATCGCCGGGGGCGCTGTCCGTGCTGTTGTGGAATTAGTTGGTGCCCACAATATTATTGCAAAGACGCTTGGGCGCGGCAATCCCTTCAATACCGTTCGCGCTACACTCAACGGACTAACCCAGCTCAGAAATTTGGAGGATGTCCTTCGCTTTCGCCGGCAAACAGGTGCCGAAGGGCAGGAAAGAGCAACGGTCTAAATGGGTGCAACACAATCATCATCAAAAGCTCCGCAATCGAAAGTGAACAACGTGCGAGTAACGTTGAAGCGTAGTCCAATCGGGACACCAGAGCGCCATCGCCTTGTCTTGCGTGGTCTAGGTCTCCGACACATTCGTCAAACGGTCGTCCGTCCTGATACGCCACAAGTACGAGGGATGATTCAAAAAGTTGGTTATCTGCTTGAGGTTGGTACGCCATGAATCTTCATGAATTGGCCCCAGCAAGAGGGGCAAAAAAACGACGTAAACGTATTGGGCGCGGGCCGGGTTCCGGTCATGGGAAGACTGCAACCAAAGGGCATAAAGGAATACAAGCTCGATCTGGAGGAGGTAAACGTCCAGGTTTCGAGGGTGGACAGATGCCGTTGGTGCGGCGGCTTCCAAAGTTTGGCTTCACGAACCCATCCCGAGTGGAATATGCGATCGTAAACCTGACAAGTTTTTCGGATTGGACAGGGAGCGAGACGATCACTCCGCAGGCGATGGTTGATGCTGGCTTGGTGAAGCGGAAAAGGCGGCCGATCAAGATTCTAGGTAATGGCGAGCTAAAGAAACCTCTTGTCGTTCAGGCTCATAAATTCAGCAAGTCGGCAGAGGCAAAGATCCAAGCTGCCGGAGGGCGAGTCGAGGTCATCGGCGGTGCTTGAACGGCTCCTCACCAGTTTTCAGAATATCTTTAAGATTCCCGAGCTGCGTACTCGAGTTCTATTCACGCTCGGGATGCTGGTCGTCTATCGTGTCGGCTCTCATATCCCGACTCCTGGTATCAATGGAGACGCGCTGTCAGAGTTTTTGCAGAAACAGGGTGGTGCGCTCTTAGGGTTTCTCGATATTTTTTCAGGCGGTTCGTTGTCACGCCTGACGATCTTTGCGCTGGGCATCATGCCATACATCAGCGCGTCGATTATTCTACAATTATTGACGGTCGTCATTCCGCATTTGACCAAGTTGGCCAAGGAGGGGGAGCGAGGCCGTAAGAAGATAATTCAGTATACGCGGTTTGGAACGATTGGCATCGCTCTGATTCAGGGGTTCGGTATTGCGGTTGGATTGGAGCAAATGAATCAGGGGGCGTTTGTCCTCACCGCTGGATGGGGATTTCGTCTCATGACGGTGATCACCCTCACGGCGGGCACGGGCTTCTTGATGTGGCTGGGTGAGCAGATCACTGAGCGAGGGGTTGGGAATGGGATCTCGTTAATCATTTTTGCCGGAATCGTCGCACGGCTTCCATCGGCGGTCGCACAGACCTACAATTTGTATGAGATCGGCCAACTCAATGCGTTCTTACTGGTGGCCTTGGGCCTACTCATGGTCGCTGTTGTAGCCGCAATCGTCTTCTTGGAAAGCGGGCGTCGAAAGATACCGGTTCAGTATGCAAAGCGAGTGGTTGGACGAAGGGTTTATGGAGGGCAGAGCACGCATATTCCACTGAAAATCAATACAGCAGGCGTGATTCCTCCCATATTTGCCTCGTCGATCATTGCGTTTCCTGCGACCATCGCCGGGTTCTTTGAAACACCATGGATAAAATCTATCGGAATGCAGTTAGCCCCTGGATCGCTCCTCTACACGTTGATGTATGTGGGGCTGATCGTCTTTTTCTGTTTCTTCTATACGGCGGTTGTCCTTAACCCTGTCGATATGGCGGACAACATGAAAAAGTACGGAGGTTTTATTCCAGGGATCAGGCCTGGGCAGCGGACTTCCGATTATATCTACAATGTTCTGACGAAAATTACGTTCGCCGGAGCTATTTATCTCGCGATTGTCTGTGTCATTCCTGAATTCCTTATTTACAAGCTGAATGTCCCTTTTTATTTCGGGGGAACATCTCTGCTCATCGTAATTGGGGTCGGGCTCGATACGGCTCAGCAGATTGAATCCCACATGTTGATGCGAAACTACGAGGGGTTTTTGGGAAAAGGGATGGCTCCGTTACGTGGAAGAAGTGGGTAAGGCTATGCGGTTGGTGTTCCTTGGTGCTCCGGGGGTTGGGAAAGGTACCCAGGCTGATAAGGCTGCCGCTCACTATGGCATCTGTAAGATCTCGACCGGTGACCTGCTTCGAGAGGCGGTTCGTAATCAGACTCCTCTTGGCCTCGAAGCCAAAGGGCATATGGATCGAGGAGGATTAGTTCCCGACTCGGTGGTCATTGGATTAGTGCGAGAAAAACTCGCAGATTCATCCAATGCGCCTGGGTTTATCTTGGATGGATTCCCAAGGACGGTTCCTCAGGCCGAAGCACTCGCCAACGTGTTGAGCGAACGAGGTCTGCAGTTAGATCGCGTGGTTAACTTTGAGGTCTCTCGAGAAGAAATCGTAAGACGTCTGAGTGGGCGTCGGAGTTGTCCCAAGTGCCAAGCGACCTATCACGTCGACTTTGCTCCATCAAAGATGGGGAGTGCGTGTGAGCGGTGTGGAGAAGCATTGATTCAACGCAGCGATGATCAACGGGACGCGATAGACACGCGGCTCCGTGTTTATGAAGAGCAAACGTCGCCATTGATCAGTTTTTATGAGAAGCAGCAGGTATTATCGCATCTCAATGGTGCAGAGACGGTGGGCGCCGTGTCCCAAAATCTCTTACGAATGCTGGCGACATACCAGACGGCATGATCATTCTGAAAACGCCTGCTGAGATTGAAGTCATGGCACAGGCGTCAAGGGTAGTCGCTGAGGCGTTGGAGATTGTGAAGAAGGCAGTCCGTCCTGGTATCAGTACGGAAGAGCTAGATTGCATCGCTGAAGAGGAGATACGAGTCAGGGGAGCGCTTCCAGCGTTCAAAGGCTATCGGAACTATCCCAAGACTCTCTGTGCCTCCATAAACGACCAGGTGGTTCATGGTATTCCTTCCCAGCGAAAGCTCAAAGAAGGGGATATTATCGGGCTCGATCTTGGGGCAATTGTTGGCGGGTTCTATGGGGATTCAGCCGTGACCGTCGCTGTTGGGGCGGTTCCTGGAACCACGGAGAACTTGGTTCAGGTGACGAAAGAGGCACTCTACTTGGGCATTAAACAGGCAGTGGTCGGCAATCGCCTGTCGGATATTTCACATGCTGTTCAAGAACATGTGGAGGCGTCAGGGTTTTCAGTCGTGACGGAGTTTGTTGGTCATGGTATCGGGCGACAATTGCACGAAGAGCCTCAAGTTCCAAACTATGGGAAGCCGGGCCAAGGACCTCGGTTGCAGCCAGGGATGGTGTTGGCGATTGAACCCATGGTCAATATCGGACGGAGCGCCGTTCGTGTTCTCGATGATCGATGGACGGCCGTTACAGTAGATGGCAGTCTGTCCGCCCATTTCGAACACACGATCGCTATACAGCCAACCGGAACTCCGCGTATCTTGAGTCAGTTGTAGAAAATGTAGAGCGGCATTCATAAGGAAGAGCACAAGACGACGTGGCAAAAGAAGATATTATTGAGATCCAAGGCTCGGTAGCGGAGACGCTCCCCAATGCCATGTTTCGAGTTAGACTTGATAACGGTCATGTCATACTGGCTCATATCTCGGGGAAAATGAGGATGCACTTCATCCGTATTCTACCCGGTGATAAGGTCACGGTGGAAATGTCGCCGTATGATTTAACGCGAGGCCGTATCACCTATCGTTTTAAATAGATGGGAGTTAGGAATTCGTATGAAGGTCAAATCGTCAGTCAAGCCCATTTGTGTGAAATGTAAAGTTGTTCGCCGTCGGGGAGTCGTCCGCATTCTCTGTAAGAACCCTCGCCATAAACAGCGGCAGGGATAGGCAAAGAAGAGTGCCTGGGAAAGAATGAAAAGCCAGCCGTTGGCTGGCAAGGCGGACACAGTTGACAGGAAATCAGCCCATTAGATTACTGCTGAGGACGTAGAGCTGGAGGAACAATGGCACGTATTGCTGGCGTCGATCTACCAAGAAATAAACGAACTGATATTGGGTTAACGTATATCTACGGGATCGGCCGGACATCTGCCCAAAAGATTCTTGATGAGGCTGGGATCGATGGAACGGTTCGTGTCAAGGATTTGAGCGAAGACAAGATCGTCAAGTTGCGCGAAATCATTGAGCGCGATCATCGAGTTGAAGGGGATCTTCGTAAAGAGGTATCCCTCAATATCAAACGGCTGATTGATACGGGGACATACCGAGGGTTGCGCCATCGCAAGGGATTGCCAGTCCGTGGTCAGCGCACTAAAACCAATGCCAGAACACGTAAGGGACGGCGCGCGGGAGTGAGTAGTAAGCCGCGACCAACGGGTGCAAGATAGTCCGGCTCCTAAGTTACTGAGACGTCTGGAGGGGTTCGTATGAGTATTAAAAAAGGGAAAAAGAAAGAGCGTCGAATTGTTCAGAGCGGGGTCGCGCATGTGCAGGCGTCATTTAACAATACAATTGTAACGATCACCGATATGAGCGGCAATACGGTGGTGTGGGCGAGCGCTGGCAACCAAGGGTTCAAAGGATCACGCAAAAGTACACCCTTTGCGGCACAGCGGGCAGGAGAAGCTGCAGCACGAAAAGCCATGGAAAGTGGGATGCGACAAGTTGATGTGTATGTCAATGGCCCAGGTTCTGGGCGAGAGTCCGCGATTCGCTCATTGCAAGGGGCTGGCTTGCGAATCAATCTCATCCGTGATGTGACACCGATTCCACATAACGGGTGTCGGCCGCCCAAGCGGCGCCGCGTTTGAGCTCACGAAGCAAGGAATCTGTTTTTGAAGAAGTCGTATTAGGTGAATCAGTAAGCTAATTCCCGAGGAGGACGCAGTGGCAAAGTATCGTGGTCCTGTCTGTCGGTTGTGTCGACGAGAAGGTGAGAAGCTCTTTCTCAAGGGGACTCGCTGTATGACGGAAAAATGTGCCATTGAACGGCGGAGTTATCCACCGGGGCAACATGGGCAGGGGCGACAACGCACCTCCGACTATAGCCTTCAGCTTCGAGAGAAGCAGAAGTTGAGGCGCATCTATGGGCTTCAGGAGTGCCAGTTCCGCGGCGTGTTTGAGCGTGCTGAACGACAGACCGGCGTCACCGGCGATGCCTTACTGCGTCTCCTTGAATGTCGACTGGACAATGTAACCTATCGTCTGGGGTTTGGTGCTTCACGAAAGCAGGCTCGTCAGATGGTCAGTCATGGGCATTTCACGCTGAATGGCAAGAAGATTACGGTTGCTGGTGCACTGGTGAAGCCGGGCGATGTGATTGAAATTCGTGAGAAAAGTCGAGAGATGGCTGCAATTCAAGCTGCATTGGAATCCGTCGATAGTCGAGGAATTCCAGATTGGCTCGAATTGGATAAAGGTGCATTCAAGGGAATTGTGCGGTCCTTGCCGGCGAAGGAGCAGATCGCGTTACCGGTGAACGAACAGATGGTGGTGGAGTTGTATTCGCGCTAGTCCACCTTGGACTTTCGTTCTGTCGGTCCGGTGTCATCTGTCAATGTGTTCGTTACTCGATGGTATGGAGGGTCGGTCATGATCAAAGCGATGAAGGACTTTCAGATCCCGATGCGGGTGGAAGTCGACAAGGATGCACACTCGCCCACGTTCGGGCGGTTTACAACGGAAGCATTCGAACGGGGGTTCGGCACGACAATTGGTAATGCCCTCCGTCGCATTTTGTTGTCGTCGCTTACGGGGGCTGCTGTTACTACCGTAAAAATCGAAGGGGTCGTCCACGAATTTTCAACGATTGCAGGTGTGACCGAAGATGTCACGGCAATTATTCTGAATATTAAGAGCCTGCGGTTGGCGCTTCACTCGGATAAACCAAAGACGATTCGGCTGAAGAAGAAAGGGCCAGGGGAGGCAAAGGGCTCCGACATCCTTCATGATGCGGATGTGACGATTTTGACCCCTGATCTGCATATCGCCACGCTCGACAAGGATGCCACGCTGGATATTGAAATGACTATCAAGCATGGGCGAGGTTATGTGCCGGCAGAACGTAATAAAGAAGAAGGATTGCCGATCGGAGTGATCGCCATCGACTCGATTTTCTCACCGATCAAACGAGTCAATTTTTATGTTGAGAATGCGCGTGTTGGGCGCATGACCGATTACGACAAGCTGACAATGGAAATCTGGACAGACGGGACCATTAGCCCAAGAGATGCTCTATCGACCGGAGCCGGCATTTTACGTGAACATTTGGATATCTTTATCAATCCGGAGGAACGAAGCGAAGGGAAAAGCGAGGTCGGTTCTGAGGAGTCTCAGCGAGAGGTGAATAGGAATCTCTTGCGTAGTGTAAACGAGTTGGAACTATCTGTTCGAGCGGCCAATTGTCTCAAAAATGCGAATATCAAAACCATCGCCGATCTTGTGCAAAAATCTGAAGGGGAGATGCTCCGTACGAAAAACTTTGGGAAGAAATCTCTCAACGAGATAAAGGAAATTCTAACTGAGATGGGACTTTCGTTGGGGACAAGAATAGAGGATGGGTCTTCACCACACAATGGAAGTCCAAATCCTGAATGACGTTTTCTAGCCGAGAGGAACACCGTGCGACATAGGAAAAAAGGACGGCAACTTGGGAGGCAGACCAAGCACCGAGGCGCATTATTCAGAAACTTGGTCACTTCATTGTTAGAGCAGGAGCGAATTGAGACGACTGGAGCGAAAGCGAAGGAGATACGAGGATTTACCGATCGCATGATCACGCTTGGTAAAGAAGGAACTCTTCCGGCGAGACGACGGGCTCTTAGCTTTCTTCGAAGCAAGGCAGTTGTGTCCAAACTATTTGACGACGTCGCCGGACGATTCAAGGATCGACCCGGAGGATACACCAGAATCATCAAGACTCGTCGGCGTGTTGGTGATGCTGCAGAAATGGTCGCAATCGAGTTGGTTTCCCGCCAAGAAATATCCCATAAGAAAACGGCGGCTGCTTCTACGGCGCAGCCCGCGTCAGGAGAGTCTGGGTCCACGGCATAGTTGTTTGGACGGTCTGTTGGGCAATGACAAAACGACTCCCACATGAGTTCATGTGGGAGTCGTTTTGTTTCTAGACTCTGGCGGACGTTTACATGGTAGCCCGTGCATGCTACGATCGTGCCAGAATTCCTTGTGGCTTTATGCTAGGAGCACACCTAACTCATGTGGGAGCTTATAGCGAGACGTACTCTTCTGGCATCGAGTGTGCTGTTGGCCGCATTCCTTGGGTATCTTCTCGTCAGAAATGCGGATTCTCTGCCGACCAACCCATCGATGTCCCTTGAGCCACTGGAACAGGCCGATGCCAAGCTCTCGGAGTTTATTTTTACGCAATCAAAAGGTGATGTAGTGCAATGGCAAGTACAGGCGAAACAGGCTCGAGTATTTGAACAAGAAAAGCAAGCGTTGCTCCATGATGTTGCCCTCACCTTCTATGGGGGAGACGGTGAGGAGGTAACGGTCCGTGGTGAAGAAGGAACACTCGATACTGCGAGCAAGAATTTTTTGCTGTCGAATCGCGAGGTGCCTATTATCGTGACAACCAGGAGCGGGTACACGATTTATACCAACCATTTGCTCTGGACAGATAAAGCTAAAGAAATTCGAACAGAAGATCCTGTCCGAATTGTAGGACATGGGTTGGAGATCAGAGGTCTTGGACTGCTCGGGCGGATGGAATCAGAAGAATTTGAGGTTCTAGACGATGTTCATGTGGATCTCGTTCCTGCTTCTTAATGTGATCTGTATCGGAAGCACGTCCGCCGCTCTTTCCACGGAATCCGGAAACCTGAAGCAGAACGTTGAGGCGCCGGGTGTCCCGACCACCATTACGTCTAAGAAAATGACGGTCCGCAATCAAGATAGTCAGGCAGTGTTCGAGGGGATGGTTGTGCTGACCCGAGGCCCCCTTGTTGTTCACTCAGATAAAATGGTTGTGTCGTTTCATTCTCGAAAGCGAGACCTCATCCAGCCGTCGTCCAATGGAGCGAATCACGAAGAACCAGCTCAGAACGTCTCTTCACCTAAGGGAAGCAGCGCCACGTCAACGATTTCGAATCGTTCCGTCAGTCGGATCGAAGCGACCGCGGATGTTCACCCTGTCAAGATTGAATACGAGAATGGCAACGCCACTTGCCAAAAAGCGGTGTATTTCGTCGAGGGCGACAAGGTTGTGTTAACTGGTGGACCAGTGGCCTGGGAGAGGGGGACGCGTGTCAGCGGTAAGCAGATTACAATTTTTCTTGCCGAAGAGCGGAGTGTGGTAGAGGGAGGGTCTCACCTTCGTATTGAAGGTGAGGGGGTGGATAAGCCGTGACTCAAAGTATTCACGCTGGACCAGGCGCTCTTATCGATTCACACTCCGCGCAGAATGGAGACTGTCTACAGGCTACGGGATTGGTCAAAAGTTTCCGTGGTCGAAAAGTTGTCAAAGGAGTTGCAATCGAAGTCTATGCTGGCGAGGTGGTCGGCCTTCTTGGCCCTAATGGAGCTGGGAAGACCACTATTTTCGACATGGTGGTGGGTTTATGCCAGCCTGATGAAGGAGAAATAACCTTCAAGGGAGAATCTGTTACCAATCTGCCGATGTATAAGCGAGCACGACGGGGAATCGGGTACCTTCCTCAGGAATCATCAGTCTTTCGCCGGCTTTCCGTAGAGCATAATGTCTTGGCGATTCTTGAAATGCTGGGGTATGCTCGTAAAGAACGGAGCCACCGGGTGGACACTCTGCTCAAAGAATTGGATTTGCTCCATATTCGTAAGAGTATGGCCTATGCCCTGTCAGGCGGAGAGCGTCGACGTTTAGAGATTACGAGAGCTTTGGCAGCCACGCCGTCATTTATGTTGCTGGATGAGCCGTTCGCGGGGATTGATCCCATCGCTGTTGCAGATATTCAACAGATCATCACTCGGTTGAAAGATAAAGGGATTGGAATACTCATTACTGATCATAACGTCCAGGAAACGCTATCCATAGTCGACCGAGCCTACATCATCAATGAGGGGTTGATTCTGGAATCCGGACCTCCTGAAGTGATTGTTCAGAGCGAAACTGCTCGAGCGGTCTACCTCGGTGAACAGTTCAAGTTATAGAGGATGAGTCGTCAACGATGAAATTGCGCCTGGATCTGAAACTTAGCCAGAAATTGATCATGACGCCGCAGTTGCAGCAGGCAATTAAACTGTTGCAGTTGTCACGCCTTGAGTTGCAACAGAGCCTGACTCAGCATCTCTTGGAGAACCCTTTGCTGGATGAGCTCCAATCTGATGGAGAAGAAAATGAGTCCTCTAGCAATGATGAGGAGAAAGCAGAGGAAGCCTCAGCCGCGGCAGGACAGGAACAGGCAAGTACAGTAGAAACACCGGAAGAACGAGGGTCTCCGGAGGAATTTTCTGCATCCGGGTGGGAAGAATACTTCGGGAGGGATCGTCGGGACGGACAGTCTGAATACCCCGGAGGGTCCGATGATTTTCCCTCATATGAACAAACGGTAGCAAAGGCAACGTCCCTTGAAGAGCATCTTCTCTGGCAGTTGTCTCTGTCTGTGCTTTCCGATCGAGACAAAGAGCTTGGTCGTTTAATTATTGGCAACCTGGATGATGATGGCTATCTTCGCATTCCGTTAACTGAAGTTGTGGCTGGTTCTACATTTACGGAAACTGAGGCCGAATCTGTGCTCGGAGACATTCAGACTTTCGATCCCACCGGAGTCGCCGCAAGGGATCTGGCGGAATGTCTTTTGCTCCAACTAGGACATTTGGGGCGCAACCCATTCGGTTCACTTGGCTCTCCTCCCGGAGCACTCAAAGGATCGGTGATTGAAAGCATTATCCAACATCATCTAAAGGACCTAGAGAGAAGGCAGTATGCCAAAATTGCGAAGGCCTTAAGCATCACTATCGAGGAAGTGTTCCAAGCTACAAAGATCATCGGTGAGCTTGAGCCCAAACCGGGGAGGCCATTCACCAATACCCAGAACTATGTGATCGTACCAGACGTATTTGTCGTCAAGAATGAAGGGGAGTGGGTTGTCCTGTTGAACGATGATGGTCTTCCAAGAATGAGGATCAGCCCGTACTACAAGCAACTCATTTCATCAGGGCAGGGCGGAACCCCAGAAACCAAAGCGTATATGGATGAGAAGCTGCGGGCCGCACAATGGGTCATTCGAAGCATCGAGCAGCGCAATAGGACCATCGTCAAGGTAGTGTCGAGCATTGTGAAATTTCAGGAGCAGTTTTTTGAGCAAGGCGTGCAGTACCTCAAGCCTTTGGTCCTCAAACAGGTGGCAGAAGATATTGGAATGCACGAATCCACGATTAGCCGTGTGACAGCGAACAAGTATATGTATTGTCCGCAGGGCATGTTGGAGCTTAAATATTTCTTCAATGCTGGGCTTCAGCGAACTGATGAACCATCGGGCATGCATTCCTCGGTTTCTGTTAGAGATATGATTAAAAACATGGTGGCGGAAGAAGATGGAAAACGTCCCTTGAAAGATGAGGAGATTGCGGCTAGGCTTCGTACCCTAGGTGTCCTCATCGCCAGGAGGACCGTGGCTAAGTATCGAGCCGAATTGAATATTGCATCAGCCAGTCAACGCAAACAATTCTTTTGATCACCGCTGCGCTGCATCCAACGAAATACACACCTTGGAGGTGGGCATGAACTTAAGAATCACGGGTCGACACATGGATGTTACCCCAGCCTTGAGAAGCTATGTGGAAACAAGATTTAGTCGTCTGGATCGCTATGGCTTGAAGGTTGGATCACTTCAAGTCGTGCTGGGAGTTGAGAAGCTTCAGCATAAGGCCGAAGTCACTGGTGCTGTAAGCGGGAAGCGGATACAAGCCAAGACATCGACTTTGGAAATGTACGCCACCATTGATGCACTCGTTGACCGTGTGGACGCGCAGTTTCGAAAGTGGAAAGATCGTCTTGCCCATCACAAGCCAGCCAAATCGAAGAGGCCGGTTGTTTTGCAATCCGAGTAAAACCAGGATCAACAATCATTAGAGCACATCTTGACGGCATAATCAGATCGATAGTTGCTCAATGTAGTAAATCTTGATCGAGAGGAAGTATTCCTTAACTTGTCCTCCAAGCAGCTGTCATGTGTCTAATCTTCAGCTCTTTGAGCCTGTTGAAGTAATTCACGTGTCGGCAGGGATGGTCTGGTGCTATGGCACGACTGAACCTGGTGATCATCAGCGGCTTATCAGGATCCGGAAAATCCTACGCCCTAAAGGCTTTCGAGGATGCCGGCTACTTCTGTATCGACAATCTTCCTCCTGCCCTGCTTCCGACCTTTGTCGATCTCTGTGACCAACAACATAATGAAATCGCCAAGGTTGCCCTCGGTATTGATATACGAGAACGCGTGTTTTTTTCTGATCTTGTTGGAATCCTGGAACGAGTCAAAATCCTGGGCCATTCGGTCCAGCTATTATTCCTTGAGGCTCGTGAGGAAGTACTGATCAGACGCTTCTCGGAATCCAGGCGCCCGCATCCACTCTTGCCGCATCTTCCCGTTCTGGAAGGAATCCGATTCGAAAAGGAACGACTGACGGAACTTCGGCGGCACGCTGATCGTATCATCGATACCTCGGATCTTACGGTTCACGAACTCGGGGAGCTGCTCGCAAAGGAGTTTCAACGCGAATCCTCGGAACGACGACTGACTATCTCACTCCTGACCTTCGGGTATAAATTCGGTGTACCCTATGATATTGATCTCTTATTCGATGTGAGATTTCTAAAGAACCCGTTCTTTGTCCCTGATCTTAAACCACTCCCAGGAAACGACCCTCGGGTTCGTCATTTTGTCTTATCAGACCCAGATGCGCACGCGTTTATTGACCACGTCGAAAAGCTATTGAATTTCCTCTTGCCATTGTTTCAGCGAGAACGGCGTAGTTATCTGACTATCGCCATTGGATGTACCGGTGGACGCCATCGGTCTGTCGCAATCGCCAGCCATCTCTGCGAAAGCCTCACGACGTTAGGGTACGAAGCCAGCCTTAAACATCGAGATGTCGATAAAGCCTAGGCTATTGCAGCAATAGCAGCAATCCCATTCCTCCCACAACCGCAGGTTAAAGTCCTTTCCTTGACAGCTAGAGCATATTGACTATACTTACTTTTGTGAATACCAACAGTCTTATCCTACGATACTAATACGCAAGTGAAGAAACCTAGAAAAGCCTCAATGCAAGAAGGGTTTAAGGCCTATGAGATATGCGACTTGTTCGATATTTCCAAGGCCACACTCTTTCGCTGGGAGCGGGACGGGGTTATTGCCCAACCAGTTCGGGATTGGAGAAACTGGCGTCTTTACACTCGAAAGAATGTGGATGAAATTGAGAAAGTTATTCGCGCCCGCAAAGCGGTCGCGTAAGGTAGCAGGTACCGAATTATGATGAGTTCACTTAAGAAGCTCGTAGAGACCGACATTATCTCTATGTTGACTCCTCGCCGGCAGCTTGTTGGGCTGGATATTGGGTCAAGCGCGATCAAGGTTGCTCAATTGAAGGAAAGCAAGGGGCGGTATTTCCTGCAAAAGTTTGGGGTCAAACCACTTGAACCCGAGGTGATCGTTGACGGGACTATCATGGATGAAGGCCGTGTCGTTGCGGCTATCCGAGAACTATTCGATGAAGCAAACATCAAGAATAAGCACGTGGCCATCTCGATTTCTGGGCATGCCGTCATCGTCAAGAAGATTAATTTGCCGCCTATGCCGGATGAAGAATTAGAAGGTCAGGTAAAGCTAGCTGCCGAGCAGTACATTCCCTTTGACATTAACGAAGTCAACATCGACTTCCATGTATTGCCACCGGACCTGTCGAGCGATGGACAGGGCGACATGGCGGTGATCCTGGTAGCTGCTAAGAAAGATAAAATCAACGAGCTGACGGAACTGGTGAAGGCAGTCGGGCTGATTCCAATGGTCATGGATGTCGATGCCTTTGCGATCGAAAATATGCATGCGATCAATTATCCGATGGCACAGGAAGAAACAACCGCCCTGGTCAATCTTGGTGCCAGTGTGATGAATGTCAACATCATTCGGGCAGGGGCATCCCTATTTACTCGAGATATTCCTTTGGGTGGGAACCGCTATACCGAGGCGATTCAACGAGAAATCGGGTTGTCGTTTGAAGAGGCTGAAGAGAGCAAGAAAAATGACCCAGCTGGCGATTCCAGTGGAGCCTCGGTTGGCAGCGTCATCGACAGTGTAAATGCGGAAGTCGCGGCGGAGATAGCCAGGACTGTGGATTACTTCAAGAATTCAACCGCCAATTCCGAGCTTAGTCGTGTGCTGCTCTGTGGCGGTGTGGCTAGGGCGAAGGGGTTGATTCAGCAGCTTGGTGATCGGATGCAACTTTCCGTGGAAATGGCAGATCCATTCGCCGAAATCGACATCGCAGGGTGCGATGTCGATCCAGACCTCCTGGCTGATATGGCTCCGTCTGCAGCTGTCGGCATCGGGTTAGCACTGAGAGCGGTGGGTGACAGATGATTCGAATTAATCTACTTTCCGATGGGCCAAAGGGACGACCAGCGAAGCCTCAATATGATGTTCGCGCGCAAGCGTTGCTTGGCGTGGGAGTCATCCTGATTACGCTGGCCGGCTGTTGGTGGTATTCATCCTCCTTGGACGACGAGCTTGAGGCTCGGCAAGAGGAAAAGCAGGATAAGGAAAAGCAAGTTGCACAGCTGAAGGAGCAGGTCAAGCAGGTCCAGGACTTTGAGCAAAGGAAAAAACTTCTGGAGGATAAAAATCGCATTATTGACCAGCTAGAGCAATCAAGAATGGGACCTGTGAAAGTCCTCGACCATGTGAGTCAGAGTTTGGAACCCCTTAAAGTATGGCTCACGCGGCTGGGTGTAGCCTCAGAAATAGTTGAACTGGAGGGGAAGGCATTAACGAATGACGATGTGGTCGAATTCGTCAATAACTTGCGCCGTACGGATTACTTTACCGGAATCAATCTGCAGGAGAGTAAAGCCACGGTCGAAAACAAGATCAATCTGTATCAGTTCCGCTTAGCCTTTCGGCTGAAGGGGTTATGATGGCGTTGCCACAAGTCAACCTGGATGCGCTTCGCAACGTGCCAGCCACGCAAAAGGCCGCGCTCTTATTCCTCCTCGTTGGCGGCATCATCGCAGCATTTTACTTTTACATCGCAGAACCAAAGTCTGAAATCATCGCTGTGCTGGAGGCGGAGAATGGTAAGCTGGAAAGCGAGATTCAAACGCTCACGATCAAAATGAAGCATCTAGATGAATTAGTGGCGGCCAACAAGCAGCTTGAAATTGAGTTGGCCAAGAAGAAGGAACGACTTCCGCCGGAAGAAGAAGCCATCATGCTGCTGAAACAGGTATCTGACCTGGGAGTCCGGCTGGGACTTGATATCAGGCTATGGAAACCGGGGGCGCCAACAGAAGATGCGTCGAAGCTCTTTGTCAAAATGCCGGTCAATGTTGAAGTGGCGGGAGTCTATCATACCGCCGCGCTATTCTTCGATCGAATCAATCGGCTCCCACGGATTATTACGGTGTCGGGTCTCAAGATTGGATCTCCAAAGGTAGAACAAGGGCGAATCGTCTCGCAAACGACGTTTGATCTGGTGGCCTATGCCGCGCCACAAGAGAAGCCGGTTCCGGGAGCGCCAACAGCAGGGAATGGACCCAACGTCGCTCAAGTCGGCAAGTAAGGGATCGCCCACGATGCAGGGATTGATGATGAGCGAGAAGAAGGCTTGGAACTCTTTCCTGAGGGTTAGTGTTGGCATGGCGTGGGTGTGGATCGTCCCATTCTGGACTGTACAAGCTCAAGCGGAGCCTTCCCCTCTACCTGGACAAATAGCGCCTATGAGACAAGAGGCTATCAAAATCCCCCCCGTTCCTGACATTCCTCGGACGGCGCCGTCTGCCATGGAACTGCCATCCCTGGGTGAAGGTACACAGATGGCTCCTCAGCTGCCACTGACAGACGGTGTGGCTGGAGTTGGATACGATCCTTCGGGTCGACGCGATCCATTCGCTCCCATCATCCAAGAGCTTCAGCCAGGAAAGGTTGATACCACTCTTCCTCCATTGCAACGTGTAACGCTGACCGAGCTCAACCTTATTGCGATTGTGTGGGGAGCATACGGCTACACCGCGATGGTTCAAACTCCAGAAGGTCATGGGTATACCGTGCGCCGAGGAACAAGGATCGGGCAGAATAGCGGAGTGGTCAGCGCAATTACCGAACGTGGCATTATCGTTCAGGAGCGGTTCACGGATGTCTATGGCAAGAAGCAGGAGCGAGAGTATGTCAAGCTCCTTCATCCCAAAGAGGGCTCAGAATGAAACCAATAATCTCTCGCGCGGATAGGTTCATGACGGCTAGATGCTCCATCAGAGCCTGGGGGCTCGTCTTTTGCGCTCTCATCGTAAGTGCGGAGACTAGAGCTCTTGCCGAAGAGACCGATGCTGTGAAGCAAATCGACATGACGCAAGCCGGAACGTCTCAAATGCGATTACTCGCTCAAGCTGTGACCGCTATTGAGGTTCGCCCCGAAGCAGATCTGGTGACCGTTGTGATCACAGGCGATGGTCAACTATTTCCTGAGGCTAACTTCTTGGACGAATCCCGCTTGGTCATCGATATTCCAGCCGTATCCTCCTCCCTCAGACGGTCCGTAATCCGGGCCGACCACTATTTGCTCAAGAAGATTAGAGTGGGGCATCATGCCGATAAGATCCGGCTGGTATTCGATGTTCCAGAACGGCCTATCTATTCGCTAGCCCGAGAAGCCAACAAGGTATTGATCACTTTGAAACCGAGTGAACCAAGAGTCCTTTCTGCGATGGCGACGCAAGTTAATGGGGATCAGAGCGTGGCCATCCTTCCTCGCTCGCGAAAACCGACGTTTGAAGCGAGAGATCATGTGGCCAGAAAGGCGGCACGACTTGTCAGGCCTGCGCAGTCTCAATTCAAGATACAGCGAGCTCAGATGACGGAAGAGAGTACTTCAGCAGAGAAAGAGGAGCGATCCGATGACCTTGTCATAGGGAAAACGCGGTTTGTCGGTCGGCGCATCTCGCTCGATTTTCAACAGGCAGACATCACCAACATTCTGCGATTGATCGCAGAGGTCAGTGGTTTCAACATCGTTGTCGGAGAAGGTGTGAAGTCGAAGGTGACGATGAAGATGGTGAATGTGCCATGGGATCAGGCGTTGGATATGCTCTTGAAAATGAATGGCCTTGGCATGTTTCGTCAGGGGAGTATTGTCTGGGTCGATTCGTTGGCAAATCTTTCTAAGCAGCAGGATGACGAGGCACGGGCCAGAGATTCCAAGACGAAGGCTGAACCGGTGATCGACCGTGTTTTCTATATCAGGCATATCCCGGCGCAAGAGCTGATGCAATCGCTCAGACTGAATCTGAGCCCGCGCGGCCGAATGCAATTTAATAACGGAAGTAACGCATTGGTTGTGCAGGACACGGAATCCAAGTTGGCCGTCATTAAGCAGCTTGTGGATGGGCTGGACCTGGAAGTACCTCAAGTGCAGATTGAAGCGCGCATCGTACAGGCGGATACCGTCTATGCCCGCGGGATGGGGATTCAGTGGGGGTTTAAGACCTCACAGTTTAATCCAAGCGATTTCCATTTGATTGGAAACCCTACCGGGGGGTTTGCGCAAGCTGGCGGAACTGGAGCCACGACCATTGAGAGAAGCTTCTTGGTGAATTTGCCTGCTCAGGTGGGAGGACTGCCAGCTGTGCCAGGTATCGGTTGGACCTTTGGAAAGCTGGCCGATGGATTTGCTTTGGACATGCGGCTATCAGCCGGCGAATTGCTAGGCTTGACCAAGGTGATCGCCGCTCCCAAGATCACCACGCTGGACAAACGGGAAGCAAAGATTTCTCAGGGCGAGTCAATTCCATTTCAAACGACATCCTTGCAGGGTACGCAAACAACATTTGTCGATGCGAACTTGGAGCTAAACGTCACGCCACAGATCACATCACGTGATCCCAAAGAAGAGTTTAAGAGAATTATGATGCGTGTGCGGGCGACTCGCAATGCCGTTGGTGCTCGGAGTAACCCTGCTGGGCCTAGCATCGATCGACGAGAAGCGACGACCCAAGTGATTGTGAGAGATGGAGAAACAATGGTGATCGGCGGAGTTTTCGTCGATACGCAATCCAATAATGTGCAAGGTGTTCCGTATCTGTCTCGCATGCCCGTCCTCGGTTGGCTATTCAAGAACAAGTCTGAATCGGTCGGCAAACAAGAATTGCTTATTTTTCTCACGCCCAGCATCGTCAAGCCTTAGCACCCACTCAGTGGGGTATGACCGAAAAAAGCGTGGTGACGCCAACCAGCGTCACCACGCTTTTCTATTTCGTAGCGACCACTGCCATGATCTTTCAGGGTTTGGGTAGTCTCTCCAATGAAAGTGGCGATGATTTTAGTTTTGTCTGGGCTGTGTTACGATGCAGCGCCTTGAGCATCACGTGTATGGTGGCAGCACAGGAGTGATATGAACTCCTGTCCCTCCGTTCTCTGCATGGTTATGAGATGACTCCGATCTTCACGGTTCCGGTATCGCTAGCCGAACGAAGTTACGAAATTACTATCCGTGCGGGATTGTTGGAGAAGCTCGGGAGCGAGCTGAAGCGCCGCGCCGTCAAAGGAAAGGTCGCAGTCGTAACTGATCGGCGAGTGGCGCGGCATTACCTAAAAAATGTGTCAGAAACAATCAAGAGGCACGGAATTGAGCCGGTTCCGATCATTCTGGCTCCGGGTGAACGTTCCAAAACATTGAAGACAGTGGAGTCCGTGCTCGATGTCTTGGCGCGTCATCGATTTGAACGCTCCTCTCTGTTGCTCGCACTGGGAGGAGGAGTCGTCGGCGATATCGCAGGGTTTGCAGCGTCGATCTACCAGCGCGGTATGTCCTATATCCAAGTGCCGACGACTCTTGTCGCTCAAGTAGATTCCAGTGTCGGAGGAAAGACAGGAGTCGACCATCGGCTGGGTAAGAACCTGATTGGATCATTTTTTCAACCGCGTGCTGTGTTGATAGATCCATTGGTCCTCCGAACCCTGCCCACGCGTGAATGGGTCGCTGGCCTGGCTGAAGTGATTAAGTACGGCATCATCGCAGACGAGTCGTTCTTTTTCTATCTGCAGCGGTACATGCCTGATCTTCTGAACCAAGTGCCCAGAGTTGTTTCGACGGTGGTGAAACGATCGTGCGAGATCAAAGCCGAGGTTGTTTCAGCGGATGAGCGCGAGTCCGATCGGAGACGAATTCTCAACTATGGCCATACCATTGGGCATGCGCTTGAAGCATTGAGCGGCTATCAGTCGCTGGTCCACGGAGAGGCGGTCGGAATCGGGCTGGTGCAGGAAGCTGATCTTGCCTGTTTTCAGGGCTGGTGTAGCCATGAAGTCGTTGAAGGAATTCGACGCATCGTGAAAGCAGCGGGGCTAAACGACAACATGCCTCGTCGGTGGACACCTTCAAAGATATGGAAGGCGATGCTTCATGACAAAAAAGTTGCAGGAGGGCGGGTCATCGGAGTATGGCCCTCACGCATTGGGGAGGTCCGCATGGCCCCATTAGAAGAGCCGGTATTCAATCGGTGGCATGCTGCATCTCAAACAATATGACTCAGGCATGGATCGTTCTGTAAGGTTCCTCGGTGAGGAATCACGTCGCGGAAAGTGGGTCTTTCTCTTCCGTCATGGTCGGCTTCCGGTGTGGTAACCCAGTTAGGCTAGCGTGGGATGAGAGTGCTACGAATCGCCATGGCACAGATGAACCCGACCGTCGGGGATCTGAACGGGAATGTCCATCGTATCGTGGAATGGATCGGCGAGGCGCGAAAATCCCAAGCGGACTTGATCGCCTTTCCCGAACTCGCCATTACCGGCTACCTTCCTGAAGACCTTCTCTTCAAACGGCAGTTTGTGAACGATAATTTACGCGCGTTGAAGGAGGTTGTCCGAGCCTGTCGCGGTTTGGTTGCTGTCGTAGGGTATGTGGCACGAAGTGGTCAAGCCCAGCCAAAAGTCTTGCAGCTGTCGAGTGACGCACGCGGTCGGCAGCCGCTCTATAATGCCGCGGCGCTGATTGCTAATTGCCGCATAGTCGGAAACTGTCACAAAGGGTATGTGCCGAGGAATGGGGATGAACGCCGATATTTTCGATCCGGCCAACAGCCTCCATTGCTCGTGATCAATGGCCTGACGATCGGTGTATCCATCGGCGAAGACCTGTGGTGTTCAGAAGAGTCTGTCCGAGCACAAGTGGCGGCTGGGGCTGAAGTGATGATCAACCTCAATGCTTCTCCGTTCCAGATCGGGAAAAGTCGTTCACGGGAGAGATTTCTGAGGACCTGGGCACGTAAGAACGGAGTAATTGCCGCCGTTGTGAATATGATCGGAGGCCACGATGAGTCGGTCTTCGATGGGAATAGCCTCATCCTCGATCAATCAGGCCAAGTGATTGCGCGTGGTCGTGCCTTCAAGGAGGAGTTGCTGATGGCTGATGTGAGTCTTGCTGCCGTCCGACACAGAGATGGAGCCAGTGGGCGGACATCGAGATTGCCAAGAAAAACTGTCTCGACCGTTGAGCGCCTTCTGGTGAAGCTTCCGTCAACGAAGGGGGCGCGGGTTCACATTATGTCGAGAGTGGCTGAGCCTCTGAAGGAGGTCGAGGAAATCTATCAGGCCCTGGTTCTTGCGGTGAAAGATTATGTCCGGAAAAATGGATTCACGCGAGTGGTGATTGGGGTGAGTGGCGGAGTCGATTCCGCATTGACGGCAGTGATTGCCGCGGATGCACTTGGGGTAACGAACGTACTCGGGATTTTCATGCCGTCTCCCTATACGTCCCATGAAAGCGAAGCAGATGCGAGAGAGCTTGTGCAGAACCTCGGCATCCAGTTGAACGTCATCCCGATTGCCTCAACATTCGAATCCTATCGACAGTTGCTAGCCCCGGCCTTCGGTGAGCGCTCAACGGATCTGACGGAGGAGAACCTTCAGGCTCGAATCCGAGGCAATCTCCTCATGGCGATGTCCAATAAGATGGGACATCTAGTGTTGACCACCGGGAACAAGAGCGAGCTGAGTGTGGGGTACTCGACGCTGTATGGCGATATGGCTGGCGGGTTTGCCGTCATCAAGGATGTGTCGAAGACGATGGTGTATGAGTTGGCAAGGTTCCGCAATGCCCAAGGCCCATCTCCAGTCATCCCAATACGTACATTGGACCGACCGCCGACCGCTGAACTCAAACCTGATCAAAAAGACGAAGATACATTGCCGCCATACAGGGTTCTCGACCCTATCCTTCAGGCCTATGTGGAGGAAGATCACTCGGTCGATGAGATTGTCGCGGCGGGGTTCGATCGAGCGACCGTCGCTCGTGTGGTGCGGATGGTCGATAACAGTGAGTTTAAGCGTCGGCAGGCACCCATCGGTGTCAAGATCACTCCTCGTGCCTTTGGGAAAGATCGTCTGATGCCGATCACGAACGGGTACCGCAGCATCGAAGAGTAGTTGTTCGTGGGAATAAGGATACGCCCCTCCCCTCCTCATTCCTGGGTTGTAAGAGCCGCAAGCTACGGATTCTGATCAGCCAAGAATTTGCTGAATTTTGCAGACTTCTCGCTATTTTGGCCATTGAGAGACGGAAAAGGATGGGCTATGATGATCCCCCTCCGAGCCCAAGGTGGATGGGAGCAGGATCAGAGCCTGTGGTGTTCTGAAAGACTTGGGGTAGTGGGTAGTCGTATCGAGTTCTGTAATGGTCTATCTGGGAGGACGTCTCCATGAAGCTTGTTGAGGCCGTCGTCAAGCCGTTCAAACTAGAAGAAATCAAGGATGCCCTCCTGGAAATCGGCGTGCAAGGCATGACGGTATCGGAAGTGAAAGGGTTTGGACGTCAGAAAGGCCACAAGGAGACCTATCGCGGACAAGAGTATACGATTGAATTTGTTCCCAAGGTCAAAATCGAAGTCGCGGTGACTGACGCGCAGGTCTCTCGAGTGATCGAGGCTATCACCCGGACGGCGAAGACCGGGAGTATTGGGGATGGAAAAATTTTCATTCAAGAATTGATCGACGTCGTGCGGATTCGGACGGGGGAAACTGGAGAAACGGCGCTGTGACGCGAAGGATTCACACAATGGCAGATCATTGTGAAGGATCTCTCAAAGGAGGACGGGAATGAATGTGCGCGAGGTGTTGGAGTTCGCCAAGAAGCATAGGGTGCGGATGGTAGACCTGAAATTCGTCGACCTGCCGGGTGTGTGGCAGCACATGACCATCCCTCTGAGTGAACTGACAGAAACCCTATTCAAGGACGGTTCCGGCCTCGATGGATCATCAATTCGTGGCTGGAAGGCCATTAACAACAGCGACTTGTTGGTGGTTCCCGATCCTGAGACGGCCTGCTTGGATCCCTTTACGGCAGTCCCGACGCTCAGCCTGGCCGGCAATGTTGTGGATCCGATCTCACGAGAAAATTACGAGCGCGATCCTCGATTTATCGCGCAGAAGGCGGAGAAATATCTCCAGAATACAAAAATTGGGGATAGCTCGTTCTGGGGACCGGAGGCGGAATTTTTCATCTTTGATCACGCCCGGTACGACCAAACCAGCCATAGCGGCTTCTACTATGTGGATTCCGAAGAAGGCGCATGGAACATGGGGCAAGAGGGCATCAACTTGGGCGGTAAGGTCCGCCATAAACAAGGATATTTCCCCGTCGCGCCAGCCGACACGCAACAGGATATCCGGAGTGAAATGGTCCTTGAAATGGAAAAGGTCGGCATCGTGGTGGAAAAGCATCATCACGAGACGGCTTCGGCCGGACAGGCCGAAATCGACATTCGTTTTGATTCTCTCGTGCGAACCGCGGACAAGATGATGATGTACAAGTACATCGTGAAAAACGTGGCTCGTCGACACGGGAAGACGGCGACGTTCATGCCGAAGCCGCTGTTCAGCGATGCCGGGTCCGGCATGCACACTCATCAGAGCATTTGGAAGGATGGGAAGCCGCTCTTTGCCGGGAAGGACTATGCCGGCATCTCGCAGATGTGTTTGTATTATATCGGAGGCATTCTCAAACATGCGCCGGCGCTGGCCGCGTTTACGAATCCGACGACGAACTCCTACAAGCGCATCACGCCGGGATTTGAAGCACCGGTTCTCCTCGCCTATTCCAGCCGGAATCGATCGGCCGGTGTCCGTATTCCGATGTATTCTCCCAGTCCGAAGGCCAAGCGCATTGAAGTGCGGTTTCCTGACCCCTCATGCAATCCGTACTTGGCGTTCTCCGCGATGCTCATGGCGGGCCTGGACGGCATTCAGAACAAGATCAACCCCGGTGAGCCGGCGGAAAAGGACCTCTATGATCTTGATCCAAAAGAGGCCGCCAGCATCCCCACGATGCCTGGGAGTCTTGATGAAGCGATCAGTAGTCTAGAGAAAGATCATCAGTTTCTGCTCAAGGGAGAGGTATTTACCGAAGATCTGATCGAGGCCTGGATCGGCTATAAGCGAACCAAGGAAATTGATCAGATGCGCCTTCGACCGCATCCCTATGAGTTTTTCTTATATTACGATGTCTAGATTGATGGGATGATTGGGCCGCTGCACACGCGTTCAAAACGCTAGCGCGTCTCGCAAGCGGTTTTCGAGAGGGCATGATCGGCGCTGTGCACCTCAATCACCTGCCAGCTACCATTTTTGATGTAGCCGGCGGTGGATCGACCGGTGCCCATCTGTCGAGAAAACTCTATGACCTGAAGCACGCGAACGCGCGATCCCTCACAGTCAAATTCCTTATGTGTCTTGGTAGATAAGAATCGTGTCGTGCTGTTCCACTTGATGTCAGTTAACTGCCACAGCGTCGCCTGCCCGCCTTCTCGTTGAATCGTGCTTGGATCGAAGTACACCGTTTCGAGACCGGTCGGCTGATACTGTTTCTCGAGGGCGACCCATCCCGCAGACACCGGGTCATAACTGAACATAAACAAGACGACGAGGAGCAGGCGTTTCATGGTGGCCTAACCTATGAGAGATCTGTTCTAAAACCCAGATTGAATGGAATAAGGGCCAACAGCAAAAAAATCAAGCCATAAAATTCTGGTGCTGTTAGCCTGAGAAAGGCTACCCCTGGCCCTCTTGAGCCACGTGCCGGCTTAGGGTATTCTCGCGGTCATAACCTAGGAGGGATACCATGCCGAAGCG
>Ga0224496_10000362_pt1 | contig 32059 bp, 30 predicted proteins | sample SF_Jul11_sed_USG_2_FD_168127 | JGI IMG/M metagenome (GOLD analysis project Ga0224496, IMG submission 168127) | Sediment microbial communities from San Francisco Bay, California, United States - SF_Jul11_sed_USGS_8_1 | ecosystem: Environmental > Aquatic > Marine > Sediment | place: USA...
TATGCGCTATCCCCTGCAGACGGTGGAAGGAGTCTCCGAAGTGGCCAGCATCGGCGGATTCGTGAAGCAATATCAGGTGGAAGTGGACCCGGATGCCCTGGCCGCCTACAACATCCCCCTTTCCCGTGTGAAAATGGCGATCCAGAGATCCAACAACGATGTCGGCGGCAGGCTGGTGGAGATGGGGGAGACTGAATATATGGTCCGGGGCCGCGGGTATATCCAATCGATTGAGGACTTGAAAATTGTCCCGATAGGGGTCGACAAGAATGGTACTCCGATCTATCTTGAAAACGTGGCCAATGTACAGCTGGGTCCGGAACTTCGCCGGGGACTCGCCGAACTGAACGGCGAGGGGGAAGTGGCCGGGGGCGTGGTGATCATGCGGTTCGGCGAAAACGCTCTGGCCACCATAGAGCGGGTGCGCGCAAAGCTGGCCCAGCTCGGGGCAGGGCTTCCAGAAGGTGTGGAAATCGTTCCGGTCTATGATCGAGGTGACCTGATCGAGCGGGCGGTGGATAACCTAAAGGAGAAACTGATCGAGGAATCAGTGGTCGTCTCGCTGATCTGTCTTCTGTTCCTTCTGCACGCCCGTTCGGCGCTGGTGGCCATTCTCACTCTGCCGCTCGGCATTCTGATGGCCTTCCTGGTCATGAATTGGCAGGGGATCAACGCCAATATCATGTCGCTCGGCGGCATCGCCATCGCCATTGGCGCCATGATCGACGGCGCCATCGTCATGATCGAAAACGCTCATAAACACCTGGAAGAGGGAGAACGGCGCAAGGGAGGTCCGCTTACAATCAATGAGCGCTGGCGGGAGACAGCCCAGGCGTCAAAAGAAGTGGGCCCGGCTCTCTTCTTCAGCCTGCTCATCATCACCGTCTCCTTTCTGCCTGTCTTCACCCTGCAGGCGCAGGAGGGGCGGCTCTTCGCTCCACTGGCCTTCACCAAGACCTACGCCATGGCGGCGGCCGCCTTGCTGGCGGTGACCCTGGTTCCCGTCTTTATGGGGTATTTCATCCGGGGGAGGATACCGGCGGAGGATTCCAATCCGGTCAACCTTTGGCTCCACGCGATCCACTCCCCCCTGCTTCGGGTGGCCATAGACTGGCGCAAGGGAACACTTATCGCCGCAACGCTTATTCTCCTCAGTGGCGTTATCCCGGTTTCCAATATCGGTTCGGAATTCATGCCCCCCTTGGACGAGGGGGACATTCTATATATGCCCACCACTTACCCCGGCATCTCCATTACCAAGGCCAAGGAGTTGCTACAGCAGACCGACAGGATACTGAAAACCTTTCCTGAGGTGAGCCATGTCTTCGGCAAAGTGGGCCGGGCCGAGTCCGCCACCGATCCGGCGCCCCTTTCAATGATCGAAACGACTATCCGTCTAAAGCCTAAAGACGAGTGGCCCGATCCATCAAAAACCACCAAGGAGCTGATGGATCAGATGGACGCGGCCATTCGTTTCCCTGGGCTGGCAAACGCCTGGACCATGCCGATCAAGACCAGGATAGATATGCTCTCCACCGGTATCAAAACGCCTATTGGAGTCAAGGTCTCCGGACCAGACCTTGCCGTACTGGAAAAAGTGGCCGGGGAGATTGAGAGGGCCATGAAAATCCTTCCCGATACCCTCTCCGCTTTCGGCGACAAGGCGGCGGGCGGATATTACCTCGATTTCGATATCAATCGGCGGGAAGCAGCCCGGTATGGGCTGACCGTTGGCGATGTGCAAGACGTGATAGCCACCGCCATAGGCGGGATGAACATCACCGAAACAGTGGAAGGACTGGAGCGTTATCCCGTAAACCTGCGATACCCAAGGGGACTTCGGGACAACCTGCAAAACCTGAAGCGAGTACTCGTGCCAACTCCGACCGGGTCACAGATTCCCCTGTCTCTTGTGGCTGATATCAATCTAAGGCGCGGCCCTCCGGCCATCAAGACGGAAAACGCCCGTCCCAACGCCTGGATCTATGTGGACATCACGACATCGGACATTGGAGGCTATGTGACCCGGGCGAAGAAGACCCTTGCCGATAAGGTGAAGCTCCCCCCAGGATATACCATAGAATGGTCGGGGCAGTTTGAATATATGGAGAGGGCCGCCCAACGGTTGAAGATCGTGGTTCCGGCCACTCTGCTGATCATCTTTCTGCTCCTCTATTTTAACTTCCAGAACATGACAGAGCCGCTGGTGGTGATGCTCTCGATCCCTTTCGCCCTTATCGGGGGCTTCTGGCTGGTCTACCTTCTCGGTTACAACCTCTCGGTGGCTGTTGGCGTGGGATTTATCGCGCTGGCGGGAGTGTCGGCGGAGATTGGGGTGTTGGTGCTGACCTTCATCGACCAAGCAGTGGAGAAAAAACGGAAAGCGAAAGGCCAGCCGCTATCCGCCACAGAGATGCTCGCCGCCGTACATGAGGGAACGTCGCAACGGGTGCGCCCCATTGCCATGACGGCCACGGCTATTATAGCGGGGCTACTGCCCATCATGTGGGGGAGTGGAACCGGCTCTGAGGTGATGCGGCGAATAGCGGCGCCAATGGTGGGAGGCATGGTGACCACGACTCTGCTCTGCCTGGTGGCGTTGCCTGTGATTTACGGATACCTGCTTAACTGGAATGAGAAACGACCCTTCCCGGCAGCCGTGTCGGATGGCGCCTAAAACATAATTCAGGAAAGGATCATTACATTGAATCTACTTAAAACATTATGCGCGGCCCTGCTTATGATGGCCTCCACTTGGGTGGCGCCCACCTGGGTGGCGCCCGCTTTTGCGGCCGACGAGGAGCATATGCATGGCGATATGCATGGCGGCAGGCATGCCGAAACTGGAATGGGTAAATCTATGGACAGCGAGAATAAGGGCATGCCAGGGATGTTCATGTCCACCAAGGATATTGATGGTTACACGGTCACGTTCCACGTGATGAAAGCGTCCGCAGGGACAAAGAACGATGGCTCTCACCATCTGATGATAAAAGTGGAGCAGGGAGGCAGCGCAGTTCCGGGCCTGATCGCGAATTCCAAAGTGATTCACCCGGACGGCAAGGAGGAGTCCAGGAAGCTCATGCAAATGGGGGACTGGACGATGGCTGGGTATGACCTGGGGCACGAGGGGAAATACCAGCTGATGGTGTTGTTCAAGACCTCTGAAGGGAAGAAACACTTCGGTGGCGTCTTCTTCCCGTAAGAGATGTAGACTGATCGCGACGGGAGATGCGTGAGTTTGTTGTCCTGGGTGTGAGGGGCCCGTTGGCGCCGCCATCTACGTTCTGGCGGTTCTCGAAAATAAGTGGTTATGAACCTGATATGCACTCTACCAAATCTTTGCGCCGGTAATTGGTTTCAATAGCAGATATGCTTTCAATCCACGATGGTCCATGATAGCGTAGCTTAATGGTTTCCAGTCAACAGAACTCGTCTGGAGTCTCGCTGTGTGGACGCCTTTCCTGAGAGTGAGAATAATGAATAGCGCTATGTTATGGCTGGCGTTGGTGGTCTTCGCCTGGGGTGTGGTGGCGTATGGGCTCACCACCGGAGTTTTACCGAACAAAAGCAACTGGATTCACAAGTCAGATTCGCCTGGCGGTTTTTGGATATGCATGGCCGCCTGGGTGTCCATGGCGTCATACTCTCTGTATAGATTGATCACTTATTAAATTGATCTATCCTGACATGTCAGGTCCCTTCCGCCTGATCAATGGACTTCATCAACCTGGCCGGGCGTAGCGGTCTATAAGGCTGAAAATCTCATCGATCTTTTCGTCCCCTTCTCCTTCTTCCACGGCGTGTTTGACGCAGGTTTTGATATGCCCTTTCAAAATCTCCATATTCGCCTTTTTCAATAGCGACTGGATGGACAGGATCTGCTTAGAGATATCGACGCAATAGCGCTCCTCCTCCACCATTCTCACGATGCCGTCCAGTTGTCCGCGGGCTGTCTTCAGCGTCAGCAGCGCCGAGCCCTTCACATCCTGCAACATGGCGCCCGCCCCTATTCGGCGGAGGCCACTGCGGTGGGAGTGTATCCCGCCTCACTGACCGCGTCTTTCAGGGCGATGTCGGTCACCTGTGGATTTACGGTCACCTGAGCCTTCTTTCCTTCCAGGTCCACTTTCACATCACTCACCCCATCCACCTCGGTCAGCGCTTCGGTGACGTGGCGGACGCAGTTGTTGCAAGTCATTCCTTCGATCGATATTGTCTTCTTCATCTCATTTCTCCTCATGGTTTAGTTGAATCGTTTCAGTCTCAAGGCGTTTGTCACCACCGATACCGAACTCATGCTCATGGCCGCCGCCGCGAAAGCAGGCTGGAGCAGAGGTCCACCGAAGAGGACCAGCGCTCCCGCCGCCACTGGTATCCCCAAGATGTTATAGAAAAACGCCCAGAACAGGTTCTGCTTTATATTACGCACCATTGCCCGGCTCAGCCTCACGGCCCGGGCCACTCCGCGCAGGTCGCCAGACATCAGCACTATATCGCCGGTCTCCATGGCCACGTCTGTTCCGTGCCCCATGGCGATCCCCACATTCGCCCTCGCCAGCGCCGGGGCGTCGTTGATTCCGTCTCCCGCCATGGCCACCTTGAGCCCCTGCTCCTGCATCTCGCGCACGATTCGCTCCTTATCTTCGGGCAGAGCCCTGGCAGCCACTTTATCTATCCCCGCATCGGCGGCGATGGCTTTTGCGGCGCGTTCGGAGTCCCCGGTGATCATCATGGTGGTGATCCCCATCGCCTTCAGCCCCGTGATCGCCTCACGGCTGTTTTGCTTGATCGGGTCCGCCAATCCCATTATCGCCGCCAACATGCCGTCGACAGCAAGGGCCAGGGGAGTTTGTCCCTTCTCTTCCAGGAGTTCGAGGATCGATTCCGCTGGAGCCATATCAGCGCCTTCCAGTTTCACATAATCAGGTTTGCCCACGATCACTCGCTGACTCTCCACCACACCCTCCACACCGAAGCCTGGAGTGGATTTCACATCCTCGGCCATGTGCGCATGGATGCCTCGCGTTTGCGCCCCCTTCACCACGGCCCTGGCCAGTGGGTGCTCGGAGCCAGACTCCACCGCCGCAGCCATCCGCCACAGCAAGTCTTCATCGAATCCGTTGAGAGGATGGAACGAGACCACCGCCGGATTGCCTTCCGTTATGGTGCCGGTCTTGTCGAACACCACCATGTCCACCTGATTCAATATCTCCAGGGCGGCGGCGTCCTTTATCAATATGCCCATCTCCGCTCCACGCCCAGAGCCCACCATTATGGCGGTGGGAGTGGCCAGCCCCAGCGCGCAGGGGCACGCGATGATCAATACGGAGATGAATATGGTGAGCGCGAAGGTGAAGGGCTGGCCCGACAAGAGCCATGCCCCGGAAGATAGCAGAGCCACCGCCAGCACCACCGGCACGAAGACGCCGGACACCTGGTCCGCCAGTTTGGCGATAGGCGCCTTGGAGCCTTGAGCGTCCTCTACCAGCTTGATTATCCGGGCCAGGGTGGTTTCCGCGCCAACCTTCTCCGCGCGTATCTCTATGGCGCCCTCGCCGTTGATGGTCCCGCCGGTGATCTTCTCCCCCGGTTTCTTGAACACAGGCATGCTCTCACCCGTCAGCATGGACTCGTCGACCGTGGTCTCTCCCTTCAGCAAAGTCCCATCGGTGGGTATCTTTCCTCCTGGGCGAACAAGTAACCTGTCACCATGGGCCACATCCTCCAGGGGGATGGTCCTGGTGATTCCGTCTTCTATTAAAGTGGCTTCCGCCGGGGCCAGGGTCATAAGGCGCTTTATCGCCGAGGAGGCGTTTTTCTTTGCCCTATCCTCCAGGTACTTGCCCAGCAGCACCAGGGCGATGATCAGCCCCGCCGCCTCAAAATACAGATCATGGACCATGTGATGGTTCCCGCCGAAGATGGCCACGGTCCCGGTAATTGAATACAGGGCAGCGGCGCCGGTGCCCATGGCAACCAGGGTGTCCATGTTCGGCCCCCCATGGATGATGGCGTTGTAGCCGGATGTGTAGAACCTGCGACCGGCGAAAAGGATTGGCAAAGTGAGAAGCAACTGGAATAGTGCGAATCGGACAGGGCTGGTTTCCGGCGCTATAAGGTCCGGCAAAGGCATTCCCGCCATCGAACCCATGGTGACAATACCCAGCGGCACGGCAAACCCCGCAGCCAACGCCAGATTGAATATTGGGCGATGGATCAACGGCTCATCCGGCTCCTTTTGGGCGTGGGCGTCCAGCGCCTGGTAGCCTGCCTTCTCTATAGCCTTTTTCAGATCGGACAATCTGGCTCTGGACGGATCGTATGTGATGGTGGCCTTTTCCGTGGCCAGGTTCACCGCCGTCTCCACCACACCATCGGTGTTTTTCAGTTGACGCTCGATCCTGGCCGAGCATGCGGCGCAGGTCATGCCGCCAACAGGGATGACTACCTTGGCCGGGGCAGGTTCGGAAGCGATGTAACCCGCCTTTTCCACTGCATGTATCACCATGTCCCTGCTCAGCTCCGGGTCACCTGGGATGACCACCAGCTTTTCGGTCATAAGGTTGACGGTAGCCTTGGCCACGCCGGGGATTTTTTTCACATGGCGCTCTATGGCGCTGGCACAGGAGGCGCAGGTCATCCCCTGGATGTCGAAGGAGATCTTTTCCATTCCGATTGATGGGGCAGCGGTTGGCGTCAGATCGTCGCCCGGTTTCAATTCTGAATCCAACAATTTCGCGTCATTGCTCATTGTTCAAACCTCCCAATTCGGCAGATAATCCGAAACATTCATTAATGTCTATGGCCCCACCCCACCAGGGGAGGGGATTTCATCTACAATCTACTCCCTCAGCACGAAATTGTCAATTTATGTTTGAAGGTTGTAAGCGATCACTGTTATCTTCAAATGGAATCAGAGTTAGCTTCAATTGTCTTATGTAACTGTACGTTACTGCTAAACTGATAATTACGCCCCCCTTTTCGCCGGTTTCTCCACTTTTCAAAGCGGCTTTCAGGGGCTATTAAGCGCTCCTTTAGCGGCGCGACAATATTTTAGTGTGGCACTGACTAAGGGAGGTTTACAGATTCACCCCCTCTCCAGCCGGGCCAGGTCCGCCTTGCTGTTGACGTTGATGAATGATTCCAGTTCCGGCTCCACTTGCCGCAATTCATCTTCGCCTATCAGCGTCTTCTCGATGGCGCCGCGGAACTCGTCGAACTGGATTGAGACGGCTTTGATCCTGTCGAGATGTTTTTCCACGGCGTTTTTGCGATACACAGCAAAGAGACCCTGCTCCCGTGCCGCCGTCAATGGGATTACCGCGTCGCCTGAAACGCCGACCGACCGGCGGATGACGAAATCCACCATGGCTGGGGAGGCCAGTGGCATGTCGCATGCCAGGAGGAATATCTCGTCGGCGCCGGTATGGTGGAAGGCCGCATGGAGACCGGACAGGGGACCCATCCCCTTTATCACATCGGTGAACACCGGATGGCCTGAGCCCAAGTATAGCTCCGGATTGTTGGCTATGATAACCACTGAATCAGCCGCCACCGCGGCCTCCAAAGCCCAGGCCACCATTGGCTTTCCGCGGAATAGCGCCAGGCCCTTCTCTCCGCCGCCGAACCGTCTGCTGGCGCCCCCTGCCAGCACCGCGGCGATCATGGGCGGGGGGAGTTACTTCCGGCACAGGTCATGGATGCTCCTCCACCCAGTGGCTGCCATCGGTAGTAAATTCTTTTTTCCAGATGGGGACCCGTTTTTTCAGTTCATCGATCATCCATTGGCAGGCGTCGAAGGCGGGGCCCCGGTGGGAGCCGACCGCTACTATCAGGACTATATTCTCGTTTATCCCGATCTCTCCGGTTCTGTGGATCACCAGACATCCGAGGATGTCGAACCTGTTCATGGCATCCTTTTCCAGCCGGTCCAGTTCTTTCTCCGCCATGGCCGGGTATGCTTCAAAATCTAGCTTCACCACATCCTTGCCTCTGGAGAAGTCGCGCACCATTCCCAAAAAGGAGACGACACCACCGGCGCTTTTGTACCTGGAGGCGAGGGACCGGATTTCCGTGCCGATATCGAAATCCTCGTGTTGAATTCTGGCCATGAGAGGTCTCCGATGTTAATTGTCTATTGGAGGATTATCGCCGCAACGGGGGCGGATTGTAAGAGATAATTCCGGCGGCGCGAGAAGGGAGAGGAGAGGGTGGTGGCGCCCCTTATATCTTCGCCCTCTTGCCTGCGCCACTGGCCACGGCCCGGCTGAGATTTTCCTTTTCCCGGCGGGACCATATCATGACCACGGGGCTGGCCACGTAGATGGATGAATATGTGCCTATCAGGATGCCAATGGTAAGAGCGAAGGCGAAATCGTGGATCACCTCGCCACCCAGGAAGAAGAGGGCCAGCAAGGTGAGCAGCGTGGCTCCGGAAGTGAGAATAGTGCGGCTCAGTGTCTGGTTGATGGATAGATTCAGCATTTCCTTAAGAGGCATTCCGCGGCGTAGGCGCAGGTTCTCCCTTACTCGGTCGAACACGACTATGGTGTCGTTGAGTGAATAACCGATAACCGTCAGGATAGCCGCCAACACTGTGAGGGTAAACTCCTTGTCCAACACGGAGAAGGCGCCGACAGCGATAATGGCGTCATGGGCCGTAGCCACGATAGCGGCCACACCGAATTTGAACTCGAACCGCAAAGTTATGTAGATCAAAATGCCAATAATGGAATAGAAGATGGCCAGCATCGCTTTTTCTTTCAGGTCCGCGCCTACTTTCGGGCCCACCACTTCCACACGCTCCACGGTAAAGCCCTTGCCGTATTTCTCGCGCAAGACCCTCTCCACTATCATGGCGGTGGTCTCCTGGTCGGAGGCGGTTTCTTCCGCCTTGGCCAGGTTCATCAATATCTCCTCCGGCCTGCCAAACTCCTGGATGGAAAAATCCCCCAGATCCAGCCGATTCACCAGGGAGCGCAGCTCTCCCAGGTCCGCAGGCTTGGCGAACTTGAGCTGCATCAAGGTTCCGCCTTTAAAGTCGACCCCATATTTCAAGCCTCCATGGTAGACCATGGAGCCGATGGAGGTGAGTATCAGGGTGGCGGAGATGGCGGCGCATATGGCCCAGGCGCCAAGAAAGTCGATTTTTGTATTTGGTGGTATCAGTCTGAACATTGTTTTATATGCTAAGCTGCGTCACTCTCCGATTGGAGAGATACGCGTTGAAGATTGTCCTGGACACGAAGACCGCAGTGAACATGCTGGCGCAAAGGCCGATAGACAGCGTAACGGCGAATCCTTTAACCGGTCCGGTGCCGAATTGGAACAAGCATACCGCAGCGATAAGCGTGGTGACGTTTGAATCTACGATTGTGAGAAAAGCCCTGCCGAATCCCTGATCCATGGCAGTGCGCACGGACTTGCCCAGAAGCAGTTCCTCCCGGATCCTTTCGAACACCAGGATGTTGGCGTCCACCGCCATGCCGATGGTCAAGATTATGCCGGCGATACCGGGCAGGGTGAGGGTGGCGCCGAAATATGACATGGCCGCCATTAGCAAAAAGAAGTTCATGATCAGGGCGACATTGGCCACAAACCCGGCGAAGCGGTAGTATACCAGCATGAAAAGCAGGACCGCCAAGGTGCCGATTATCCCAGCATAAAGCCCGCTTTGCACTGAATCTTGTCCAAGAGAGGGACCAACTGAGCGCTCCTCCAGCCTGACAAGTTTCGCCGGCAAAGCACCCGCCCTCAACACCAGGGCCAGATCACGCGCCTCCTCGGAGGTGAAGCTGCCTTCTATCATAGCGCTGCCGCCGGTGATGGCCTGGCGGATGACTGGAGCGGAATAGACACTACCGTCCAGCACTATGGCCATTCGTTTTCCAACGTTATCCGAGGTCAACTTGCCGAAAATTCTTCCCCCTTCACTATTGAAGGTGATGGAGACATATGGCAGGTTGAACTCGTCGAAATCCACCCGGGCGTTGGTGAGCATATCCCCGGTAAGTTCCACTTTGTTCCTTAGCAGGTAAGGGATCCTGCCAGTCACCTTGTGAGTCACCGGGTCGAATTGTTTTTCGTATAAAAGGGAGGTTCCGGCCGGTACGCCCCTTTCCTTGGCGGTTTCAGGGGACATTTTGTCATACACCATCCTGAATTCGAGTTGCGCCGTTACGTCTATGATCTTGAGCGCCCTGGCGCGGTCTTTTACACCTGGAAGCTGGATTAATATCCTGTTCTCTCCCTCCTGCACGATGGTGGGCTCGGCCACGCCGAACTGGTCTATCCTGTTTCTCAGGGTTTCAAGCGCCTGGCTGATTGAGTTATCGTATACCTGTTTTCGGTATTGGGAGTTGAAGCGGAAGGTGACACTCCCTTTGCTTTCATTCCGGCCAGTCTCCTCCAGAATCGAGTAATTCTCCTCCACGGCGTCCACCGCCTGCTGGGCAGTGGCGGCGCTGGGGAACCTGGCCTCCAGATTCTCCCCCTCACGGCTGATGGAGATCGCTTTGATATCTTTTCCAGAGAGGAACTCCTCCAGTTCGGTAGAGGTCTTGTCCAGGTTTTTCAGAACAGCTTCATCGGCCTGCACTTCATATATCAAGTGCATGCCACCCTGCAGGTCCAGCCCCAGGTTGATATTCTTTTCCAATGGCAGGGCCACCAGCATGGCGACTCCCAGAATCCCGAGGCTGAGCAGAATTCTCCACATATTAGGGTTGTTCATTTTCTAATCCTTGTCGTCCTTTAGAAGGCTCTCTTTTACCCGCTCGGAGATGGAAGATTTGCGGATTTTTACTCGCACATTCTCCGCCACAGTTAGGGTGACAATGTCGTCCTTTATCTTATGAACCACTCCATACAGGCCACCAGAGGTGACCACAGAATCACCTTTATTCAGCCCACTCTGCATATCCTGGGTCTCCCTGCCTTTTTTCATCTGGGGGCGGAAAAGAAACATGTATATGACCAGGAACAGCAGTCCGTAGAAAACGAGCATGACAGTAAGATGGCCTCCCGTATCCGGCGCACCCTCCGGCGCGGGGGAGAAGGAGGAGAATATGCCCGCAAAATGCTCTAAAAACATTGAAATTACCTTGGAAATGGAAAAGGGTAATCTTAAATCAAACCCCGGGTTAATGCAAGAGAAACAATAAAAACAAGTGAGCGCCGGAAGGATAGGGTTTATAATCTGCGCAAATCACGCATGAAAGACGCATAGGAAAACATTTACAAGGTTGAAAATCATGGACACTTCCGGATTCACCAGAATCAGATACGAGCAAGCCGCCAAAAGCGGGAAGGGTAAGGCCGAATATTTGGCCGCGCTGGAAAGGGCAGTGGGGATGGAGCTGACGAAGTCAATGGAGGTTATTGCCGCCCGGATCATTGATCAGCTTAATCAGGAGGGACACAACTTGGTCAGGATGGAGGATGAAATCCTCGCATTTGGCGATAACCGTTCCGAAGACGAGCCAAGCCTGGTGGTCGACATCATGGCCACCTGCGGAGTCTCCGTCACGGACGAAATCCCTGAACCCCGCCAGGAGACAACGGAGGAGAGGTGGTTTTTCCAGATGGCGGACAGGATTTTCGAAAAGTATATGGACCAGGGCTACGACACCCTGACGCCGGATGAGAAGATATTCCACGATGTCGACCAACTGGACAGGGAAGTGAACAATGGGGGATTTGCCCAGTACTTCTCCAACTCCGCAGGGCAAAACGCCCACCAGGCGTTGGCTGCGCTAACCGCCCTTGGGGCGCGGAAATCAGCCATGCTTTTGAGTGATGCCATCGCTCTTTTTCCCGGAAAGATCATTCCCCAGGATGATGGCGAGAGAATGAAAGCAGTGGAGCAGGTCGAGACCGAGCAGCCAGGCGAATTGAATAAGTTGGATGATCTTTATTACGGGTCGGCGGAAGATTTGCTGGTGCTGCTGTATATACATGGACATGGAGGCGCTAATTGATTTTATCCCTCCATAATGTCTGTGTCTGATATATATTACTATTATGTATTGCGGATTGACTAGAGCGGCCTTTGGCAATATGTTAGTCTGGTCACTCCAGATTTATAAAACTAGATGATATGAGGTTGGAAAAATGAGGATGCAAAGCATAATATTTGTTTTCACCATGCTGATATTCGCTTTCGAGGGCACAGCGTGGTCGGCCAATCCGCTGCCATGGGAGGTACCCACGCCATTTGAAAGCGGCGTTATTGATTATACTGTGAAAGGGACGAAGGACAACCGTGATGGTGTGAAAGGGAATATGACCCTGTTTTTCACCGAATATGGCAAAAACCGGGCCATGCGCTTTATCGGGAAGGTTAAGGATGACGAGGGAAACTGGTCTGATATGGACGTGACCTCCATCGTTACTCCCGAATCGGTGATCAGCGTCAATATCATGAAAGACAGAGAAGGTGGAGTGCATAAGGAGGGGAGGAAGTGGACCAATCCTGCCAGGCATTACGCCGCTTCCTACGCCAGGCTGAGCGATGAGAAAAAGAAGGAGTATCGCCGAATCTCAAAGAGCGAAAAAACCCAAATGGAGTTCAACGGGATGTTGCTGAACTTCGGTACTGGGAAACCGGGAAAGGTGGCCGGATATTCCTGCGACTCGTTGCAGATTATGACTGTGGATATGTGCTTTCTGGAAGGATCGCCGATCCCCATCGAAGGCTCCGCCATAATATACGATTTCACGGCCCGGAAGATCACCCCCAACGCCCGGGTGTCGTCGACACATTTCCAACCTCCGGCCGGTGTGGAGCTTGTCGTGGATCCGGAGCAGGAGGAGAGTTCGAAACAGATGGCTGTCATGTTCGTGGAGAACGCAGTGAAGATAGCTGGCATAACTAATGCTATAAAGGGGATTTTCTCTGGCGGAAGCGATGATTCAGGTCAGGATGCCGGTACCGGGCAAAAGAGCGCGCCAAAGGATGAGGATCAACCTGAGAATGATCCTGCCAAGAACGCCGGCAAAGCCATAAATGAGGGTATCAACAAGCTGAAGAGCATATTCGGCAACTAGCGCCACCGCTTTTTAGTTTGAGGGGATTTAAAACCCCGTCCGCGGTTTTGGCCTTGGACGGGGTTTTTCTTGTTGTTGTGACGCATAAGGAGCTCTTGACCAAAATCCTCGCACGTCATAAATGATGTGATCGTTTGCACCATGGATGACAAATGCCAACATTGCCTTGCCGGAAGCCGAGATTGGATAGATAATGACCCATATGTGCGATGCAAGAGATGTAGAAAAGTGTCCCGGTCCCGGTGGCCCCACCATGGCTCGATCCATGAAAGACGCCAGGGCCTATCACCAGTGGGTATACGAGTCATTCGAAAAGTGGCTGTTGCGAAATGGCGCCACTCTGGAAATAGGCGCGGGGCATGGAGAGTATTCTGAATTACTCCTGGGTCTGGATGGGAAATTGACTGTCACGGATATAGACTCGGAAGCAGTGGAAATCGTCGACCGCAGGTTTGCCGGTATGGATGACGTCACAGTTATTCGGATGGATGGCATTGAGCCAGAGCGGCTCGAAATGGTTTTCGAAAACATTGTTGCGCTAAACATCATGGAACATATCGAGGACGATTTGGGATTCGCGCGCGGGATGTATGAGGTGTTAAAGCCGGATGGAAGGGCAATCGTGTTCGTACCTGCGTTTCCTCTCCTCTACTCTGAAATAGACGCTCAAGCTGGTCACCACAGAAGATACACTTCCAAGGGAGTAAGAGAAGTCTTGGAAAACGCCGGATTTTCCGTTATAAGTATGCGGTACTTCAATTTCGTTGGTTTCTTCGGATGGTATTTAAACAAGTTGACTGGATCTGGTGTCGATTCTGAGGCGACCAATTTCCAGGTGAAGTTGTTTAACTACATTGTCCCCATAGTCAGAAAGCTGGAAATGTTCAACTGGCTGTGCGGACAATCAATAATCGCGGTGGCGGAAAAAAAAGGGGGATAGCCCCCCACATTCAACGCCTTTGCTTCCCTGCGTAGTCTCAAGAATAGTCAGGGCGGTGGCTTTGTGGCATTAACCGCGGATATGTCAGAAAGAGACCCCGGTCAGGCTCTCGCCTCCTGCCCCGGTTCGGCGGAGGTATGCCTCGCCAGAAACCGCTTTCGCTCCCGGGCATCCGGCCACATGGCGAATAATCCGCCGATTCCCATCAGGAACGCTCCCACCCACAACCATTTCACCAGCGGATTCACATGCACCTTGAATGTGGCGGAATCATCCTGGTTCAATGAGGCGAAGATCACGTAAAGGTCCTCTTTCAAGGTAGTGCGGATTGCCACTTCGGAGGTGGGTTGGGGCTGTTCGCCTCCCCGCCAATCCCTCATGATATGGGTGTTCCGTTCTGGAGTGACATAACCGAGCTTTTCGCCGGCTTGCTCCACCAGCAGCCACGCCGTGATCTCCGAAAGCGTTGTTTTTGGCTGGGTGGAGTCGTATTTCAAATATGTGAGGGTATAGTCCTTGATATGGATTTCATCGCCTGGCCGGACAGTTTTTTCCACTTCGGTGTTGTACCAGGAGCCGGTGAAGCCCACAAAACAGCAGACCACCCCTATATGGACGATATAGCCGCCATACCGGCGCTTGTTCCTCAGGACCAGGTTGATGGTTGCCTTGAAGAAGTTTTCCTTGTTGGTGTTGGAGCGGGCCAATACGCCGCGGGCGATCTCCGTGCCGATGGTGAATGTGACAAAGGCGCATACCGTAAGGCTGAACAGCGGCAACGGCTCGTTGGCGCCCAGGGCGAAGAATATGGCGGAAGCGATCATGGTCAGGATCAGCGGGGTGATGAAGTTCTTTCTGGTGTTCACCCAGGTGGCCTTTCGCCAGGAGATGAGCGGGCAGATGCCTGTCAGCAGCAGCAGGCCCAGCCCGATGGGGATCATTACCTGGTTAAAGAAGGGAGGCCCCACGGTGATCTTCTGGCCCCGAACAAGCTCCGAGATCATGGGAAACATTGTTCCCCACAGCACGGCGAACGCCGCCCCCAGCAACATAAGGTTGTTGAACATAAAAGTGGATTCCCGGGAAAGCACCGAGTCCAGTTCGTTCTTGCTTTTCAGAAGAGGCAACCGCGAAACGATAAGATATGTGGAGAAGGCTGTCACCAGAACCAGGAACACGCCGAAGTATATTCCAACGGTGGATTCGCCGAAGGAGTGGACCGAGGAGATGAGCCCGGAGCGGGTGATGAAGGTGCCGAATATGATCAGAGCGAAAGTAATGGCCACCAGGGTCATATTCCACACCTTTAGCATGTCCTTCTTTTCCTGGAGCATCACCGAGTGCAGATAGGCGGTCATAGTCAGCCACGGAAGGAAAGATGCGTTTTCCACCGGGTCCCATGCCCAGTATCCACCCCATCCCAGCTCCACATAGGCCCAGTTTGCGCCGAAGATATTTCCGAAGGTCAGGAATATCCAGGCGAAGATTGTCCATCGGCGGGTGGTGCGGATCCATATGTCCCCCAGCCTGTTGCTAAGCAGCGCCGCCATGGCGAAAGCGAAAGGAACGGTGAAGGCGACAAAGCCCACATAAAGGGTGGGGGGGTGGAAGATCATGCCTGGATTCTGGAGCATCGGGTTGAGTCCGTATCCGTCTTTCACCAGAAAGGGCATCCTCTCGAACACAGGGGAGGCGATCACCATCAATAACCCAAACAGGACAAAAACGGAAGAGATGATAGACACCACGAAGGGCATCAGGTTCCGGTTGCGGTGACGGTTTTGCATGATGACGAGAGTGGTGAAGAGCCCCAGCATCCACACCCAGAAGAGAAGCGAGCCTTTTTGCCCAGCCCAGAAAGCGGTGAGGGCGTATATCCAGTGCAACTCGCTGTTGGTGTAGCTATACACGTAATCGATAGTAAAGTCGTTGCCCAGTAGGGCGTTGAGGAGCGCGACCGAGGCCAGAGTGTGCAGGGCAAAGACAGTGAGAGCCGCCCTCTCGCCGCTTCGGATAAGCTGTTCGGAGCCGAACTTGACACCCAGTAGCGGGACCACCATAGCGTAGACGGAGACGAAAAGCGCCACCAGGAGAGTATATTCACCAAACTCGTTCATAAAAACGCCTCGATAATTAATTTGACGCCATGGGGGCGTCACTGTTTTGGGACAAGGCCACGACAGCTGGCGGCGCCACGAGTGGCAAAGCCATCGGTCAGGAAGCTTCCTTCATCTCTTTGGCGGCGTCATATCTGGAAGGGCAGCTTGTCAAAAGCTTCGTGGCGATCAGAGTGCCATCGTCGGCCAACTGGCCTTCCACCACAACGGAGGTCTCGTCCTGGAACATGTCCGGGGCGATCCCTTTATACTCCACCGGCAAGGAATGCTTGGATTTGTCCACGATCCTGAACCGCAACTTGAGGTTGGCAGCGTCGTTGGCGATGGATCCTGGCAACACAGAACCCTCCAGACGGAGGAAAACATTCTTCGCCTTGGACCCCATCGACTGCACCTCGGAGACGGTGTAGTAGTAGCTGCCACTGGCGTTCACGCCGGTAAAGATGAGGTAACCTATGGCCAGGACTATTATGGAAGCCCCAGCCAAGAATTTTTTCTGGGCTTTATTCATGATTATTATAGACTTTTTGAAGCCACTGCCTAAGGAACACTTCTTGTGGCTTTATTCTAATGGAAAAAGGCCAGCATGTTCAACTGTTTGTTTCAGGGACGCATTTTTAACGCTGGGTGAGGCGTTCTAGGTGGCTTCATCCAGCTCTTCGGCGGCCACTTGTCTGGAAGCTCATTGTGTCAGCATGTTTCTGGCCATAAAACCTCTGAGCCTTGTTCATATGTTGTTTGACCAAAAAATATTTAACGTTGCAACTCATTGCAGACCGGCAACAATATTCGTAGTCGTGATGGGTTCGCTCTCCGCTCCCAATAGAGCCACTCACCAGGGGACAAAAGCCAGGTCTCATTCTCCCGGAGGTTCTCCTTCCGGCTTATTTGGGCGAAAGGAAGCGTGGTAAACTGTCTCCATGGGGTGAGCCGCTTTGCGTAACGGTGGATGACGTGGGCGCAAACGGCCATCTCGAATCGATGTAAGGGAAGGAGTATGAGAAGCTCGAAAAAGATAGTGTTGATAAGGGGCATGGTTTGTTCCTCCTGTGTTGATAAGGTTTTTTAGCGACTCCATATATCAAACACAGGAACAGGGCGGGGCATCAATCCCTGATTTTTACCGGATAGAAGTGATGGCGATAATAGTATGAAGAATTCAATAATTGATAAAGCGATCAAGGGCATGTTCTTGGTGGGTTTGTTTGCGCTGGCGATGATCCTTGGCGCGTTCATGATGTTCTATGGCATACCTCCGGCGGATTCGATGCGTAATGCGTTTTTTGGCGGAATGGCCTATCTGGAAAAACAGTCAACCAACAGGAAACTCAAATTGCATGGTGACCAGTGGAAGGACTCCAGGTTCGAGAAGTCTGGTGTGACGATCCACAATATCGAAAAATCGTATTACGGATACACCCTGGTTACCAACGGCGCCTTCAACGGGGCGTGGCTTTTGGATATGAAAGGCAAGGTGGTCCATCAATGGAAAGCGCCGTTTCGGATCGCGTTCCCCGCTTCTAGGCATATAGTGGATTCAGTCAAGGAATCCAGGATCTATTGGCGAAAAGCCTGGTTGTTTCCCAATGGAGACCTGTTGGGGATTTACGAGGCGCTGGGGGACACTCCCTACGGCTATGGACTGGTAAAAGTAGATAAGAACTCAAATGTGTTGTGGGGTTTTTCGGACAATATCCATCATGACTTGTGGGTGGCCGATGATGGAAAAATCTATGCGCTGGCCCATAGAATACAAACCTCCGCGCCGTCCAATATGCAATTCATCAATCCCCCTTTTTTAGAGGACTTTATTGTTATTCTTTCACCTGATGGAAAGGAGCTTGACCGGATAAACATTTTGGAAGCCATCGAAAAATCAGAATACGCGAGCATGTTGTACCGCTTGAAACTTGACTGGCAATACAATGGCGACTTTCTGCATACGAACACGGTAAGGATAGTTCCTGAGTCGTTAGACGGCAAACTCCCCTTTCTGAAAAAGGGATTGATAATAATAGCCTCCAGAAATATGAACTTTGTGGGCCTGATCGACCCCGGAGAGAAAAAACTGGTGTGGAGCCAAAACTCGTTTTGGGCGTATCTTCACGATCCGGAATTCACGGAGAGTGGAACAGTGATGCTTTTCGACAACACTGGTGATTTTATAGCCACGCAAAGTTCAAGGATTTTGGAATACGATCCTATGGAGATGAAGATTGTATGGGAATGGAACGGTGATAAGGATCGGCCCTTGATAAGCTTGATGCGTGGCTGCAAGCAGAGGTTGCGCAACGGGAATATCCTGGTAACCGAGTCGGACGGAGGACGGCTGATTGAGGTGACCAGGGAGAAAGAAGTGGTGTGGGAATACATAAATACTGAGAGAAGGATGCTAGATGGAGATGAAAAGATTGCTGTCCTTTCCGGCGCCAGGAGGTACACTCGCGCACAGTTGCCGTTTCTGGCTGAACCTTAGAATCCCGGCGGATAATGACAATTAATCGGCCCACCACCTTGCATGTTTCGGCCAGGCACGCCTTTTCCCCTCCAGTGGCCATGGCCAGACAATCCCGGCAAAGGGAGCGCAGGGGGTGATCCTTGCGTGGAAGTAGCGCTGGTGCGATAATGGTTCCCCATCATAAAGGAGGTAATCAAACCATGCACAAGCATATGCGGCTATTGATTTTCATGGCTATCGTGTTACTGGCTATTGCTTTCCCCGGAGCTGCGCTGGCCCAGGGCGACAAGGAACTATTGGAATTGGCCAAAGAGTATTTCGAACCATTGCCGAGCAAACCGGAATTCAAGAAGGACAACCCAGGATCCGCGGCGAAGATAGAGCTTGGCAAGATGCTCTATTTTGATAAAAGGTTATCCTCCTCCAACGTCTTCTCCTGTAACTCATGCCACGATCTGGCCTTGGGGGGGACAGATAATTCCAGTTTCTCCATAGGGCACAAGTGGAAGAAGGGAGGACGAAATGCCCCCACAGTTTTCAACGCCGCGCTTCATCTGGCCCAGTTCTGGGATGGGCGAGCGGAGGATGTGGAACAACAGGCCGGTATGCCGGTGCTAAACCCGGTGGAGATGAACGCCAGTGAGGGGAGGGTGATTGAAAGGCTCGGATCGATCCCCGAATATGCGAAGATGTTCGCAGATGCGTTCCCCGGCGAAAAGTCTCCCCTTACATACAAGAACGTAGCCAAGGCCATCGGGGCCTTTGAGAGGACACTGTTGACTCCCTCCCGGTTCGACCAGTTCCTGGCGGGCAAACTCGACGCCATTACAAAAGCGGAGAAGGAAGGGCTAAAGCTTTTCATAGACACTGATTGCGTCATCTGCCACAACGGAGTGACCGTGGGAGGCCAGGCGTACCAGAAGTTTGGCGTGTTCAAGAAGCCGGATTTCCTCACAGACAATGGAAGGTTCGACGTTACCAGGAACAAAGACGACATGTATGTGTTCAAGGTTCCCTCGCTACGCAATATCGAGCTTACTTATCCCTATTTCAACAACGGAGCTGTGTGGGATCTGAAAGAAGCGGTGAAAATTATGGCCGAGGTTCAGCTGGGAAACAACCTAAGCGATCAGGACGCCGCAAAGATAGTGGTATTCTTAAAATCACTGACGGGCGACAAGCCGAAAATCGAGCTGCCTCTGCTGCCACCCGCCACTGTGTCGACCTCCCGGCCTGATACCGACTGACGGATAATATTCACAGATGGCAAGCCGGGGGCGTTGAGGAGGGCCTCCGGCTTTTTTTTGCGCCTGGAATCAGGCCCTGGTTTTCACCCGGCATTCATCCCATAACTCTTGGGGCAGAACCACAGACTCCGTGAAGGGTATCCCTGGAATTCCCCTGCTGGTGTTCATGTTTATTCCGTGCCGCAGGTATGCCTTGTATGCCAGTTGGCTGCAATAAAACGCTTCTTCCGTGTCGGAGAGGTTGAACCATATGTTGTAAGGCTTTTGCCGCTCTGCCTGCTCTACGCAATAGTTTGCCACATCTATACGAATTCTTGACTGCTCCTCGGGGGATAGGCCCTGACCGGCCACCGGGTCTGCGATACCGTAAAGCGTGTCGATCAGGCCTCCCCGGTCGTCATACATGGCGTCTGTGTCCCACCCGTTTCCCGGCACATTAAACTCAATCACCTTTCGTTTAGCGCCGGCTTCCACGCATCTGCCTCCGGGCCCGGTGTATATGACAATATGATCCACCTCCCCTGGAATGATCTTTCCGATCAGGCGCCATATCTGGCCGCGAAGAAATGCTGGATCGCCATCGGTGGTGCAGACAAGGTCCCCGGTCCTTACGGCGAGTCCGTTGATATTGTATTCATGGGTTTGCGTCACTTTTTCAAAAGCCATAACGTCCTTTCTAAAAGGTTTCCGAAAATATAAAGGATTATGATGACAGCGGCAAGAAAAAGGGGAGTTGATCTTCCACATTGGGTAAACTACGTTGACAACCGCAGCTGCGGAACCTTTTGACATTTCCATTGCATGTGGTAGACTTTCTGGCCTGACCAAATTAAAACTTCATATTATAGTTATATCTTACGTATGGATATTTTGCGGGCTATTCCACACCGGCCACCGTTTCTGTTTGTTGACAGGGTAGTGTCTGCCGAGGAGAAGAGGATTGTGGCCGAAAAGAGCCTGGCGCCGGAGCTTGATTTCTTCCAGGGGCATTATCCCCATTTCCCAATCATGCCGGGAGTCTTGACGCTGGAGAGCCTTTTCCAGGCCGGAGCCATACTACTGTCGTCCCTTGTCGCAGAGGCTGGGGGCAAGGGGGTCCCTGCGCTGACCAGGATCCGTGACGCCAAATTCAAAAACATGGTCAGGCCGGGGGACGTTCTGACGCTGGAAGTGGAGATGGAGGAGCAAGTGGGCCCTGCGTTTTACATGAAGGGTATCGCCTCGGTGAACGGCAAACAGGCTGCCAGTGTCCGGTTCACATGCGCTCTGGTCCAAATGGGGGAGGAGGCAAAATGAGCTTTTTGCGACTGGAGGGGAAAAAGTTTCTGGTATTCGGCGTGGCAAACAGAAAATCGGTGGCCTATTTCATCTCCGACATAATATTGAAAGAAGGAGGCCAGTTGATCCTCTCCACGCTCAACCAGGAGAGGAAGGAAGCAGCCGAAAAGCTGTTCCCTGGTCAGGAGACCCATGTGTGCGATGTCTCCTCCCAGGAGGATATAGACGCCCTGGCGACTGAGGTGGGGAAGCTCCATGGAAAAATCGATGGCATCGTCCATTCCATCGCGTATGCTGAATACTCCGAAGGGATTAAGCCCTTCCATCAGACCAACCGCGAGGATTTCATGAAGGCGATGGACATCTCCTGCTTTTCGCTGGTGGCGGTGGCCAACGCTTTTCGCGATATCCTGGCTCGGCAGAGCTCGGTGGTGACTATATCAATATCCACCACCAGGATGGCCGCGGAGAATTACGGATATATGGCGCCAATCAAAGCCGCGCTGGACTCCACTCTTTGTTTCCTGGCGAAAAGCTTCAGCGAATTTAGCGAGGTAAGGTTCAATGCCGTGGCGCCGGGGCTTTTAAAGACATCAGCTTCCGCCGGTATTCCAGGCTATGTGGACTCATACCTGTATGCCGAAAAGATGACCCTGCGCAAACGCGCCGTGGCCACACAGGAAGCGGCGAATACGGCGGTGTTCTTGCTCAGTCCCGCCTCCAGCGGAGTGAATGCCCGCAAAATAGTGGTGGATGCGGGGATGGAAGTGAATTTCTTTGACCGGGAAATGATCCGCCGCGCCATGAGGGAAATACCTCCTTCAGGCAAAACTGAATAGTTTATCCCGTATCATAAATACCACTTGTAAATACCGAATATTATGGTTGTTGGAGATGTAATACCGGTAATCCACCAACGGTAAATCCCGGATCGTGAACCTATCGACCAGGCCCGCAAACCGAGCCAATGCGGATAGTAGAAATATTGTCAACGGCGATAATTGCATGATATTATGACGACAATGGGAGACGATGCGGTAGTGGATGTAATTTATATTAGTCAGGGAGAAAAATAACCACTGAATTTCCAACATGTAATATTCTGAGAGAATATTTGAGGATAAAGTGGTTATTTTTGGGTAGACATGCAGATTTTGATTGTAGTATGTTAACAAAAGGTGTGATACTTAGACAACAAGAGGAATTTCCTGTTATAGGTTATTTGTTTATCACATCCGGCCTGGATTTACCGGGATCTGTTACAAACCAAGCCAGATTACAAATGCCCCAACTCAAGTGCATTTTTCAAATCAAGTTGGACAAGCGCTGGGGATGACAAAGGAGAAGAAAAGGAGAAAGCCATGAAGCAAACATTTCGGGACAGACTACAGTTATTAATGAAGGAAGATCGCCCATACACCTGGGCCAGGAAAGTTGGAATAGAAAAGGGGCTGTTCCAATACTACTGGCAAAAGGGAAAGATTCCCACCTATGAAAATCTGCTTAAAATTCAGAATTTCTCAGGTTGCTCGTTGGACTGGCTTCTGACAGGCAAGGCTGTCGATATCAATCAGCTAGAAAATCTGCCAATGTTAAAGGAAACCACTCCCGTGTATGGCGAGATGAACATCAAGCGCGCCAGGGCATTGGAAGACGTCAAGAGCATTTACGCGTCCAGAAGCGAAAGGGATATCGATTTGCTGGAAGGAGTGCTTGAGAGGATAATATTGAGCAAGGGCAAGAAGAGGTCGGTAGCTAAGGGCAAATAGGACCATTAGCCGATAATAATTCCGTAAATAAAATTCGGCCACTGTGGGAGGTTGGGGACTCGACCTTGCCCGGTGGCCGTTTTTTTTATCTTAAATCGAGAAGATGGCTCAGCGCAGGATGGGGCATCGCCATTCGCGTGTATGGTGGGTGTGTGAAAAAAAGGGGAATGTTTTAATGGCGATACTAAATGAAAGGATATATTTGAAAAAGCCGCCGCTATTGCGATTGCCCCTCTCTTTTCCCTTATCGTGCCCTACCGTTTAAAACATCCCCCGCCAGAGGCTGGCTATAAGATATATTACTTATACCTTACTTTTTAACGCCCATGATGGCGTCTTTGCAAGCCTTTGCTACCCTGAATTTGACCACTTTTTTCGCCGGAATCTTGATTGCCTCTCCGGTCCTGGGATTGCGTCCCATCCTGGCTTTCCTATTCACAAGGACAAGCTTTCCGAGCCCTGGAATCGTGAAGCCGGATTTCGCCTCTTTATAGGCCAGGCTCGCCAGGTCTTCCAAAATCTGGGCAGCCAGCTTTTTGGTCAATCCTGCATTTTTGGCGATATGGTCCGCAATCTGAGATTTGGTCATGGGTTTTTTTGGCATGGATCACTCCCCGCAAGAAAATGTTTATACCGAATAACTTAAGGATCACAATTTTAATCCCAAGGTCTACGGGCAATCAACTAAAAAATGAACAAATGAACTTAATATATTCGTACCCCCGGCTGTTTATATATGGCGCAAAACCATATAAATCGTGGGCAAAACCGTTCGTATCATTGATACGTAATCCATGCGGGCAGCCTAGGCTTCTTCGCGAATGGTCTTGACTTCGCTTGGTATAAAACGGCAGTCTTGTGACAAGACATCAGCTCAAAATTGATTGCGTGATTGAGGGGGAAATGCACTGGGATAATGGATAGTAAAGCAGACATGAATGAAAGCCTGGAGAGGATAATCAAAGAGGCCGACAGGTTGGCTGAGGAAGTATTTTCTCTCGATGGGGAACTCGACAGGCTGAGAATCAGAGCCCGCGAAGCGGGAAGAGATGCTGGGCTGCCCGACGAGATGTCCGATGACGGGGAAGTGAGCGCGGTAGGCTTGCCGAAGGCTGATCTTCAAAGCCTCGATATGATCGCTAATACCCAGGAAATCATAGACTCGCTTCTATCCCAGGCAAAACTTGGTCGACAGGCCGAGGAGGGGATGGACCAGATAAAGCGGACCATGGCCGAACTCGATAAGAAGCTGGAGCTGGCGGCTTCAAAGGCCGAATCAATAGCCGAGCTGCAGCTCGTCCTGGAAGAGGCCATGAGGAGAAACAAAGCCCTGGAGCTAGGTCAGACGAAGCTTAGCTCCATTGAGGGATACGCGTTGTCGCTGGAAAAAAAGGCGCTTCGGCTTGAGGGGGAGATGGAAGCCTTGCGACAGGCCATGGATGGGCATACCGTCACATCGGATCGGCTGGGAAAACATTTGGATTCCGCCAAAGAAACGGTCCGAAAACTGGAAAACGCGCATGGAGAAATGGAGCGCGCCGCCATAGAGGGGAGGGCGGCTGGGCAGACAGAGGAACGACTGATAAAGCTCCTTCAAAAGATGACGGAATCGGAAACCAGACTCACCGGCCTGATGGCTGGAGCTGAAGGGATGTCGGCGGAGTTCGAGAGATTCTTTCAGATGAAACGGCGGGCCGACAGGACTTTGGAGCAGGTAGTCGAGCAAGCGCAGCGGGCGGAGGAGATCCTGGAGGGCAACCGCGAAGTGGAGGGGAAAATCAAGGTGATCACCGGCAGGATGAACGATATGGAGAATCGCTTTGATACCCTGGCTCTGAAGGCTTTGGACATCACCGGATTCGAGGAGAGATACAACTCTGTTCATCGAAAGCTGGAAGCCGCCCTTGCCGGGATTGAGGAGCTGGAGGAGAAGATGAAGGCCGCCGGTCGACTGGAGGAGAAGCTTGCAACCTTGGTCCAAACGGCGGAGGAGATGCGGAGTGGAATCGAGGCTCTGGAGAAAGAAACCAGTTCGGCGGGAAAAATGATGGAGGCAGTGAGGCTGGCGGAGGATCGTTTCGGCGAGCTTTTCGAAAAGATGGAATCGGCCGGGGACAGATTGGCCACGACCACGGGCCTGGAACGGACCTTGTCGTCGCTGCAGGAAAAAACGTTTGGTATTATCAAGAAACTAGAGGACATAGAGGACAAAGGGAAAATAATCTTCACCGCCCAACAGAAGATCGACCGGTTGCAAAAGCTTCTGGAGCAGGCGGAGGGGATGATGAAAAAGATTGTTTCCGGTTGACGGAGCTTTATGGAGGTACGGTTGTGATTAAGGTGGTAACTGCGGAGCAGATGCGGGGTATAGACGAGAGAACGATAAACGAGAAAAAAATTCCTGGCCTGATCCTTATGGAAAACGCTGGATCCTCGGTGGCCGCTGCGGTGGTGGAGAAGTTCGGTGAAGTGTTTGATCTGAGCGTGAGCGTGTTTGCCGGGAAGGGCAATAACGGCGGCGACGGGTTTGTGGCGGCGCGGCGGCTGGTGAACATGGGCGCCGATGTGACGGTGTTTCTGGTGGCCGAGAAAAAGGATATGAAGGGGGACGCCGCGGTGAATATGGCGGCCTTCGAGGCGATGGGAGGCGCGATCAAGGAGATTACAGAGGAGCGCCACCTGAACAATTTCAGGATAAAATTCATGCATTCGGCCATTATGGTGGACGCCTTGCTGGGCACTGGGCTTTCTTCCGCGCCCCGGGGTATGTCAGGCCGCATGATCCATGTCATAAACGAGGCCGGCGCCTATAAGGTGGCGGTGGATGTGCCTTCCGGCATGGATTCGGACAGAGGGCAAATCCCCGGAGATTGTGTATGGGCGGACGTAACCGTCACCCTGGGCCTACCCAAAGTGGGGCTTTTGACTTATCCAGCTAGGGCGCGAGCCGGCAAGCTTGTGATCGCCGACATTTCCTTCCCCTCCATAGTAGTTGCCGAATCCCCCTGCGCCGCCTTCCTGTTGGAGGAATCCGATATACGCAACAGGATGCCCCAGAGAGGTGTGGATTCCCGCAAGGGAAGTTATGGTCATCTGGCGATGGCGTGCGGCTCCGTGGGTATGGGGGGGACCGCGGCCATGGCGGGTCAGGCGGCGCTACGTATAGGCGCAGGGCTGGTGACCGCCGCCGCGCCGGAAAAAATGGCCGGCGTTTACGAGACCTCAGTACCGGAAATGATGTCGCTCCCACTACCCCAGACACCAGGCGGGGCCATCGCCGAAGAAGCCGCGGAGATATTCATCAAATTCACCGAGGGGAAGACTGCTGCGCTGCTGGGCCCCGGGCTTAGGACCGATCAATCCACCGCCAGGTTCATCCGGAAAGTACTCGTAGGGACTAAGATCCCGCTGGTGTTGGACGCCGATGGATTGAACATGATCGCCAGCGATATATCGGTGATATCTGAGCGCAAAGCCCCCACGATACTGACACCCCATCCAGGAGAGATGGCCAGGCTGACAGGCAAAAGCATCGCGGATATCCAGGCGGACCGGCTGGGCGAAGCGGAGGCCCTGGCGAAAGCAACCGGCGCGGTGGTGGTGCTCAAAGGGGCAGGGACAATCATCGCAGGACCGGAGGGACCGCCCAGAATCAATCTGACTGGCAACCACGGCCTGGCAAAAGGGGGATCTGGCGATGTGCTGGCGGGGATGATCGCCGGGCTTCTGGCCCAAGGTACGGCGTCCACCGCCGCGGCGGAGGCCGCTGTTTGGCTACATGGCCGATGCGCGGATATATATGCCGAGGATCATGATCCGAGGACAATGCTGCCCATGGAAATAATCGGGCTGATCCCAAGGGCGGTGACAGCATTGATGAAATAGAAGAAAACGATGGGCCTGCTTAGTCAGGAACGTTAAAAAGGAACTGCAGGTCCACACGAATCCCACGCAAATGGAGCGCCATCATTCACTCTGTGGCTGGTCAAAACCTCAAGGGGCCGAAATCACAGCAACCCTCTGTTGGATCAGGATCCTTGGGGCTAATTATAAACAGCCTCTTGCGCCTCTTGATCCTCTTACTCGCGCTTTTTTTGGCAGGCATATGATTCTCTATTGAGATATAAAATCCGCTAATTGTTATCAGGCCCAAACAAGCCGTGTTTTTCAAAATCCCCCGGCCATACAAGATATCTTATTTGAATTCCGCGCTGCTTGCAATGCCGATAGTCTTTAAAACTGTTTTTTTCCATATTTATCTTCACCCACCGTCCTATCAGGCTAAATTGAGAGGAATAGCCCTCCGGCGCCATATCACTGCCTTTATCAGGGCAATTTTTATCTGGGCAATTGCCCATAGGGAACTTTTGCTGTAAAATCCTTTCATCGTTATTTTCGCTTCTTGCGAAAAAGGATTTTCCCATAAACGACACATTGGATCGATAAATGACCGAAGATAATTCAGATTCACGGCTGGTTCGCTATATAAAAAACCTCGATGGGAAGGCGCCCAACACCGCAGCTGCGGCTTATTACGCATCCCTGGATCAGGTGGAAACCGTCTCCCCGGGCATCGCCCGCTCCATAGTCCAGGAGCTTGAGGACCAGCGGAGCAACATAAAGCTGATCGCCAGCGAGAACTACTGCTCTCTTCCCACACAATTGGCCCATGGCAACCTGCTAACAGACAAATACGCCGAAGGATTCGCCAACCACAGGTTCTACGCCGGATGCGACAACGTGGATGCTATAGAAAGCGAGGCATGCGATCTGGCAAAGGAACTTTTCGGAGCGGATCACGCATATGTGCAGCCCCATTCAGGCGTGGACGCCAACTTCACAGCCCTTTTCGCGGTGCTGTTCGCCAAGGTGCGCCAGCCGTATATAGAAAAGACCGGGAAGAAGGCGCTGGATCTGGACAGGGAGGAGTGGACAGGACTCAATGCGGAAATGAACCGGCAGAAGATTATGGGCATGGACTATTTTTCCGGAGGGCACCTGACCCATGGTTATCGGTTTAATATCATATCAAACATGATGGATGTATATACGTATTCCGTTGACAAGGCCACTAATCTTCTCGACTACGACGGTATATACAAGCAAGTCAAGGAAGTAAGGCCCCTGATCCTCTTGGCCGGATACTCCGCATATTCCCGTAAAATTGACTTTGCGAAAATGAAACAGATGGCAAGCGAAGTGGGCGCCACACTATGGGTGGACATGGCCCATTTCGCGGGGCTGGTGGCAGGAGGAGTTTTCCAGGGGGATTTCGACCCCATCGCCCACGCTGATATCGTCACCACCACCACCCACAAAACTCTGCGGGGCCCCCGGGGAGGCATGGTGCTGTGCAAAAGGGAATTGGCGGAATGGGTGGACAAAGGGTGCCCCACCAACCTGGGCGGCCCTCTGCCCCATGCCATGGCCGCAAAGGCTATTGCCTTGCGCGAGGCGTTACGCCCGGAGTTTAGGGAATATGCAAAAAAAATCGTCCAAAACTGCCAAGCCTTGGCAGAGGAGTTCATGGCCCTTGGCGTTCCCGTCCTCACCGGTGGAACGGATAACCACCTGATCCTGGTGGAAGTGAGTAAAAAATATGGCCTCACTGGGCGGCAGGCGGAGACCACACTCCGCGCCTGCGGTGTCACTCTGAACAGAAACGCGCTGCCATTTGATGCAAACGGCCCATGGTATACCAGTGGCCTGAGGATCGGCTCCGCAGCGGTGACCACTCTGGGGATGGGAGCCAGTGAAATGAAGGAGATCACCTCCATTATTCACCTGGTTCTTTCCAATTCCACCCCTGTATCGGACGCTAACGGAAAGAAAAGCTTGGCCAAAGTGGATACCACCCCAAAGGCGGCGGAAGAAGCGCGAACAAGGGCAAAGGAGCTGTTGGGCAGGCATCTTCTTTATCCAGAGCTGGACCTGGATGTGATGATGAAAAGCTGAGCTAGATATCTGGTGAGGGGCGCCTTAAAAGGCGCCTTTCTTTCGGCGGGTGTCCTCGGCTCGTATCAGGAAAGCGATATCCTGAATCCCGCCGTCAAAAAGCTCACTCTCATTCAGATACTCGCATGGTTCAAGCAGCGTCTGAGTCCTCTCCTCCGGCGGCAGATATTCCCCGACGACGCTGACGCTCAGGACTCTGCCGCAATGGCGCATTCTCACCAGGGTAAATTCGGTGGAGGGGAAGCCATATGGATCCGGCATTCCGTTCACCCGCTTCTGTAAATTCTCCTCGTCCAACACCTCCTGGTCAAATTCTGGAGCGCCGAATATCCGGTTGTCAAACATCCATTGGCCATACAGGTACAGTATCTTTCCTTCGCCGAGATCCAGCGCCAGCAGGGGATCGACCGTGTTGTTATAACCAAGCAGGATGGCAGTGGGATTCTTTACATGGATCTGCTGAACCGTTCCGGATAGAAGGTCCAATCTTGCGTTGCGTATGCGGGGCAAGTCCGAAAGGTTGAAACTGACGGTGGTAAAAAGGTACAACAGTCCCCCTACCGCCCATGCCAGGTATCTATATCTTTCCGGGTGGGGGAATTTTAGCAGTTCCCCCAGCCAACCCACCATGGCGCCTAAAGCCAGGGATCCTATGACGGCGCAGAATATAAGGAACAGGTTGGAGGCCCAGTCCGGCTTGTTTTCAAAATCGACAATCGCCCGTTCTTTTTTAGTGGGGGCTCTTTCAATGATCATAAGCGGCATGGTCTCCCAAAGTCCGTCGGGATCGGACCAGTTGTCTGGCTGTGAAGCCCTATTTGTCTCCGGCTTCGGCCAATTGCTTCACCGTATACGCCATTAGGCCCCCGGCGTTTACCAACTCCATCATAAACGAGGGAATCGGTGTCGCCTTGTATGTCTTGCCCTGGGTTTGGTTGACGATAGTCCCCTCTGTAGGATCCACTTCCAGGATGTCCCCCGGGACCGTTTCTCTGGCCGCTTCCGGGCATTCGATTATGGGAAGCCCCATGTTGAAGGCGTTGCGATAGAAAATCCGGGCGAAATATTCGGCCACAACGCAGGAGACTCCGGCGGCCTTTATGGCGATGGGCGCATGCTCGCGCGAGGAACCGCAGCCGAAATTGGCCCCACCCACGATGATGTCTCCCTGGCCCACGACGCCGGAAAAGGAAGGATCGGCGTCCTCCATGCAATGTTTTGCCAGCTCCGCAGGATCGGACGTGTTCAGATAACGGGCCGGGATTATGACATCGGTGTCCACATTATCCCCAAACTTCCACGCTTTACCTTTCAGTTTCATCGGCTTCAAATTATCTCCAAATCAGATTGAAATGTGGATTATACAGCCAAACCAGCATTGTTGGAAGCATTCAATCGGTACACCATCCTGATGATGATCTGAGACAATATCAAGTGCTACGCATGGAATTGGCGCCGCATGTGCCGGACAACAGCCCAGAAGTAGCCGCCAATAATTACGCGCATCTTGAAGCTGGAAGCTTGGCAAAAATACATAAGATTAGGTCCAGGGACAGTCAGGGTGGGGGAAAAGAGCCCAAATTATTAAAGAAATCTATAGGCTAAGAGTGCCGGGAGCGGGACTTGAACCCGCGAGGAGCTAAGCTCCGGAGGATTTTAAGTCCTCTGCGTCTACCAATTCCGCCATCCCGGCAAAGAGGTAGGACAAGAAAAATATTCTAACATCAGATTATCGCTTTTGGTCGATGTTTGTTCACTGCGCGTCCACCCGAAGCCCGCTAAACAGAAGCGCTGTCCATCCATCTTTTTCCATGCGCTTTTGCAAAAGGAATCCTTCCTCGGTCATCCTGTTCGCCACAGTCTGGGCCTGATCGTTTCTCAGGCCGGATAATATGACAATTCCTCCCGGTCCCGTCAGCCGCCAATACTCTCCTGCAAGAGCCAGATGCGCGTCGAGGAACAGGTTTGCCGTGATGACATCAAATTCGCCGATGACTTCCTCCGGGCGGCACGTAAGAAGGTCGATTTGAGCCGTCACGTTGTTCAGCTCAACGTTTGTCCGAGCGACTTGCACAGCCTCCGGGTCGGTATCCACGGCCAGGACCCGCTTTGCCCCCAAGAGCGCGGCTATGATGGAGAGTATGCCGGAACCGCAGCCGATATCAAGTACTCTCTCCCCTATATGCCCCTCGAGCGCCATACCACAAAGTTCGGTGGAAGGATGGTGCCCGGAGCCGAATGCCATGCCTGGGTCCAACACCACTTCTATCCTTCCATGGCCTGACGCTGGCCTGTCGAAAGTGGGGATCACCAGAATTCTCTTTCCCATGGTAATGGGTTTGACAGTCTTGCGCCATTGCGCCATCCAGTCCTCGTCCGGAACCTCTTCCACATACAACAGCGTGATAGTCACCTCGGGGAAGATTTGGCCAAGTTCGGCGGCCAAGCCCTGGGCCTGGCTTGGCCCCTCCGGATATTGTGGCAGCCATGCGCGGATCAACGGTGAGCCCGTGGCGTCATCCTCCAACTGCACGGAGCGGCCAAAGTGGAGCGCTATGGCTCCTCCCGCCTCGTCCGGGTCCACTCCTTCCACGCGGATGGCCACCTTTAGCCATGTTTTTAATGACATAATGACATTCCTTCCATCCAGGCGCAGGTCTCCTCAAAGGTGGAATACGCAAAGCTATGAACAATCAATCCGAGGATGGGCCAGGTCAGGAATACGTTCCGCCCGTCGCGGGTGATAGTTGGATAGACAACTGTCTTCGACTCCCTGTCATTGTCGTAAATGTTGTCGATGGTATCGCCATTCACCGATTCTGAAGTGACCCGGAAGTTGATGTCGAAGGTCCAGGCGAGGGAACCATCGACCATTCCAGAAAAAGTGACACCGGTGGTCATGCTGCCAGTGTAGGTGAAACTCATGCTTTCCCTGAGGCCCCTGAGGTCAGCTCCCGCGTTGTCACTCCTCGTCACTGTATGCGGCAAATCAATCACGCCGTAAGAAGTACAGCCATATGTGAATAAAAAGATCACTCACTATATCTCAACATTTTACAAACAGAAAAAGCATATATCCTTTTATACTTTCACATTTATGGATGTAATGAACCGCGCTCCGTCAACTGGAGAGCCAATCCGCCGGTTTTATGGTGACCTGTCCGAATTCCTGTTTCCTGTCGTCGCCCTGCAGTATAGCCTCAAACTCCATAGGCGGCAAGCAGCCGATACAAGAGGCGTCCGCT
>Ga0224496_10000363_pt1 | contig 31975 bp, 35 predicted proteins | sample SF_Jul11_sed_USG_2_FD_168127 | JGI IMG/M metagenome (GOLD analysis project Ga0224496, IMG submission 168127) | Sediment microbial communities from San Francisco Bay, California, United States - SF_Jul11_sed_USGS_8_1 | ecosystem: Environmental > Aquatic > Marine > Sediment | place: USA...
ACCAAAGTAAAGGTGCTCGGCAAGGTTAATGGGATTTTAAAAGAATAAAAATTAGGTGTCAGAGCACAATTGTTTCTAATATTAGAGAAAACTGTGATCCGGTCCCGGTTTTTTTTTAATTCGTCCACCTCATTTTTTCATCGATTAAGTCACTAAACTTATCGTCGTTCATGCTCTTTATTTGATGGCGCAGGGTACGGCTAAACGCCTCTCTCACTGACTCTTGCGGAGCACCCTTCAGCGACACATAGACCCTGGCGTGACTGATGCCAAGCCCCAGCGACCCTTCCTTTGGAAAATCATCCCATGAAAGTGTCGCGACTTCGACGAAGACACCGGGAACGCTTATGTTAAAGTGTTCAGGATAACGTCCGGAGAACCCCTCCAGTTGCTCTCTAACCAGAGGGGCAATAACACCATCAATCAGGGCGCCATACTGCAACTGTTGCCGCTGTATTCCTTCCTGCACCTCTTCCTCTGTCGTAAACTCGTAGTCGATGTCCTCATGAAAAGAGTGGACCTCAACACAAATCTCTTCAGCTTCCTTTTTAACCACGATTGAGCCACTCATAATTAACATCCTTAGCTAGAGAGGTGGGCATTAAAACGGTATAAAAACGTGCTACATATTTTATTATTTTTCAATGGGCAGGAAGATGCAAGATCAAGAACTGACCACAAGGTCTTGACCCGTGTTTTTATTTCTGACTCCTCATGCACACATTCTTTTATTTATACTCCCTCATCTGAACTTTAACACCAGCAATTTCATTTTTATCAATAATCATCTCATAACCATCATCAAGACCATCATTAAGATTTAAAAGCTTCAAATGAACATATCCTTTTCCCCAATTTCCAATATTGCAAAAAATCTCTTTACCAGATTTTAATGTGATCCAAAATTTATCAACCTTGCCCTTTTCAGCTAGATTCTCAATATTCTGCCACATGTCAACTTTCATGGTAATTTTTCTACCCTCAAGGTCATGCATTTTCGCTGCACTCGCATCAGGTACACTGGCTATAAACCCCATACCAATAATTGCCACAAAACCTAAACCAGTTACTATATTAATCATCTTCATTTTAATCTCCATTACATTAAATATAATTTATCCTACCAGTACGCACAGCTCATTCCCTGCTCTTCAATTTGTAAAGATAGAAAATATTAACGTACTCCCTGGAGTATCTTCCCCCTTATTTGTTATGTCAACACAATAGATACTCTATAAACAAAGTTATATGATGTAAGATGTGGCTGGATATTTATTCCATTCACTATATGCTTTAAATGCGTGGGTACAAGGACTTATTATTTTCTCATGTTCAAGTTAGCCATACCCAATATACAATGAGAGCAGGACATCTATGTGTAAATATTACAAATTACTACCTGATAAAATATATTTTCATGAACTAGTAAGGCAGTGGAAACTATTGAGTTTTATGCTTGCTACGTACGGATTACTATATGGCGCTGAATATTACAAAATTGAGAGCTGGGACGTGGGTATAACACTAATACTTTCAGCTTCAACCTATCTTATAGCGCCATGGAGTGCTTATGTATTAGTGTCTGCAATTCGTTACCGACCAAAAAACTGGTTTTTTCACGCTGCGGCAGCAATATTCATGGGGATATTTGTAGTCGGTGGATTATCCTTCATATATCATGAATTAATTGGCAATAAGGTACTGTGGAATTCGTATCTTTTTGGATCAATTCCAATATTTTATATAGCTGGCTTTGTATGGCTATATCGTGGGTCACTGTCAGACTTTCTATTAAATATTAAAAGTTTGATCAGTAATGATATCGATCGCAGATGAAACGACTTATTAAGATTTTTTGCCTTATTCTGGCAACTGCGGGCTTTGTTCCTGTAAGTTGCACAACAGGGATGGTCATTGGACAAAAAATCATTAAAAAACTAGATGATCGATATGTTTCCAAAGGTGATAAAGTCCACTCATTTTTTATAGTCGTTGCTGAACCTGGAGAGCTAAACAATCCATTTCAGGTGATTGGTTTAAGTCAACTGGAAACACTTACTAATAACGCTGGCTCCCTATCATTTATGATGAGCAAGCCTAGCGGTAAGATAGAAACTGAATCAATAAGTTATTCCTATGAAATACTAAGCGATACTGTATCTGAACAGATAATAGAAGTTATTGAAGATCAAAAAGACGGTGACCGTACGTCATGGAGTCGCTACAGAGCTACTCAAGATAAAATAACACCTATCTCATCAAGAATGATTTATTTTGGCTATATGTTTAATGCATTTCCTTATGCTTTTGGAATCGCATTGGCGCTGTATTTTTTTGGACGAACATTAAGCACAAAAATTTCACTTTCCGATAAAAAAAGCAGTCTTCATTAGATAAGAAACAATCCGGGTCAGAGAGCAATTAACTCTAATATTAGAAACGAAACCGGGGTCAGAACACAGTTGTTTCTAATATTAGAGAAAACTGTGTTCTGACCCCGGTTTTTTTTTAGGTGCTCCTTGTCAATTATCTCGTTTACTTTCTTCTCAAGGATCAAACTCCGGGGTCAGGTCTTTCATTGTGTGCACAATGAAAGACCTGACCCCTTTCTCCTTCAACGATTTGTTAGCTTTCATTGTGATGCACTATATATTTGGAACGTTCATGTAGCTCATCAAATGTAATGATTTCAGGGTTTGTAGTGTTCTTACGGTATAGTTCAAACGAGCGATATTTTTCACTATTAATACCATGCTCGTTTGTGAACTCACTTAAATCACCGATAACTAGGTATGATTTTGGCTGATAGTTAAAAATATCTTCACCTGTTAGGTACCCGTCAGCTTCTGTCATTGATATTTTACTTGTAAGCGTTTCAACTGCATCAGCGACTGTGCCTTGTACTTGAGCTACAGCACCAGCTAGTTCTTTGGATGGTGCAAAACAACCAGCCCTATAAGCAGTTTTTTCTAGTAAAGCAGTTTTATGAGTTTTAATTTCTACAAAGCATAGGTTCGATATGATGCCTCTTGTTTTCATTAGGGCATCGACTCTTTTTCCATAACTGCTAACATTATGACCTTTAACTACCTGTTCAAGTTTTTTATCATCAAGACTTGATAAAAATATATATCCTAAACCGTACCCAAATACCCAAGGGTTTTTTTCAAAATATTTTTGCCATAAGCCTTCTGCCGTTGTTTCATACTGCACCCTTAATTTTGCAAAGTAATCTTCACTCTCGAGTAATTGCTTATACACCTCAAGTTGTTTTTTTCTATAACCGACAGCGACAACATCTTCTTTTGTTACTTCGGATTTTAATATTTCCGTAAATATTTCACGGTTTTCGTGAAGCAGTCTTTTAGCTTGGTTGCTTGAAACAACAAGGTTTTGTATTTCTTCATCTGTAACGTCTACACGACCTCTGCTTTTTAGCTGGACAAGATGAATGTTGTTTAGAAACTCTATTAGCTTATCTATTTCTTCTCCAATGAACGAAAAACTAGAGTTGTGTGGTTTTTCAGTTGCTACTGTATAGCCTTGGATACTTAATACGAATAAGCCTCTGTCATCTTCAAAGAATTTCGCAGTTATTATTGATTTTGCGTCGTCTTTATGACGCAAAACCAACTCATCTTTTATTTTTGCAAAAGCATAGCTCGTTGGAGATTGGATTAATTTTGTGGCAATTCTTATTTGACGAGAATCATCACCAAATGAGGTGAGACTAGGGCTTATATAAGTCTTGCCCTCTTTGGGATTTTCGTAATTGTCAGAATCACTCATAATTTATTTTGTAAAGCTAACGTATGTTAGACGGATACCGGAATATTGAGATATACGGAATCCGTATATCTCAATATTCCGGTCATGTGGTTTCTTCCTTCGGGTATGTGGATCTCTCCATAAATTTGATGTGGTTATAGCACGCTTTCAGGTGGTGCTCAATGATGGTCTTAGGTTTTAGCGTTCTTCAATTCATCCCCACACCTTCTTTGCTTTACCCCCATATTTCGCTAAAATGGGCGGCCTTGCCTGTGATTTCTGCGGGTATCGGATCAACAGTGCGCCGAGTACCGGTTTCAGTATAAAAGAGCCTGATAAAGCCCGTGTTATAGGGTTTTAAGGGTGTTTTTGGAAAAAATATGAGCTCAACATTGCAAGAACAAATCAAGTTAGGCCTGCCTGAAAAACAGGGTTTGTATGACCCGGCGTTTGAAAAAGATAGCTGTGGTGTCGGCTTTGTCGCTCATATCAAGGGTGAGCCCAGTCATCAGATCGTGCTGGATGCGGACCATATGCTGCAGCGCATGGAGCATCGCGGTGGTTGTGGCTGTGAAGCGAACACCGGTGATGGCGCGGGTATTCTTACCGGCATGCCGCACGATTTCATGGTTAAAGTGGCGCGCAATGATCTGGGTGAAGTGCTGCCGGGCGTGGGTCGATACGCCGCCGGTAACGTGTTTTTCCCGCAGGATGAACAGCAGCGCGCGCACTGCAAGCAGACCATAGAAAAAATTATCGAAGAGCAGGGCCAGCGCCTGATTGGCTGGCGCGATCTGCCGGTGGACACCGATGGCGCCGATGTCGGCCCGACCGCGCGTGTTTCGCAACCTTATATGAAGCAGCTGTTTATTGCCGCCGCGGAAGGCCTGGCGGACAGCGATTTCGAGCGCCAGCTCTACATTATCCGCAAGCGCAGCACGAATTCATTGCGCGCCGATAAGAACCTGAGCCAGCGCACGCTGTTTTATATCTGTTCGCTGTCGCCGCGCATCATTATCTATAAGGGCATGTTGAACGCGCTGCAGGTGAAGGCCTTTTTCCCTGATCTGGTCGACGAAGATTACAAAACCCATCTGGCGATGGTGCATTCACGTTTCAGCACCAACACTTTCCCGTCATGGGATCGCGCCCAGCCGAACCGTTTCATGAGCCATAACGGCGAGATCAATACGCTGCTGGGTAACAAGAGCTGGATGACGGCTCGTCAGGGCATGGTCAGCAGTGAGCTGTTCGGTGCCGACATTGACAAGCTGTTTCCGATTGCGGAAGACGACTGTTCGGATTCCGGTAATTTCGACAACGTGCTCGAGTTCCTGCTGATGTCCGGCCGTACCCTGCAGGAAGCGGTGATGATGATGGTGCCAGAAGCCTGGCAGTCTGACGACAACATGGATGCGGACAAGAAGAATTTTTACCGCTACAACTCGGCGCTGATGGAGCCGTGGGATGGCCCGGCTTCGATCGCGTTCACCGATGGTCATTACATCGGCGCCACGCTGGATCGCAACGGTTTGCGCCCCAGCCGTTATTACGTCACCCACGATGACCGTGTGATCATGGCGTCTGAAGTTGGCGTGATTGACATCGAGCCCAGCAATGTGAAATTCAAGGGCCGTCTGCAACCGGGCAAGATGTTCCTGATCGACTTTGAACAGGGTCGCATGATTCCCGATGAAGAATTGAAAGCCGATTTCGCCAAACAGCGGCCTTACGGTCAGTGGCTGAAAGAGCAGGAAATCAAACTGTCTGACCTGTCGCCGAATAAAGAGCCGCACGGTTTTTACCCGGAGACCTTGCTGCCGCGCATGCAGGCGTTCGGTTACACCGTTGAAACCATGCAGTTTATGCTGCTGCCGCTGGTGCGTGAGTTGCGTGACCCGGTCGGCTCCATGGGCAACGACTCGGCGCTGGCCTGTCTGTCAGACCGCCCGCGCATGATTTACGATTATTTCAAACAGCTGTTTGCGCAGGTGACCAACCCACCGATCGATTCGATTCGTGAAGAAGTGGTGATGTCGCTGGAGTGTTACATCGGGCCTGAAGCCAATCTGCTGGAAACCACCGAAAAGAACGCACACCGTCTGCGTGTGCCGCACCCGATTCTGACCAACGAAGAACTGGAAGCGCTGAAGCACATGAACCACCGTGGCTGGCGCACGATGACGATTGATATTACCTATGATCAATCGGAAGGCACCGCGGGTCTGGAAAAATGTCTGGATGAGATCTGCCAGCAGGCTTCGCAGGCGATCGAAGATGGTTACAGCTTAATTATTCTGTCTGATCGTAATATCGGACCAGAGCGCGTCGCGGTCAGCTCCCTGTTGGCGAGCAGTGCGGTGCATCATCATCTGGTGAACCAGCAGCAGCGCACCCGTATTGGTATCGTGCTGGAAACCGGTGAAGCTCGTGAAGTGCATCACCATTGTTTGCTGGTGGGTTACGGCGCGGATGCGATCAATCCTTATCTGGCTTTCGAAGCGCTGTTCCAGGCGAAACGTGATGGCCTGCTGGAAGAGCAGGAATTCCCGAATGATGACTCCATCGTTTATGACTACCGTAAGGGCGTGGCCAAGGGCATGCTCAAGGTCATGGCGAAGATGGGCATTTCAACCTTGCAGTCTTACAAAGGCGCACAGATTTTCGAAGCAGTGGGTCTGGGCGAAGAAGTGGTTGAGCGTTGTTTCAAAGGCACCGCCAGCCGTATTAAAGGTGTTGGTTTTGAAGTGCTGGCCGAAGAGTCGTTGCGTCGCCACGAAATTGGTTACCCCGGCCGTGATGTGGTGACCCTGCCGGTGTTACCGAACCCCGGTGATTATCACTGGCGTTCCGGTGGTGAAACCCACATGTGGAACCCGGATACGATTGCCAACATTCAGCTGGCCGCGCGTAACAATGACAAAGATGCCTACGCACGATTCGCGAGATTTTCCAATGACGAAGCCACCCGCAAATCAACCTTGCGTGGTTTGTTAACGTTTAAGAAGAACGTCAATGGCGGCCCGATTGCTATCGACGAAGTTGAACCCGTCAAAGAAATTGTAAAACGTTTTGCGACCGGCGCGATGAGCTTCGGTTCTATTTCCGCCGAAAGTCACGAGTCACTGGCGATCGCCATGAACCGTCTGGGTGGTAAATCCAACACCGGCGAAGGCGGTGAAGATGCTGAGCGTTTCACGCCGATGGCCAATGGTGATTCCAAACGCTCCGCGATCAAGCAGATTGCTTCCGGCCGTTTTGGTGTGACCAACTGGTATTTGACCAATGCCGATGAATTGCAGATCAAAGTAGCCCAGGGTGCGAAACCGGGCGAAGGCGGCGAGCTGCCGGGTTCCAAAGTGGATGATCATATTGCCCGTCTGCGTCATTCTACGCCGGGCGTCGGCCTGATCAGCCCACCGCCGCATCACGATATTTATTCGATCGAAGACCTGTCGCAGCTGATTCATGACCTGAAGAATTCAAATCCATCGGCGCGCATCAGCGTCAAACTGGTTTCAGAAATTGGCGTTGGCACGATTGCTTCCGGTGTGGCCAAAGCGTTCTCTGATCATATTGTTATCGCCGGCCATGATGGCGGTACCGGTGCCTCACCGTTAACTTCGGTGAAACACGCGGGTCTGCCCTGGGAGCTGGGTCTGGCGGAAACCCACCAGACGCTGGTGATGAACGACCTGCGTTCACGCGTGGTGCTGCAGACCGACGGCCAGCTAAAGACCGGTCGCGATGTCGCCATGGCCGCGTTGCTGGGCGCAGAAGAATATGGTTTTGCGACCGCGCCGCTGATTACGCTGGGTTGTATCATGATGCGCAAATGTCATCTCAATACCTGCCCGGTCGGCATCGCTACGCAGGATAAAGAACTGCGCAAGAAATTCAAAGGCAAACCTGAGCATGTGGTGAATTATTTGTTCATGGTCGCCGAAGAAATGCGCGCCATCATGGCCGAGCTGGGCTTCAGAACGGTCAACGAAATGATTGGCCGCGTTGATGTGCTGGAAACCGATATTGCGCTGGATCACTGGAAAATGAAAGGTCTCGACCTGGCCATGATTCTGGCACCGGCGGTTAAGCCGCATGATGCCGTCGATGTCTATTGCACCATGAAACAGGACCACGGTCTGGACAAGGCGCTGGATAACCAGATTATCGAACTGGCACAGCCGGCGATTAAGAACGGCGAGAAGGTCCACATGGAGTTGCCGGTGGTTAACATTAACCGCGTGGTCGGCACCATGCTGTCGCATGAACTGGCCAAGGCCCGTCAGGGTAAGGCGCTGCCGGACAACACGGTGCACATCAAGCTGAACGGTTCTGCCGGTCAGAGTCTGGGTGCCTGGTTGTACGAAGGTGTTACCATCGAACTCGAAGGCGACGCTAACGATTATGTTGGTAAGGGTCTGTCGGGTGGTCGCATTATTGTTTATCCACCGGGCAACAGCAGTTTTGTCGCCGAAGAAAATATTATCGCCGGTAACGTGGTGCTGTATGGCGCGACCAGTGGTGAAGCTTATTTCCGGGGTATCGCCGCCGAACGTTTCTGTGTGCGCAACAGTGGCGCAACCACGGTGGTTGAAGGCGTCGGTGATCACGGTTGTGAATACATGACCGGTGGCCGTGTGGTTGTACTGGGTGAAACTGGTCGTAACTTTGCCGCGGGTATGAGTGGTGGCATCGCTTACATCTGGGACCGCAACGGACAGTTCGTTAACAACTGTAATCCGGGCATGGTTGAGCTGGAAGAAGTTGAAGCCGATGAAGATATCGAAGAGCTTAAGACTTTGATCGAGAACCATCTGCGTTATACCGGTTCAACAGTGGCGCGCGGCGTTCTGGAAAAATGGGATGTAGCGCTCAAGCAGTTCGTTAAAGTCATGCCGACCGATTACAAGCGTGTACTGGCAGAAATGAAACAGCAGGATGCTGCGGCGTAAATAATCGCCAGTTTGTTATTGGCAATTATCAGCAAAAAACAAAAATTTTAGAGAAGATGTAATGGGTAAACCGACTGGCTTTAAAGAATTTGAACGCAAGACTGAAGCGTACCGTGATGTCACGATAAGGTTGCAGGATTATAACGAGATCTTCACCGGCACTCACGATAGCGACCAGCTACAAACGCAGGGCGCACGCTGTATGGATTGTGGCGTACCGTTCTGCCAGTCCAGCACGGGTTGTCCGATCAGTAACCTGATCCCGGAGTGGAACCATCTTGTTTATACCAGCGAGTGGCGCAACGCTCTGGATCGTTTGCACAAAACTAACAACTTCCCCGAATTTACCGGCCGTGTCTGTCCGGCGCCTTGCGAAGGTTCCTGCGTACTGGGTATTAATAATCCCGCAGTGACCATCAAAAATATCGAGCACGCCATTGTCGATCGCGGTTTTGAAGAAGGCTGGATTAAGGCACAGGTACCCGAATCACGCACCGGCAAAACAATTGCGGTGGTGGGTTCGGGACCGGCCGGTCTGGCGGCCGCAGCGCAACTGAATAAAGCCGGCCACTCGGTGACCGTGTACGAACGCGCTGATCGCATCGGTGGTCTGCTGATGTACGGCATCCCCAATATGAAGCTGGGCAAAGACGTGGTGCAGCGTCGTGTTGATCTGCTGCACGCCGAAGGTGTTGAATTTGTCACCAATGCCGACGTTGGCGGTAGTGGTGAAAATGCCATTGATATCAAAAACCTGCTGAAAGAAAATGATGCCGTCTTGCTCGCGACCGGCTCGACCAAAGCACGTGACATGGATGTGCCGGGGCGCGACCTGAAGGGCATTCATCTGGCCATGGATTTTCTGACCGCCAATACCAAAAGCCTGCTCGACTCCGATCTGCAGGACGGTCACTACATTTCCGCCAAAGATAAAAAAGTGATTGTGATCGGCGGCGGCGATACCGGTACGGATTGTATTGGTACTTCGATTCGCCACGGCTGTGCCTCGATCGAGAATTTTGAATTATTGCCACAACCTCCGGTTGAGCGCGCAGCAGATAATCCATGGCCGCTGTGGCCTTTGATCTATCGCGTGGATTACGGCCATCAGGAAAGCATGGAGCGTTTCGGTCGGGATCCCCGAGATTACTGTGTCCTGACCAAAGAATTTATTGGGAATGATGCCGGTCATGTCAGCGGTGTTAAGACCGTTGAGGTGAAATGGAGCAAGTCAGAGAATGGCCGATGGAACATGGAAGAAGTGGCCGGATCTGAAAAAGTCTGGCCCGCCGACCTGGTGATGCTGTCGATGGGCTTCACCGGGCCTGAGCAGTACGCCAGTGATGCTTTAGGTGTGGATTACGATGAGCGCGGTAACTACAAGGCGACCTATGGCCAGTACAAAACCAGTGTAGACGGTGTGTTCACGGCGGGTGACTGTCGCCGTGGTCAGTCGCTGGTGGTCTGGGGGATCAATGAAGGCCGTGAAGCCGCGCGTGAAATTGATAAATACTTGATGGGTAATAGCGTTTTACCCTAGCCTGATAACTGTCTGTGTAGCGTTATTTTACAGGCTGTTGTCGGCACTTTTCGATATAGCGATCTAATACTTTGTCACTGTTTGCTTCAAAGTCGATAAACTCAAGTCCAAGTATATACTGGTCCTGCGAAAGTCGGCGTGCGACTACAATTTTGCAGCGCGAATAGAGCTTTTTATCACCTGAAACGGGTAATTTTGCTACTACTTTAAGTTTAATTTGATCCAGGGGTCGTTTCTGAATGCCGCGGGGTTCAATTTCATTGGCGATTAGGCTGTCACATTTAAACTGTAATCCAAGTGTGGAAATATTACAGGCCTCAACCGATAAAATGGTGCCATCCTCCAGAACCAGATCAATCGGGAGCTGAATCGGGTATCTATGTTCAAGTCTGCGTTCTTTCAATTTGGGCACGGTCATTATTTGTATGTTTAATAAGATGAATATTCTTAATTGTAGTACAAGATGTCCAAAAAAGTGAAGATCACAGGCTTGCCGGGTTTTTATTGAAATAACAATAACTTACACGAGGGGTTGTTTGATGGTTGAAGCTATTAATATCCAGGAAATGATTGATGCCTACGTGGTTCCGTGGACGATTAATATCACCATGGCGCTGGTTATCTTCGTGGTGGGTAAGTTTGCTGTTGGTGTAATCAGCCGACTGGTCAAGAAGCTGATGCGAAAGGCAGGCCTTGACACAATCCTGGTTGCCTTCATTAGCTCGATCATCAAAACAGTATTGCTGCTGTTTGTCGCTGTCGCCTCCTTGAATCAACTGGGCGTTGATACGACCTCGTTGATAGCCCTTATTGGTGCCGCCGGTCTGGCCATCGGCCTGTCTTTACAGAGCACACTACAGAATCTTGCCGCCGGTGTGATGCTGATTATTTTCCGGCCGTTCAAAGGTGGCGACTTTATCGACGCCGGTGGTGTCATGGGTACGGTAGAGAAAATAAATATTTTTAATACCGTAATGCGTACCGGTGATAACCGCGAAATCATTGTACCCAATGGCTCCATCTATGGCGGCACCATCACTAATTATTCAGCACGCGAAACCCGGCGCGTCGACATGGTTTTCGGCATCGGTTACGACGACGATATACGCAAGGCCAAGGACATCATCAACAGTGTTCTGGCTGCTGACGAGCGTGTGCTGAAAGATCCTGAGCCGCTGGTGGCAGTAGCCGAGCTCGGTGACAGCAGCGTTAATTTTAACGTGCGCCCCTGGTGCAATACCGGTGATTACTGGAACGTCTATTTTGATACCCACGAAAATATAAAAATTGCTTTTGATGAAGCGGGTATTTCCATACCCTATCCGCAGATGGATGTGCATATGAATAAAATTGATTAAAGAAATAAAAAAAGGCAGAAATATGAATGTTATAAAAATTATCAGTGCAGCCAGTTTGCTAGTGGGTTCTGCAACGGCTGTTGCAGCAGAGGAAGTGAAGTCGCCGTGGAAAAGTTCTGCGGAGCTGGGTTATGTGAATGTCTCCGGCAACACCAATACTGAAACGCTGAAGGCAGCGATAGATATTTCATATGAAGTAGAAAAATGGGCGCACAAGGTGCATGCTGATGCGCTCTCGTCCAAAACTGAGACGACCGATACCACGGTTGTCCCCGCAGTGACAAAGAATGAACGCAGCGCTGCAAAATGGCTGGTATCCGGCCAGTCTGATTACAAGTTTACCGATTTCGATTATTTTTATGCCTTAGCGAGCTATGAAGATGATCGCTTCAGTGGTTTTGATTATCAGGCAAAATTTGGTCTTGGTTATGGTCGTCGCGTGATACACACTGATAATCATGAGCTCAGGCTGGAAGTCGGTCCTGGCTATCGCAGATACCGTCTTGAGCAGCTCCCGCCACCGGCGCCAGTCGAGAAGACGCATGATGAAACGCTGCTGCGCCTGAATGCCGGTTACGCCTGGATGATTTCTGAAACTTCTGTCTTTAAGGAAGACCTGACCTATGAAGCCGGTCAGGATCAGGACGAGTGGAAATCAGTGACGGCTTTAACCGCCAAAATTAACAGCGCCCTGGCGATGAAAATTTCACACACGGTTAAAAATCTGGACAAGGTACCGGCAGGCAGCGAGCATTACGACAGGGAAACGGCGGTGACGCTGGTGTTTACTTTTTAATAATTAATATTTGAGATTATTATTGGGTTTTGAAAATCCGCCGGCGAGTTTTCGATGGCGGATTTTTTTATGGTTTTTGTAAAGCCGAGGCCGAAGCCGAAGCCCAGTCCGGGATAACCGCCGGGTCGATAGCAAATACCTGCATGCCCCAGAAATAAGTGGTTAACGTGATCAGGGTGATCGCAATCAGGTTGATGATGAAGCCGGTAATCACCATGTCGCGTATTTTTAACTGGCCCGAGGCAAAGACTATGGCATTGGGTGGTGTCGCCACCGGCATCATGAAAGCCATCGAGGCCGACAGCGTCACTGGCAGCATTAACAGTAATGGATTTATTTCGATGGCTTTGGCGATCGAGGCTACCAGTGGCAACAGCATCTCTGCTGTTGCTGTGTTGGAAGTTACTTCGGTGAGGAATACTACCATGGCTGAAACTGATGCGATCAGTGAAAAGATGCTGGCATCCTGCAGACCGATAAATTGCTGGCCGATGAATTCGGACAAGCCGCTGGCGGTGAAACCTCTGGCCAGCGCAAAACCACCGCCAAACAGTAAAACAATTTTCCACGGTAGTTCGCTGATGGTGTCGATATCCGCAATTTTTTTGAACCGGCTCTGGTTCCTGGAAGGAATAGCAAACAGCAGCAAGGCGGAAGCCATGGCAATGGTGCCATCGTTGATCAGCTTGCCGTGTTCGAACAGACGTGACCAGCCTGGTATAAGGAACTCGCCGATAATAATGTCCTGCCTGAAGATCCAGCAGAAAGCGGTCGCGGTGAATACCGTGGCGACAATTTTTTCCTCAAAACTCATGGCCTGTTTTTTCCCGCCGATCACACTTGCGGACTGAGCTAGTGAAGGAAAATTTTTTCCGGTATAACGTGTAGTGATGACATACCATGCGGTGAACAGTAAGCCCAGTGTAAGTGGCAGGGCAAACATCAGCCATTGGGCAAATGAAATCGCGGGAGCCGATGGAAAAGTAATTTCGAAAATTCGTTGCATGGCCATGTTGGGCGGTGTGCCAATTAAGGTGCCGGTGCCGCCGATTGAGCAGGAATAGGCAATGCCGAGCATGAGCGCGGTCAATAGCGCCTGTCGGTCACTTTCATCGAGCTGCTCGGAAGTGCGCACATAAACAGCGAGACCAATGGGTAGCAGCATGGTCGCAGTGGCCGTGTTGGAAATCCACATCGACAGGCCTGCACCGGTCAGCATGAAACCAAATACCATCAGGCGAGTGCTGCCATGAAACCAGCTGATGATGCGCAGCGCGATGCGGCTGTGCAGATCCCAGCGCTGCATCGACAGCGCCAGCACAAAACCGCCAATGAAAAGAAAGATGGTGGAGTTCATGTAAACGCTGGCGACTTCCTTGCCCGAAGTGATGCCGAGCAGCGGAAACAAAACCAGCGGCAATAGCGCGGTGGCGGCGAGTGGCAGCGCTTCAAGAATCCACCATGTCACCATGAGCACGGCCACCGCCGACATGTTTTGTATCGACGGGCTGGGGAAAACCGGTAGCCAGAGCACAACAAAAAAAAGTACCAGCCCTAACCACAGACCAAAGTTTTCAAAACGGGGTTTAAGTGGTTGCATAGACATTCAGGGAGATTAACAGGATTGATTATGCCGTGAAAGACTATGCTGCAATGCATGCTCGACTTCATCATTAAAGCAGGCAAAGATGACGTGCTGCACGGAGCCTGTCTGACTGGCGTTGATCACTTCCTTAACGGCGATGTCACAGGCCTGAGCAATCGGGTAGCCATAAACACCACAGCTGATGGCCGGAAAAGCGATGGATTTTATGTGATGTTGATTAGCGATGTTCAGGCACTCGCGGTAGCATGACGCCAGCAGTTCAGCTTCATCATGGACGCCACCCCGCCAGATCGGACCAACGGTATGGATCACGTATTTTGCCAGCAGTTGATAACCTTTGGTGATTTTGGCTGCACCGGTTTCACAACCATTCAAGGTTCTGCATTCAGCTAGTAGCTCAGGTCCGGCAGCTCTATGTATTGCACCATCGACACCGCCGCCACCGAGCAAAGAATTGTTGGCGGCGTTGACGATGGCATCGACATCGAGCTGGGTGATGTCGGCCTTGATGATGTCGATTTTCATATCAGGTAATAACTAACATTTTTTATTTCTGGCAGGCAGTGCAATAGAAAGTAGATCGGTTCAGTTGGCTGATCTGTTTAATAGCCTTGCCGCAATTAGGACAGGCTTCGTGTGCACGGCCATACACATGTAACTGCTGTGCGAAATAACCGGGCTGGCCATTTTCACGAGTGAAGTCACGTAAAGTTGTGCCGCCATGTTCGATAGCGGCAATGAGTATTTGTTTGATGGCAGCAACCAGTTTTTCGCAACGAAGTATAGACAAGCTACCTGCCTTGCGAACAGGATTGATACCCGACAGAAACAGAGACTCGCTCGCGTAGATATTGCCGACGCCGACGACAATATGGCTATTCATAATAAAGGCTTTAACTGAACAATTACGTTTACGTGACTGAGCATATAAATAGTTAGCATTGAAGTCATCGGTTAATGGTTCAGGTCCGAGTTTGCTAAGTAGTTTGTGTTGTTCAATAGTCTGGTTTGTCCATAATACGCAGCCAAACTTTCTCGGGTCAGTTAAGCGCAGAACTATTTTATGGTTGAAAATAAAATCGACGTGATCATGTTTTCCAGCCGGGGTCGAAGGTGTGCAAATTTTTAAACTACCCGACATGCCGAGGTGAATAATAACTGTGTTGTTGTCAACAAAACCAAGCAGTAAGTATTTTCCACGGCGAGTTACTCGTTTGAGTTTCAGCGTTAATATTTTATTGGGTAGTGATTTTGGAATCGGCCAGCGTAGTTGATGTTGTCGAATAATGACATCACTAATGGTCTTGTTGAGAATGTGCGGTTCAATGCCTCGACGACTGGTCTCTACTTCAGGTAATTCAGGCATGACGGAATAAGTGTGACTACTGTGACTGGATGCTATTAATAAATTCATCAGGTGAAACCTGAAGAGTTTCGGTCATGGTTTCGTTGTTAAGATCATCGACTAATTTTTTGGCTGCGCCTGGCCTTAACAGGGTGTCGTAGTCCTCACTGTTGAAATGATATTCAAGCATGAGATCAGGTCGGGCAATAATCAACCATGGATCAACATCGGTGATATGGAATACGATAGGTGTGTCGTTATTTTTAACATTGACCTTAATTTCTGCTAATGATTTCCGTACTACATAATCGTGTACAGCAAATGCCTGTTTATGTGTCCACTGGTAGACGGTTTCTGTAATGGCATCAGTTGTGATGTTATCTGTGCTTTGCCATAGGTCAGCGTCATTGAGTGAGAGCGTTTGCTCGGGCAGGACAAGCTTGTTTATTTTTACAGCAGCAGGTAATAATTCCCGAGCAACAAGGGTACCAATTTGTGAGCTTAACAGAGGAAAATAATTGTCATCGATTAGATGTAATTCGTCGTTTATTTTCACGTAGCGCAGATTATTAATAGGATTGACTATGCCAAAGTCGATTTGTATATCGTTGAAGCGGATAAATGTGCCGCTTTTGTCGAGGCCGTATTTACCAAGGTCAAGGTTGTTAACATTGTATTGAGCGTGACTGGTTGTGCTGAGTAGACTGAGCAGGGTCTTGATTCGGAATTGATTTGCAGATATTTCGACCGGTTTAATCAGATGCCATTGTTGAGAGATTTTGCTTAGAATAATGTCACGTTGATTATGATGAATAGTGATTTGGTTGATGTTATTGGCAGGAATAACGCTGAGATTTTTTATGTTATTTTGATCTGCTTCATCGACAAATAAAAACATGCCCAGAGCAATTACTAGCAATAATAAAAATAGATTTATAAGCAGGCGTGAGCGCATGATTAGCGTTTGCGACGACTGAACCAGATAAATATGCCGATGAATAATAAGCCAGCAGGTAGTAATATAAAGAAGCCAAAGCTGATGATCAGTAGTTCTGTATCATCCAGCTGTAATTTCGTATCCGGTGCATTTTTGATGTCTATGGAGATTAAATCATCATCCCCATTGAGCCAGTCGATAATACCCAGGCCCAGGTTAAGGTTGGCGCCAACACCAATGTAGCTGTTGCTCAGAAAATCACTGTCTCCGGCGACAATGATTCGTTGGGATGCTTTGTCAGATTTTTCTTTGTTTTCGTTGAGTGTGCGTTCCAGTGCAATTACGATAGGCATCGGGCCAGCAAGATCACCTGAATTTGAGTCGAACACAAGTTCATTAATCAGGCTTTTTGTTTCAGACCAGCTCTGCGGTAATGATTGTGCTATGACAGTACTTTTCCATTCGTCGTTATCTTCGATCGTGATACCACGACTGACTGGGAACAAAGTGTTATAACTCAGGTTTTTTGTAATAGCATGGGGGTAATAATCTAGTACAGGAATCATTGCAGGGTGTTGAATGCCAAGGGTCTTACGTAAATTTGTATTGTTGTCAACAACAATGCCATCAACGAATTTAATATTAAGTAACTGTGCTAGCTCACTCAGGCCGTTAAGCTGTTCGCTGCTTGTTCCCGGGTCCATCATCCATAATAAATTTCCACCGTTTTCAATGTGTTTCCTTATATGTTCAATCTCACCTTTGAGGAGTGGTTTTTCAGGTGAGGCAATTACCAGTACATCTGTATTATCAGCTAGCGGAGCTTTCAGTAAATTATGGGAACTACTGATAATGCCCTTAGCAGTAAGCTGATTGGTGAATTGACTGTAATCAGTGTTCTCCTGACCTGAAGGTGCACGTTCGCCATGACCTTCGATAAAGACTGCTGAGCGATTGCCGCTGAAACTAAGTCGTTGTAGAGCACTGCTGAGTGTGGCTTCGCTTAATGAAGAGACTATTTCACTGCGGCCCTGATATTTAATAACGATCTGGCCGTAGCGTGTAACCTTGTCGAGTTGAGCTAATTCGATATTTATATCAGGATTGATTAGTTTGAAATTAAAATTATTTTTTTCGCGTTTGTAACGGTTAAGTATTTCTTCAATGGCGGTTTTTAATGTGGGATCATCCTGTATATAAACATTAACAGTGACCGGATCCTGCATTGTGGCTAATAAATCAATACTGCTTTGTGAAATTGTATTGCGTTGTCCCGCTGTCCAGTCGTACTGCACACTATATTTTTGACTGGCCCAGGCGAGTAAGCCAACAACGCAAAGTAACAGAATGATGAATATAATCTTTTGTATCTGTAATTGAAGGCGAATAGTTTTTGAGGTTTTCATGTGCGCTGCTCGTCCTTAACCCTGTAACCGTTCTGCATCCATCTGGCGGATAGTAAGTAGTAGAAAGGTGATAATGAACAATGCAAAATAAGCCAGATCTACACTATTTACCATGCCACGGAGTAAGGGGGTAACATGGTGAGTGAGTGAAAGATAATTGAATATGTTGTCTGCGCCATTGTTACTACTATTCTCGATTATCCATAGCAGTAGTAACAAACCAAAAGTGCTAATGGCAGCCACTACCGGATTGGCAGTTAGAGAAGATAAAAATAAGCCCGCTGCCGCAAAAGAGCACAACAAAAGTAATAAGCCGAGTAAGCCTGCTGCTAATTTTCCGAGATCGAGTTCTGTGCCCATCATCAATGATAGCGGCATCAAGCTGATCATGCCGATAAGGATAAGGTAGAACAAAGTGATGCCTAAAAATTTGCCAAAAACAATTTCACTAATACTGATGGGCGAGGAGAGTAAAAGTGTCAACGTGCCGTTACGGCGTTCTTCACTGATCAGGCGCATAGTTAATAATGGCGATATCATCAGTAAAATAATGCTGGCAACTTCCAGTACCGGGGCAGCGATGAGGTCGATAACACCTGGTGCATTGGGCAAAGTAGTTAGTTCTTTCTGAATAGAAAAGAAGGAGTCAATTTGGGTAAAAAATATCCAGCATAGAATAAGTTGAGTTACCGCCAGCACTGTCCAGGCCAATGGAGATAAAAACATGCTGCGTAATTCACGTAGGGCGATGTTTAGAATCATGACTCTATCTCTGCATTGTTTTTGTCAGATCTTTTTTCATCACTTAATGTGAGATCGACAAAAATTTGTTCTAACGTTTTCTCATGAGGGATCAACTTGATCAGCCCCCAATTATTTGCCACGGCAGCATTAACAATATTTTCTGCAGTTGAGTTGGTGGTGTGGACAAGAAAAGTATTGTCATTGATGCGTTCAACATTGTTGATGTCGGCAACTGCATATATTTGATTGATAGATGGTGGATGCAGCAATACGATCTCATGAAAACCGGCCGTACGTTCATCCAGTAAATCGGCCATATCTGCTTCGTAGACAAGCTTGCCTTTATTGATAATTTGCACCCGGTTACACACGGATTCTACTTCGGGCAGGATGTGAGTGCATAAAATAATGCCATGTTCCTGGCCTAGTTTGACAATTAAATCACGGATTTCACGAATCTGATTAGGGTCAAGACCTACCGTAGGTTCGTCCAGAATAATGACTTTGGGTGAATGCAGAATTGCCTGGGCGATGCCGACGCGCTGCTGGTAACCTTTGGATAAATTCGCAATTAAACGGTGACCGGATTCCATTAGACCGCAACGTGTTTTTGCCAGCTTAATGGCATTATCTATTCGAGGTTTTTCTATACGGTGAAGTCGGGCACAGTAAGCCAGATATTCATCGACCATCATTTCTTTATAGAGTGGCGGCTGCTCTGGTAGATAGCCGATTTCTGCTTTGGCTCGTTTGGGGTCATCCAGCAAGTCAAAGCCGTTGATATGAATTTCACCTTCATGGGGAGCAAGATTGCCGCTCAGCATTTGCATGGTGGTGGATTTACCAGCACCGTTGGGGCCAAGAAAGCCAAGAATATCCCCGGTCTTCAGCGTGAAGCTGATATTGTCTACAGCACGATGGTTGCCATAATAACGAACGAGATTGTTAACGGTAATAAGTGACATGCGTGGTTATTATTCCTGATTTGAACCGGCTTGCAAGTTAATTTTATCAAAGTTGAAGCAGAGTAACACAGAGGCCGATTCTATATAGCTAAATTAGATTTGTTTGGCTTGACGTTTATTGGCAATGCCCGTTTTTATTTCCTTTTTCTGTTGATTGATCAAACTATCAAAGTTGCCTTTTTCACCTGAGCTTAGGTAATCCTTTTCTAAGCTTGCACTGACTTCTTCCCTGGTCAGGCCTATTTCCGTCGTCAATATGTCATGGAGAAGTACAAATAACCGTTTCAATGAGATTTTCCATGTACTGCCTTCACGTTGGTAGATTGAGTTGCTGAGTTGAAAAAAATTATTAAAAGCAGATTGGCCGAGAATAATCGGTAAAGTATTTTTGAAACGACCTGAGTTGCCAATCATGTCCCAGTAGCGCGCGAAACGATTGACTGCCTGCATGGTGTAAAAATCAATGTCGCGAGTGCTGAGTATGTTGTAGGGTGCTTTTGGATTGTAACGTAGCTGATATATGCCTGTATGCCGGTTAATGGGCGCGCCGCGTAAACGTTTAAGAATTCCAAGCTGAATTTCATGGGGCTTAAGCGCGACCAGTTGGTCAAAGCTTCGGGCAAAATTTACCAGGGTATCACCGGGCAGGCCAAAGATCAGGTCAGCATGAATGTAAGCCTCGGTTTCTTCTCTCAGCCAGAGCAGATTGTCGCAGGATTTTTTATTGTCCTGTTTGCGGCTGATTAGATCCTGGATAACGGGATCAAAGGTCTGGATGCCGATTTCAAACTGCAAAGAATGTTTTGGAAATTTTTTTATAGTGTCTTTGAGCTTGTCAGGCAGATTGTCAGGCACGACTTCGAAATGCAGGTACAGATCGTCGGTCATGCGTTGCAGAAAGAACTCCATGATAGCGACGCTGGTGCTGACTTTTAAATTAAAGGTTCGATCAATGAATTTGAAATTTCGGGCGCCGCGTTGATATAGCTTGTCGATTTCATCCAGAAACTTGCCTAACTCGAAAGGTTTTGAGGTTTTGTCGAGTGCGGACAAACAAAATTCACATTTAAAAGGGCAGCCGCGTGACGCCTCGACATAAATCATCCGGTTGCGGATGTCCTCATCGCTGTAATAGGCATACGGTAGATCGAGCTGGTCAAGGGCGACGATTTCGCCGGTGATGATTTTTTCCGATGGCCTGCGTCCTGACAGCAGCTGTTCGCAGAGTTTTCTTAAACTAATTTCACCTGCGCCTTCAATGACATAATCGGCCAGATTGACCACATCGGGGTGGTCAGGGTGGTGACTGACCTCCGGGCCACCCAGCACGATGAGTGTGTCCGGTGATATTTGTTTGATCAGGGCCACGGTCTGGCTCACTTCCTCAACGTTCCATATGTAAACACTAAAGCTGATAATCGTGGGGTTTATTTGTAACAAACGCTCGGCGATGTCGCCGGGGCGTTGATGAATGGTGAATTCTTCAATTTGGGCGCGTGACTGCAAGCTGCCCAGATTGGCGAACAGATAGCGCAAACCAAAGGCGGTATGCATATAACGGGCATTGAGCGTGGTGAGAAGAATATCGGCCATAGCTGGCAGTATACGATGTCTATATAAGGTTGGTGTTCAGTCTGGCTGACGCATTCTACACAGTAATGTTGTCTGAACCACTATTTATAAAAACCCTGTATTTAGTTGCTTTATTTCTAAGTGGTAATCATTATCGTTTGTATTGCGGATTTAATCTTATTTAGGGGTTATGAGAATGATGATAGCTACAACGGTAACAGGTGCACCAGGAGTAACTGCAAAGGGGTCAGTTTCAGTAAGGCGTTTTCCATATGCGCCTAAAGACTGGGATGTCAATGTCACTCAATCTATTGCTCAGGCAGAGCATTTGACGCTTGAGGATGATCATTGGGAATTAATAAGATGCTTGCAGGAATACTACAGTAAAACCGATTTTCCCAGGCTGCGTCAGGTCACCGATGCGCTGAATGAAAACTTCCATAAGAAAGGCGGCATGAGATATTTGCATCAAATAATGCCGAAGGGCCCGATTGCACTGGGCTGCAGGCTGGCGGGGCTGAAAGTGCCGGCTGGTTCGGTAGATCTATCATTTGGTAGCGTCGCCTGATTGGTCGCGGAGTTTTCACAGGTCATAAAAAAACCCGGTTCAGGCCGGGTTTTTTTATCAAGCTCGAAAAATAAGTTGTACTTATTTAATTTTCGCTTCTTTATACATGACGTGCTTACGGGCAACCGGGTCGAATTTCTTCATTTCCAGTTTTTCAGGCATAGTACGTTTGTTCTTTGTAGTGGTATAAAAGTGACCAGTGTCAGCAGATGAAACCATTTTAATTTTATCGCGCATAATAATCGTCTCTTGAGTTGGGTGGCTTAAACTTTCTCGCCGCGTGCACGCATTTCAGCTAGTACCACGTCGATGCCTTTTTTGTCGATAATACGCATAGCGCTAACTGCAAGGCGTAGTCTGACAAAGCGTTTTTCACTTTCTACCCAGAAACGGTGATGCTGCAAATTAGGCAAGAAACGGCGTCTTGTCTTGTTATGAGCATGGGATACGTTGTTGCCGGACATAGGTCCTTTACCGGTGACTTGGCATACTCTAGACATCTTTCTAACTCCAAATAAGGTATAAATGTCCCTGCAAACAACAGGCGACTAAAACAGCCGGCAATTCTAGCGGAGAAAGGGGCTTCTGACAAGCTGGAATCAGTACATTTAGCTGGCGAGTCTGTAGTGGTATAGTTGCGGCTGGTTTAATGAGTGAATGATAGCGATTATGGCTGCGGATACAGTATTTATTGAAGACCTGCGCATCGAAACCATCATAGGAATCTATGACTGGGAACGTGAAATCAGGCAGATAGTGAGCATTGATCTGGAAATGGCGGCAGATAACACCAAAGCGGCGGCCACTGAGCGCATTGAAGATGCCCTCAACTATAAAGCGGTGGCCAAGCGGCTGATCCAGTTTGTCGAAGACAGCGAATTCCAGCTGGTGGAAACCATGGCGGAGCGCATTGGCGAGATCGTACTGAATGAGTTTAACGTGCCCTGGATGAGGCTGAAACTCAGCAAACCGGGCGCAGTCACCGGCTCCAAAGCGGTTGGTGTCATCATCGAACGCGGCAGCCGGGGGTAATATGGCCAGAATCTATATCAGCCTGGGCAGTAACATCGAACGCGAGATTAATACCCGCGCAGGCGTCAAAGCCCTGCGCGAATGTTTCGGCGAGCTCGAGCTGTCTTCCGTGTACGAAAGTGAAGCAGTCGGCTTCGATGGCGACGCTTTCTACAATATGGTGATTGCCTGTGATGTCGATGAGGACGTGCACAGCGCCAATCAGAAATTACGGCAGATCGAAGACGCCAATGGCCGTGACCGCGTCGGCCCCAAATTTTCCTCACGAACACTGGACCTGGATCTGTTGCTCTACGACGATCTCATCCTGAATGAGAACGGCCTGAAACTGCCGCGCGAAGAAATTCTGCATAATGCTTTTGTGCTCTGGCCGCTGGCCGAGATCGCACCGGATCTGGTGCACCCGGAAGCAGGTAAATCGTATGCCGAACTGTGGCAGGCTTTCGACAAGAGCAAGGAAAACCTGAAACCCATCGAATTTAATTTCGATTGAAAAGTTAAAACAAAAAGAGTCAGAGAAATTTAAGTATGATCATTACGCTTTCGCCCTCAAAAGGTCAGGACTTCGAAACGCCCATCAAAAAGCACAAGCACACCGCGCCAGCGGATCTGGACGATTCACAATTGCTGATCAAGGAATTACGCAAAATCAAAACCGGTGAGCTGCAGGCAATGATGAGCATCAGCGAAAATATCGCCAGCCTTAACGTCGAACGCTTCAAACAATTCAAAACACCGTTCACCACCAGTAATGCCAGGCAGGCCATCTTTGCATTCAAGGGTGATGTCTATGGTGGTATTAATGTTGAAAACTTTAGCGCCGATGATCTGGACTATGCACAAAAGCACCTGCGCATTCTTTCCGGACTGTATGGCTGCCTGCGACCACTGGATTTGATTCAGCCGTATCGACTGGAAATGAAAACCAAATTGCACAACCCTCGCGGCAGTGACCTGTATAAATTCTGGGGCGAGCGTATTACCGATAGCATCAACAAAGAACTGGTCAGGCAGCAGGAGCCGGTGCTGGTCAATCTCGCTTCCAATGAATATTTCAAAGCCGTCAAGCCGAAGCTGTTAAAAGGCCGATTGCTCAATATCAATTTCAAGGAAAGCAAAGACGGCAAAACAAGAATTGTGGCCATCTTCGCCAAACGCGCGCGCGGCATGATGACCGATTACATACTGCGTAACCGGATAGAGAAGCCGGAAGACATAAAGAAATTCAAGGCAGGTGGTTATAAGTTTTCCAAAGCCGATTCAGATGATTCGCAGTGGACATTTGTCCGGCCGCAACCGGATAAATAGTTACATTCGTTGATTGCCGCCGCTGTCGATATTTTCACGCTGAACAACCGGACAGGGTACAGACCCGTAGGAGCAGAAAACGCAGCAGTCACCCTGAACAGGTTTTAATATGACATGGCAGTTTTCGCATTCATAAAACCACTGACAGGCATCATCAGGCATGGTTTCAGTTTTCTGGTGGCCACACTCGGGGCAGGTCAGCGTAGATTGATAGATGATTTCGCTCATGACGAAATAAGTATAGCACCCCGTTTTTCCAGTTAATATGTTCGAGGCAAGTAATGGATATAGGTTCGATTGAATGTAACATGTACGCCGATATTTCGGGACAGGATTGCGCCGCGCCATTTTCAAAACTGACCGAAGCTATTGATGCGCTGCAACCGGGCATGAAACTTTTAGCTGTCAGCCAGAAAGAAGCCATGCAATCGGATGTGCCTGCTTACTGCAGACAGATGAATCTTGAACTGGTTGATCAGGGCGAAGATGATCAGCAGTTTTATTTTTTGATAATGAAGTGAGAAGGGCTAACATATAAGTCCTGTCACGTTTCATATCGATATTAACCAGGGAATATCTCCAATGAATGATCAGAAAATAAAAGTACGTGTTACTGAAACAGATATGATGATAGAGGCGGGTATTTTTAGTAAACACGAAGATAGAATCGAAATTGTTTTAGGTGAAGGCGTGCATAGTGTGAAGTGTGAGCTAATACCTACCGCCAATGGTAATGCCTATGTAGGCTCAGCCATGGGGCGTGAAATTGTTTACGAAAGAAGCCGTGAACAGGTGAAGGCAGATATTGCAGTAGAAACACACGACTACCGCGATTCAAGGCGTCGATAAATCAGTTTCGTATATCTCTTTGGTGAGTTTTAGGCGGACTCAGTCGGCCACTGAGTATGTAGATAAAGTGTTTCAACTTCCTGCCTGGCCCATGGTGTTTTACGTAAAAATTTGAGACTGGAGTTGATGCTCGGTTCATTGCTAAAACATTTAATATGGATACGGCGACTCAGTTCTTCCCAGCCATAATATTCTGCCAGTCGAGTCACCACCATCTTTAGTGTTACACCGTGCAGCGGATCCTGTACGGTTTGTTTATCTTTATGATGGTTTTTTGTCACGAGTCCAGTCCGAGTCTGGAGTGGTATCCGCTTTTTTAACGCGAATCTTGCTGCCTGCTATTTCCTGACCATTAATAGTCTTCATGGCTGCTTTGGCTTCCCCTTGTTTGGGCATACCGACAAAACCAAAACCTTTGGAACCACCGGTTTTTTCATCCATAACCAGGTTGCAGAACTGTACCGTACCGTGGGCTTCGAACATGGCACGAAGTTCTGCTTCGGTGATGCTGCGAGCGAGATTGCGTATCAGTAGTTTCATGGGACACCGTGTTATTATCAATAACGGGAATTATACCGCTCATAGTGAGAAGTGGTGGAAATTTTTAAAAGGTTTTAATTGGGGTGTGGAATTATGAGTGGGTCAATCTATAAAGGTGGCTGTCTGTGCGGCAAAGTTCGCTTTGAAATATCCGGCAAAATACAAAATATCGTTTATTGCCATTGCTCGCGCTGTCGAAAAGCTCAGGGCAGCGCCTTTGCGACGAATGGGAATGTGGATGCTGAAAAATTTATATTTATTTCAGGAGAAGAAGCGATGACTGGTTATGAATCAACGCCCGGTCAGACAAAGTACTTCTGTCAACATTGTGGCTCACCCATTATCAGCAAAAGTTTATCAAATCCAGATAAAGTGCGGGTCCGACTTGGTGTTATCGAATCGAATATTAATGAAAGACCGGCAGCGCATATATTCACCACGTCTAAAGCTAACTGGGAAGAAATCAGTGATGACTTACCTCAATATGAGTTTTACGAATCAGATAGATAAGGGCAGTGTCCGTGGTTGATAAATAAACTCCTGTGTCTTGAAATGAAATTGTATTTTAGTTGTCCAATTCTTACGTGCGTTAATGTGTGCGAGAAGGTTGGGAGTCAGTTTGCAGTGAAAATGTCGGATAAGCTGGATTTCAAAAAGGGCCGGTGGATCGGTGGATCGGTGGATTTGGTTATGCAGTACCCTCATAAAGTGTGTAATTATGTCAAAGAACAACAGCTTCATTCCTGAAATTGCATTCTTAGTGTATGATCCCGATATTCAGCTTTACAGAAAAAAGCATGAATTAGTTGTTAGTTATTGGAGATTTTTAGTGTTTAGTTTATACAGTTGGATTACAGGCGGGCGTTTCACAAAAACGCTGGCTGTCATGTCTCTCGGTCTTGCCCTTATTTCATGTGCTGATACTGATGGCCCCCCCAAAGATATTATTGGCACAGCGGCCACAGGTGCAGCAACGCAAGGTACAGTATTTGTTGTTGATGCAACCGGTGTTGCAATTAGCAAAACAATTAACGCGGATGGCTCGTTTAGACTTGATGTTAGGCATATGACAGCACCGTTTATGCTGAAATCTGTAGCCAGTAATGGTGTTGATCCCGATCTATTTTCATATGTGGCAGCGATAGAAGGTGCAAGCGCAACGGTTAATATTACGCCACTGACAAACCTGGCTATGTTTGTTGCTAATGGTAATGCTGACCCAGGCGTTTTATACGATAGTTGGGCGAGTGCATTTGGCAATATCACGGCTACTACTATTAAACAGGCACAGGCAGTGGTGAATGCAAATCTACACACACAGTGCACTGCGTTCAGTCTTGATCCATTTACTTATGATTTTATTGGAACCAGATTTTATGCTGGTGGTTCCGGTACCGGCATAGACGGTATGCTGGATGCGTTGACGATAGATCTTGTAGCGGGTACGGTCGATGTTATTGGTGTAGGAACCTTGTTATTTAATTATGCTATTTCTACGGTTGGCTACGATATCGGTGGTGACAGTGCCGCAACATCAGGTGCTTATTTGCTGAAGATGAGGTTGTCAGTTGATGGTGGTTCAAGTTCATCCGATCTTACCCTGTCAATCAACTTACCAGCGTCTTTAGTGGCGACAGATGTAGATTCCCAGGTTCTTCAGGATACGTTCCGTAGTTTTTATGGATCTGTTGGTTCCGTAGTTATCAATTCAGTGACAGTAAACCCTGATGCAGTTACTCCATCGACCATTATTGCAGTGGTTGATGCAACTATAACTACACCGGAAGCCGTTGATAAAAACTATGTTGCTACCTATACCTATACATTAAATCCATGATTTTAATTGTGTTAAAAAACGCCCCATTAATGGGGCGTTTTTTTTGCTGTAAATTTTTTATTACGAATGGAAAAGCATATTCCAGTTCCAGACTTTTATCGGCGTTTTGTTGGATAAAGAAAAATGTTCTACCTGCATATCCGGTAAGTTTAATATTGAGCAGTTATGATTAAATACCGTACTGCCAGGATTGATCACTAAAACATCACCCATCTGTTCGCAAAGAATTTGATGTGAGTGGCCGACAATTAAAACATCTAAATTTAAATCTTTAAGTTCGTTTGACCACGCAATTTTTCTATCAGCGTAAACATTGCCATCAGGGTCGAGCAGTTTAATGCCGCCGTGTTCCAGATCGGGTGGGCTGGCGTGGACTACATAGATACGCTTGCCTTCAATATTTAATTCAAGATACGAAGGTAAAGTTTCAAAAAAATTTTTGAGTTTAATTTTATTTTGATTGGGAAAATCATTTTCCGACCAGTGATCATGATTGCCGGAAACCATCAGGCAATCATGTTCTAGCAAAAGATCGATTAATGGTTCGACATTATGAGTAATTTTTTTTTCGCCGTAACCGGCAATATCACCAGCGCAAATAATAGTATCAACCTGTTCACGTTGGAAAATAGCCAGCGCTTCCTGAAGCGGTTCTAAAGTTGAATGCAGGTCACTGATAAGACCGATTTTCGTAGACATGGTGACGTTTGGTTAGCGTTGAGCTAGATGTTCAATGACCTGCCGCCGTCGACCGGCACGATGTGACCGGTGATGTAGTCGGCATCGCGCACCAGAAATAAAATCGCCTTGGCAATGTCCCTGGGTTCGCCGTGGCGTTTCAGCGCGGTGCGTTCAATGATGTGTTGTTTGGTGGTCTCATCCATGTCATTTTCCGGCCAGAGGATAGCGCCGGGGCCAATGCCGTTGACCCGAATGTCCGGGCCGAGCTCTTTGGCGAGCGATTGCGTGAGCATGGCCAGTCCGGCTTTGGCGGCACAATAGACTGGGTGTTCCTTCATCGGCCGGAAGGCGTGAATGTCGACCATGTTAACAATGCAGCCGCGCGTTTCTTTCAGAAAAGGCACGGCCGCCTGCGACAGGAACAGCGGTGCTTTCAGGTTGCTGTTAATCAGGTTGTGCCAGTGACCGATTGTGATCGTGCCGACCGGCGTCGGAAAAAAGCTGGAGGCATTGTTGACCAGCACATCGAGATGGCCCCAGACTTCCACCGAATCCTCGATCAGCTTGCCGTAAGCATGATCGTCATCCAGATCCGCCTGCACCACCCGGGCCGAGTTTTCGCGCAGCAGATTGAATTCGGCGCATAGCTCATCCGCCTCCTGCTGTGACGACCGATAATGCACCACGATATTCATGCCGGCGCCGTGCAGAACGCGTGCGGTCTCTGCGCCGATGCGCTTGGCGCCACCGGTAATCAGGGCAACTTTTTCATTCATCGTACTATCTGGGGTAGAATTCATCACCGTTTGTCCAACATGACTTTGAATCTTAATAATCGCATATAACGCATGAATGAACCACACTCTAAAAAGCAGGCTGTTGACGTTCTACCTGAACCGGATGCCGCCGCCAAAACCTGGAGTATTGCCCTGTGTGCGCAAATCGAAGAGCAGTGCAATCGCTCAAGGGGCTGGATTCCGTTCGGCGAGTTCATGCAGATAGCGTTGTACGCGCCGGGCTTTGGTTATTACAGCAGCGAGCTGAGAAAGTTTGGTGCTGACGGCGACTTTATTACCGCACCTGAAGTCTCGCCGCTGTTTGCGCAGTGTATCGCACGGCAGGTGGCCGATGTGCTGGCTGGCATGGCTGAACCAAAGGTGATGGAGTTCGGCGCCGGTTCCGGCATCATGGCCGCAGACATGCTGCTCGAACTGGAGCGGCTGGAAGCGCTGCCCGTACAATATTTAATTCTTGAACTGAGCGCGAGCCTGAAGCAGCGCCAGCAGGACACGATTAAGAACAAAGCAGCGCATCTGCTCGATCGCGTAGTCTGGCTGAATGCACTGCCCGCTGAAAAATTTCACGGCGTGGTCGTCGCCAACGAAGTGCTCGATGCCATGCCGGTAGAATGCTTCCGGATTAATGGTGATGCGGTCGAAGCCTTGCAGGTTCACTGCAAAAATAATCAACTGAGTTCGGAATACAAAGCCGCCGATGAAAGCGTCGCAGCGGCTGTCCGCACCATCGAACAAAGAATCGAAACTAAATTACCCGATGGTTATTGCTCCGAATTGAATCCAGCGATAGCGGGCTGGCTGCAATCCATCGAAGCCGTGCTGGAGCAGGGTATGGTTCTGCTGATTGATTACGGTTACGCAGCGCCGGAGTATTATCACGAAGAGCGCCGGATGGGCACGATGATGTGCCATTACCAGCACCGCGCGCACGCCGATCCGCTCTGGTATCCCGGCTTGCAGGACATCACCGCCTTTGTTGATTTCACCGACGTGGCCTACTCCGCCGTTGATGCGGGTTTTGATGTCAGCGGCTACACCTCGCAGGCGATGTTTTTAATGGCCTGCGGCCTGGGCGATCTGCATCAACAGCAGGTCACTGATGAGGTGAAAAATCAGGTGCGACTGGCGCAGCAGATCAAGACCCTGACCCTGCCTTCGGAAATGGGTGAACGCTTCAAAGTCATGGCCTTAACAAAAAATTATGACGAAGCTTTGAGAGGGTTTATGATGCAGGACCTTAGAGGCCGACTGTAATATAAAAAAATAATGCGGTTATTTCGAGTCATGTTATTTATGGCGAGAAATCTTAAGCCTTAAGCAAACAAGATCTCTCGCGTGCGTTCGAGATGACAAGCAGCAACATAGAAGGTTTTTAGTGGATATCATTCAAGTCATTATTCTCGCACTGGTTCAGGGCTTAACCGAGTTTCTGCCTATTTCCAGTTCGGCGCACCTGATTCTGGTGCCCATCATCACCCACTGGCCGGATCAGGGCCTGGCGTTTGATGTCGCCGTGCACGCCGGTACGTTAACGGCGGTGGTTGTCTTCTTTCGTCACGAGCTGAAAAAAATGTTTATCGAGTGGCTGGGTTCGCTGCGCGGTAAACATACCCCGGACAGTCGTCTGGCCTGGGCGGTATTGCTCGGTACTATTCCGGTCGGTCTCGCGGGCCTGATCTTCAAGGATGTAATCAGCGACCATCTACGCACACCGGTGGTAATTGCCGTGGCCACCATTTTCTTCGGCATCTTGCTGTGGCTGGCCGACCGCAACAAAAACCTGACCCGCGACGAACACAGCCTGCAATGGAAAGACGTGTTGATCATCGGTGTCGCGCAGGCGATTGCCCTGATCCCCGGCACCTCGCGCTCCGGCATTACCATTACCGCTGCACTCATGCTTGGCCTGACTCGCCAGTCGGCAGCGCGCTTTTCTTTTTTGTTATCGATTCCTGTGATCGTACTCGCGGGTGGCCTGGAAACGCTGAAGTACGCACAGGTGGCCAGCGTTACCGATATTAATTACCTGCTCATGGGCGCGTTGATTTCTGCACTCAGCGCCTACGCCTGTATCCACTTCTTCCTCAAGCTGCTGGCAAGAATCAGCATGATGCCGTTTGTGATTTATCGCCTGGTGTTAGGTGTTGTTCTGCTGATGCTGTTTATTTAAAACGTTTTTATGATGAACGAGATGAATCCTGTCTATCGCTATCAAAAACTCTGGCTGGCCATTGGTTATGGCCTGATCGTGCTGGTCATCTATCTGTCAGTCAGTAGTCATCCGCCGCTGCCAGATGTGGAAATTCCTTTTTTTGATAAAATCGGTCATGTGTCGGCTTATTTTGTGATGATGGCCTGGTTCTCACAAATTTATCACGTAAAAAAACAGCGCTTCATTTACGCACTGATATTTATCGTTCTGGGTGTGGCGATGGAGTTTTTACAAAGTCTCGACCCGGCGCGCATGTTCGAGGTTGCCGATATGGTGGCCAACACCGCGGGTGTGGTGCTTGCCTTATTAATATCGGGGAATTCAACCTTTAGTCGACTGCTGTTAAGAGTTGAATCTCACATTTAGGTTTTATTTCGGGGCTTTAACTTCGGCCACCAGCCGGACGCGCTCCTCCCGAATCTTATTGGCCAGATCAAGATTTTCAAAACCCTGTTCCCGTAATACAGCCACGTCCACATTATTGGCTGCTTTAAACGCTCTTCTGAAATAATCGCTCTGTTCAAAATACTGGTTTTCATAACCGGTGCGGCCATGGGCGTCAGCTTCGGAAGCGAGCAGGAATTTTTCAAAACGTTCTGGTTTCCTGAAGGCATCAAGTTTTTCCAGTGCTTCTACCATGGTTGAAGGTTTCAGCTCGAGGGCACGGTGGTAATGCATATGAAAACGTGCGGTGCGCTCGGCCAGGTCACGGTAATCGTTGGGAATACGCAGACGTTTACATACATCCAGCACCAGATCAGCGCTACGTGCTTCATGGCCGATATGCCGCGGCCACTCTTCTTTCGGTGTTGTACCTTTACCGAGGTCATGCATGAGTGCGGCAAAACGCACATCAGTAGCGCGACTGAGTTTGCAGGCCTGCTGCAGCACCATCAAAGTGTGAATACCAGTATCGACTTCGGGGTGATGTTCAATCGGCTGGGGCACGCCGAACAGGCAATCCAGTTCCGGCAGGATCACTTTCAGTGCACCACAGTCGCGCAGCACTTCAATAAAACGTGCGGGTGAGCGCTCGCCCAGTGCTTTTTCCATTTCCTGCCAGACACGTTCCGGCACCAGCGCATCGACTTCACCCGCAGCCACCATGTTCTTCATCAACTGCATGGTTTCATCAGCGACGATAAAACCCAGATGCAGA
>Ga0224496_10000364_pt1 | contig 31960 bp, 28 predicted proteins | sample SF_Jul11_sed_USG_2_FD_168127 | JGI IMG/M metagenome (GOLD analysis project Ga0224496, IMG submission 168127) | Sediment microbial communities from San Francisco Bay, California, United States - SF_Jul11_sed_USGS_8_1 | ecosystem: Environmental > Aquatic > Marine > Sediment | place: USA...
CCTGTCGACTCGCTACGTCGCCCTGCTGCTCGCGCTGCCGGCTGCCGCCCTCCTCGCCGTCTGGAGCTATTCGTACGGCGCGATTCGCTCGGACGACTGCATCGACCCACACGCACTTCTCGAGAGCACGTGGGTCGCAGGGATGCGGCCCCAAGCAGAAAGAAAGCACGCGCCGCCGAGCTGGGCGTTTCAGAGCATCGAAGGCACCGTGCCGAGCGAAGATCCCATGATCTCACCCCTGGAAATCCGGATCTTGCGGACCTTCGAACCGGATCAGCTCTACGGCAATCCACTCAAGACATTTCGCGGCTCGCACGAACTCATCACCTCTCAAATTACACTCTCATGGATCGATGCTGAATCCGATCGACTGCCGGTCCATGAGGTCCTGACCGAGGCGCCGAGAGGCGTCCGCATCGACGCCTACATCTTCTTCTACGATTCCCGGCCCGTGGCGAATCCCGTTCCGGCGATGCTCAGCGGGGCAGCCTCGCGGCTCAGGAGCGGCCCGCTTCCGCTGACCCTCGTCACGGTCTCCGCGTACGCCTCCGATCCCCTTCGGGACGAGGCGCGAAAGCTCGCCGAGGAAGCACTCGTCTCCAGCTGGGAGCACTACCGCACGGCCTGTCGGGGGCCCGCTGTCCTCGAGTGAGGGCTGCTCGAGCGGCGGCCGAGTCGACCAGAGGCGCGATGCGTCCTCGATGATCTATGTCTCACAAGAGGCAAGCTCCAGAAACATATATCAAACTATTCCAGGCCGGCGCGAACGAGTTCATTGACACATAATGTAACGATTGCCATCATGCGCCTCGCGCGCCATCGGGAGAGGGATGCCTTTTCCCAACCAAGCATTCGGCTGAAGACCACCGTGCCCGAGAGGCTGGTCCGTGGTGCGCTCCGAGGGGCGGCATCCAACGCCCGGAGCGAGAAGAATCTGCGAGAAAGGAGCGACGCATGTCGGAAGAGCTGTTCGAAAAGCTGACCCAGGCCGTGGTCGACGGAGAGCCGGAAGACGCAGAGGCGCTGGTCGAGCAGGCCCTCGAGCAGGGCATCGACCCGCTGGCATGCATCAACCAAGGCCTGATGAAGGGCATCGAAAAGGTCGGCGAGCTCTTCTCCGACGGCCGCTATTTCCTGCCCGAGCTGATCCTGGGCGCCACCGCGATGAAGGCGGCCCTGGAGGTGCTCGAGCCGAGGCTGATCGGAAGCCAGAAGCGCGAGGTGCTCGGCACGGTCGTGCTGGGGACCGTTGCGGGAGATCAGCACGAGATCGGCAAGACGCTCGTGGGAACCATGCTCACCGCGAACGGCTTCCAGGTCATCGACATCGGGGTCGACAAGAAGGCGGACGACTTCGTCGCCGCCATCGTGGAGTCGAATGCCGACATCGTCGGCGCTTCGGCGCTGCTCACCACCACCATCCTGGAGCAGAAGCGACTCATCGACACGGTCGTGGAGGCCGGGCTGCGCGACAAGGTGAAGGTGCTCGTCGGCGGTGCGCCCGTCACCGAGAGCTTTGCGGTGGAGATCGGCGCCGACGGCTATGCCGACGACGCCATTTCCGCCGTCCATGTCGCCCGCAAGCTGATCAGCGCAGCGGAGTAGGGAGATTCGGAGATGCCCAGCGAACGTCCTGCGATCGAGCCCATCGTGACATCCTACAAGCTGCGCTTCCTGGACGACGCCCAGCTCGACAGCCTGCGGGAAGCCACCTTCGACATCCTCGAAAATGTGGGCGTGCGCTTCCACTCCGAGAAAGCCCTGGCGATCTTCGCCGAGCACGGCGCGCGGGTCGATCGCGACTCCCAGATCGTAAAGATTCCGCGCGATCTGGTCCTCAAGGCGATGGCGAGCGTGCCGCGCCACTTCACCCTGGGCGCGCGCGATGCGGCGCTGGATCTGCCGCTGAAGGATGGCGTCACCTACTTCACCAACGATGGCTGCGGCCACAAGGTCGTCGATTTCGAGACCGGCGAGCAGCGCGCTTCGACCAAGGCCGACGTCGCCATGATGGCGCGAATCAACGATTACCTGCCCTCCATGGCCATGAGCTGGACGATCGTCAGCGCGCAGGACTGCGGCGCGACCGCGTCGCTCCACGAGGTGGATGCCACCTGGCGGAACAACGCCAAGCACTACCAGAGCGTGACGATGATGGGAGAGCGGCTCTGCCGGTACGGGGTCGAGATGGCGACCGCGCTGCGGGGCAGCGCGGAGGAGGTGCGGCGCCGTCCGCCGCTGTCGATCATCGCGTGCACCATCGCGCCGCTGGTGCAGGACAAGGAGGCGATCGAGGGAGCCCTGGTGATGGCCGAGGCGGGCTTGCCGGTCCTCGTCATGTCGATGCCCACCCTGGGCACCACGGCGCCCGCCACCTACGCGGGAGCCCTGGCCGTCGGAGACGCAGAGGTGATCAGCGCCACCGTGCTGCTGCAGCTCGCCAGCCCCGGCGCGCGCGTATTCCACTGCATCCTTCACGCATGGGCGGATCCGCGCACTGCGGCCTACGTCGGCTATCCGCTGAATTGCCGCGCCCGCTACGCGCCGGTGGAGATCGCCCACCACTGGGGCATGCCCTCCCTGGGCGGCGCCTTCGGCACCGACAGCCCCGAGGTGGCGAGCTGGCAGGCAGCGGCCGAGGTCGCCACCGATCCCCTGCTGGTGGGTCTGGCGGGCGCCGAGATCGTCACCGGAATCGGCTTGCGAGATACCTATACCCTGCTCTATCCCGAGGCCATCATCCTCGACGACGATGTCTACAATCAGGCGCGCTACGCCCTGCTCGGCATGGAGGTCAGCCCCGAGACCCTGGCCCTCGACGTGATCGCCAAGGTCCAGCCCGGGGGACACTTCCTCGCGCAGAAACACACCCGCACGCACATGCGCAGCGCGATGGTGCGCAGCGCCTCGCAGCAGCTGGACGAGAAGGGCAAGTACAGGGATGCGGTGGCCTATGCACGCGAAAAGGTGGCCTGGATCCTGAAGAATCATCACCCGGAGCCGCCGTCGGCCGAGGTGCAGAAGGAGCTCGACCGGATCCTGGCGGCTGCCGATCGAGAGCTGATCGAGAAAGCCTGATCTCGCCGGCGGAACACGCGCTTCTCGCACCCGCGAGAAGCGCGGCTTCGATCTCCGGAGCGGCGCTCAGAGATTCACGTGCACCACCCGCGCCGGCGGAAACCCGTTGAACGAGGTGGCGGAGGCGCAGCTGTAGGCGCCGATGTTCTCCGCATAGACCAGGTCGTCGATCTCCAGCAGCGGCAGCTCTTCGGAGTGCGAAATCGTGTCCAGGCCGTCGCAGGTCTGTCCGAACACGGTACAGATTTCCGTCTCGCCCTGCTTGAAAGCCCGTACGTGATACTGGCAGTGGTCGAAGATGATGCCGCTGAACGTGTGGTATGCGCTGTCGTCGATGTAATAGCAGCGCTTTCCGTTCCTCACGGCTTTGCCAATGACGCGCGCCACCGACATGGCCGCCGTGGCCACCAGGAATCGACCCGGCTCGGCGAGGATGTGCATTTCCGCGGGGAACAGCCGTTCGAGCTCGGCGTTGATCTTCCGGGCCAGGTCCTCGAAGGGCTTGACGTGCCGATCGTACGGCACCGGAAATCCTCCGCCGATATCGATGATCTTCATCTCGTGGCCGCGCGACTTGGCTTCCTGCATCACCGCGGCGGCGAGATTCAACGCCTGCACGAAGTTCTCGAAGTTCGTGCACTGGCTGCCCACGTGAAAGCTGAGCCCTTCCACCTCCAGATCCAGACGCCCGGCCGCGAGGATGAGGTCCACCGCCTCGCCCGGATCGCAGCCAAACTTCGAGGAGAGCTCCACCATGGAGCCCGTGTTCGGCACCTGCAGACGCAGCACGAGCCCGGCGTGGGGCGCGTAGTGGTGGATCTTCTCGAGCTCGCTGGGATTGTCGTACGTCACCAGCGGCTTGTACTGATCGAGCGCGAGAAGGGTTTCTTTGGGCTTGATCGGATTGGCGTAGATGATCTTGTCCCAGATGAAGTCCTGCTGCTCCGCTGCCGGTAGATGCTTGATGTTCTCGTACACCCGCATGAACTCCGGCATCGACGCGACGTCGAAACCGGCGCCGGCCCGATACAGCGTGCGCACGATCTCCGGCTCCGGGTTGGCCTTCAGCGCGTAATAGACCTGCACCTTGGGCAGGTGCTTCTTGAACGCGGCGTAGTTCTGGCGAATGACGTCGTGATCGACCACCAGAACGGGCGTCCCGTGCTTGTGGGCGATGTCCGGAAGCTGGTTCACTTCCATGGCCAGGAACCGATCCTTCTCCCCCCGACTTTACCGAGCCAATCATCCCTCAAACGAGGCCGCGTCTGCCAGAGCGGTCCCCGCGAAGGGGTCGGCGGCGGAGCCGCGGGCGCGGGGCAGGCGCCGCCGAGCGGAAACATCTCCCGCCAAGTCGGTTGGATTGCTCGGGATTGGCTGGCGGCGCAGGGCCGAGCCCGCGGCCGTCGCGGTCACGCCTGCTGCGCAGCCCGGCTTCGATTGCGGTACAGCGACGCGTCGACCGCCGCGCGCATGGCGGCCTCGTCGAGGCCGCCGCCCAGGAATTCGTTCACCGTACGGCAGACCGTCGCCGGGTCCTCGATGGCCGCCCGGTAGTGGACCTCGATCAGCTCGAAGTTCGGACGCTTCTTGCAGAGCAGACGCGTGCGCACGATGTCGTTGCGATACGCCTCCTTCAGCGCCTCCGCGTCGGCCGAGGTGTCGCCCTGGTCGAGCCGCGCGATCATCTTCTCCTGGCTGGCGATCACCTCGTCGAGGTCGCGGCGCATGAAGATCACGCGATAGTCGTTGTCGTCGGGGAGATCCTTGATCAGGAACGAGATCGCCTTGACGGCCTTGCCGCGCCCTTCGCGCAGGTAGGACTTGTCCGTCTCCTTCTCGAGATGCTTGATCCGCTCGAGCTCGAAGTAGCCCTTCGGGTTGTCGATGTCGGCGCTGCGCTCGTGATCGCTCCAGATGGCGACGCCCCCGGCCTCGAGCATCTTCATCATCATCGACGTACCCGAGCGCGGCAGACCGCTCACCACGATGAGGGGCTCCCCCTGGCTCGCGCGGGAGAGCTTGCGGCGCAGCACGTCGAGCACGATCAGGGTCCCCCCTCCTAGATGGTGACGCCGAAGAGGCCCTTCACGGCGAAGCCTGCCACGAGCGACCAGACCAGCACCCACAACACGATGCCGAGCTCGCCGGCGGGCAGCGGGCCCAGGGCGCGCGAATGCACGCCGAGCTCCATGGAGAGCAGCGGACCGTTGCCCGGCAGCGCGAGCTCCCCCGGATACAGAATGGCCTCCAGGCCGCGCAGCCGCTTGAGCGGCACCTTGCGCGCCCCGCCCCCGACCGCCCAGCCCTTCTCGAAGACCGCGTCGCCCACCTTCACGGAGAGCACGTGATCGCCCGGCGCATCCGCGCGCAGCCGCCAGAACACCTGTTGGTCGGCGGTCTGCACCGGTGGCGCGTCCAGCGAGACACCCTCGGGCAACGTCAGCGCGACATCGCGCGACGCAACGCCCGCATCGGGATCGAGCCGCACGTGCAGCAGCTCGACGGCGCCCGGCGGCGTGGGGTCGTAGGCGTAGTTCGCGACGAGCTGCGCCAGGATCACCACGAAGGGCCCGAGCATCACGGCCATCGGGAGCATGTGGTTGCCCAGGTAGACGACGTTCTTCGCGAGAATCACCCCCGTGGACGCGAGCACCTGCACGATGTCGTGGCTGAAGAGCCGGATTTCGAGCAGCCGCATGCTGATCTGGCTCTTGACCCTCGCCAGCGCCTTCTGGTTCGAGACCACCTTGTAGACGAGGATCGCCAGGACCCCCATCAGCGCGGGCCAGACCAGCAGATCGAAGGCGGGGTGCTCGTGACCGAAGGGCGCGAGCAGCACGTCGAAGATCGCGCTCGAGATGTGGTTGAAGCTCTGCATGAAGAACGCGTTCGCTTACGAGATGTAGCCGAGGCCCTTGAGGCGATCCCGGATGTCGTCGTCCGAGCCCGCGTCCTCGAAGTGGAGCATCTCCTTCTCGAGCACGTGGGTGATGAACTCCTCGGTCGTCGCGTAGCCGGCCACGTCGGCGACCTTGCGCACGCGATCGTAGAGATCGCGATCGATCTTCACCTTGACGGTCTTGCCTCCGAGCATCGAACCTTCTCCTTCTCTGCGGATCCGCGCTACCGGATCGGCTCGCCCACCATGCCGGGCAGCGGGTCGAGCCCGTAGTGGGCCAGGATCGTAGCGGTCACATCCGTGAGCTCGTAGCCACTGCCTTCGAGCTTGCGGTTCACGAGCAGGATGCCGGGCACCACGTCGGGCGACATCAGGTGGTTGCCCGACCAGCGCGACTCGTTGTCGGCCATGACGGCCTCGGTGATCTCACCGAGGGTGGACTCGTCCGACGCGCCGTAGCCGGCGTCGTAGCCCACGATCAGGTCCGGTGCTTCCGCGCGGCGCGCCCCGCTGTACACATCTTCGGCGCGATCCACGCGCAGCACGACCCGCGCGCCGCCGCGCGGATCGCGCAACGCCTCGAGCCTGGCGGAGAGCTCGGCGGCGAGCGCCTCGGCCTCCTCCGGCGCGACGATGCCCTGCCCCTCGCGGCCGGCGAGATTCAGATACAGCCCGTTGAAGCCGAGGCCGTAGGCGCGCGTGCGCGACCAGTCGACGTCGCCGGCCACGATCTGGCCGGTGCGCTTGCCGTCGAGCAGGGTGAGATAGCCCTGCTCGCGCAGCCACGCGTTCAGGTGGAGCTGCCGCGTGAACGGCTGGAAGCCGTGGTCGCTCATCACCACGAGGAACGTCCCCTCCGGCAACTTCCGGCGCACTGCGCCGAGCTCGCGGTCGACGTCGCGGTAGAAGCGCTCGATGTCGTGGAGGTGTCGCGGGCCGACCCGCGGATCGTACGCGGGGTGCGGCGGCGCGCCGGCGGTTTTCGGATCGCCGTGACGCCACAGCATGTGGCACTGGAGGTCGATGTCCGAGAAATACACGAACGTCGCGTCGCCGGGCTCGAAGCGGTCGAGGGCGAGCGCCACCATCCGCTGGTTGTCCTCCTGGACCAGCGTCACCTGTTTCAGGTAGTCGTCGTCGTCGAAGACGCCGTCCTTCAGCGCGTCGGTCTCCTCGGGCATGCCCTGCGTGTAGAAGAAGCCGAGCTTCTCGAAGAGCTCGGTCACGAAACCGTCGGGGCTCGTCAGCGGAACCGCCGGATCGGCCGGCGAGATGTTCACGGGCGAGGCGTACACCTGGAAGCCGGGTGCGAGCTCCTTGGCGTAGAAGCGCACGATGCCCGCCACCGACGAGAGGCCCATGGGCAGGGCGTCGTAGTCCGCCTCCAGCCAGTCCGACCACTCGCCCTGGCGAAGCAGCGCGCGCTGCCCACCAACCTCCACGACGACCGCGTCGCGGTGGACGGACAGGTAGAAGGTGACGCCGAGCGTGAGATAATCGCTCTTCGAGGGCATCTGCCCGGGCTCGAGGTGGAACTGATCGGGCGGGCCGCGCAGGATGCCGCGCGCCGTGTCCGGCTGCCCGTCGAGATCGAGATCCTGCAGCTTCACGAGCTCGATGTCGCCCTTGGGATCGTCCTTCTCGACGGGGCGATCGGTGTAGAGCGTGTAGGTGCCGAACCCGCCGCGCACGTCCACCGTCCCCATGCCACCGAGCACGCGCGCATCCGACACGGGCGTCGGGAAGTTGCCCGGGATGCGGTAGACCTCGACGTCCACGCCGTGGTCCGTGAGCACGTCCCACCACGGGATGCCGCCGCGGTTGTTGACCACCTCGGGTGCGGAGGTCGGAATCACATAGCCGAAGAAGTGGATCGCCGAGCCGGGATCGTCGACGGGCGGCGTCGCCGACGAGATGGGCTTGTAGGTGGCGGGGTCGCGGTGGATGAAGTCGAAGATCCCGTGTCCGCCGGGATTCATCCCGGTGACGAAGTTGGACCACGCCACCGGGCTCTGCGGCGGTACCGAGGTGCCGAGCGTCTGGTAGGTCCCCTCGGCGCGCAGCGCGGAGAAGTTCGGCATCTCGCCGGCCGCCATCATGCGGTCGAGGATGACGGGATCCATCCCGTCGACCCCGACCACGAACACCCCGGACCCGCCCGTCTTGGCGCTCGCGGCGCTGACCAGCCACAGCGTCGGGAGCGCGAGAAGCATCCAGCGCCAGCGCGCGAACGCTGCGGTCATGATTGGCTGCTGACCTTGCGTTCGGACTCGGGGAAGATCAGCGCCCCGGGTGCCGCGCCGCTCTGTGCGAGGCTCGTCGGATCGAGCATGCCCCGCACCGCACCCGCTTCTCCTGCTTCGGGGAAGATCATCGCGCCCTGCATGTAGCGCGGGATCTCCTGGCCGAAGAGCCGCAACACGCTGGCCGGAATGTCGACGAGGCGGGGATTCTCGGTCGTGATCGGACGGTTGCACAGCAGCACGCCCGGAACGATCGACGGATCGACGCAGTGATCGCCCGACCAGCTGCGGTCGTTGTCCGTGAAGACGTGCTCCGTCACCTGTCCCGTCGCGCACTCCCAGCTGTGCCGGTAGCCCCCCTCCCAGCCGATCAGCAGATCGGGGGCGTCGAAGCGATAGGGGCCGCTGAAGAACTGCTGCGAGACCGCCACGCGCCGCACGCAGCCCTCGCCCGTCTTGGGATCCACCAGCTTGCCGAGCTTGTCGGCGAGCTCCTGCACGAGCTTCCGGTACGCGGTACCCTCTTCGACGATCCCCGACTTCTCGCGCCCCTTGCGGTTGACGAACAGGCCGGTCAGACCCAGCGCGAAGGCCCGGGTGCGGCTCCAGTCGATGCCCTCGAGGTAGTCGCCGCTGGTGCGCGCGTTCTCGTCCTTGAGGAACAGGTAGCCGTTGTCGCGCAGCCAGCTGTTCAAGTTGACGCAGCGCCGGAAGTTGGTGAAGCCGTGGTCGCTGATCACCAGGAAGGTGGTGTCCGGGTCGTCGACCAGGTGCCAGACCTTGCCGAGCAGCTGATCGGTCCGCTCGTAGACCTGCGCGATGGCATCCTTCCACACCTCGGTGTCCTTACCGGCGTTGGCCGGATGGGTCGGGTCGAGGTAGCGGTAGAACATGTGCTGCACGCGGTCCGTGGTGTCGAAGACCGTCGTGATCAGGCCCTGCTTGGACTGCTTGATCGCGTCGAGGAACATGCGCTCGCGTTCCTCGTAGATGAACATCGCCTGGTCGAAGAAGACCTTCTCGTCGATCACCCGGTTGTTCAGCGCCCAGGTGTCTTCGGCAAGCCCGAGCGTCGCGAACTTGCCCTGCTTCTTGGCCAGGTAGATCGCGTAGACCTCCGGATGCGCGATCGGCATCGCCGGATTCTCCGGATCGATGTGGATCGGGGTCATGTAGAGATTCACCTCGGGCTCGACGGAGACCAGGTAGAACTTCGCGATGCCGCGCACCTTGATGCCGAGGCCCGCCTTGAAGGCGAGCTCGACCCAGTCCGAGTACTCGCCGAGCTGCAGCGTAATGGGCTCGAGGCCTTCGATCTCGAGCTGCGCGGACTGGCCATCCTGCGCCGGGATCAGCGTGAAGGGCAGCGTCATGCGGCCGCCCGACTTCAGCATGGTGTGGTCGGGACCCACGATGCGCGAGCGGATCACGCTTGCGCGGCGCCGCAGCACGGTCTGCTCGCCGCCCACGAACTTCGCCGCGCCGTCCGCCGTCTCGGTGCTGAAGAACGAGAACGTGCCCTGGCTGCCGCGCAGATCCGGCACGCACATGCCGGAGAGCAGCAAGCCATTCTTGAAGGGGACCGGCGGAAAGGTGATGGGCACCCGCTGGATGATCGAGAAGATGTTCTTCTCCCCGAGCAGCTTCCAGAAGTGCTGACTCTTCTGCAGCAGCTTCATGCGCGCCTTGCCGAGCGGGATCATGTAGCGGCCGATGTTGAGCACGCGCTTGGCAGCCACGATGTCGGTGGAGCTCAGCACGGGCGCGTAGGTGCAGGGGTCGCGGGTCAGGAAGTCGTAGATGCAGTGCTGGCTCGCGTCCACGCCGGTCGCGAAGGTGGACCACGCCACCGGCGACATGGAGGGCACGCTGGTGTCGAGGGGGCGGAAGACGCCGCGCTCGGCGAGCTTCTGGAAGTTGGGCATGCGGCCTTCGCGCATGAGCTTGGTGACGAGGCCGGGATCCATGCCGTCCAGGCCGAGGATCACCACGCGCCGGCTCTTGGCGTTCTGGTACGGGTTCCCGACCGTGAAATGCCGATAGACCAGCCGGATCGGCCAGGTGAGGATGATGGCGAACGCGATGGCGAAGGTGGTGATGAGCACCATCAGCGAGCCCACGAAGGCGAAGCCGGCGCCGGGCCCGATGTAGGCCTGGGCCGCTCCGGCCGCGAGCAGGGTGGGCGCCGCGGCGAGCACCGCGGCGAGTGCTCTCGCGCTTCTCGAGAAGGTCATGGGCCGGAGGCTTCTCCTCAGATCGGTTGGCGGCTCGTGGCTGGGTGCTGGCTGGAGGCGCCCATCAGGGGCGAGCTGGGCAAGTTGCGCCCGCCGGCGTGCGACAGGCTTGCGCTGTTCGGCGCCCCGGTCCCCCCGCATGGTTCCGTCCGCTGGCCAGGACCGAAGCGACTCGCAAGAATAGAGTATCCGAGACCATCGGGCAGGTGATGCCGGCCGGGGGCGGGATTCGCGCCGCCGGGCCAGCGCATGCCTCAGGAGGCCGTTATGCGTCGATTCTGCACGTTCGTGATCGCCCTGGCGCTCGGCGCCTGCAGCCAGACGCCGCGCGAGTCGCTCGACGAGGCGCGCCAGGCGCTGGCCGAGGCGCGCTACGCCGACGCGCTCGCGGCCGCCGATGCGGGCCTCGCGGGCAGCACCGATGCGGTCACCACCTGGGGCCTCGAGCTGGTGAAGCTCGAGGCGCTGGCCCGGGACGGGCGCGCGGACGAGACGCTCGCCCAGCTCGAGAAGCTCGCGGCCGCGCGGCCGGAGCAGGTGCCGGCCGAGCAATACTCCGCCAGCGCCGGTCAGCTCAAGTCGGCCGGCCAGGGCGCAGCCGCCATCCGGGTGCTGGACGCGGGCCTGCAGCGCTTCCCCCAGGATCAAACCCTGATGGGCCTGATCGAGGAGGCCAAGGCCGCCCCCGCTGCCGGCAGCGACGAGCTCGAGATGCTGCGCTCACTCGGCTACGTGGACTGACGGGAACGTTGTTGGAAGTTGAGTGGCTGGCGCGCCGCCCCTCGGCGCGCCCGATTGCTCTCTCGGCTTTCCTGAGCAAACCGTTCGCAGCGCTCCCGGCGCGAACGTCCGAGCTTCAAGCGGCCAATCTGCCTTCGTAGGCGTGGATGAGATCGTCGCCCTGCCGGATGAGATCGGCGTCGATGGGCTGGACGCGGTGATCTCTGAGCAGTTGGTCGGCCACGCTCCTCCCCTTCTCGATCAAGCTGACTGGATCCGATCCGAGCAGCTTCAGCTTCTCTTCATCCCACTGGGTGATCTCGTCTCGCATGTAGCGAACCGTGTGCCGACTCGACAGGAAGTGGTGCCCCTGGCCGACCGCCGCAACCGCTTCGAGCCCGATCCGGTCTTCCGCAATTTCCACTTCCTTCAGGAACTCGCGCACGCACGCCCAGATGTAGGAGTCGATCACCAGCTGTTCGAAGCAAACGCCCTTCGCGGAATCGACGCAGCCCATTCCGGTCAGGATGTCCGTGTAGCTCGCGATCCCCAGGAACTGAACCGCCAGATCGCTGAAGGACCCGATGTTGCCCTGGATCGCGTCGCCGAAGCCGATATCGGCGACCAGGCACGGCAGGCGATATCTCCGCGCCATCTGGCCCAGGCCGATGCTGATCAGGGTCTTCTCCAGCGCGGAGTAGTCGATGGCTCCCGTCCTCATGTTCATCGGCGCGGATTCGGACGTGTAGATGTGGGGCGAGCCTGGGCAGGCCGACTGGGTGATGACGAGGCTCGCCAGATTCTCGGTGTTGGCGTTGACGATCGTCCCGGCGACGGTGACCGGCGCCGTGAGGCCGCTCATGGACATCGACATGGAGCAGATGGGAACACCGGCTCTCGCGAACTCGACCTGCGCTTCGATGGCACCCTCTTCGAAGGAAAGCGGCGCGATCGGACAGCTGATCACGGACATCAGGGGGCGCTTTCTGAGCGCCTCGCTGCCGCCGGCTACGAGGGCGGCGAGCTCGATCTGGACCCTGGCGTCTTCCGCGCTCTGGACGGTCACGCCCTGTACGTGCTTGGAGGTGTTCTGCAGGGTCGCCCACAGCTCGTGGGGGCCGTGTGCGCGATCGACGACATCGTTCGCCGTCAGGGAGGTCCAGAGAAAATCCACGGAGCCGAGCGCGTCGCCGAGCTTCGCGAACTCCCGGGCGTCCTCGAGCGTAGACTTGCGGTACTCCCCGGTATGGCGGTCGGTGACATTGATCGCGAGTCCGCTCGTCGTCGCGTGGGGATAGGGATGGGAGGGAAGCGGGAGATCGTGCTCCGGGTTGCGCGCGCAGAGCGCAAATTGCTTGGGCGCCGCCTCCAGCGCCTCCGCGATCATCCTCTGCGGAATCTTCGCGATCATCGTCCCGTAGTCGACGCCGGCGCCGTTCTGCTCGAGCAGCCGCAGCACCTCGCGGCTCTGGATCTTCACCCCGATCTCTCCGAGGCTCCGGATGCTCTGTTCGTGGATGAGGTCGGCTTCCCGCTCGTTCAGGAATGTCATGCGTGCGTGCGCCATCTCGTTACCTCTGGCCTCGTGTCGTGTTGCGTGCCACCGCGAAGTCTAGCTCTCGACCCGCCGAGCGGGGGCGGTCGCGAGGTGCGGCGGGGCGGTTTGGATCGATGCACATCCCGAAGGCCGCGAGCCCGTTGCACTCGGACCCGGCCGCTGCACAGCGCCGAGAACGGGACAGAGCGCCCCACACTGCTGCGGCGCAGCGCGGCCGCGGCGACCCCGCGCGCACGCCATTTCAGCCGCAGCGGGCTGCTGCCGATCAGAAAGCGCAGTCCAGAGCGCAAGCGAGGGCGATCCGTTGTCGATCCGCACAGGAACCTGCCTGGTCCTCGCATCTCTCGCCGTGGTATTCGCGTTTGCCGAAATCAGCGCTCGCCTGCTCGAAGCCTACGGGCACTATGCTCCGAAGCGCTCCGTGCCCGCCTACATGGGGCCCAATCCCTTTCTCTTCAGCACGCTCATTCCCAATCGCCGCACCGCCCTCGGCGGCGGGGGCAGCGTGGAGGTCAATTCCCTCGGGTTTCGCGGCGCGGAGATCGCCGTGGAGAAGCCGCCCGGCACGTTTCGCATCGTGGCGCTCGGCGGATCGACGACCTTCGGCTACCACCTCAGCATCAAGTCGACGCAGGACACCTACCCCTACAAGCTCGAACAAGAGCTGCGCCGGCGCCTCCCGGCGCGCCAGATCGAGGTCGTGAACGCGGGCGTCCCCGGCTACACGATGCGCATGAGCCTGCTCAATTTCGTGACACGGATCACGTGGCTCGATCCGGACATGATCATCGTGTATCACGGCGCGAACGATGCCAGCGCGTTCCGCAGCCAAGACGATCTCGCTCGTTCGGTGGTCGAGGCAGACATCACCTCTGTACATGCGATCGGGACTCTCGAGCGCTTGATCTTCGGCAGCTACGCCTTCCTCGACTTGCGCTACCGGATTCCGCGGCTGCTGTCGAAGCTCGAAGCCGGACGCGATGGCGTTTCGCAGCGCCGCGGTCCGAACGCTTCGCAGCCCCATCCTCCCCGCGACGTACCGCTGCCCTCGACTCTGGCGGCCCACGAGCGCCATCTGAGAGATCTCGTGCTAGCGGCCCGCGATGCGGGCACGCGCGTCGCCGTCGTGCGCCAAGCGACCGTCGCGGTGCCCGACTGCACGAGCCGACCCGACTCGCACCGAAGAAATGACGCCGAGCAACTGCAGGATCTGATCTGCATGCAGATCGATCGCTATTATCCGCATCTCGATCGACGCGGCATCGAGCGCACGCTCGAATCCATCGCGGAAATCCAGCGCAGGATCGCCGACGAATTCGACCTGATCTGGATCGACGCAAACGAGGCGATTCCTGACACTCCGGAATATCACTCCGATATGTGTCATCTGTGGCCCGCGGGCACGGCGCTGCTCGCGCGTACCATCGCGGACGGCCTCGAGGCGAGAATTCCGGCGACGCCATAGGGCCGCATCGCCGAGCGGGGCGAGGCGCGACCGGAACGGGCACTCGGATGGGAGTGCAGGCTCGGAAGCTCGCATTCCTCCCGGCGCGTCAGAGAGCGCAGCAGGACCGCCGCTACTTGATGCGCCTCGTCTTCTTGAGCCAGCGTGCAATGCCCCAGCCGACCAGGAGCAGCGCCTGCACGCAGGCCAGCCCCAGCAGCAGCGGGCGCGAAGCGTCGAAGCCGCCCCACAGCACGCGCTCGTAGCCGATGATCCAGAGCACGGCGGTCAGCCAGTTGAAGGTCGTCGTGTACTCCTTGCGGAGCACGCGTTTCCAATCGAAGTGCATGCCCGCCATCGTCTCGCGCAGGCCGCGCAGGCGCGGCAGCAGCCGCGGCACTTCGCGGCTGTAGGCCTGGTAGTCGGCGCCGAACTTGTCCGCGAGGAAGCGCTCCTCCGCCCGGATGATGGTCCAGATGGCGAACACGAAGGCGGGCAGGATGACGAGGTAGACGACGGGCGCGTTGTAGACGAGGGAGAGGCCGAGCAGCAAGCCGAAGTTTCCCACGTACATCGGGTTGCGGCTGTGGCCGTAGAAGCCCTCGCGCACCAGCAGCGGCGCAGCGATGCGCTTGTCGATGCCGCCGCGCCGGATGTAGGCGTAGCCGATCACGGCGATGCGCAGGCTCTGGCCCAGAGCGGCCACCGCGATGCCGACGAGATCGAGCCACCCATCCGCGCGCGGGCTGCCGAGAAACGGCTGCGGGCGCGAGACCAGCAGGGTGATGGCGAGGCCCACCGGCGTCAGGTAGTCGCGGAAGCCGAAGAAGACCTGGCCCAGCCGTTCGACGCAGGGAGTGGTGCGGGACAGAGCGCCGCTGTCGGATGTCACGCGACACGACCTACTTGAGGGCCAGGAAGCCGCAGAAATTGTACCACTTGAAGAAGGGCTCCACGCAGCGGAAGCCCGCCGACTGGAGCAGCGCCACGTTCTCGTCGAAGCGGTATGGAATCAGCACGTTCTCCAACGCCTCGCGCTTCTGGGAGATCTCGAGACTCGAGTAGCCATTGCGGCGCTTGAAGTCGTAGTAGTACTTGATGAAGAGCCGGTTCAGCAGGCTCTCGTTCGCCAGCACCTTCTCGATCAGGATCAGGCAGCCGTTCGGGTTCAGTCCCGCGTAGATGTCTCGAATCACGCGCTCCCGGTCGAGCGGGCGTACGAACTGGAGCGTGAGGCACATGATCACCACCGAGGCGTTCTCGACCGGGGCGCCGCGGTCGAGCTCGTGCTCGCGCAATGCGACGCGCTGCGACAAGCCGGCCTCTTCCAGCTCCTTGCGGCCGCGTTCCAGCATGGCGGCGGAGTTGTCGAGGCCCACGAAGGTGACATCCCGCTCGAGCTCGGCCAGTGCCCGGAAGGTGGCGCAGGTGGAGCAGCCGAGGTCGTAGACGTTGCTGCCATCCACCGCGAACTCGTTGACGATCTCAGCCATCATGCGCTGGATCTCGGCGTAGAAGGGCACCGAGCGCGACAGCATGTCGTCGAAGACCGAGGCCGTCTGCACGCCGAAGTTGAAGTCGGAGACGAGCTTCGTGTCGGCAGCGAACAGCTCGTCTCGCTCGCTTCCGTTGCCTCGCCGGTCCGCCATGGGTGCCCCCCTCCCCCGTGCAACCCGTGCGGCGGGCAGGCTAGCACGCGCCCCGCCGCACGCAGCTTCGATCCCGCCCGGCCGTGCGCCTGCGTGCGCTGCACGCCCAGGCGAGCAGGGCGAGGAAGCCCGCGCCGGCTCCCATCTGGAATGATCGGGCCGGCTCGGGCACTTCGAGGAGCGCCCGGTTCAGATTCACCCGTCCATAGCCGAAGAAGTCGTCCCTCCCCGGCGTGTCCTCCGCAGGCGGGCCGACCAGATCGTCAGCGGTCTCCGTCAGGATGTCGAGCACCTGCTGATGGGTCGGCAGGGGGTCGAGGGAGAGGAGCAGCGACGCAATCCCAGAGGCGATCGGTGTCGCCGCGGAGCAGCCCGTGAAGAAATCGCAGCTGTTGCCGTAGGAGAAGGCGGCGACGGTCGGGACATCCTCTCCGGGCGCAACCACGTCGAGCGCCGAACCCGTTCCGGAGAATTCCGCTCTCTCGTCGAACCGGGTCGTCGCGCCCACCGAGATGACCAGAGGGGATCTTCCGGGGCCGGACCGATCGGCGTCTCCGATGCCCCCATTGCCGGCGCACGCGACGAGGACGGCGCCGGCGTCTCGCGCGTACTGCAGCGCATTCCGTATCGCCCCGGTGATCGGATAGTTGATCAAGCTCATATTGATCACCTCGGCTCCCTGGTCCGCGGCGAAGACGAGGCCCTGCGCAAGGTCCATGACCGAGCCGAAGTTCTGGGCGTTCAGGACCTTGACGGGCAGAATCCGGGCGAAGTGATCGACCCCGGCAACCGAGAATAGGTTGTCCGCGTTGGCGGCAAGGATCCCGGCTACCCAGACGCCGTGCGCATGATCGGCCGTCGGATCCTCGTCTTCATCGACGAAATCGAATCCGGGCAGGATCCTTCCGGCGAACTCGGGATGATCGAAGTCGATGCCCGAATCGAGCACGGCAATCGCGACCGACTCGTCTCCTCGCGAGATCTGCCAGCCTTCGACGGCGTCGATGTCCGCATCCGGCGTACCTCCGAACTGCCCCGTGTTGTGCAGGGGCCACTGGTAGGCAAAGAAAGAATCGGCCGGAACGAAGTCGCCGCCGCGGCCAATGGAGTTGGGCTCGGCGTTCTTGCAGCGCGGATCGCGCCTGAATGCATCGACCATCTCGCTCACGCTTCTGTCAGCGGGAATCGACAGCCGATAGATGCCGAGCTCCGGAATCACCTCGAGAACGCGGGTTCCGTGGGACGCGTTGGCCTGGGCGATCGCGTGCCTGCCCACATCCGGCGCGTACTCCACCAGGATCTCGCCGGCGACGAAGCTCTGCTACACCCCGGCGGCGGACGGAGACAGTGCCTGCATCCCAACGAGAAGCGTTGCGAGCAGTGCGAAACGCAGCGGTGCGAAGCGGGGAACGCATGCGGTCGTGTCGGATGAGCGCTGCCGTTTCATCGATGGACATCCTCGTCGATGCAGGCGCGCAGCCTGCCGGGCCGAGATCATTCTACGCACCGGAGCGCGGGTAGAGGCCGGCAATCTCCCAGCCAACCCCCTCGAACTCGGCGTCTTCGCGTTGGCCGCTCCCGAACGCCGGCCGGTGCGGTGCGATCTCGAATCGGCGTCTACGATCCAATCAACGGACTGCCCTCGTCGGCGGGAGCCTCGAGCGTCCTGCGGATCGCGGCGAGCAGATCGTCGTTGTCCGCGGGCTTCTGGAGAAACTCGCGGGCACCGGCCGCGAGCGCGCGCGGCCGGTTCACCTCCGGGTCGCGGGCGCTGAGCACCACGACCGGAATGGTCGACAGCTTCGGGTGGAGCTTCATCCGCTCCAGCACGACGAAGCCATCGCCGGCGGGGAGGCCCAGATCGAGCAGGATGACGTCCGGACGCCGCTCGATTGCAGACCTCATGGCGGCGAGCGCGTCCTCGGCGATCCCGACATCGAAGCCGCTGGCCCGGAGGCGAATCGCCAAGCCTTTTCGTGTGTCAGCGTCGTCCTCGACCACCAGGATGCGCGGCAGATCGGATTTCTCCGCAGCCGGATCGGGCGCCGCCGACAGGTGCTCGCGGATACAGGCGAGCAGATCCGCTGCCTCGACGGGCTTCGACAGGAAGGCTGCTGCGCCGGCCTTCAGCGCCCGCTCCCGGGTGGCGTCCGCGTCGCGCCCGGAGAGCACGATGACCGGCACGGACTCCAGCGCGGCGCGTTGGCCCAGGCGCTGCAGGACCGTGAAGCCGTTGCCCCCGGGAAGGCCGAGATCCAGCAGGATGAGAGCGGGACGCTCTCGCTGTGCGAGAGCCATGGCTTGCAGACTGTCCGCGGCGGCCACGACCTCGAATCCCGCGGACTCGATTCGGATGGAGAGGGCGCGCCGCGTGTCGGCGTCGTCCTCGACGATCAAGATCTTCTGCTTCACGTTGCAGCGCTCCTTGTTTCCGCCTGGCTTCCACTCGATGCGGCGAGTGGAAGCGTGAAGAAGAATCGGCTTCCCGCGCCGACCTCGCTCTCGACCCACATGCGTCCGCCCTGCCGAACGACGAGCTCGCGACAGATATAGAGTCCGAGTCCCAATCCACTTCGGCTGGATCGCGTGCCCTTCTCCTCCTGGTAGAGGCGCTCGAACAGTCGGCCCATGGTCTTTGGCTCGATGCCGACGCCGGTGTCGGCCACGCAGACGGTGAGGACGCCCGGCCGCTTCGGATCCAGCGCACCGGTCACCGTCACGCTTCCTTCTCTGGGCGTGAACTTGAGCGCATTCTCGAACAGGTTGATCAGGATCTGGCTGAGTCTGCCGGGATCGGCCATGACCCTGGGAAGCGCCGGCGAGAAATCGTCGATCAGCGCGATCTCCTGCTCCGCGGCGCGGGAGCGGAGCGTGCGGAAGAGCTCCGTCACCGCTTGCTTCACCGAGGTCGGCACGGGCTCGATCGTGAGCTTTCCGGCCTCGGCCCGGGCGCTCTCGACGAGATCCCGAATCAGGCGCTCGAGCTGTTTCACATTTCTCAGGGCGACGCCGAGCGAGTCCTTCTGCTCCTCGTTGAGAGGCCCCAGCAGTCCGTCGAGCGGAATCGTGATGAACTGGTGAAGAGCCGTGAGCGGTGTCCTGAGCTCGTGCGAGACGTGCGAGAGCAGCTGATCCTTGAAGAGCAGCTGTTGCTTGCGCGTGTGATCGAGTGCCGCATACGCGTCGGTGAGTTCGTGCCTTGCCGCGCGCTCCTTGGCAACGATGCTCAGGAGCCGCGAGAGCATGCCCCCCACGATCAAGAAGACGCCGAGGCGCATCACGGAATTCCACACCGGAATCATGGGATGCGAATATGTCTTTCCGCCCAGGACCACCTCATTGGCCATCCAGACCGCCGCACTGAGCACGGCCACCAGGAACCCACTGCGCGGCCCGACCCACCACACGGCCGCGGACACCGGGATCAGATAGAAGATGGAGAACGAGATCTCGGTGCCCGTGAGGTAGTCGAGCCCGCCCACACCCAGCACGGCCGCCGAACAGGCTCCGATGGCCAGCCAGGGGCGGCGCGTGCGTTCGCCCGGCGAGCTCACCTCACCCAGGGTTTCGACCGGCTGCTCGGGTGCGAGACCAGCCGATGAGCCGGAGACGGGTAGCGCTTGCCACACGCGTTCCTCATCGGCACAGCGCTCGCGTCACTTGCTGGTCTGGCGCTCGGGTGCCCGCACGGCGTGGCGTCGCCGGGCCGCCACGGCTGGGCCGATGGCAGCCGGAGATCCGCTCGAGCGGCGTCGACTTGCCTGAGCCCGCAGGGTCCAGGATCGCCGCGCAAGGCCCGACCTCGATCGCGAGGCCCATCTCGGCGAGGGGGCCGCACTCCTCGGAAGCGCCGCGGCGCTCGCTGCGAGGCACGCGGCACAGGTGGATCAGGGGATCGGGATTCGACTCGGGATATGGATCGACAGCGTGGAGCCAAGAATGTAGAGATTTTTTCTCGACATCATGGATCACATCGGAGAATCTCCGCCCGTCGCTGCGCCGGCAGGCAGCCGGCGAGGCGAACCGTGAGCCAGCCGTTCTCGGCGCCGAGCGCATCGTCGTGTCGAACGGCGACTTCGCCTACCCCTCGGTCGATGCGAACAGCAGCGGGGGAGCCGACGCGATCCATTGGCGGCGGTTTCACGGAGACCTCCCGCGAGAATCTGCGTCGCGAGCCGAGCCGAGCCGCTGTGTCGGTACACCCTCGGGCGTCGTTGATTCGACAATTCAACCACGTCTCGTCTCGCCCGGCGTATAATCGAGCCGTGCGGTCGATCGCGTGGGCGGGGATGTTGCTGGTGAGCGGTCTGCTGCTGGCCCCAGCCGCCGGTGCGTTGCAGGAGGAGCTGCGCAACGATGGCTTTGAGGGGGGCCAGCCCGTCACCTTCCAAGCCGGCTTCATCGAAGGAGAGATCGGGGCGGCCCGGCTGACGCCGTCCATCACTTGTCCGTGCAGCCTGGAGAGTGTGTCCCTGCTGCTCGGCGGTTCGCCGGAAACGGTTCCGATCGTGCTCCACATCTGGGATGATCCGCCGGGCGGTGTCGATCCGGGACCACTGGTCTACCTGGATTCCTTCAACCTGACGGGCTCGAACAACGCGCTCCAGCTGATCGATCTGAGCGCCGCCGGCCTGATCGTCACGGGCCCGTTCCGGGTCGGGATCGAGTTCACCCACGCCGGCCTGCCCTCCATCGGAAGCGATACGGACGGCAGCATCGCGGCCGACGACAACTTCATCCTCGCAGACGTCTCCCCGCTCGGCTTCTTCTGGTTGCGCAGCGCCGACCTCGGCGTCACGGGGGACTGGATCATTCGCGCCAGCATCGTCCCCGAGCCCTCCTCCCCCGATCTGCTGATCTCTGGCGCCGTCTTTCTCGTCGCCTTGAGCCATCTCCGATGTGAACGGGGACGTGGTTGAAGAATTGGATGCGTGGCGTCCACGCTGGGACCCGCGCGCGAGACCAGAGCGCCTCATCGATTGAGAGACCGGTGAGATCGAAGCGCTTCGCGGGGTGCGCGCCAGCTCGAATTCACCAGCTCCCCGGGTCGGGCGACGGCCGACGCGCTCAGCTGCAGCAGTCGGATTTCGCTCGCGCTTCACTCCCGCTGGCGCTGTCGAGCGGACACGCGACCTCCGGCACTGCGGCGTCGGGCTCCCGCTTCGTGCAGGCCTCGTCGATCTCGGCATCCGAGATGCCCTGGGCCTTGGAGCGAACCCTTCGGGCGATGCCGATGGCGAGCCGGATCTGCTGCTCCGTCGCGCCCGCGCAGCGCGCGCCCTCCGCGTGCCGCAGCGCGGTGGGTGCCGAGTTGGCCGCGACACCGGCCGCGATCCGCATCAGCTCGCTCAGCCTGCTCACGCTCCCCTCGTCGGGCGCCGCCTCCTGCGCGGACGTCCGACCCATGAGCGCGCCGGCCTTGGCGCACATGAGCGCTGTCGCGGCCCGCCTCGTGTGGAGCCCCTCCTCCAAGGCCAGCCCGATCTCGTCCGCTGCGGCACCGAGCGACCGCAGCATCGGATAGAGATTGTCGGCACAGCTGCGGCATCCGGCGCCCATCGCCGCACTCAGAGCCACCTGCGCCTTCTCGATTTCCTCGAGCGTCCCGTCGTTACTACGCATCTCGCTGCTCCTTTCCGAGCCGCGGAGCCCGCCTCCGGGCGCCTCCCACGAGGCACCCAGTGGCGTGCCTGCGCGGCTCCTCTGCTTCCACCCATTCCGACGAAGCCCGCAGAAAAGGGATACATCGCGCCACCGCAACATCCCGCCGGCCAGCGGCAAGGCTCCGCACAGGCGGATCACGACCTGCAGCGATTCCCCGATTGCTTGCGGTCACAGCGCAGCACGTCGCGCTCGTCGTAGTAGAACTCGCAGTCTTTGCTGAGGAGCGTGCGGAGGCTCTGGCGGGCCCGGTGGATGCGGATCTTGACCGCGTCGAGCGAGCAGTCGAGAACTCCCGCAATCTCGCGGTTCTTGAGCCCCTCCAGATCGTGGAGGATGATCACCGCGCTGTGATCGGCGGGCAGCCGATCGACGAACTCACGAATGCAGCTTCCCATCTCGGAGTCTTCGAAGAGCCGATCCGGAAGCCTGGGTCCCGCAACCGAGAGGCTCGCGGCATCGCGGAGCCCTTCCGGCCGCTGGGCCCATTCGAGGGCCTCGGCTGGCCGCGAAGACTCCCTGCGTCGGTGATCGAGATACACGTTGGTGGCGATACGGTAGAGCCAGGTCGACAACTTCGCCTCGCCTCGGAACGTCTCGAGAGCGCGGCTGGCCCGGAACAGGGTCTCCTGCGTGAGGTCCTCCGCGAGGGCAGCCTGCCGCGTCAGCCGGTGGAGGTAGCGGAGAATCCTGTCGCGGTGCTGGTCGTGCACCTGCGCGAAGGAATCGGGTGTGAGCCGGCCACTCATCGATCCACCCAGCCTTCCCCCCGCCCCGAGAGACGAGGTCTTCGTCGCGATGGATACGACGGTGCAATGATAGGCGCGATTTGGCGAAGCATCAGCCATCCCCCAGATGGGGGTCCGACAAGGCGCCTGGCGGTGATCGGCGCGCCCGTGCATGCTGTCGCGCGCCGCGCAGCCGCAGCGGCGGATACCGCGCGGCACAGCCGGCTGTGCGTGTCGGGCCCAGAGAAGCAGAGGGGATGAAGCCGTTGACGAGGCAGCTCGACCGGAGCCCCGTCGAGATCCCGGATTCCGCGCTTCCCTCTCCGGTCGTCACCTACCTGGTGTCGGAGAAGAAGTGGCGACTCGAAGCGGCGTACGGCTACTGGGACGGGGCGCACCAGATCACGGTGCCCGACCGGTTCGAGTTCGATCTCGCGTCGATTCCGCGCTTGTTCTGGTGGCTCATCGCGCCGTTCGAGCTCTCCGTCGCCGCGCCGCTGCTGCACGACTTCCTGTACCGCTATCGGGGCGATCCGCCCGCGGGCGCCATCGAGCCGCCGAGAACCTACCGCCGAGAAGAGGCCGACCGGCTCTTCCGCAGGGCGATGGCGAGCGAGGGCGTATCGGCCTGGCGCCGCGCAGCGGCCTACCGGGCGGTGCGCTGGTTCGGCGGAGCGTCGTGGTCGTGACGCCGTCGAGGGCTCGCGCGGCGACGCGGCACCCCGCGACACGAGCGCTGTCGCCGGCGCCGCGCGTCCCGTATGATGCGCCGCAGTCCAGCGCCGCTTGCGCCGGCTGCTGATCGGTGTGCCCGGGAGCGGAAGCGCCCCCCTACCCGGACCTGGAGCCGTAGACGCAGCTTGTTGTTCCCATGCCCCGTGAGCTACTTCCACTCTGCGGCGCCTTTCGAACGCCGCGTGCTCGATGCCGCCTGGAGCCGTTGCAAGGCGCCGCGTTGCCCCCGGGCGAAGACCGCCGCAGAAACGAAGCTCGGCTCGCCCGGGCGTCCGCGCGCAGCCATCGACGAACCGTGAGACATCGCAGCTCGGGAGAGACGCCTTGCCGGACACACTTCTGCGCGTCGAAGAGCTCCGCGTCGACTACGAAGAAGTGACGGCCGTTCGCGACGTGTCCTTCGATGTCGAAGCGGGCATGGTGTACGGGCTGATCGGCCCGAACGGCGCCGGCAAGACATCGATCATGAATGCGATCGCCACGCTGGTGGAGCCGACGTACGGCCGCGTCAGCGTATGTGGCATGAGCGTCTCCGAGGATCCGGTACACGCCCTGCCCCGCCTCGGCTTCATGCCGGACTTCCCACCGCTGTACGAAGACCTCACGGTGCTCGAGTTTCTCGAACTCTTCGCGTCGGCGTACGGCATCCCGCACGAGGCGCGCGGGACGCGGATCGACGTGCTGCTCGAGCAGATGCGCCTCGGCGAGAAGCGCGACGCGATGACGGGCAGCCTCTCGCGCGGCATGCGTCAGCGCCTGTTTCTCGCCAAGACCCTGCTGCACGACCCGGACGTCCTGCTGCTCGACGAGCCGGCATCGGGCCTCGATCCCAACGCGCGCTCGGAGCTCGCGGCCATCATCCGCGGGCTCGGCCAGGCGAACAAGGCCGTGCTCGTCTCCTCTCACATCCTCGCGGAGATGGAGGACTTCTGTAACAGCGTCGGAATCGTTGAAGAGGGTCGCATGCTCGTGTCCGGCCGCATCCACGAGGTGGTCAGCCGCCTGCGGGCCGGGCGCTCGACAAAGCTCTCGCTGGCGGTTCCGGACGAACGGCTGGCCGCGTTCCTCGCGGCGCGGCCCGACGTGACGCAGCTCGTCGCGGACGCGAGCCATGCGGCCTTCGAGCTCGCCGGCGACGTGGCCGAGGCCGCGGCCTTGCTGCACGCGCTCGTGGATGCCGGCTTCGCGGTGGCCGACTTCGCGGAAGAGGCCGCGGGCATCCAGGACATCTTCGAGCGCCTGAGCGCGGGGAAGACCTCGTGAGCGAAACCTGGCTGGAGCCGCGCGTGCGTCTTCGGGACAACCCGATCGGCATCGCGCAGGCGCGCCGACGGCTGCGGCGCCGGCAGGCGCTGCCGACCCTTGCGATCGTCCTGCTGCTGTCGCTCTCGGCCGCATTCTACGGGTCGCTGACCGGCGAATGGCTTGGCGTGCGCTCCAGTCTGCTCGTGCTCTTCGGGATTCTGCTGTTCCTCGGCGGTGTGACCCAGGTCGCGACGACGGTTTCAGAGGACCGCAGGAGCCGGCTGCTCGACTTCCACCGCGCCACGCCCACGACACCGTTTACCGACGCCCTCGGCTACGCGATCGGCTCAGTGGCGCGCGAGTACGCGGCGTGTGGCGCGGTGCTGCCGTTCGCGATCGGCGCCACGCTGCTTGCCGGGCAGTCGCTCCTCGCGCTCGGCGTCGGCCTGCTCGACATCGTGATCTGCGGCTGGCTGTACCACGCCTTCGCCATGAATCTGGCGCTCTCGTCCGATCGCAAGCGGATTCCGCAGAGCGCGGGGGTGATCGTCGCGCTGCTCTACCTCGTGGTCTTTCCGCTCTCCAGGGCCGGCGCCGGAGTTCTCGCGCACCTGACGCCGATTCCCACGTTGGCCGTGCTCGGTGTCGTGGCCGGCGGCGAAGATCTGACCGGGTTCACGTTCTACGGGGCGCCGCTCAGCCCGCTCGTGTTCAGCTTCTTTGCAAAGGGCTATCTGATCGCCTTCCTGTTCTGGAGCGCTGCGCGCAAGCTGCGCCGCGAGGGCGCGCACGCCTTCACCCGCCACGGGGCCCTCGCGTTCTTCGCGATCACGGAATTCGTCTGGCTCGGGCCCGTGTGGTCGCAGCTCGGTGCGCCCGCGAGGGTCGCCTTGGGCGGCGCCGTCTTCGCCGCCATCGCGCTCACCCTCGCCTGCGTGCTGGGCGCGTCGCTGGTGCCGCAATATCTCGAATACGCGCGCTGCGCGCGCCGCGCAGCGCGCCGCGCCTCGGCACCCCATTGGTCCGAAGAGGGCGCCAGCGCCTGGCCGCTGATTCCGGCCTTCGCGCTGCTGGTGTGGCTCGGCACCGCCGCGGTCGTCGCGCTGCCTTCCGCGTCGCCGGGGCCTGCCGCAGCCCTGCTTTCCTTCGAGGCGCTGCTCATGACCGCGTCCAGCGTCGCCGTGATCGCGTTTGCGATCGGCGCGGTCGAGTTCCTGCGCCTCGGCATGCGCGGCGCCGCGAAGAGCGGAACGTTCTTCGTGGGCTTCGTCACGCTCGTGCTGCCGTGGATCGCGGGCTCGATCGTGCTGGCGTCCTCCCTCGAACCCGGCGTCGCGTATTACGTCTTCGCGTGCAGCCCCGTGTTCGCCGGGGGCGGCTCGATCGGCCTGTGGGCCGGGGCGCTGGCGCTCGATCCGGTCGACCCGCTGCGCGCGCACCACGTGGTGCTCTCGTGTGCCGTCACCGCGGCCCTGGCGACGTGGTTCCTGCTGCGCGGCGCCGCACTGCGGCGCGCGATCCGCTCAGAATCGCCAGCGCCGTAGCGGCGCGCCCGCTGCGGGCCCCCGCGCCGGGCCGCATCCGGGCTCCGTTGCGGTGGGGCCAGGAAGGAGACGATCCCGGGGACCGCCGGTAGAATACGGGCCGGACGGAGGCGGTGTTGCGCGCACGAACGCGAGTTCTGCTGATGCTGGAGTTCCTGATCGGCGCGCTGCCGGCCATCGTCTTCTACGTCTACCACTTTCCCGTCGGCGTGTTCTGGGTCCGGCGGGTCCTGGAGCTGGCCAGGGATGGCACGACGAATCCCTTCACGACATCCATTGCGCTGATCTTCGTGGCGGGGGGAGTGGGCGTGCTCAGCTTGTGCGCCCTGTTTCTCGCCCGGCTCGCCGGCGGCGGCTGGCCGGGTCGAGCCCTGCTCGCAGGGCTGCTGGTGGGACTGGCCGCGGCACTCGGACTGCTGATCGTCAGCGGATACGCGGGCGGCTATTGGACCGACTACTGCATGTTCGGAATGCCGATCCTGGTCGGAGCCCATCTCCTCTGCTCGGGAATGCGGCACGGCGCGCAGCGGCGCAATGCTGCGCACCCCCTGTTGCGCTGAGCGAGCAATGCCGGGACCACGCGTGCACACTGTTGACCGCTGCGGGCGAATCCTTCTCACCGTCGTGAGCTTCGTCGCGGTGGTATCGGCGGCTTCTGCGACTGACGCGCCCGGCCACCTTCGCGTGGCCGCCGAGTGGGAGCCGGCGCTGGGGGCCCTGGTGGCCTGGCCTCCCATCGTGCCCGAAGCGCTGCTCGTCGAGATCGCGCGGGACGACCGGCTCTTCCTGCTGGTAGACGATTCCGAAATGCAGGCGCGGGCCGAGCTCCGGCTCGAAGAGCTGGGCGTCGACCTCGCGTCGGTGGATTTCATCCTGGCAGAGAAGAGCGAGAACCTCGCCTGGACGCGCGACTGGGGCCCCTTCGCGCTCTTCGACGAGGGCGGGGCGCATCACTTCGCCGACCCGCGCTTCATCAGCTATCCCCAGGCCACCCCCGACTGCGAGGGGCGACTCTACAATTTCCGGATTCCCTTCCTCACGGACTTCTCCGTCGACGACGGCGCCACGGAGAAGGTCGCGCGCACGCTCGGCTTCTCCAATCTCCAGATCCCCTTTGTGTTCACCGGCGGCAATGCCCTGGTCGATGGCCACGGCACCGCTTTCTCGACCTGTGTGATGCTCAACGAGAACCGCCGGCACGTCGGGCTCTCGAAGCAGGCGTTCCTCCAGGCCGTCGAAGAGCGGCTGGGCATCTCCCGCTACATCGTGCTCCCGAACTTCGAGTGGTTCGGCATCCAGCACATCGACTGCCTGTTGAAGCCGCTGGACGAAGAGACGCTCCTGGTCAAGCGGGTGCCCGCAGACCATCCGGATTACGGGCCCATCGAGGAGATCGTGGCCACCCTGTCGTCGCTGAAGAATCCGCACGGGCGCCCGTATCGCATCCTGCGCATCGACACGCCGCCCTACCTGCTGGGCTACTTCGTGGCCAACTACACGAACTCGTTGATTCTCAACCACAAGATCTTCGTTCCCCTGTTCGATATTCCGGCCGACGAGAAGGCGCTCGAGACCTGGCGGGAGGCGATGCCGGGCTACGAGGTCATCGGCTACAAGAACCCCGGGCGCATGGGCTGGGCCTGGCTCGACGCGCTGCACTGCCGGGTTCGCGCCATCTGGGACCCGGAGATGCTCTACATGCATCACCGACGGCTCGATGCCCGCGTGGAACCGGCGGAGTCTCATGGGGTGGAGGTGCTCCTCCGGGACCACAGCCGGAAGGGCCTCGTCGACGAGGAGCTCAAGCTGTCATGGCGCCTGCGGGGCGAGACGAGCTGGCGGGAGGCTCTGCTCGCGAAGCAAGCCGGGGCAGAGCTGTACTCTGCGTCCATTCCCGGCCCCGGCAGCGGAACGACGGTGGAGTACTTCCTGTCGGCGGCAGACGAGTCCGGCCGGCGCGAGACGCTGCCGCGCGGCGCACCCGTCGGCTTCTACTCGTTCACCGTCGAGCCCCGGACAGATCCCACTGCGCGCTGAGTGCCTCCGTGCGCGGGTCGCGTCCCCGCTGCGTCGGCGGCGTGGATACCCACGCAGTGCTCGCCCGGCTGCCAGCCCATTGGCGCGATCATTTGGGGGGCGACTCGGTGCGAAGTCGTTCTGTGCCTGCGGGTCACGGGCCAGATCGAAGAAGAAGGTGTGCCCCTCGCTGTCCTCGATCGGCTTCCAGTGGCCCACGCGCGATGCGCGGGAGCGCGTGCACTGGCGCATCCGTGAAATCGGGCCCACGCTCGGACTCTTGCAGTGCGCGAGGCCGGGAGCGAAGCTCGTGACCGCGCCCACGACGGCGGCTCGCCCCCTGGCCGCACGGGAGGGGGGCTGGGCCATCGCCTCGGCGATGCTTCGTGTTGCCGGGGAGCACGTAGCGATGCCCTGCTCGAGCCCATACAGCCGGACTTGACGGCTCAAGAAGTTCGACATGCCGACACCCTCTGAAGCGGGCGCCACCGGTGAGAGCACTCGGATCGAGGCCGAGGTCTTCCCGCGCCGGATCCTGCTCGTGGACGATTCGGAGGATGAGCGCGCGCTGACGCTCGCGATCCTGCACCGGCCCGGGAGCGAGATCGTCGTTGCCGACCGCGGCGCCGCGGCGCTCGTCCGCATGGAGCAGGAACAGTTCGATCTGATTCTCATCGACGCGCCCATGGCCACCATGGACGGCTGCGAGGCGATGCGGCGGATTCGCGCGCTGGAGGCGGAGACGAACCGCCCTCGTGTCCCCATCATCGCGCTGACCGCCCACGCCTTTCGCGAGGAAGGTGCGCGCTGCCTCGAAGCCGGCTGTGATGCGCGCGTCGCGAAACCCGTGGACCAGCGAGCGCTCTTCGAGGCCATCCGCAGCTGCAGCGAGGAGCTGCGCGTCGAACCCGATGCCGAGATTGCCGACCTGCTGCCTGACTATCTCGCACATCGCTGGGCGGATCTCGACGCGTTGTGGATAGCCATTGCGGACGGGAACTGGGCGCTCGCCAGGCGCCTCGGCCACGACATGAAGGGATCGGGCCGGATCTACGGTCTGCCGCGGGTTTCCGAGATCGGCGCGCGTCTCGAGACCTCCGGAAGAGCCAGCGACCGCCGCGAGGCCTCGCTGGCGCTGTCGAGCCTCGAGTCGTTCCTCGCCCGCGTCGCACGGAGAACCGGCAACCCGGTGGCGCCGTCGGGGGCGCCCGGGGTCAATCCGCCGCGTTCGCCTTCTGACTGAGGAAGCGGTAGCCGAGGCCGCGAACCGACTCGATGCTACAGGGCACCGAGCCGAGCTTGCGCCGAAGATGAGCCATGTGTGCATCCACCGTGCGCTCGGTCACGATGGTGTCGCCCCACGCGGCTCGCAGCAGCTGCCCACGGCTCAAGACCTGATTCTCGTGGCGAGCGAGGTGGTAGAGAAGTCGAAACTCATGGGGTGTGAGCTCGAGATCGAGACTGCCCCGCGCATCGGTCCGGAACGCGCGATACTGCGCCACGTCGAAGCGCAATCCGACCTTCTCGAAGATCTCTGGCGCTTCGCGCCGGCCCTGCGACCGTGCGATCCGCGCCTGGACACGGGCGCGAAGCTCCGCCGGATCGACGGGCTTTTCGATGTAGTCCTCTGCGCCGAGCGAGAACGCGGCGAGCTTGTCTCGTATCTCGACCGAGGCCGAGAGGAAGAGCACGGGCACGTCGCGCGTACGCGGATCCGCCTGGAGTCGCGCAGCCAGCTCGTGCCCGCTTGCGTCGGGAAGTCCGACGTCCAGGACGATGACGTCCGGCACATCACTCGCCAGGAAGCGCTCGGCCGCCGCCACGCTGTCACATTCCACGACGGAGAGGGCTGGAGAGAGTGCCCGCCTGATGAAGGCTCGGGTGTCCTGGTCGTCCTCGACTAGCAGCGCCAGCGGCATTCGCGTCGAGCCCAGCCTCCCCTCGGAATGTGAAGAAAACTTCACAGTGTCTTCACGCGGGTATCACGGTGCAAGCCGATAGGGGCTCCAGCAAGCAGGAAGCTTAGCGATGGAGGGAAACCATGGAAACCGCAGCTTCGACCCAAACCGCCTTGAACCGCCAACTCACCGACTGGTTCTCCGAGCAGGCGCTCTGCCACGAACCGCGGATGCTCGTGGTGGAGGACGATTTCGACCTCGAGCCGGTAATCCGGCGCTTGATCCACTGGATCCGCCCCGAGCTCACAGTCGACTGGGTGGGTGATGCCCGGACCGCGCGCGATTTCCTGGAGGGCCATTTCTACGACATCGTACTCGTCGATCAGTGCCTGGGTGAAGAAGGCTCGGGTCTAGGCCTGCGCGCGCGCTGCTGGGAGTCCCAGCCGCAGGCGATCTTCGCCGTCATGTCGGCCTGGCCGCTTTCCGACTATCTGCATTCCGTGGGTGGCGCCGGAACCCCATTCCTTCGCAAGCCGTTCACACTCGGCGAGTGTCGCGCGTTTCTGCGCTCGCTGCTTCGCGCGCCGCGCCGAGCCAGGCAGCGCCGAAATGGCGCCCGGGTTCCTGCGCGCAATGCATTGGAGGAGGAAAGGACATGATGCAAATCCACGCCATGGGTGATCGCAACCCGTTTTCGAATTTCGAGCCGACGGCCGGTTACGAGCGCCCGCTGCATCTGATACTCGCCGAAGACGATCCCGACTTCGCGCGCGCGCTGATGCGACGTTTCTCCGGCTCGCAATCCGCCCGCTATCGAGTGCTATGTCTGCCGGACCTCGACGCGGTGCTCGCGCGTCTCGAAGTGCGACGTCCGGACGCGATCATTCTCGACCTGAGCCTGCTCGACTCTCGCGGCTTGAGCACACTGGCCCACGCGTGCAGCGTGGCCCGCCTTGTTCCCATTCTGGTGCTGACGGCCAACGCGGATCCCGCGCTCGCCGATCTGGCGCTGCGCGCCGGAGTGCACGACTACTTGATCAAGTCCGTGCACGATTTCGCTTCGATCGAGCGAGCGCTGCTCGCGGCGATCCGGCGCTCGAATCGGAGCCGGCATGTGGGAGAAGCCAAGCGCGGCGGCCAAACGAGCGGATTGCATCGAACGACACCGCACAGCTCAGCGCATAGGTAGGACAGGCGGCCTGCTGACGATCCAGGTGCCGGAGCCGCGTGTTACCCTGTCGTCTGCGACCGGCGCCGGCGCCCTCGCGTGGCTGCCGCACATGAGTGGGAGGCGCCGGGCCGCCACGGGAAGGCCTGGGCCATGTTGCACAGCCTTCGGTCCGTTGCCTGCGCGATCCTGATCGCCGCCTTCGCCGCGCCCGCGGCCGCGGGGCCGGCCATGTTCTCCGCCTCGTTCGTCCTGCGCGCCTTCGGCAACGACATTACATCCGGAGCGAGCTGGCCTTCCAGCACGGTGGTGTTCTACGCGCTGCCGCTGGGCCACAACTGCAAGGATCCGTCGCGATACACAGCCAATGGCACGCATCTCGCGCCGTACTATTGCTATCCCACCACGCTTCGGGCGGGTCGGCCTGCGACTGGGCACGGGACGCTCCGCGTCGGAGCGGGCTCGCCGGCGTCGATCATGCTCCCGCAGTCGGCCTTGGGCATCACCGCGGTCGGTGCCCGCCCGCTGCAGCCCGGCTATCTGCAGAGCGACACCTACGCGACCTTCGTCAACGCCTCCGGCACGTTCTTCGCCGGAGGAGGTCCCAGCTCCGTCAGCCGCTACTACGGCTGCGGCGAGGGCCCTGAACTGTGCCGTCTGCTGATCCAGAATGGCCCGCACAAATTTGGCGGCGCGATGCCGCTGCTCGGCCGACTCGGTGGAGTCGTGAGATGGGTGGATCCCGGCGGGAGCGGCACGTTTGCGGGGACCTCTAGCTGGAACATGATCGTGGCGCCCGGACGCCGCGCGTCTTACGGGGATCCCCTGAATCCGTACACGAACACGGGGATGTTCTACAACACCCTCCTCGGCATCACGACCACCGTGTCGAAATACGGCCGGGGCACGCTGTGGACCACCGGCATGGTGGCGGTCTACGCCGAGGAGGGTTACCTCAGGACCATCCTGCGAAGCACGGGCTACGACGACCGCACGCCGGGCGGCCTCGGAAACATCCAGCTGGTGACGCCGGCGCTGACCCGCTGGGTTTGGGCTGGCATCAGCCCGGCGTACACCGGACACATCGGCATCCTGAAGATCCAAGTACCCGAGCCCGACGCCGTGCTGCTCCTGGCCGTC